>WNGB01003501.1_pt1 | contig 28381 bp, 30 predicted proteins | sample 5400681 | NCBI WGS metagenome assembly WNGB01 (sample SAMN13153367, study PRJNA577476) | soil metagenome | isolation source: 115 cm soil or saprolite under grassland replicate 2 | place: USA:California | collected 2016-06-15
AGAGAGTTCCGACGAGTGCATGGAGTAGGACGACGACCGGGATCCCGAGCGACAGGAGCACTGCCGTCAGCATGTTCGTGAAGAACGACGCGGCCGCGAGTGCAACGAGGGCGACGAGCACGAGGACGGTCACAGCCAGACCGATTCCGCCGATCACGGCAGCTCCGCGCCGAGGACGCTCTCGAAGGCGGCGTCGAGGTGTGACGGATCAGTCCAGGTCGCGGGCTCGAGCGCGGGCGGGCGGATCTGGTCGCGACGTTGCTCGTGGTGCAAGCTCTCGTAACAGACTGGGCACAGAGGCGACCAGCGCGAATCGAGCAAGTCGCAGCCGCACTCCCGACACGGCGTCGTTCGAGCCCAGGCCATTGCCTGAATGGTCCCGCTTGGACCGGACGGAGACGCCGGCGCCTGGTACGGCCAGCACGACCTCGGCAACGCCGCCTGACACCGGGTGGGGCCGGCGGGCCGACTTCCGGCGGCTTCGACCGTCGAGGCGTAGTGTGGGAGGCGAATCAGGGACTTTGGTCCGATGACCTACCGTAGGAGGGGAGGAACATGACCAAGCCGATTCCCGAGGGCTATCACGCCCTCACCCCGTCCCTCGCCGTCGACAACGCCGCGGAGGCGATCGAGTTCTACAAGCGGGCGTTCGGCGCGAAGGAGCGCATGCGCATGATGGGCCCGGGGGACATGATCGGCCACGCCGAGCTCGAGATCGGAGACTCCGTGCTCATGCTCGCCGATCCGATGCCGCAGTCGACCGTGAAGCCACCGAACGCTCTCGGCGGCACCACCGTTGGCGTCTTCCTGTACGTCGAAGACGTCGATGAGGTCGTCCGGCAGGCGATCGACGCGGGCGGAACAGTGACGATGCCGGTCGAAGACCAGTTCTGGGGCGACCGCTTCGGCGTTGTTGCTGACCCGTTCGGGCATCAGTGGCAGATCGCCACACACAAGGAGGACCTCACACCCGAGGAGATCATGGAGCGCGGCAAGACAGCGATGGCCGCCATGAGCTGAGGCCTGCAGGGGCCGCCGGCATCCCGCCGGCGGCCCTTTCACTGGGTCAACCTGGGAGAACGGGCTCCAGTGCCAGTGACGCTCGTCCCGTCGACTGCATCGGGAGTTCGATGTCCAGCCTCGGCCGGATTGGTCATACTCGGGACATGGTCGACGACGAATCGTCCAAGGCCGCCGAGACAGAGAGACTCTCGTCAGCCGCTAAGGACTCGAAGCAGGAGCAGAGTTTCGGCGACCTTCAGTTTTACGTGCCTCAGGACATCCTCGATGTCTCCTTCCCGGTCGCGGTCCGTGGCTATGACCGCCGGGCGGTCGATGCCTACATCAAACGTGTCAATCGCGTGATCGCGGAGCTCAAGGTGAGGAGCTCGCCGCCGGCCGCGGTCAGGCACGCGCTTGAACAGGCCGAGGAGAAGGCTCAGGGGCTGCTTCGGGCGGCGCGGGAGGCCGGGGAGGAGATCACGACAAGCGCGCAACACGAAGCGGAACAGAACACCGCCAAAGCAAAAGCGGAAGCGGCGGAGCTCCTCGTCAACACGAGTGCCGACGCGGATCGCATCAAAGCCGAAGCAGACCAACTCATTGCCAACGCGACGATGGAGGCGGACGCTGCAGTCGCCAAGTCGCAGTCCGAGGCGGATGAATTGCGCGCGGATGCGAAAGCCCAGGCGGAGAGCATTGTCGCGCGTACGCAGGCGGAGGCGGACGAGCGCCTGCGGCGGTTGAAGGAAGAGCTTGCCGCGCTGCGGGAGGAGGCGGAAACTCGAAGGGGCGAGATTCAGGCTGACACCGAGGCTGTCTGGAACGAACGTCATGAGCTGCTGGAAGACGTCCGCCGGATGGCCGCCGGCCTCGTCGATCTGGCCAATGCGGCGGCTGCGCGGAGTCACGGCCGCGGGTCGGACGAAGAGATGTTGGAGGAACGCCGCGAGGACGAGTCTCGCGAGGAGGCAGCGGAGATAACAACCGTCAAGCCGGACTCTTGAGTTGATCCTGCATCTCGCGTAACACATACGAAGTTCCAGATTCGACGCAGAGCCGTGGCAGACGCGTCATAGATTGCTTGCTTCGATGTGTCCATGTCCCCGCCAACGGTTCGTCAGATCTACGCTCTGGCCGCTGCGCTTTGTGAGCGGAGCGGGGACGAGTTCCCGGCGACACGGGAGGCTGCGTCGGAGGCGATCGAGCGACTTCGCGCCGAGAACGGGCATCCGGCACCGCGCCTTCAGGACCGGTCGCTCCGCGATCACGGTCCTCGGCGGAGCGGTCGCGGCACGCGGAAGCTCGCGCGCGCGATCGCGGCCGAGGTTGCCCGGGAGCTCGAGTGACGCCCGCCGGATGGGCTGCCAGCGCTGGCCGCCTGAAGGCCGCCTTGGCGCATAATCGCACTAAATCATATTGATGCTATGATGCGGATGTGGCGAAGGCCAGAACGACAATCACGGTGGACGAGCGGGTCCTGCGCGCGGTGCGGGTGAAGGCGGCTCGCAGCGGCCGCCGTGACAGCGATGTGATCGAGGAAGCGCTTCGGCGCGACCTCGGGCTCGATCTGCTCGAGCGCGTCTGGGAGTCCGCCGACCTCGACGAGGATCAAGCTCTCCGCCTCGCGGTGGAGGCGCAGCACGAGGGCCGCCGCGCGTAGCGCGTGCGCGCGGTCCTCGACGCCAACGTCCTCGTCTCCGCTCTGATCTCGCGAGTAGGGGCGCCGGCGCGTCCGGTTGAGCTGTGGCTCTACGGTGAGTTCGAGCTTGTCGTCTGCAAGACCCTGCTCGACGAGGTGCAGCGAACGCTCAACCAACCAAAGATCAGCGGCCGAGTTGCGTCCGAGGACGCCCTCCGGTTTGTCGGACTGCTCCAGGAGCTTGGGGAGGTCGTGGCGGACCCCGAAGGACCACCGCCCGTTCACTCGGATGACCCCGGCGACGACTACCTGCTCGCGCTGGCTGCGCGCGAGCGCACACCACTTGTTTCGGGTGACGCACACGTGCTTGCGCTCAGCGACAAGCTGCCGATCTTGTCGCCGCGCGCATTTCTGGAGCAACTCGAGACCGCGTGACTCCGAGCTAGAGCGGCCGGACGAGAGACAGCAGCCGTTCATTCGGCTGTCCTGGTGCGGCGCAGAGCCAGCCGCGCAGTCCGGGGCGCGGCCCAGAGCCAGCCGCGCAGTCCGGGGCGCGGCCCGTACAGGACCCGCACACGGCCGTCGCGGGCATCCGCTTCGATCAGGCCGGCACGCGTTAGCTCACCGCGGGCGCCGCCTTCGTGGAGTGCCGCGGACGGTGCCTCGAGGCTGGTGGCTCCGTCCGTTCGCAGCCGGCGCGCTTCGCGCTGACATTCGAGATAGCTGTCAAGACCGCCTTGGAGAACGTCTCGAGGTAGATCCGGGATTTGAGGGTCAGGCTCGTCGCTCGGAACCTCGATCGCCCACAAATGGCGCCGGATTCCCGGCAGGTCGGCTCGGTCGGTAATTTCTTCGTGGCGCAGGAACTCCGCCCAGGCGCCGTCAGGCGTGTCGGCGAGGTACTGGGCCGGGCCCTCACGCGGTCCGTGCCAGCGCGCGGGTGGCTGGGAAGCGTCCTCCCAAAGAAAGGGCCAGCGACGGTCCGCGTTCCGAAACCAGAGAGGCACTGGGTCAGGCGGCTGCGCCCGCGCCGGTCAACTGCTCCGCGAGTGCGAGGACCCGCTCTAGCCGCTCGTCGTCTTCTACGTCTGCACGCTCGAGCAGCTCGGCCGGCGTAGCCCCGTCGAGCGCTTTGCGGTGGCGCTCGAACCAGCGGCGGATGCCGTAGTCGTTGTAGGAGCCGACGAGTGCTGCAAGTAGGCGCGCCACGAGATGCAACCGCCAGGCGACCTCGTCCGGGGTACGCCGGTCGCCCGCTGCGTACCGGCGAAGCGAAGAGGCCGAGATGCGCAATAGACGGGCGAGCAACTCGTCACCGAGCAGCTCCCGGGCCGGCGCCCACTCCCCCGCAGGGTGGGGCGAGGCGTCAACCGCGTCCAGTGTTGCGCGCAGCGCGTCGATCAGTTCGACATCGTTCAAAGTCTCCGCCTGCATCGCATGCGTGAGCGACGCGGTCGCCATGGAGGCGACGCCCCTTCGGCGAAGCAGCTCGGCCAGCTCCTCGAGGAACTCCCGGTCGAGTTCGAACCGGCCTTCCCGTAGAGGGAGGAAGCCCATTGTCTGCGCCCGCCCGACGAGAGACAGCGCGAGCGAGGCCGCCTGGGCTGACCCGAGCAGTGGGGCCTCTATGGACTCGATCTGGAGTTCGACCATGCTCCAGATCATAGCCGATCCTACTCCAGTCCGTTACATCACTTTGTGAAACTGATGTAACATATGTGCGTGAAACGGCTCCAGATCATGATCGAGGAGGAGCTCGATGCGGCCCTTGCCCGCCAGGCGGCCGAGGAGGGCGTGTCGAAGGCGGCGCTGATCCGCCGCTACGTCGGCGAACGGCTGCAGCCGCTGCCGCCGATCGAGGACGACCCGCTCTGGGAGATCGTCGGCATGGTCAAAGGCAGGCCGGACGACTCCGCGAGCGTGGACGACGTCGTCTACGGACCGAAGCGCTCCCCGTGATCTTCGTCGACACGTCCTACTGGATCGCAGCTGCGACCGAGGGCGACGCGCACCACGAAGAAGCCCGGCGACTCTCGCGTACCGAAGATGCGCTGCTCGTGACGACCAACCACGTTCGCGGCGAAACGTGGACCTTCCTGAACCGGCGCCACGGTCACGGCCCGGCCGTCGCGTTCCTCGACACGGTGTCGCGGGCTCTCCGCCTGCGGATCGAGTTCGTGAGCAGGGAGCTCGAGGAGGAAGCGCTGCGCTGGCTTCGCGAGCGCGACGAACGCGAATACTCGTTCGTCGATGCGACGAGCTTTGCCGTCATGCGCTCGTTGCGGATTCGCGAGGCGTTGGCGTTTGACGGCGACTTCGCCGCCGCCGGCTTCACCGAGCTCCACGCCTAGCCTTCGTCAGGCGTTCGCCGACCTCCTGAGGGACACGGGTACCGAGTCAAATGGAGAGCGACTCGTGTGGGCCGTCGTTGCGGCGCCAATCCCGCGCGGCGGGGCTTCCATCTCCGCGCCCCGCTCTTCGGTTCGGACATCGGCACCCGCGCCCGACCCGAATTTACACGACGTCCGGACGAGTTCATAGGCTCGCCGGCATCAGTCTCGTCCCGCGTAACTCGCCTTGCCCTTGCGGCTCCGGTAAGAAGTACAAACGCTGCTGCCTCGACCGCGAGCGCGAGCTTGTCCGAGGGGCGGATGCGTTCGAGGAGCTGTTCGGGCTAGCCTCGATGTTCCCCCTGCTTCGACCCGACTCTCCCGAATTCGACGCCTGGGTAGACACTCGACGAGAGGCCGAGGTGACGCGTGCGTCGATCGAGGAGGCAGGGGCGCTCGTGCCTGCCGAGGAGCGTGCGCGGATCGTCCGCGCGCACGCGCAGGAGTTCCCGGGCGTATGGCGCAGCCTTGTCGACGACCTCGGCGACGAGGCCGAGGCGGAGGAGGTGGTTTTCGTCGGCGCGCTCGTCGCAGCGCTCGAGGAGGTGCGCGCGGCGGATCCGATCGTCCTCGAGCTGATCGAGGAGAACGAAGTCGTCACTGGGGAAGCGGTGGAGGCGCTCGCCATGGCGCTTGTTGCGACCGACCTGTGGAGCATTGCCGAAGCGACCGCGGCGGACGAAGCGCTTGCGAAGGTGCCCGACTTCCTTGACGACGACGCCTACGAGATTCTCTGGATCGCCGCGATCAAGGCCGAAGCGGCGCGCCTCTGGTCGCCGCGTCACGAGCGCCGGCTCGCGCGGCTTGTCGAGCGTCTCAGTGCGCAGCTGCCGATCGCCGGACGGGCAAATGCCTCCGCAGTTCTCGCGGACGGGTGCGCCGGGTTCGAACGCGATCCGGAGGTGCGGCTCAAGCTCGCCGCGCTGCTGCTCGCGGACTCGCTCGATCCCCTGCAACAGGCGCAGATTCTCGCAGCAGTCGCGGCGTAGGCGTTCAGTCGAGGCTTCCTCTTCGTGCCAGCCACTCCATCGGCTGGCCGGTCACGCGGGCGATGGCGTCGAAGTGGCGGTCGTAATGGAGCAGCGTCGCGCCGTTCACTTCTGCAATTGCTGCGATGAGGAGATCGACCGGTGTCGGGCCACGGTGTTGGCTTCTGCTCGTGAGCGCGGCCTGCGTTCCGAGTGCTATCCGTTCGACCCTTCGATCGATCGGAAGGCTCGGCAGCAAACTCAGATCACCGGCCACACGATCGCGTTCGGCGCGGCTCCGTGCCGAGAACAGAAGCTCCAGCACGATAGGCGTGCAGACCGCAAGTAGGCTTGCTTCGAGTAGGTCAGCCCAGCGCGCCTCGGCTCGATCGCTTCGGCTCCATGCGCTGGTGTCAGCGAGAACGAGGCGCAACTCGAGGCTCGCGCAGTCGACGGATCTCTGCGAGCGACGGACCGATACCGCCGTCGCTCCGGATGCGCTCGAGCAACCGGCGACGGGCGGCTAAGGCAATCACTTCGTCGAGCGCCGCATCGACCGTGTCGGCCAAGGTTCTCGTGCCGAGAATCTCCCGCGCCTGAGCGACCTTCTCGCGGTCGATGGCCATAGACGTCTTGTCCGATTTAGATATCTGTTTTGCCATCGTTCAGATATCATAGCGTGCTGGCCGGTCGTGTTGCGAGAATCGGCTTCTCGTGCCCGCTGCAGGATTCGTTCATCTTCACGTCCACTCCGAGTACTCCATCCTCGATGGGGCCTGCCGGATTCCCGCCCTCGCGGCTCGCGCCGCCGAGTTCGAGATGCCGGCCGTCGGGCTCACCGACCACGGCTCGCTCGCCGGTGCCGTCGAGCTCTACCGGGAGGCCGGAAAGCACGGAGTCAAGCCGGTTCTCGGCTGCGAGATCTACGTCACGGACGACCGCCGCGCCCAGACCAAAGGGAACGCGCACCTCACGCTGCTCGCCGAGGACAACACCGGCTACAGCAACCTGATCAAGCTCGCGTCCGCCGGCTACCTCGAGGGTTACTACTACAAGCCGCGCGTCGACTGGGAGCTCCTCGAGACCCACTCCAAGGGACTGATCGCGCTCTCAGGCTGTCTCTCCGGCCGCGTCTGCAAGGCACTCGAGGAATCCCGGCCCGCCGACGCCGCTGCCGAGATGGACCGACTCGTCCAGATCTTCGGCAAGGACTCGACCTACGTCGAGATGCAGAACGCGCACCTCGAGCCGCAGCAGCGAATCAACCCACTACTTGCGAAGATGGCAGAGGGCACCGGGCTCGGGCTCGTCGCGACGGGCGACGTCCACTACTTGAAGCACGAGGACGCGCGCGCGCACGAGGCGCTGCTTTGCATCCAGTCGGGCGACTCGCTCAAGAACCCGCAGCACTGGAAGTTCGACACCGACCACTTCTACTTCAAGTCGCCCGAGGAGATGGCGCTCGACTTCCCCGGCTACGACCACGCGCTTCGCCGCACGCTCGAGGTCGCAGGGCGCTGCAACGTCGAGCTCGAGCTCGGCCGCATCTTGCTGCCGAAGTTCCCGACGCCCGACGACCGCGACGCCTTCGACTACATCGTCGAGCTGACCGAAAAGGGCCTGCAAAAGCGCTACGGCCAGATCACGCCCGAGCTGACCGACCGGCTCAAGTTCGAGCTCAAGACGATCAAGGAGATGGGGTTCGTCGACTACTTCCTGATCGTCTGGGACTTCATTGCGTTCGCGAAGCGCAGCGGCATCAGCGTCGGGCCCGGCCGCGGTTCCACCGCGGGATCGCTCGTCGCCTACTGCCTCGAGATCACCGACGTCGACCCGATGAAGTACGACCTGCTCTTCGAGCGGTTCCTCAACCCTGGACGCAAATCGTTGCCGGACGCCGACATCGACTTCGCCGTCGACGGGCGCGACCGCGTCATCAACTACGTCGCCGAGAAGTACGGACGCGACCGCGTCGCGCAGATCATCACCTTCTCGACGATGGCCGCACGCGCTGCGGTGCGCGACGCCGGCCGGGTGCTCGAGATTCCCTACGGCGTCGTCGACAAGATCGCGAAGGCCATTCCCGAAGGACCGGGGCAGACGCTGGATGCGTGCCTGAAGCCGGGGCAGGAGCTGAAGACGCAGTACGACGCCGATCCGGTCGCGCGCGAGATCGTCGACCTGGCACGGCCTTTGGAGGGACTCGTCCGCGCCGACTCGATCCACGCCGCCGGCGTCGTGATCGGCGACAAGCCGCTGACGGACTACGTCCCGCTGCAGCAGAAGGGCGCCGACCAGGAGGTCGTGACGCAGTTCTCCGGCGGCGACGTCGAGGCACTCGGCCTCTTGAAGATCGACTTCCTCGGCCTGCGCAACCTCGACGTGCTCGAGAAGGCGAAGGCGCTCGTCGGCAACGGGCTCGACTACTCCAAGCTGCCGCTCGACGACAAGAAGGTCTACGAGATGCTCGGGCGCGGCGAGTCGACGGGCGTCTTCCAGTTCGAGTCATCGGGGATGCGCGAGGCGCTGCGCCAGGTCAAGCCGACGCAGTTCGAGGATCTGATCGCGCTCGTCGCTCTGTATCGGCCCGGGCCGATGTCCTACATCCCGGTCTACGCGCGGCGAAAGAACGGCCAGGAGCCGGTCTCGTACATCGACCCGCGCCTGAAGCCGATTACCGGCTCGACCTACGGCATCGCCCTCTATCAGGAGCAGTACATGGAGATCGCCAAGCAACTCGCCGGTTTCTCCTTGTTCGAGGCCGAGGATCTGCGCAAGGCGATCGGCAAGAAGATCCACAAGCTGATGGCGTCGCTGAAGGACAAGTTCCTCGAGGGGTGCGCGGCGAATGGCGTCGCCGCGGGCGTCGCGCAGCAACTGTGGAAGGACACGGAGGCCTCGCAGGACTACTCCTTCAACAAGTCGCACGCGGCCTGCTACGCGGTGATCGCCTACCGCACCGCGTACATGCGCGCGCACCATCCGCGCGAGTACATGGCGGCGCTGATCTCCTCCGTGATGAACACGAAGGACCGCGTGCCGATCTATGTCAACGCGTGCGACGAGATGGGAATCGAGGTGCTGCCGCCGGACGTGAACGAGTCGCAGCTCGACTTCGCCGTCGTCGAGGGGAAGATCCGCTTCGGGCTGTCGGCGGTGAAGAACGTCGGCGAGCCGGCGGCGCGCGCGATCATCCGCGGGCGCGAGGAGGGCGGAGCGTTCGCGTCGATCTGGGACTTCACGGAGCGGGTTGATCCGCAGGCCTCGAACAAGCGGGCGCTCGAGTCACTGGTGAAGTGCGGCGCGCTGGACTCCACGGGGGCAACGCGCAAAGGGATGCTGGACGCGCTCGAGTCGGCGCTTTCGCACGGCGCGCGGGCCCAGACCGACCGGCTGCTCGGCCAGAGCTCGCTGTTCGGCGAGGAGGAGAAGCTCGAGAACGTGCCCATCTCCGGCGACGAGTTCGAGAAGAGCGAGCTGCTGCGGCTGGAGAAGGAAGTCCTGGGCCTGTACGTGTCGGAGCATCCGCTGCATTCGGTGCGCGACCAGCTGCGACGGAAGACGGACTGCGCGCTGGCGGACGTCGAGCGGCGCCGCGACGGCGAGACCGTGACGGTCGGCGGGATCGTCTCGGCGCTGAAGCACCTGACGACGAAGAAGGGCGAGCCGATGGTCTTCATGCGGCTCGACGACGTCACGGGCGGGGCGGAGGTAGTCGTCTTCAACTCGGTCTATGCGCACGCGCGCGAGCTGTGCGTGATGGATCGAATCCTGATCGTCAAGGGCCGGATCGACCACAAGCAGGAGGGCGAGACGAAGCTGCTGGCGATGGAGGTCGCGCCGTTCGAAGCGGTCGCGGAGCGCAAAGAGGTGACGATCAAGATCGACGCACGGGTAGCGCGTGCGGGCGTTGTGCGCGATCTCGCGCTGCTCGTCAAGGACTTTCCGGGCGACTCGCGCGTGAACCTGCTGCTGGAGATGTCCGAGGGCACGAAGCAGTTCGTGCTCGGGCCGCAGTACAAGGTGAAGCCGGTCGCGGACTTCTTCGCCGAGGCGAAGGCGCTGCTCGGCGAAGCCGCCATTCTCTAGGGAGAAATCGCGAGCGCGAAGGCGACGGCCTCGTCGACCGTGAGTCTCCGAGCACGTTCGCGGGCTGCCGCGAGAGTTGCGTCATCTAGCTGCGTGCGCAACTGGCTCAGCGTCTTCTCGTTCACGTCTATGACCCAGGAATGGCTCCCGCCGATCTCCTCGCGGAGAGTCTCCGCGGCAGCGAGCAGCTGGACGGCGGTCTCCGCTCGCCCGGCGACCGCGAGGGTTTCGGCGAAGCGGGAGAGACTCTCGACGATCAGGCCGGGCATCTCGAGGTCGCTCTTGATTCGAAGAGATTCAGCCAGCATCGACAGGGAATCGTCGATCCGGCCCTCGTCGCGGGCGATTTGCGCCAGCTGGTCGAGCTCGAGCGCGGCGATTGCCCAGTCGTGCTGAGCGCGTGCCTGGCGCAGGACGTCCTCATGTCCGGCGCGGCGGCGTTCGAAATCACCGAGCTCGCCGGACGTCCAAGCGATGCCGTCGGCCGCTAACAGTGTGTAGTGCTCTTCGCCGAGCTCGCGGAAGCGTGCGAGGCTTTCCTCGAAATACGGCAGGGCGCTTGTCCAGTCACCCTCCTCGGTTGCGGCCATCCCGAGCGAGAAGACGGAGTAGGCGATGCCCCACGCATCACCAAGCTCGCGATGCAGAGCGAGTGCCTCCTCGGTCCGCAGCCTGTCCGTCACAGGATCTCCCGTGCTGCCGGCCATCACGGCCGCTCCGTTCAAGGCCCGGGCGCGGGCCGCAGTGCGATTCGCGTCGAGGTCAAGAAGGCGCTCCAGCCGAGGCCGGCCCTCCGCGAAGTGGCCTCGCAGGTACCAAAACCGGTAGAGCCCCCCGGCGAGCTGCAGCGCGAGCTGGGTTTCGCCCCAGGCTTCCAGCCGGTCGAGGGCCGCGCGGAGGTTGTCGTGTTCGCGCTCCAGTCGGTTGAGCCATTCCGTTGGGCTTCCGCGTAGATGCGGATACGCGTCTTCGGCGAGCGCCAGGAACCACTCCGCGTGCCGCCGCCGCCATTCGTCGGCCTCACCCGAGTCTTCGAGCTGTTCGGCTGCGTACTCGAGGATCGTCTCCAGCATCCAGAACCGCTCTGCCGAATGGCGGACGAGGCTCTTGTCGACGAGTGACTGCAGCGAGTCGAGCTGGGCCTCCAGGACCTCCTCTGCAGCCTCGAGGGTGCAGCCGCCGGCAAAGACCGCCAGCCGCGCGAACAGCTGCTGCTCCTCGGAGGAGAGCAATTCGTGCGACCACGCGATCGTCGCGCGCAGCGTCTGCTGGCGCGGATCGGCGTCGCGGCCGCCCTTGAACAGGTCGAGGCGCTTCGAGAGCCGCTCCAACATCTGCTTCGGCGAGAGCACGCTCGCCCTGGCGGCCGCGAGCTCGAGCGCGAGCGGCAGGTTGTCGAGTGCCCGGCAGAGTTCCTGCACGCTTTCGTCAGCCTCCGTCTGTGCACGCGCGCAAAAGAGCTCGACCGCCTCGGGCTCGGCGAGCGGCAGGACCGGGTACTCGACCTCGCCTTTGACGCGAAGCAGCTCGCGGCTCGTGACGAGGAGCGCGAGGTTGGGGCAGGCTTCGACTAGCGCGGCGAGTTCGGGCGCCGACTCGACGACCTGCTCGAGGTTGTCGAGGAGAAGCAGTAGCTCCCGCTCTCCGATGTGCTTGGCGAGGGCCTCCTTCGTGCCGAGTGTCTGCGCGATCGTGTCGCTGACGAGGGCGGCATCTCTGATCGTCGCGAGGCCGACCCAGAACACGCCCGCCTTGAACTGCGGCACGAGAGTCGCCGCAGCTTCGATTGCGAGCCGCGTCTTGCCGGAACCTCCGGGCCCCGTCAAGGTCAGTAGCCGGGCACCATTCTGGAGCCGCGAGACGACCTCCGCGACCTCTGCGTCCCTGCCGACGAACGAGCTCGCCGGGTGCGGCAGGTTCGTGTTCGAGATCGTCTTGAGCGGTGGGAACCGCTCCTTGCCGAGCTGGAAGATGGAGATTGGCTCATCGAAATCCTTCAGCCGGTGCTCGCCGAGATCGGTTGCCTCGACATCGGCCGCCTCGCATGTCTCCTTCGACAGCAGAACTTGCCCACCGTGCCCGGCCGCGGCGATCCGCGCTCCCAGGTGCACGTCGTGGCCGACGTAGCCCTCCTGGGACAGGTTCGGCGTCCCGGTATGAATGCCGATGCGCACTCGGATCGGGCCCGAGAGCAGAGCGTCTTGCGCTTCACGCGCCGCGTCGATGGCGCCGCGTCCGGTCGGGAAGGCGACGAAGAACGCGTCCCCCTGCGTGTCGACCTCGACGCCCCCGTGGCGGTTGAACGTGTCGCGGAGGGCGCGGCGATGCTCGAGCAGGGCCGCGCCGTAGTCATCCGCGCCAAGTTCGTGCAGCAGCTTCGTCGAGCCCTCTACGTCGGTGAAGAGAAACGTGACGATTCCTGAGGGGAGATCCCGTGGCACCGCGGTCGTACTCTAGGGGGATGGACGACGAACAAATCCGAGCCGTCTCGGTCGGTGAGGTGCCGACCTACCAGGAGATCGTGCTGGTCGAGTACGACCCGCAGTGGCCGGCGCTCTTCGAGCAGGCTGCCGAGCAGATACGAGCGGCCCTCGGTGACGCCGCTTTGGAGATCCACCACGTCGGCTCGACCTCGGTTTCTGGGCTGATGGCGAAACCGCTCATCGACATCAACCTCGTCGTCGCCGATACGACCGATGAGGAGGCGTACGTCCCGAGGCTGGAGGCCGCGGGTTACGTCCTCCGCGTTCGCGAGCCGGACTGGTTCGAGCACCGGATGCTCCGCGGCTCCGAGCCGCCGGTGAACCTGCATGTCTTTCCATCGGAGTGTCCCGAGGTGGAGCGGATGCTGCTCTTCCGCGACTGGTTGCGCGCGAGCGAGGCGGACCGCGAGCTCTACGCGCGGACGAAGCGTGAGCTCGGCGCGCAGGAGTGGAAGTACGTGCAGAACTACGCGGACGCGAAGACGGCCGTGGTCGAGGAGATTCTCGCGAGGGCGGTGAGCGTGTCTAGCTAGAGGATGTTCACCGCGCGTGCCGCGACCAGCAGAACCGTGATCGCCGAGAGTGTCGACTCGGCCGCCATGACTGTCTTGGCCGGGCGTGTCAGGGGCATCGCGTCGGTCGGGCTGAATGCCATCGCATTCGTCAGCGAGACGTAGAAGTAATCCCACAGGCGCGGGGCCCAACCCTCCCGTGCGAGTTGCGGGTTGTCGTCCTGGGGAAACTGGAAGTCGGGTTTACGCCGCTCCGTCGCGAGGGCGCGGGTAACCGGACCGCCTGAGTCCAGTTCCCAGAAAGCAAGACCGAACGCAATCGTGCTCGTGAGCCACACGACGCCGCCGCTGAGCAGTAGCTGCCTTCCCGTGATGTGGACTGCCGAGTGAGACACCAAGGAGATCACGAGCACCCCGACGCTCAGGACGTTGAAGAACCAGACGAGGCCGAGTAGTCCAATCACGATCTCGCGCCTGCGGTCATGCACGGTGAGGCGGCTGAGGCCGAACAGCAGCGTCGCGGACAGGAGGACGTACGGAGCGGCGGCGACGAGCCAGATCCACCAGAGCCGGTGCCCGAGCAACTCCCAGTGCGCGTGCATGCTCACGAGCCCTAACGCAACGAGAGTGGCCGCGGCGGCCAGCGCGAAGGGCGACGCGTCGTCACGTGCCTCGCGCACTGCAGCGTGCAGGCGATCCCGGTCGGCCGAAGCCACTCATGTCAGGATGCAAACGCCGTCGGACAGCGGTGATCAGCACGGTTGCCGCTCTTTAGGCAAGCTGATGGCCTGATGGCCGTCTCACCCTTGCTTACCGAACAGATGCGTGCCGCGCTGGATGCGCACGACGTCGACGCGTTCGTCGACTTCTTCCACGAGGACTACTCGGGCGAGCGACCACGTCATCCCGGCTCGCGGAAGATCGATCGCGAGGAGGTGCGCGGCAACTGGACGGAGATGATCCGTGACGTTCCCGACCTGCGCGTCGAGATTCCGGCCGCCCTTCAGGAGGGCGACACGATCTGGAGCGAGTGGCGGGTCTACGGGACCGCGAGGAGCGGGGCGATGCTCGAGCTCCGCGGGGTGATCATCTTCGGCGTCCAGGCCGGCCGGGTCGCCTGGTCGCGCACGTATCTCGAGCCTGTTGAACAGGAGGGAAAGCCGCTTCCCGGCTTCATCGAGCCCCTCGTGCCGATCGACCTGGAATAGGTATCCGCTAGGTGGGTAGGCCTCCTCGTAGTCCAGGAACAAGGAGGGGGTATGAGGAGGCAGTACAGGAAGTACGCGGTGTGGGGGGCCGCATTCGCCGTACTCATCACACTCGGCGCGGCGACGGCGGCATTCACAGCCGGCGCGGCGCCGTTCCAGGCGGAGGCGACGACGACGATCGTCACCACGATCACGACCGGCAGCACCACCGTGGTCAGCACGATCGTGACCACCACAGCGGACTCCACGTCGACAGGCACGACGGCGACGGACACGACGTCCACCGACACAACGACGACCACAGAGGACAGTGGCGGCGGTGGTACCGCACCCGCAGCGACGCCGGCGCAGGCGGAGCCGAAGTTCACGGGGTAGCCGTTGGCGACAGCGCGAGCAGCTAGCTGGGTCCTCGTCCCGATCCTGGCCGCCGGCTGCGCCGGCGGCTCAGGCGATCGTGCGGCGAGGCCGGCGCCTGCGACCGTGCAGAAGGAGGGGCCGGTCGCTGCGAAGCGGGATGCGCGGCCGGCCGCTCCGACGAAGGTGAAGAAGGTTGCGCAGCCGCCGGCCGCCGTGCAGCAGAGGAAGAAGCCTTCACGTCCGCAGCGGGCCACCAAGCCGGAGCGGGGGACGCGCCTGCTGCCGTGGCGGCAGGACGGGATGAGCGAAGTCGCTCACGTGCGCGTCCGGCACATCGCGATCTATCGGTCTCCGCGTGCGAAGCATGCGTCGCTCGTGCTGGGGAAGCGTGACGCGAACGGGACGCAGCGGACGTTCCTCGTAGGTGCGACCAAGGGCAAGTGGGTGCGTGTGTTCCTGCCGACTCGTCCGAACGGGAGCCAGGGCTGGGTGAAGCGCCGGGCAGTCCGGGTGTACACGAACGGCTACCGCCTGGTCGTGCGGCTGCGGAGCAACGAGCTGCGCCTCTGGCGTGGCGACCGCATGCTGGCGAGGTATCCGGTGGCGCTTGGCACGCGTTCGACGCCGACGCCGCGCGGGCTCTACTACATCGTCGAGCTCTTGCAGCCGAGCAAGGCGAACGGTTCGTACGGGCCGTTCTCGTTCGGGCTGTCGGCGCACTCGAACGTGTTGAAGCGGTTCGCGGGCGGGGACGGTCGCGTCGGGCTACACGGGACGAATCAGCCGGGCCTGATCGGCTCCGATGTCAGTCACGGGTGCATCAGGCTGCGGAACGCTGCGGTGCGGCGACTCGCGAAGATCCTGCCGCTCGGGACGCCCGTCTACATCCGCTCCTAGCGCGCGGCGTCTCGTTTACGTCACGGTGTCCGACACTTGCCGTTGAATCAGTTGGCCCCGGGGAGTCGTGGCGCGGTGCGGGTTCGCGTCCCAGTTGTGGAACGTGCGTCACACTTACGACACGGTGTCTGACACCTTGCCGTCGGTTCTGTTAGCCCCGGCGGATTAGGTCAGGCCGAGATGCCTTTGGCGCGTAGCTCTGCCAATGCGGACTCCGACTTCTCGAGGTCGTCGAGGTCCATCGCGCGCAGCACGTTGTCCGTTTTCGTGAACTGGATGTCGCGATAGTCGACGACCTGGATCAGGTTGCCCCACGGATCGCGGAAGTCGAGCCCGCGGCCCGAAGACGTCGGGACACCGAGTTCACCGAGTCGCTCGCGCACCGCCTCCTTGTCGTCGACGACGAGGCCGAAGTGGCGGTGTTGGTCCGCCTGTTGCGCGCGCCCGCGCGCGAGCGCGATGAACTGATCGCCCATGTCGATGAAGGCCATCTGCCTCCCTCTGCCCCGTAGCTCCAGCGGACCGAAGATCGACTCCCAGAAGGCGAGTGCCTCGTCGATGTCGCCGACCGCGAGCGCGATGTGGTTCATGCCTACGAGCTTCGGCATGGCCCAAGCGTAGACGCGCGGGCACGGGCTATGGGAACTCCGGACCTCCGGACGGTGTAGAAGCAACCGGTGGTGGGCCGACCACTCGACGAAACCGACCTGATCGGCCGCGCGAAGCGCGGCGACACTCACGCCTACGAGGAACTCGTGTACGCACACCAGGGCATCGCCTTCCGCACCGCCTACGTCATTGCAGGCAACGCCGCCGACGCGGAGGAAGCCGCGCAGGACGGGTTCGTCAAAGCGTGGCGCGCGCTCGGTCGCTTCCGCGAAGGCGCGCCCTTCCGTCCCTGGCTGCTGCAGATCGTCGCCAACGAGGCCCGCAACCGCCGTCGCTCGGCGGGGCGGCGCGCGCACCTGGCGCTGCGGGCGGCGACGGAGGAGCCCTCGGGGGACGCGGCTCCGTCCCCCGAGGCGTCATTGCTGTCCGCGGAAACGCGGGAGACGCTGCTCGCCGCCGTGAACGAACTGCCCGAGGATCAGCGCACCGTCATCGGGCTGCGGTTCTTCGTCGGGCTGTCGGAGCAAGAGGTCGCCGACGCGCTGAAGCTGCCAACAGGAACGGTGAAGTCACGGAGCGCCCGTGCGCTCGAGCGGCTGAGGGAGTCGTATGACTGAGCTCGAACGCGCACTTGTTCAGCTCGGGCGCGAGCTGGACCTGCCGGCGGAGCCGGATCTGCGCTCACTCGTGCGAGAACGGATCGAGCGGCGGCCGCGTTATCGGCGCGCACTCGTGCCGGCGCTTGCGCTCCTCCTCGTCGCGCTCGGGATCGCAATGGCTGTGCCGGAGGCCCGCAGCGCGATCCTGCGCTTCTTCCATATCGGTGCGGCGACGATCGAGCGTGTCGAGACGTTGCCCCCCGCGCGCGAGCGCCCGCTCACCGCCGGGCTCGGGCCGGCGCTGTCGCTGCGCGAGGCCGAGGCACGCTCCGGCGTGTCGCTTATTCTCAACGGGCCGCGGCCGCGCCGCTTCTACGCGCAGCCCGGGCTGCTCGCGACGTTGCTCCAATACCGTGGCAAGCGTGTGCTCCTAGCAGAGCTGCAGGGTGACCAGACGGGAATCGTGAAGAAGCTCGCGGGCCCCGGCACGAGGGTCGAGCCTGCGCCGATCGGCTCGTTCGGCCTCTGGCTCGAGGGTGGGCGGCACGTCCTGATCTGGGAGGCCGGTTCTGGGGAGGTTCGGCAAATCGAGCCGCGGCTCGCAGGCAACGTCCTGATCTGGACCGAAGGCGACCGCACTTTCCGTCTCGAGGGCGGCTTGAACATGGGCCAGATGTTGGAGCTCGGGCGTCAGATCACCCGATAAGGGGGGAACCGCAGCGCCGCTTTTTCCGAATAGAGAAGCGTGACAACTGCGGCAGATACCGAGATCAGGGAAGAGATCGAGCTAGTCGAGGCCTGGCGGGCCGAGCAGCTCGAGATGGCGGGCTACGGCGCCCAGACGGCAGCGGAGATCGCGATGCGGCAGGACATCGACTTGCACCTCGCCATCGATCTGCTCTCGTCCGGCTGCTCGGCCGAGCTCGCGGCGCAGATCCTGCTCTAGCAAGCGCCCGGAGCCCGCTGGGAAAACCTCCCGGTTTCCCCAGACCCCTTCCCCTGGTCCGCTTCCGCGGACAGGATGCTGCGCATCCGGGCAGAATTCCCTGCCCTGTGACCTTCCTTGCGTCCATACCGTCTCCGTCGAGCGGCACGATCGACCTCGGGCCATTCACGATCCACATGTACGGCCTGATGCTCTTGCTGGCGATCGCGGCCTGCTGCGCGCTAACCGGTTATCGCTGGGTTAAGTGGGGCGGCGACTGGGATCTCGTGTTCCGCGTCGCCGTGTGGGGTGTTGCGGCCGGGATCGTGGGTGCGCGTCTCTACCACGACGTCACGAGCTGGAACGAGGTGCCCGACCAGTGGTGGGGGCCGTTCGCCGTCTGGCAGGGCGGGCTGGGCGTCTGGGGTGGGATCCTCTTCGGCGTCCTGGCGGGCGCGTGGATCGTGCACCGCTCCGGCCAGAGCGTGCGGCTCTTCATGGACGCCGTCGCGCCCGGGCTGCTGCTGGCGCAGGGAATCGGCCGCATCGGCAACTGGTTCAACCAGGAGCTGTTCGGCAAGCCGACCAACCTGCCGTGGGGGCTGGAGATCGACCCGCAGCACCGGCCGCCCGGCTACTTCGACCACGACACGTTCCACCCGACCTTCCTCTATGAGCTCACGTACGACCTGATCGGGGTCGCGATCCTGCTCTGGATCGACCGCCGCTTCAACATCCGGCGGCCGGCGCTCTTCGCCCTTTACGTCTCCTACTACTGCTTCGGGCGCTTCTTCGAGGAACTGCTGCGCGTCGATCCGGCGCACGAGTTCCTCGGCCTGCGCCTGAATGCGTGGGTCTCGATCGGAGTGTTCGTCCTCTCGACGGCGTTCTTCATCTGGTGGCAGTTCATCAGGACGCCGAGCAGTGACGACAGGCCGCGCGCGACCAGGACGATCGTGCCCACGGGCCCGGCGATGTCCGTCCCCAAGGGCCGCGTCCGCTCCGGACGCTAGGTTGGCGCACGATGATCGTGCGTGAGCTCGACCTGGACCTGGACGCCTTCGAAGGCCCCTTCGACCTGCTGCTGACGCTCGTCCTCAAGGAGGAAGTCGACCTTGCGGATGTGGACGTCGCCGGGATCGTCGTGCGCTTCCTCGAGCGGCTCGCCGAGCGGGACGCGCTCGATCTGGATGCCTGCGGTGAGTTCCTCATTTTGGTCTCGGCGCTGCTGGAACTGAAGGCGCGCGGGCTCTTCGAGGACGAGGCGGCGGAGCTTTTCGAGCTCGAGCCCGAGGAGGCTGCGGAGGAGCTGGCGCGGCGGCTGGCCGAGTACCGGCGCATGAAAGAGGCGGCGGGCTGGCTCGCGGAGCGGCTGTCGTCGGAGCGCGACCGGTTCTTCCGGGTCGGGCCGGCGCCGCTGGCGCCCCAGCCGGAGCGGCGACTCGCGCCGCAGGATCCGGAGTCGCTCGCGAACGTCGTGCGGCTGCTCGCCGCGGAGCCGCCGACGGTCTCGCTGGCGCACATGGAGCTTCGGTTCCCGCCGGTGGCGCAGTTCCTCGAGCGCTTCCGCGCATTGCTTGCGCGACGCTCTGTCTTCGATTTCGATGCCGAGCTCGACGGGCTGTCGCGCGCCGAGCAGGCGATCGCTTTCTTGGCCTTGTTGGACCTGCGTCGTTCGGACGAGATCAGGATCAGCCAGGCGGCTCCTTTCGCTCCCATCCGTGTCAGTAGGGTGGAGCAGGAAAGCGCCGCCGTGAACGAAAGGACCCACGCGTGGACCGTCCGCTCCGCCTAGTCACCGCCAATCCGCTCGACCAGCTCGCCCGGACTCTCGAGGCACTGCTCGTCGTGGCGAGCGCGCCGCTACCCGTGGAGGAGCTAGTGGCTGCGGCGGACGACGATCGCGAGCGGGTCGAGCTGGCTCTCGGGTTGTTGGCGGAGCGCTACCACGAGGGTCGCAGCGGCATCGTCCTGGAGTCGGTGGCCGGCGGCTGGGCCTTCCGCGCGTCGCGTGCCGCGGCGGAGGCTTGTGGCCGGTTGTTCGAGCGGCCCGTGCAGCGCGGGCTGTCGCAGGCGTCTTTGGAGACTCTTGCCATCGTTGCGTACCTCGGACCGTGCACGCGGCCGGAGATCGCGCGGATCCGCGGCGTCGCGGCGGACTCGGCTGTCGCGGGGCTGACGGAGCGAGGACTGATCACCGAAGCGGGCCGCGAGGACGGCGCCCACGGTGGCGCGGTGAAGTACAAGACGACGCAGCTGTTCGAGCGCGTGTTCGGGTTGGAGAGCCTGTCGCAGTTGCCGCGGCTGGACGACCTACCCGGCGACGTCGACGATCTGCGTGAGCGGTTGCACGCGGTCGCCGAGCAGCGCAGCGCTTAGTTCTATTTGAAGCGGACGCGTACCTCGCGGGAAATGGAGTCCGCGAAGTCGAGGCGGAGGATCCTGCACGTTCCCTTCCAGCTCGAACTGGTGGCCACGACATCCCGATAGCGGTCTGTGGAGGCGCTGTAGCTGAGCTTCGCTTCAGCGCCGACCGTAGGCCCGATCGGTGTCCAGTCCACGCATGACGCGGTCTGCCACGTCGTCCGCGTCACGACATTGAGACCCTGATCGCCCTGCAGCGAGAACTTGAGAGGGATGCCATCGCCTGCTCGCGCAGCGTTGATCGTGCCGCTGGCGTCGACCGGAGAATCGAATCCGCCGAAGGCGTAGATCACGTGGTAGGTGAGACTCGTCGATGCGCTCTTCCCGTTCGCGTCCATGGCGTTGACAGTGAAGTCGTGTGGTCCGACGGAGGACATGTCTATCACGGTGCCGTTCGGAATCGTGCCGTCGCATGACACGATGCGCACACACGCTGGGCTCAGGCACCGGTAGTCGGCCCTGGCAAAGGTCCAGCCGACGGGGTACCAACCAGCGACAGGAGATGCGATTTCGATTGTGGGCGGACGCCGGTCGATGACGGTGTAGGTCGCCGTTCTTTCATAGCTGCGGCCCGTGTTGTCGAAGGCGACGACGGTGAACCGGTGCGTGCCCCCAAAGCTGGTATCGACTTTCGTTCCGTTGGGGGCGCTGCCTTCGCAGCGTACGACTACTCCACCCGGGCACGAGTACTCAATCGTCAGATTCTCGTCCAAGTCATACGTTGCTCCGTCGGCCGGCGTGCGCAGATCGATACCGAGGACCTCGTAGGTGACGGTCTTCGTGGCGGTATGCCCGAGCCAGCCGACTGCGAGCACAGTGAATGTGTGGGTGCCGGGAGTTGAAAGGTCGATCGCACTTCCAAAAGGAAGATCTCCAGTACAGCTGGTGATCGGCGCGAACTGAGAATCACAGGAATAGAACGCGGTCTCGTGACTTCCCGCGAAGTAGATGGCCCCGTCTTCAGGAATACGAATGTCGATCGTCGGTGTCTCGATATCGGCCGGCACGAACTGTGAAGTGCCCCAATCAGGGTCGAGGGCCCTTGCCCCGAACGTCAGTTGCTGTTCCTCGGAGCCGTCGGCGCGGACTGTCCACAGATCCCACCCGTTCGATGAGTCGCTGCGCATGAAGACGATCCGTGCGCCGTCAGGCGACCAGGCAGGGCGCTCCTTGTCGAAGCCGCTCGTTGTCAGCCGAAGCTCGTTCGACCCGTCGGTATTCACGAGATAGAGCTCGCCGGCAGTCCCGGGGTTTGGGTTCGCCCTGAACACGATGCGACTCCCATCGGGGGACCACGCGGGGTCGCTTCCAAGCGCGGTGATCACATGAGCGTCGGTTCCGTTCGAATTTACGATTCCGATGCCACCCTGCCCGGTGTACGCGAGTCGAGATCCGTCAGGTGACCAAGATGGGCTGTAGGCGACGTCAGTGGTCAGCTGGTGGAGTCCGCTGCCGTCGGCATTCATCACCCAGAGGTTGAAGCTGCTTCCTGCGCGCGAGCTGGTGAATGCGATCTGGGTTCCATCAGGAGACCATGCCGGGTCGAGGTCGTGAAAGTAGGCGGCGGTATCGAGAGTGACCTGCGTCTGCCCGCTGCCGTCGGCGTTCATCACCCAGATGCGGTAGTCGCCGCCGCTCGTTCTTCGCTCGAACGCAATCTTGGTCCCGTCGGGCGACCAGGCGGGTCCCTGTTCGTCGCCGTCCGACATCGTGAGCCTCGCGGGAGTGCTGCCGTCTGGGGCTACTGAGGAGATCGCAGGGCTGCCGCTCTGCATCGACGCGTAGGCGATCCGGCCGTTCGTTCGAGTTCCGGTTGGGGTTGCGGTCGCACTCGAGACGAGCCCGAGAGCAAGCACGATCGTGAAAAACTGGACGGCGCGGCGCATGGACCCTGACCGATGATGGTCGCCGTTGCCATCTGTCGAGTCCCCCGACCGGGGGAGATCGCGGGCTACTTCTTGCGGCCCGTCGCTTCCACCCAGCGGTAACCCGGTATCGGGACGCCGAGCGCGCGACGGGCGCCCCTCAGCCGGCGGGGCAACCGCAGATAGATCTCGGGCAACTGGGCTCGCTTGATCAGATGCGCCGCTGCGGCGATGCGGAACAGCGGATCCGTCAGCGGAAACTTCAGCTGCGACGAGCGCACGACGTCGAGCTCCAACTCGGGTTGCTCGAGCACCGAGCGAAAGTGCTGCTCGGATTCGTACTCGCGCATGTGCGTCGGATCAAGCTGCCACCGCTCGGGCGCCGGCGGCTTTCCCTTGTAGAGCCAGAACGCACGCGGCCCGCGGATCACGCTCGCGACGTAGAACCACCCGCCGGGCTTGAGCAGGCGTGCGATCTCGGGGGCGAGCACGCGGTCGTCCGGCAGATGCTCGATCACCTGCGACGAGATCACCGCATCGACGGATGCGTCCGCCAACTCGTCGACCCGCGCGACGTCGGACACGATCCCGCGCACCTTCGGCGACAGCCGCTCGCAGAGCGCGACGTGCTCCGCCGAGATGTCCACCGCGTAGATCGTTTCGCCGACGAGGCCCGCGCGATCCAGCGGCCACAACGTCCCGCCGTCTCCTGCGCCGAGATCCGCGAGCACGCGCGGCGGCGAGCGCTCCGCAGTTTTGCGCAGGAGCGGAGGCATCCACTCCGTCAGGAAGTAGCGGGAGTGCTCGAGATCTTCGACCGACGGGCCGCTAGCTCCCAAAACTCTGTCGCCGCGGCAGATCGCGCTCCACGTCGACAAGGTGCCCGTCGCGCGCCACGTAGCCGCCCTTACCGCCGACGACGAGCAGGACGAGATCCTCGGTATCGCTCGCGTTGGAAAGGAGGCGTGGGGTTGTCGACTCGACGTGGACGAGGCCGCCCTCGCCGAGCTCCCGCACCTCGTCGCCAACCTCGACGCGGGCCCGGCCCCGGTGGACGAAGTAGAGCTCGTCCTGTTCGTCGTGCCAGTGCTTGAAGCCCACGAAGCCCGGCGGATACACGATCGCGTTCACGCCGAACGCGGTCACGCCGAGCGCGGCCCGCACTTTGCGAAAGCCGAAGCCCTCGCCGAGCTCATCCACTGAACTGAATGCGTATCCACTCATAGCTTGCGCACGATCTCCTCTGCTTCCTCGCGGGTGAACGCGCGGAGCGTCTCGGTGTGCTCCGCGCCGTAGCGGTTCAATTTCATCAGGATCTCGATCGCGACGTTGTCGTCGGGCGCCTCGAAGATCTCGACCACGTCGTAGCGCCCGAGCGTGACGTAGACGCCGACAATGCTGCCGCCCGCCTCGGCGATGATTCGCTCGCCCTCCTCGAGCCGCTCACGCCACTTGGGCAGGCCCGCATAGCCTTGCGTCGTCCAGCGCATCAGGGTCACGTAGTGGGCCATGGAGCGAATATATGACCGCATGCGCCTGAACGCCTATCTCGCGAGGGCCGGAATCGCTTCCCGGCGCGGCTCGGACGACCTGATCAAGGCCGGCCGCGTCAAGGTCAACGACGTGCCCGGCGCGCTCAACACGTACGTCCACACAGGCGATCGGGTCGAGGTCGACGGGATACCGGTCACCGCGCAGGCGCTGAAATACGTGCTCCTCAACAAGCCCGCTGCGACGGTGACGACAGCCCGTGATCCGCAGGGCCGTCCGACGGTCGTCGACCTCGTCGAGGAGATCCCGGAGCGAGTTGTCCCGGTCGGCCGGCTCGACGCCGACACGACAGGCGCACTACTCCTGACCAATGACGGGCCGCTCTCGCACCGGCTCGCGCATCCGCGCTACGGCGTCGAGAAGGTCTACGAGGTCGAGGTCGAAGGCGAGCCGGATGAAGCGGCGCTGCAGCAACTCGCGGAAGGCATCGACCTCGACGACGGCCGTACCGCTCCCGCGGGTGTCCGACGTCTCGGCCCCTCGAGGCTCGAGCTGACGCTGCACGAGGGGCGCAAGCACCAGGTCAAGCGCATGTGCGAGGCCGTCGGCCACCCGGTCTTACGACTGCACAGAAGCCGTTACGCGGGCTTGACGCTCGAAGGGCTCGAGCCCGGCGCGTGGCGCGAGCTGGAGCCGGCGGACGTCCGCCGGCTCCAGTCGCTCGTTCGGTCTAAGGCGTGACTGTCGGGCAGTTGTTGGCGCTCGCCGGGTTGGCGACCTTCACGCACGTGATCCTGCCCTGGATCGCGGGAGTGATCGAGCCCTTCGACTCCAGGTAAGTGCCGACGACATCAGCCATCAGCCGGCCGTCTGACTTGAAGCGGCCGGTGAAGTTGGTGTACGAGTCGCCGCCCCCCGCGTTGAAGTCGTTCTCGGCGAGCTTGTAGGTCGACGCCGCCGTCAGGTCGACGGGGATCGCCGTGCAATTGCCGTCAGCGTCCGCCTTCACTGCCGAACTGACGCGATTGCCGGCGGTCGCCGAGATGTCGTAGGTGAAGCAGAGACCGGAGACCTCCGGGAACCGGCCGTCGGCCGCGGGCATCTGCGACACGCCGTTCTCGAGCAACGCATCAAGCTCGGCGCCGTTTACGTCCACCGTGACCACGAAGTTCCCGAAGGGCAAGACCTCGTAGACCTGACCCAGGGTGATCGGGTACGGGGGCGGCGAATAGGCAGGGCAGAAGTCGTCCGGATTGTCCGTCGTCGGGCAGGTGAGCGGCGCCCTCAGCCCGCCGGAGTTCGTCAGCGCGAAGTCGGTCGCATACGTCGCCTTCATCGCATCGGCGACAACGTCTCCGACCAGCGATTCGCATGTACGACCGGTGCCACCACCGCAAGCGTCGGAGCGCGGGATGAAGCGGGACGAGTTCCCGATCGTTGGCGCGAGCTGCGGCACGAGTTGTGCACGGAGCTCGTTGAGCCGCCCCTGGATTGCCGAGTCGGCCGTCATGCCGATGTTCCACGGCTTGTGGAAGTCGGCCGTCTTGTAGACGACCTCGCCAGCGGCGGTGTCGACAACGAGGCGGACCCTCGTGATGCGGGCGCCCTTGCTGAGGTTCTCGGTGACGAGCACTCCGTTCGAGCGCTGGCTGACCACCTGGAAGTTCGTGTGGTCGCCGATGACGGCGTCAACCGCTTGCGTCCCGTCCGCGAGGGTGAGCAGCGGTCCGACCGGATTGATGACGGCGCCGTTGTTCGCTGTCGTGCCCGATCCGGTCGGTCCGTCCGCGCCGAGGTGGCCGATCGCGACGACCGCCGCGACGCCGTTACGGTGTGCCAGTTGCGACGCGCGCTGGTTCACTGCGGCGAGTGGATCGGTCACTTGGAAGGGCCCGAGGGATCCGGGCTTCGTCAGCGAAGGGATGTCGGAATTCGAGAAGCCGATTACGGCCAGTTTGAAGCCGTTGAAGTCGAAGATGCGCGACTTCGACCACTCCGCCGGTGTGTCGCCGGTCTGGCTATTGAGGATGTTCGCTGAGACGTACTTGAACTTTGCTCGCGGGATGAGCGTGTTGCGCAGGTACTGCTCGCCGCGGTCGAAGTTGTGGTTGCCGAGCCCGTCGAGCGTGAAGCCCATCAGGTTCATGAGATCGATGGTCGGTGTCTCGCCGAAGAAGCTCGAGATCGGCGGCGACGCTCCGACTGAGTCCCCGGCCGCGACCGTGATGTTCGCCGCAGGGTTGTCGGCGCGATACGCATCGAACCAGGGCTTCAGGAATGCCGACCCACCGATCCCGAAGGTCGGGTTGGCCGACCCACCGCCGCTGAGCGTGTCGGACGACTCCGACAGCGGGATCAGCTGCCCGTGGAAGTCGCTGACGTCGAGAATGTCGACCTCGCGGAGGTTCGCAGCTCCGTCCATCAGGTTGTAGAGGATCTTCCCGCTGGCGTTCTGCGGCCCGGGAATACCGAGGAGAAATGCCATCGTCGGTGCCACGTCGTTCGCGCGGATCCCGGCAACGGGGCCTTGGTGCTTGATCCCCGGGCCCGCTGCCACGAACGTCGCGTGCATGTTCACGTTGTGCGCGAGGTCGACCAGGTTCGGCAGAAAGCCGTGCTGACCGAAGAACTGTGAGAACGCGATCGTGCTTCCTGGGGTCGCCGCGTCGGTCTGGTACGGCGGCCGGAAGACGACCACGACATCGCCGCTTCGGTTCGGGTGCAAAGCGTCCGTCCCGTCGACGTTGCGTAGCTGTTCCTTCTTGAACACGGCCGCCACGACCTGTTGCTGCCCCGGCAGGTTGGGATCGTCCATGTTCTGGAACGCGTTGACGATCTGGTTCCGGACGCTCTCGTAGTCCGCGGGCGCGACCTGCGGCAGGTTGACGTTGAGGGTTCCGGCCGGATCGCGATCCTTCAGGTTGATGTAGATCTGTGCCGTTCCGCCGGCGTGGCACTCCTTCGCGAGCGTTGCTCCCGAAGCCGCCTTTCGACAATTCCCGGTCTGCTCTGCACCCTGCAGTCCGATGTCGGCAAGCACCTTGCTGACGTTCACGGCGTACCACTGCGGGGCAAATCCATGGTCAGAGCCGGCGAAGACCGTCGTATCCGAGCCCATCAACTCGCGGCCCAGAGCGAGTGTTTCGTCGGCCTGATGGTATGCGCTGCGGATGTAGCCCTCGCGTACGGCGACGCGCCCGTCAGGCACGTTGTCGTTGGTGAGGTCGTCGAAGTACGGGTTCGGATTGCCCTCCATGTCGGTCGGCGTGACGAGCCCCATGAACTGGTGGCTGAACTCGTCCGTGCCCGGGTACCCGAGCATGAGCAGATCCGGCTTCACCCCTAGCGTGTTGATGATGTAGCGGAGGTACGCAAGGTGAGCGTCCTCCCATTTGAATCCTTGCTCGGCATACGTGTCTTCGTCGACGATCCCGGCCTCGAGCGGTGCGAAATCCGCTGCGGTGGAGGTCGGGAAATCACGGTTCAGCGTCTCCTCGAAAGCGGCCGAGCCCACTGCGCCGAGCTTGTTGTACGTCGCGTTGGCGCGCTGAACAGAGGTGAAGTAGAGGCGGAACCTTGACAGGTCGGGTGCGAGATCGATCAGCTTCATGAGGAAGCCGCCGGTCCTGCCGGCGGCCGTACCGACCAACCCCACTTTTGCGTCGACCCATTGCCCCTGCGCGAAGTTTGCGACCGCCGAGGCGCCGTTCTTGCCGGCGGACCGGTTCACGACGAGCGCCCGGTCGTAGTTCGCGGTGCTGTCGTTCGTCGAGTCATAGATGTAGACGTCCCAAATGCCGCCGCCGGGAATCCTTGTGTCGTTGTGGGTGAAGAACGTCTCCTTCGCAGGGCTGTTTGATGCGGGAACGGCGGTCCAGCCTGTTGCGTCGGCGAGTGTCCGCTGCTGGTACTGGACGCCAAAGCTGCTCGCTGTCTGGCCCGGAACGTCGTAGTTGAGCACGATCCCACGGCCGCCGAAGAAGCTGCGAAAGTCGACGACGGGTCCCTGGAGCGCGGGGTTCACGAAGTTGCGCGACCCGGCCCACTCAACGGAGACGACGGTCTTGCCTGCTCGCTCGGCTGCCTGCATGATCGAGTCGGCCTGCGGGATGCCCGTCGTGAGCCCGCTCGTCGAGTTGTTGAAGTTGCCCTCGCCCGTGCGGTGGAAGGTGTTGTTCGTCGAGCCGTGCTCGACCGACGCCTGTGTTCGGGGGGAACGCCTGCTTCATGCCGTTGTCGCCGATTACCCCGGCGTTCATCAACGCCTGATAGGTCGGCATGGCTCCCGCTGCTGCGTACCTCTGCATCAGGTCCGGACGCATGCCGTCGGACGAGAACATGATCACCTTCTGTGTCGAAGGCTTGGTGGCAACCGCCTTGGTCGCCTCGGCCGCGCTTGACCCCAGTCCAAGCACCAGTGCCGCGCTAACTGCAGCCACGGTGGCAGGCACGAACGAGCGTTTCATGTAGTCCCTCCCCTTGTCTCCCCGCAATTCGACGGAACCGCCGGAGAGAAACCTATACCGCCTCGGGGCCGCTGACTAGGTTCTCGCGAAGCCGAGTCGCTCGTAGATCAGTTCGAGCGTTGGCGCCGACGCCTCGCGCGCCTTTTCTGCGCCGAGCTGGAGAAGCCGGTCGAGCTCGCCGACGTCCGCGCGGAGCTCGTGGTAACGCGGCTGGATCGGGGTCACGACCTCGATGACCGCCTCCGCAACGTCCTCTTTGAAACGGCCGTAGCCGGAACCTTGATACTGCGCCTCCACGTCTGGGATCGAACTCCCCGTGACGACGGTCTTGCCTGCTCGCTCGGCTGCCTGCATGATCGAGTCGGCCTGCGGGATGCCCGTCGTGAGCCCGCTCGTCGAGTTGTTGAAGTTGCCCTCGCCCGTGCGGTGGAAGGTGTTGTTCGTCGAGCCGTGCTCG
>WNGB01002796.1_pt1 | contig 28374 bp, 19 predicted proteins | sample 5400681 | NCBI WGS metagenome assembly WNGB01 (sample SAMN13153367, study PRJNA577476) | soil metagenome | isolation source: 115 cm soil or saprolite under grassland replicate 2 | place: USA:California | collected 2016-06-15
ATGACCCCGATCATCAGTGGCGGTTTCTAGCGGTCGTCGCAACACTCGACAGGTTTGGGGGTTGCGATAGGAGGGCGGGGACCGGGAGCGCTGCCGCAGGCCGAGAAGCGGGAGCAGTATGCGCGGCTGATCGCGCAGGCCTGTAGCAACTCGGAGGCGTGCCGGATCGTCGGGATCAACCGGCGGACCGGGAAACGGTGGCGACACGGCCGCACGCGTTGCTTCTCCGGTACCGGGTTTGGGGTGATCCCGGCAGGCTCGCTCGCGCGGGGGAACAGGGCACGTTCCGCTGACGTTTGACATAAGAGACGTTTCTGCTGGCGAGAGAATAGCTGATGGCGCAGTGCATTACGTGCGGTACTACCTTGCATCCCGAAAGAGCGCAGAAGTATAACTACTGCCTGGCTCGTGAGTGCCAGGAGAAAAACGCAAAGGGCCTGATCTTGGATGAGCGCACCCGCGAGGACTTGGCCACCGGTAGGTACCGTGATCAACGGCGCGGCTCCTTCGGCACTTCCGCCCTGGCACCCGCGCCTCAGGCCGCTCCCCGCGCCACTGGGCCCTCCGGACGGTCAGCTCGCCGCGCCCAGCCGCAGCCGCTCCGGCGTTCGCCTGCCCCCGCAGCCCGCCGCCCGTGGACCCAACGGCAGGAAAAGCTCGCACTCATCTACAACGAGCAAGGACTTCGGCCAGCCGAGATAGCACACAAGCTCGGCGTGAGCGCCTATACAGCGACCCAGATCATCCTCGCCGCCAGGAACCGCGCGAAGGGCTGACCGCCGCTGACGCGCCCAGCGGCATGAGCGCGCACGGCATCGCCCTGCCAGTGGCAGACGCACCGGGCGTTACACTAACGGCAATTCGTACATTGACCGGTGATGGCCCCGGTGCGCCGCGAAGCACCTGCCGATGAGCAACACCGAATTCTGTTTCCCCGCCGTGGAGTGTGTTCTTGGCCGGTGAGCGGCCCGATGATCTGTCTCCGGAGCCGCAGGGATCTTGCCCGCCAGCGACGGTCCCGCAGCCACGCGTGCTGGGATCACATAATTGCGGCACCGCTGTGGCCGCAGCACGGGGCCAACCTTGGAACGCTCCTGCGTACCTGCGACGCGGTCGGCGCCTGCCTGGCCGTGCCACACCTGCCGTGGGTGCCCGAAGCACTGGCCCGCGGGAACACGCTGCGTCGCCCGGCCTGTGTGCACTGGACCGGCCGCGACGCCTGCCGGTGGCTGCAGGAACAGCGGTCAGCGGGTACGCGCGTCGTCGGGATCGAACTCGCCGACGAAGCACTCCGGCTGGCTGAGCTGCCCGCCGCCCGCCAGCGCACCATCGCCGTGCTCGGGCACGAGCAGACCGGCATCCCACCCGAGGCAATCGACCTGCTCGATGTAGCCGTGGAAATCCCAATGATCGGAACTGGCGCCAGCCTGAACGTCGCGGTCGCTGGATCCTTGGTGCTTTATCGGCTTGCCGGGTTTATCTGACCCAACGACACCCGCAAACGTCAGCGGCATCAATGGCCGCCGGATCGCCCGTGCAGCGCGCTCTGCGCCAAGACAGTGGGTCGAGCTGATTCGCTCTTTCGGCTACGCCCGGATGCCAGCCGTTCCGAGGGCTCAGCTTTCCCGGGCGCGCGTGAACCCGCCCAGATGATGCGGGTAGATGCTCAGCGGAATCCCCGATCCTGCCTGCTGTCTGAGTGCCTCGCTCATGACAGCGTCGATGAAGGCCACACACGCGACTAGGCAAGACCCGAGCATCGACGCGCCGCTACACCGGGTTCCGGCGGGTGCCGAGGAATGCTACTGACGCAGCCGGGCAGCGCGTTGCGAGCCCGGCGTGGTCGCTCGGCCGCATATCGCCTGCTCTAGAAGGCTCGGCCAGGTCGTGCAGACTGTGGCCGACCCGTTCGGGTGAAAGGATGCCGTCGACCGACCACCGGCGGAAGGGGAGGCCGATGACCGAGGGACCGGTGGGCCACGGTCCGCTGCAGGCCGGGAGCCCGCTGCGGACGCCCCGGGCGGCGGCGGTCGCCGGGATCGTCTTTTCTGTGCTCCTGATCTCGGCGCTCGTGCTGCTCAGGCTCTCTGTCCCGGCCCATCCCGGCGTGGCAGGCGCGTGGCTGACCGATCCGGGCCGACGGGCCGCGGTGGCGATCGCGCTGAACCTCGTCCCGTTCGCCGGCATCGCCTTCCTGTGGTTCATCGGCGTGCTCCGGGACCGGATCGGCGAGCGGGAGGACCGGTTTTTCGCGACGGTGTTCCTGGGCAGCGGCCTGTTGTTCGTGGGCATGCTGTTCGTGGCCGCAGCGGTCGCCGACGGGCTCATCGCGGCGGCGTCGCGGCCGTCCGGCCCCCCGGGGGCGGACACTTTGGCACTGGGCCGCGACGTCAGCGCGATCCTGGTGAATGTTTACTCGATGCGGATGGCAGCGGTGTTCACGCTCACCACTGTGACCATTGCTCGCCGCACCGAGATCGTGTCCAGGTGGCTCACGGTTGCCGGGATCGTGGCCGCGGTGGTGCTGCTGGTCGGCGTCGGCATCTCAGCCTGGGTGGAGTTGCTGTTTCCGGCGTGGATCCTGGCGTTGAGCATCGACATCCTCGCGGCCGGTCTCAGAGTCTCCACGGGAGGCACGGGAACGGTTCCCCAGGGCTGATCGCCCGTGCAGTGCTGGAGGCAGCGCAACGGGCCCGCGCAAAATGCTCTTACCGCGCCGCGGGCAGCAGCCCGGCCGTGCCCGCTGCGCCGGGCCCTAGCCCGCCGACCCACAGCCGCACGCCACCGCTGCCGCAAACCCTGCCGACGGTTCGACGTGACCACCGAGCACCACACAGTCACCCACTGGGGGGTGCGGGCGCCGGTTGCGGGTGGTCTGCCGATCAGTTCGATAAGGCCGAGCACGAGCAGCAGCAGGACGGCGATCACGATCGTTACCGCGGCTGTCGGGCGGCCCCAGAATACGAAGATCAGGGCGGCTAGCGCCACTGCCCCGATGCGCAGCGCGTGCCGGTGCGCATAGGTCCACCTGCCGACCGGGCCGGTGGACAGGCCTGCGGATTCGCCGCCGCGGCGTAGCCGGAGCCTGCTTGAAAACCCCCGATCCGGCTCGCGTGCCCCCGCATCCCGGCTGGGTGCGTTCTCGCCCTCGACGTGCCTTCCAGGCACGCCTTCGGGCTGCGGCCTTGCCAGCTGGGGCGCGGATGACCCGCTCACTGATCGAACCGGGGTTTCAAGCAGGCTCTAAGATCTTGGTGGTGGCTTGGGCCTTGCCGTCCTTCACCGCTTCTTGCAGCGTGGCATAGTCGCGTTCGTTCTGGTCGGCGTAGGTTTCGGCGAAATCGGCCGTCGCGGTCTCCGGAGCGGGCGTGCGCCCGCACCTTGGTGAAGACCTCTTTGACGGGGACGATCAGCGGCGGGTCAGAGATGATCCGCCGCCGCCCGCCGGCCACCTTGTTCCGAGGCTCACCCTTGCTAGGTGATGCGCAGTGGAATGGGCCGCTGTCAGATAAGCGCGGGACGTTGGGGCTGAGGGCGACAGCATTATCGCTACGTCGCGCCCCTGTGGCGTGGAAGGCACGTATGCGACGGGATGTACCTCCGAGGCCGCAGGCGAGCCGCGTGGATAGCGCTAAGGCGGCCTTCCTTCGGTGACGTCACGTCCAATGCGGAACCAGTCACGTCTTCGGGCGAAGGAGCGGTGAAGTGAGCGAGCAGTTCAAGGGAACCATCAACGTCGATATTCGGGACTCGGTGCCCGACTGGACGCCGTTCGAGCCGCCGAAGGCACCCGACGGGGCGCCCAACGTCGTGTATATCGTGCTGGATGACGTCGGGTTTTCGGCGATGTCGTGTTATGGCGGGCCGATCGAGACGCCAAACATCGACCGGATCGCCGCCGACGGGATCCGCTACACCCAGTGGCACACCACGGCGCTGTGCTCGCCAACCCGCTCGTGCCTGCTGACCGGCCGCAACCATACCCGCAACTCGATGGCCTGCATCACCGAGGCGGCGGTCGGGTTCCCCAACGCGAGCGGGACGATCCCGCCGGAGAACGGCATGATCTCCGAGATCCTCGGCGAGCGCGGCTGGAACACCTACATGGTGGGCAAATGGCACCTGTGCCCGACCGTCGAGATGAACGTCGCCTCGACCCGGCGGAACTGGCCGTCCGGCCGGGGGTTCGAGCGCTGGTACGGGTTCCTGGGCGCCGAGACCAACCAGTGGTACCCGGACCTGGTCTACGACAACCACCCGGTGGACCAGCCGAAGTCGCCGCAGGAGGGCTACCACCTCACCGAGGACCTCACCGACAAGGCGCTCGAATTCGTCAAGGACGCGAAAGTGATCGCGCCGGACAAGCCGTTCTTCCTGTACTATGCGCCCGGCGCCGCCCATGCCCCGCACCACGCGCCCAAGGAGTGGATCGCCAAGTTCAAGGGCCGCTTCGACATGGGCTACGAGGCGATCCGCGAGCAGACCCTGGCCCGGCAGAAGCAGATGGGCATCGTCCCAGCCGACACCGAACTGCCGCCGCTCAACCCGATCGGCACGCCCGAGACCCGGGAGGGGCCCAAGGGCCAGCCGTTCCCGCCGCTCGACGTCACCAGGCCGTGGGACTCGCTTTCGGATGAGGAGAAGCGGCTGTTTGCGCGGATGGCCGAGGTGTACGCGGGGTTCCTGGCGCACGCCGACCACCACATCGGCCGCCTCCTGGACTACCTGGCAGAGTCCGGCCAGCGCGAGAACACCATGGTCATCCTGGTGTCGGACAACGGGGCCAGCGGTGAGGGCGGGCCGAACGGGTCGGTCAACGAGAACAAGCTGTTCAACGGCATGCCCGACGACTTGCAGGACAACCTCGCGATGCTCGACGAACTGGGCGGGACGAAGACCTACAACCACTATCCCAACGGGTGGGCGATGGCGTTCAACACCCCGTTCAAGATGTGGAAGCGGTATGAGTTCAATGGCGGCACCGCCGACCCGTGCATCATCTCCTGGCCCTCGGCCACAGCCGGCGCCGCGGCCGGCCAGGGCGAGCTGCGGCACCAGTACCACCACGCGATCGATATCGTGCCGACCATCCTGGACAGCCTGGGCGTGGCAGCCCCGGCCGTGATCAAGGGCCACGTGCAGAGCCGCTTCGACGGAGTCAGCATGCGCTACAGCGCCGAGATGGCTTCGGCGCCGTCGGCCCGCAAGACGCAGTTCTACTCCATGCTCGGCTCCCGCGGCATCTGGCACGACGGCTGGAAAGCCGTCACCACGCACCCCACGATCAGCGGCTGGAGCGACTTCAACAGCGACACCTGGGAGCTGTACCACATCGGCACCGATCGCGCCGAGCTGCACGACCTGGCCGCCGAGCACCCGGACAAGCTGCGTGAGCTGGTCAATCTGTGGTTCGCCGAGGCGGGGGCGAACGATGCCTTTCCGCTGGACGACCGGTCGCCGCTGGAGATCATCTTGACGCCGCGCCCGCAACTGGCCTCGCCCCGCGACCGCTATGTCTACTTCCCCGATACCGCCGAGGTGCCGGAAGCACAGGCGGTGAACGTTAGGAACCGGTCGTACACGATCGGGGCGCTGGTGGACATCCCCGCTCCCGGCGCGCAGGGCGTGCTGTTCGCGCAGGGGGCGCGGTTCGGCGGGCATGCCCTCTACCTGAAGGACAACCGGCTGCACTACGTCAACAACTTCGTCGGCATCGCGGAGCAGAAGATCGACGGGACCGAAGAGGTGCCCGTGGGGGAGAACCTGATCCTTTCGGCCTCGTTCGACAAGGACGGCGAGGATCCCCCCGGCGTGTCCACCGGGATCCTGTCCCTCTACCACGGCGACAAGAAGGTCGGCGAAGGTCGGATCAAGACTCAGCCAGGGATGTTCTCGGTCGCGGGCGAGGGCCTGTGCGTCGGCCGGGACAGCGGCGAGCCGGTCACAGGCGACTACCCAGGCGATCACCCGCACATATTCACCGGCGGCACGATCAAGCGCGTCGCCGTCGACGTCAGCGGCGATCCCTACATCGACCTTGAGCGCGAGGCCGCAGCCATGCTCGCCCGCGAGTAGGTGATGGCTGGTCGATCCGCGGTACCGGTCATCCCGGCCGAGGGACCTTCGCGGGGTTCAGCCGCTTCGTCCTCGCCGTGTGTTCTAATGCGCGCCGGGACGGCCTCATCGAATGTCGATGGCGCTGTCGTCGCGGCCTGGCGCTGGCCCGAGCTTGTTGACCCGGCCAACCCAAGCTGTCCGGACCTGCCGCCCCAGGCCAGAGCGGGTTGGCCCTCCCGCCCGGACCCAGGTCCCGTTCCCGGGCCGCCTCCCGGAGCCAGGCGTACCTCGGCAACCTGCGCACCAAAGGTCTCAAGCTGGGCTAGAAGCCGGTAGGGGGCCGCCTAGCCGCGACGCGCCACCGCACCCGCGATGAGTGGACTAGGTCGGTTTTGAAGCGGCGCCCGGACGTCGCGCCGCGGCACCGGTATGGCGGATGAGCTTGCGTACTGGCAGGTCGGGCTGTTCGGCATGAGCTTGGCCGCCCACGGCCGGGGCGAGCACCGCTGCGTAGCGGTCCGCCAGCGGCTCGGCGGTCGCACCGTGGGCGATCACGCTGAGCAACACCGTAATGCCGATCACGGTCACCGCGGGCCCCGCGGCCGTCTTGCCCAGTTCCTCCAGCGCAAGGAGAGCGAAGACCACCGATGCCAGGCCGCGGGGACCGAACCAGCCCACCAGCGCGACGGTTGGCCAGCCGAGCCGTGCGCCGGCCAGGGCGGCCGCCACCGGGACCATACGGATCACGGTGAGGCTGAGCACGGCGTACACGATGATCTGCCACGTCAGGCCGCTGAACGCCGACGCCACGGCGACTGCGCCGAACGCCAGCCAGACCAGCAGCGACGCCAGGGCACCCGCCTCCTCCACGAACGGCACGAGCGGCGCTCCGCGCCGGCCGCCGGTGGTGCCGAACGCGAGCCCGCCGGTGAACGCGGCGATGAAACCATTGCCGTGCAGCGCAAGTGCGCACGCGTACGCGCACAGCGCCAGCGCCAGCACCGCCGAACCGGCGAAGCCTTCGGCGGCCCAGCCACGCCGACGCGTGGCGTTCACCAGCACGCCACCCGCGCCGCCCACGGCCACGCCGATCACAATGCCAAGTGCGAGCTCCGCGGCGGCCACGGCTGGAGTTATGCCGACGACATGCTCGGCGGTTCCCGCGCCCGCCAGGGCGACCGACACGAACGGCGTGGCGATGCCGTCATTGAGCCCGCTCTCGACGTTGATCAGCCGACGAATCCTGGCGGGCACTACGGGGTTGGCCATCATTCCCGCGCCAAGCGCTGCGTCCGTGGGCGCCAAGGCCGCGCCCACGATCAGGGCGAACCAAATGTTGGTGATCCCGGTCAGCGCCAGTGCGAGCAGCGTTCCCAGGGCGATCGTGAGCGGAAGCCCGATCCCGAGCAGCCGCAGGTACAAGCCGAGGTCGGCCCGCAGCCCATGCAGCCCGACCCGGGACGCGTCGCAGAACAACACCAGCACGAGGGTGATCTCCGCCAGCGCCTTGATCATCTCACGACTTGGCTGGACCCCGAGGGGCGCCAACGGTCCATGGGTAAGAACCAGCCCCGCGCCCACGAACGTGATCGGCGCGGTAACTTCGAACCGTTCCAGCCGCGCCGACAGTGCACCCCAGGCGAATATCAGCGCCGCCACGATCGCCAGGTCAGAATCGCTCATGATCTCGCCCAGCGCATCTGTGCGCGTACGGAGAGCATGCAGCTCCCTTCATAGCGCTCGCATGGTCGCGGGTTCAGGCGGTGCCAGGCGATCTTCTTCCGAAAGTATCCCCGCCGCACACCTGCGTGCGCATCACCCCATGTGGAGGAGGCATAAGCCATTTGTGGAGGACGGCGATGAGGTCGATGACTTCGCGGAGGTCATCGGCCTGATCTTGATCCAGGACGAGGGTGGCGATCACCGGCCAGCGGGGTCATCGGCAGCAACTGCCGGACCAGGTCTGCCCTGGACCCCCCGAGGCTGATCAAGCACCGGAGTTCCTTATATGAACCGGCGCGCGGATCGGGCGTGGCAGAAGGCGGAGATCCATCTGGGCGAAGGGCACGTCGGTGACCCGGGTCGCGGGCGCCAGGCGTTCAGGAAGTACGTCGAGGAGCGGTGGCTGCCCAATCACATGCTGGAGCCGACGACCCGGGAGAAGTATACCTATTACCTCTACGCTCACATCATCCCTGAGCTGGGCCCGATACGGATGATCGACATCTTCCCTGAGCAGATCCGCGAGTGGATCTCCAAGATGCAGCGCAGCGGCCAATCAGCGTGGACCATCCAGTACTGCAAGAGCTCCATCCTCAACTCGATATTCACAACCGCCCTCAACGACCAGGTGACCTACATCCACCCGTGCCGTGGCGTGAAAACCCCCTCTGTCCCGGCCACGCCACGGACGATCGTCACCCCGGAGCAGTTCAACGCGATCTACCAGGCGTTACCGGACGCCGATACGCGGCTTCTGATCGAGACCGCGATCGAAAGCGGGCTCCGATGGGGCGAGCTGACCGAAATGCGGGTAAAGGATCTCGACTTCGCCACCAGGATGCTGACGGTGTGCCGCAAGGTCGCCGAACTCAACACGCAGTTTCACCCCGACGGCAAGCGGTTCCTGGTCAAGGACTACCCCAAGGACAAGGAAGTACCGGCGGCTGAAGCTCAGCCAGCAGATCGCCACCAAGCTCAAGGCTCACGTCGTTGCCAAGGCCCTGGGACCCGACGGGTTGCTGTTCGCGCGGCGGCAACTGGCGTCGCAACGCGGCCGGCTTGTTGTCGCCGATCCGGCGACGCTCGGGCTCACGGCGTCAAACGACTCCGGCCGAAAGTATCGGCATGGCACTCTCAGCGCCTACAACGCGGTCGCTGCCGGTGCGAGTACTGCAGGGGTGCGTTCGCCGAGTACCGCGCAAGACGCCGCGCGGCGGCCAATAACGCGCCCAGGCACGCGCGCGTGGCCGATGACGACGAGCACATTGGGCGCAACTGGTTCCGCCGCAGCGTCTGGTACCCCGCGTGCGCGGCTGCGGATCTCGGCATGGCGCCACGCGTCCACGACCTCCGGCATGCGCACGCTTCGTGGCTATTGGCTGGAGGTGCCGACCTCCAGGTGGTCAAGGAGCGCCTTGGCCACGCTTCGATTGTGACTACCCAGCGCTGTCCGGCTTTTCAATGATCGCGGGCTCGAGAAGCGCGACGGTGGTTTCCCCCGCCGCCCCCTGTTCACTCGCCTCGGGTGAGGCAGTGGCGGTACCTGTGGCGAACCATGGGATAAATCCAGCAGCAAACGCGAGCGCGGGAAACCGTACAAGCGATCTTGAGCAGAGACCGTCGGATGTCTCACGGTCGGGAGGGAGCATCGTGGCCCGCTATCCCAACATCAGCGATCACGGGTTGATCGGGGACCTGCAGACAGCTGCACTAGTGACGACAGACGGCACGGTGGACTGGCTGTGTCTTCCCCGGTTCGACTCGCCGAGCGTGTTCGCGTCGTTGCTCGATGCCGACCGCGGCGGCCACTTCCGGGTCGCTCCCGACCGGGACGACTACGTCAGCAAGCAGCTGTATTTCCCGGACACCGCCATCCTGATCACCAGGTTCATGACACCGGACGGGGTCGGTGAGGTCCACGACTTCATGCCGGTCGCCACGGGGGGAGCGACGGACCGGCACCGGCTGGTACGGCAATTTCGCGCGGTGCGCGGCACGATGCGTTTCGTGATGGAGGTTCAGCCGCGGTTCGACTACGCGCGCAAGCCGCACAAGGTGGAGTTGTCCGAGGACGGGGCGGTATTCCAGGCGGATGGCCTGGAGCTGACACTGCATTCGGTCGGCGCGCCGGGCACCTCGCTGCGGGACCAGGGGGCCACGCTTGAGCGCCATGGTGACGGCGTGCGTGCGGCCCGGACGCTGCGCGCGGGCCAGACCGGCGGGGTCGTGCTCGAATCGATGGGCGGCCCGCCCCGGCGGCTGCCGCCCGAGGAGGTGCAGCGCCTCGCCGGCGAGACCGTGCAATTCTGGCGCGATTGGCTGGACCGCTCGACCTACACAGGCCGCTGGCGGGAGATGGTGGCGCGGTCGGCGATGACGCTCAAGCTGATGACCTACGCACCGACCGGCGCCGTCGTCGCCGCGCCGACCACCGGGCTGCCCGAGCAGGCCGGAGGCGAGCGGAACTGGGACTACCGGTATACCTGGATCAGGGACGGTTCGTTCTCCATCTACGCGCTGCTCGGGCTTGGCTACGTGGAGGAGGCCGCTGCTTTTGGCGGCTGGCTGCGCGACCGGGCCGGCGAGTACACGGGCGACGGCCGCCCGCTGAAGATCATGTACCGGGTCGATGGCAGGTCCGATCTCACCGAGGAGACCCTGGACCATTTCGAGGGCTGGCGCGGCTCGCGGCCCGTCCGCGTCGGCAACGGCGCAGCCGACCAGTTGCAGCTTGACATCTACGGCGAGGCGCTGGACGCCATCTACCTCGCCGACACCCAGGGCCTGCAGGCCGCCCACCAGGGCTGGCTGGATGTCGCACGCATCATCGACTGGCTGTGCGACAACTGGGACCAGCCCGACGAGGGCATCTGGGAAACCCGCGGCGGCCGCAAGGACTTCACCTACGGCCGGTTCCAGGCCTGGGTGGCGCTCGACCGGGCCACCCGGATGGCAGCGCGCCGGGCCCGCCCGGCCAACGTGGCACGGTGGACCGCCGAACGCGACCGCGTCTACAACCAGATCATGGAACGGGGCTGGAACCCGAAGACCGGTGCCTTCACCCAGCACTACGGCACCGAGGTCTTGGACTCCTCACTGCTGATGATGCCGCTGCAGGGGTTCGTCGCCCCCCGCGATCCCATGTGGCTTTCGACCCTGGCGGCTATGGACCGTGAGCTTGTCTCCGACAGCCTGGTGTACCGCTACAACCCGGGCGCCTCACCAGATGGGCTGGCCGGCGATGAGGGCACGTTCACCCTGTGCACGTTCTGGTATGTAGACGCGCTGGCCCGCGCCGGGCGGCTCGACGACGCGCGGCTCACCTTCGAGAAGATGCACACCTACGCCAACCACCTCGGCCTGTACTCAGAGGAAATCGGCAGCACCGGCGAACAGCTCGGGAATTTCCCGCAAGCCTTCAGCCACCTGGCCCTCATCAGCGCGGCGATCAACCTGGACTACCAGCTCGACCACGGCCCCGGCCGGGTCAGGGTGGTCAGGTGACATTCCGTTGCCGCCGGCGCGCTTGCCGATGGGGTGGCAGATGCGCTACGCGATCAAGGCGTCGGCTTCGCCCGCCCATGGCCTGCGGGGCGGCCCGGCCGCGCCGTCCTCGGCCCCGGACAACTCAGAGCTCCCCATCCGGCCATCTGAGGTTGCCCTGACCGAGGAACGCCAGGACGCGGAGACGCCAGCGTCTCATCCTGCGCGGGTGCTGCACGCACCGGCGCAGCACACGAACCATTGAGTAGATGCTGTTCGCGAGACCCGGCAGATTGGGGCAACGAGATGAAGACGGTGATTGTGGGAGGAGTTGCGGCCGGGGCTTCGACGGGGGCGCGCCTTCGGCGGCTCGACGAGTCAGCCGAGATCGTCGTGCTCGAGCGTGACCATTACGTCTCGTTCGCGAACTGCGGCTTGCCGTACCACATCGGTGGGGTAATCCCGGACCGGGACAGCCTGCTGCTGCAGACGCCGGAAAGTCTCGGCAAGAGCCTCGCGCTGGATGTGCGGACCGGGCAGGACGTGATCCGCATCGACCGCAGCGCCAAGGAAGTCGAGGTGCGCGACCTCGCGCAGGGGCGGACGTACCGGGAGCCCTACGACAAGCTCGTGCTGTGCCTGGGGGCCGAACCGGTCCGGCCGCCGATCCCGGGGGCCGACGACCCGCGAGTCGACGTGCTGCGCAACATCCCCGACATGGACCGGATCATCGCCCAGCTCGACAAGGACGCCACGAGCGCCGTCATCGTCGGCGGCAGCTACATCGGACTGGAACTCACCGAGGCCTTCCGGGCACGCGGGCTGCAGACCACCGTCGTCGAGCGGACCGAGCGGCTCATGCCGTGGCTCGACCCGGAGATGACCCGGATCCTGGACTACCACGTCGGCACCCATGATGTGGATCTGCGGCTCGGCACGTCCGCGCAGGCAGTTCGCCGGGCGGAGGACGGCGGGCTCGTGATCGATCTTTCCGACGGCACGTCACTGGAGGCTGACGTCGTCGTCATGGCGGCCGGGGCGCGTCCCAACGTCGGCCTCGCCCGCGGCGCTGGCCTGGAGATCGGGCCGCGCGGGGGCATCGTGGTCGACGCGCAGATGCGCACCTCGGCACCGGACATCCTCGCGGCCGGTGACGCGGTGGAGACCGCTCACTTTTTGACCGGCGAGCCCACGCTGTCGATGCTGGCCGGCCCCGCGAACCGGGAAGGCCGGATTGCCGCCGACACCATCGCCGGCCGCGACAGCGCGTACCGGGGTACCCAGGGCACCGCCGTGGTCCAGGTGTTCGACATGACCGCCGGTGGCACCGGCCTGACCGAGACCGAGCTGCGCGCCGCGGGCATAGATTACCGCAAGGTCTACACCCATCAGAACGGCCATGCGGCATACTACCCGGGGACCGCGCCCCTGTTCCTGAAGGTGCTGTTCGACCCGGCAGAGGGGAAGCTGCTGGGCGAGCAGGTGCTCGGCTGGGACGGCGTCGACAAGCGCATCGACGTTCTCGCGGTCGCCCTGCGCGCCGGGATGACGGTGTATGACCTGGAGCACCTAGAGTTCGCCTATGCCCCGCCCTACGGTGCGGCGAAGGACCCGGTCAACATGGCCGGTTTCCTGGGCGCGAACCTGCTGCGCGGGGACATCGACCTGTGGTATCCGGAGGACTACCCGGGCTGCCGCGATCGGGTGACGATCCTCGACGTGCGCACGGCGGCGGAGTACGGGGCCTGGCACATTCCCGGGGCGGTCCTGCTGCCGTATACGGAGCTGCGGCAAAGGCTGGATGAGGTGCCGCGGGACAAGCCGGTGTACACCTACTGCCGGTCGGGTTTCCGCAGCTACATCGCCTACTGCGTGCTGAAGCAGAACGGATGGGACGACGTGGCGTTCCTGGCCGGGGGGATGATGACCTACCACGGCTACCACCGGACACCGCTGACGGTGGGCAAGGGCGGCTTGCCAATGGTGGCCCACGCCGAGGACGAGCTGGCCCAGCGCCCCGGCGCACTCGAACACGTCTGACGAGCCACGAACCGATCGCAGGCCTGCGTCATGGGTGACACACCGGTAGAGGTCGCGTTGAGGATCCGGGCGGAGCACGCGGAGGGCCCGCTCTGGGACGCGGCAACCGCCCGCCTGTGGTGGGTGGACATCACCGCAGAACGGGTGCATTGCTTCGACCCGCAGTCGGGCAACGACAGCTCCTGGAGCACCTGCGGGCAGCCGGGTGGCGTGGTCCTCAACGCGGCGGGAGAGCCAGTCGTGGCCAGCCCCGACGGCCTGGCCGTGCTCGACCGCGGGACGGGCACGATGGACCTTCGCGTTCCGATCGAGCAGGACAGACTCGAGAACCGCGCGAACGACGTCCAGGTCGACGGCCGGGGCAGGGCCTGGGTCGGCACGATGGCCTTCGACAAGCGGCCACGGAACGCGGCGTTGTACCGGGTCGATGGCGGCAAGGTGACCTGCGTGGTCGATGGCCTCACGATCTCCAACGGACCCGCCTTCGACGAGCCGGCGGGGCGCCTGTACCTCGCCGACACCGCCCTCTTCGTGGTCGACGTGTTCGACCTGGACCCCGCAACGGGTGTCCTCACTAGCCGCCGGCGTTTCCTCGACCTCAATGATGCGCAGGTCTGGCCGGACGGCATGACCGTCGACGACGAGGGCATGCTGTGGGTCGCGCTCGGGCGGGCCGGGGCCGTCCACCGCTACCGCCCCGACGGCACATTCGACGGCGTCGTCGAGATACCGACGACGAACCCACCTCGGTGGCCTTCGGCGGCATCGAGGGGCGCGACCTGTACATCACTACCTCATGGTTCGACTGCGAAGCAGACAGCCGCGCCGCCCAGCCGCTGGCCGGCGCGATCTTCCGGTGCCGCCCCGGGGTGACGGGGCGGCCCTCGCCGCGGTACGAGGGCCCCGTGCCAGCGCCGTTGCCAGAGCGCGACGCCGGCCCGCCACGACCGAAGAAAGGCGGCACCCCATGATCGAGCGAATGGTCCTGTTCGGAGCCTCTGGCGATCTGGCCAGCCGCTTGCTGATGCCGGCAGTTGCCCAGCTGGCCGAGGCCACGCTCCTGCCATCAGGGTTCACGGTGCTCGGCTCGGCCAACACCGACTGGTCAACCGGCGAGTTCCGCCAGCACATAGCCGACAACCTGGACAAACACGCCAGCGTAACACCGGCGACCCGCGATGCGGTTGTGAGGATGCTCAGCTTCCAGCCCGCCGACGTCACCCGGGCGGAGGAGGTCAGCCGGCTGATCGGCGAGGACCGCCTGGACACGCTGGTCTACCTCGCGCTGCCGCCGGGCCTGCTGGTGTCGGTGCTGCCAGCACTGGCGGCAGCAGGCCTGCGCACCTCGGACGCGGTCGCGATCGAGAAACCCTTCGGCACCGACCTGGCGTCAGCGCAACGGCTCAACGAGATCCTCCGCATCCAGCTGCCGCAGCCGACGATCTTCCGGATCGACCACTTCCTGTCTAACGAGCTCGTCCGCCGGGTCGTCACCCTACGGTTCCTCAATCGGGTCTTCGAGCCGATCTGGAACGCGGTACACGTCGAGAGTGTGGACATCAGCTGGCTGGAGAGCCTGACCCTCGAAGGCCGCGCGTCCTACTACGACAAGGCCGGCGCCATGAAAGACATGGTGCAGAACCATCTCATGGAGGCCATGGCGCTGGTCCTCATGGAACAGCCGGCCCGCATCGACGCCGACTCGTTCCGGGGGGTGCGTGTCGAGGGTCTGCGGGCAGTGGCCACGCCGACCGCAGAGCGGATGCGCAGCCGAACGGTCCGTGCCCAGTACACCGCGGGCACGATCGGGACCCGGCAGGTGCCGTCGTACGTCGACGAGCCCGGCGTCGACCCCAGCCGCAACACCGAGACCTACGCGTCCCTGACCGTGGAGGTGGACAACCCGCGGTGGGCGGGGGTTCCGTTCACTTTGCGTTCGGGCAAGGCTCTCGCGGCGGACTCGGCCGAGATCGCCATCCACTTCCGCCCGCTTCCCGATACCTGCTCGACCAGTGGCCCGGCGTCGAACCGAACGTCCTCAGGCTCGGTCTCACACAGCCGTACGTGCGGCTGTCCACGACGCTCAACGGCCCGGAACGAACAGCCGAGACACAGCAGCTCGAGGCGCGCTCGACACCACCCCGGTTCACGGCCTACGCCCATCTGATCCTCGAAATGCTCAACAGCGACCCGACCCTGTTCATCCGCGGCGACGAGGCCGAGGAGGCATGGCGCATCATCGACCCCGTGATGAAGGCATGGACAGCCGGAGACGCACCAATGCAGGCGTACGCCGCCGGCGCAGCACCGCCAGGGCCCGCCAGCTGACCGTCAACAGGTCGATACAGTAAACGACCTCGATGCTGTCTCGGGCCAGGACCGAACGCCAGCCAGTCGGCTGAGGCGGCACGGCGGCCACCTGGCACCATGCCCCCGGACGGCGCCTTCCGCTCGACGGTGTCGCGGGAGGTCGCAGGGACGGCGGCGGCTACAGTCGAGAGGTGATGTTGGTCACATCCGAGGCCCTGGAGATGCCGCGCGATGCCGCCTAATCCTGCGGTCACTGTGCGGTCAAACAATCTTGAGGCCACCTCACCACAGCGGCGAAGTGGCCTCTGACCTGCTCGTTCTTTGTCGGGACGGCGGGACTTGAACCCGCGACCCCTTGACCCTCAGCAAAGGCTGACACCGTTCAACCTCTTCCGGCATGCTCATAGCTCCCGAGATGAAGGTCAGCAAGTTCCCCGCTCCGCGCCAATGCACGATTAGCGTCCCGTCGGGATGGCTTGCGCCATGTTCAATCAGCGCGAGTAGCCTCGCGACGAAGGTGTCGTTTGCTGTCGACCTGCGGCGCACGATCGGGCATGGTGACGCCGCCCTCCACTGCTGCCATCTTGCTGCCAAAATGATCAAGGCCCGACCGCCGTAGCTGGCGATCAGGCCTGTGACCTGCACTTACTTGGTAGCGGGGGCGGGATTTGAACCCGCGACCTCTGGGTTATGAGAGCACGTCGGGTCAGAACCGGTGTTGCGGAGGCACTACGCCGTGCGCGCCGGGCTCCGTTCGTGCACCTGGGCCTTCCGTCAGCGATTCTGCGCTGGTCCGTGCGCGCTTTCTGCGGTCAGCCACCACCGTTGTGCTCTGCTGTATGGCCGAGTGCAGCCAGGTGCGCGCGGACGTCATCGGCGTCGGGGACACCGAGGTCGGTGTAGAGCGTCAAGGCGCGCTGCCAGTGCTGGCGGGCCAGGCCGTGCTCGCCTGCCGCGTGGCGAGTGTGAGCGAGACCGGTGTGGGCGCGGGCCTGCTGGTACCGGTCACCGGTCTCGACGGCCAGAGTGAGTGCGGCGGCGTGCTGGGCGCGAGCCTGCTCGGGTTGTCCCGTGGCGTGCAGGTTTTCCCCGATGCGGTTGAGAGCCTCGGCTTCGCCGTCGCGGTTGCCGGTCTCGCGGAAGACGGTGAGAGCCTGCCGCAGATCATCGGCCGCGTGCTCGTAGCGGCCCTGCCGCAGATTAACGACGCCGAGATTGGCTAGTGCGTAGCCTTCGGCGATGCGGTTTCCGGTCTCGCGGAACAGGGTTAGGGCCTGCCGCAGATCGTCGGCCGCCTCCTCGTAGCGGCCCTGGCGCAGGTAGACGACGCCGAGATTGGCCAAAGCGTTAGCTTCGCCGTTGCGACGGCCGGTCTCCAGGTACACGATGAGAGCCTGCCGGTGGCCTTCGGCAGCCTCCTCGTAGTGGCCCTGCCGCCAGCGGACGAGGCCGAGATTACTCAGCGCGTTGGCTTCGCCAACGCGGTTGCCTGTTTCGCGGTAGCGGGTGAGCGCCTGCCGGTGGCGTTCGGCGGCCAGCTCATAGCGGCCCTGCCGCCAATGGACGAGCCCGAGGTGGGTCAGCGTGCGGGCTTCGCCGCCACGGTCACCGGTCTCGCGGAAGAGGGGCAGGGCCCCCCGGTAATGCTCGGCGGCCTGCTCGTAGCGGCCCTGCCGCAGGTGAACGATGCCCAGATTGGCCATGGCGTGGGCTTCGGCGGCGCGGTCACCCGTCTGCCTGGCGGCGTTTCTGGCGTCGGTGTGGATGCTCAGCGCGTCGGGGAGGTAAGCGCGGATATCGAGGTAACGGAACAGGGTAGTGGCCAGCCGGATGGTGAGTCCCGGCCAGCCGTGGGCGGCGGTGTGCGTGCAGACGGCGACCAGGTTCGGTCGTTCGGCATCCAGCCATGCAAAAGCGGCGGCCGGGTCAGCCACCGATGGGGTGGGCGAGTCGGCTGGGGAGATGCGGGGCCGCTGACGCCGTTCGGCTGGGCTCAGAGCGTCCATCGCAGTCGCTGCGGCGGCCAGGTAGTAGTCGAAGAGGCGGGTCAGCGCCGTCCGCCGATCAGCCTCTGAATCTTGAGACTTTGCGAGGTCGCAAGCATAGGCGCGCAGCAAGTCGTGCGTACCGTAGCGGCCGGGGCCGGTCGGATGCATCAGGTGTGCTCGCGCGAGGACGTCCAATGCGAGCTTTGCCCCGTCCACGGTGGTGTTGGTCAGAGCGGCAGCCGCGTAGACGTCCAGGTCCGAGCCCGGGTGCAGGCCGGCAAGCCGGAAGGCGCGGGCAGCGTCAGCGGACACGTGCTTGTACGACCACGAGAACACGACGCGGACCGCTGCGCGGGGATCACCGCCGGCGTCGAGCAGTAGCAGTCGCTGGGCCTGATCGGCCAACTCGCGAACCAGATCCGCAAGCGGAGTCGTGGGGCGTGCGGTGGCCAACTCGGCGGCCACCCGCAGGGCCAGCGGCAGCCGCGCGCATTGAGTGGCGAGGGTGGCGGCGGCCCCGGGTTCGGCTTCCACGCGTTCGCCGATCAGCTTGTGCAGCAGGGTGACCGCGTCCGGGAGGGGCAGCAGGCCCAGGTCCAAGCGGCGGCCGCCATGTAGAGCAACCAGTCCCAGGAGACTATCCCGGCTCGTCACCACCACTGAGCAAGATGGCGTACCAGGCAGCAGCGGGCGGATTTGCTCGACTGAGGCGGCGTTGTCCAACACCACGAGCATCCGCCGCCCGTTGATCTCGGTCCGGTATCTGGCGGCGCGGTCGTCGACATCGAGCGGGATATCCCGCCCGGCCACGCCGAGGTTGGCCAGGAACCGGGCCAAAGCCTTTCCGGCCGGAATTGGCGGGTCCGGGCCATAGCCGCGCAGGTCGACATATAGCTGCCCGTCGGGGAACGCGTCGCGTGCCCGGTGAGCCCACCGCACCGCAAGCGCGGTCTTGCCCACCCCGGCGGTGCCCGCCACCGCGGAGATCACTACGGCGGTGGACTGGTCATCCGCGTCGATGAGCATGCGGTCGAGTTCGTCAAGTTCGTCGTGGCGACCGGTGAAGCCGTGCACGTCGGACGGCAGCTGCGCAGGAACGGGTAGCGGCGCCCAAAGGGACGCCGAGCCCGCCACCGGTCCCTCGCCCCTTAGGGCCGCCGGTCGTTCGCCCTTCAGGATCGCCAGGTGCACGCTCTGCAGTTCCCGCCCCGGTTCGGCGCCAAGCGCTTCTATCAGCCGAGATCGGGCGATGCCGTAACACTCCAAGGCCTCGGCGTCCCGGCCCGCCGCCGCCAGCGCCTGCATCAGTACGCCGATCGGCCGTTCCTTAAGCGGGTGGCCAGCCACCAATTCACGGACTGGGCCGATCACCTCATCGGGCCGACCCATCAGCAGCTCGGCCTGCGCCCACGCCACCGCCGCGTCCAGCCGCTCCTCCTCCCAACTGTCGCGCATCCGGGCTGGCCATTCCCCGGGCAGATCGGCCAGCGGCTCCCCTCGCCACAGGCCTAGGGCCTCTCGCAGCAGCCTGGCCCGCTCGTCATCGGGCCGCTGCCGATCACGGGCGGCTACGGCCAGCTGGCGGAACCTGTGCAGATCCACCTCCTCCGGATCGACCTCCAGCACGTACCCGCCGGACCGCCGGGCCAGCCGCACCGGCTCCTCACCGGCTGCCTCTACCGCCAGCACCCGGCGGATCCGGTTGATGTGCGCGTACAGCGCCGACGCAGCCCCCTCCGGCGCGCGCTCGGACCAGATTCGATCAATGAGCGTGCCCCGAAACACCGGTCTGCCAGCATCGACGGCAAGGGCAGCCAGCACCGCCCGCTGCTGTGGTGGCCCCATCTCCAGGCATCCGTCGGCGGCCCACACCTCCACCGGACCCAGCAGCCGAAACTCCACCACTGCACCTCGATCGAACGACCCGACTCGCGCAGGCAGCCATCAGACCGGCACGCCCGGCAACGCAACAAGAACTTTACAAGGTTCCGACCTAGGTCATTGCGGCAGCATCGACAGGCAGGGAGGATGATCCCGCTGCGTAGCAGCCGAGAATTGAGCGGCTGGCGAATTAGCGTGACTAGAGGTCGCGAAAGCGGGTCGGGCGGTTGCGGGGGTCGGACGATCGGGGGGTCGCACGATCGGGGGGCCGCACGAAGGCGGGGGCCGCGCGAAGGCGGGGGTCGCGCGGCCCCCGCTATCAGGTCGCGCCTGATAGCGACCGGAGTCACCGAACCTTTCGAACAACGGCTGCTACGGGCTTGAACGTGCGCAGTCCCGGGGCAGGCTAGGCAGGCGGCCCCGGAAGTTGTCCGAGATGAATACGCTGCCGTGGTCGATCACGATCGTGTCTTCTCCGCATGCAGCGCGGCACGGGCGCGCAGCACGTTCAGGCAGACCCGGGCGACAATGGTGGTCAGCCAGCCGCCCAGGTTCTCCACTCCGTCGGCCCCGGCGTTGCTGAAGCGGACCCAGGCCTCCTGCACCGCGTCGTCGGCGGCGGGTAGCGAGCCGAGCATCCGGTAGGCGACCGCGCGCAGGTGCCCCCGGTGCTCCTCGAACCGCTCCGCCAGCCAGGCACCCTCGGCCGCCTGTCCGCCCATCGGTCACGTTCCCCTCTCGCGGCGTGTCATTAACAGTGACAAGCCAAACCCGGCCGATGTGACAAGGGAGAACCGATGCAACCTCGTATCACCAGCCTAGCGATGACCGTGCCCGGCGCCCTGGAGGCCCTGCAGGCGCTCGGGAAGGCGGCAAACCAGGCGGCTAGCCAGGCCGGCCTGCCAGACGCGACGATCAACCTGGCGTGCCTGCGGGCCAGCCAGATCAACGGCTGCGCCGTCTGCCTCGATATGCACACCCGCGCGGCCAAGAAGGCCGGCGAGACCGACGAGCGCCTGGCCACCCTGGCGGCCTGGCGGGACGCCCCCTACTTCACCGAACCCGAGCGGGCCGCCCTGGCCCTGGCCGAGGCCGCCACCCGGCTGGCCGACCGGGCCGACCCGGTGCCCGGCGAAATCTGGGACGAGGCCGCCAAGCACTACGGCGAGCCAGCGCTGGCCGCCCTGGTCACCCACATCGCCGCGATCAACACCTGGAACCGGCTCAACGTCACCACCGGCCAGGTGGCCGGCGAATGGACCGCACAATGGGTGAGCTGAACCACCCGCGCCAACCGCACGCAGACCGGGCAGGGATCCACGGAAACCGGAGCACCGGCTAGCGTGCCGCCCGCCCGTCACATGCCTTTCCTTGCCATACAAGTGGCCCGCAGAACGCGGGCCTCCAGACAACCCAAAGGGAGTCCTGCACATGGCCACATACCTTCCGCCCATTGAGAAGCCACGCGGCCTGCTGCTGAGGATCGTGTATTTCTTCACCCGCCGCCAGGTCGGGAAGGTGATCACGCCGATCACCATCTTCGCCGCGCGCATGCCGTTTGTGTTCATGTCCTTCTACGGCAAGCTGTCCAAGCTGGACAAGAAGCTGAAGCTGCCGCAGCGAACCGCTGTCCTCATCCGCGAGCAGGTCGCCAGCATCAACACCTGCCTGTTTTGCATGGACGCCGCCCGGTGGTACGCGCTCAGGGAATCGGCGGACAACCGGGCCCGGTTCGACGCGCTGCCGGAGTACCAAACCAGCCCGCTGTTCACCGATACCGAGCGCGCTGCACTGGACTACGCCACCGAACTCACCAGAGACAAGAAGGTCGACGCGGACACGTTCGCGCGGCTGGCGCGCTTCTACAGCGAGCGCGAGATCTGCGACATCGTCTGGCTGGTCGCCAGCGAGCACCTGAACAACATGACCAACATCGGCCTGAACATCGGCTCAGACGGCCTGTGTGAGCTGAGCACCATCCCCAGGACTCGGCAGGCCAGCCACAGCACCGAAGCCTCCATCGGTTAATGCCGGGAAGAAGGCGCGGTGAAACCCCGGATTGAACCCCGGCACAGGGGCTGTCAGCGATGAGCGAAAGCACCTGCCACGACATCCCAAAGAAAAGGAGGGGTAGGTCATGCGAGTCCTGGTCGTTGGAGCCAGCGGTGCGATCGGCACCCGGCTCATCCCTCAGTTGACCGATCGAGGACACGAGGTGATCGGCAGTTCCCGCTCACCCGCCAAAGCCAAACGGCTGCGCGCGCTCGGCGCCGAGCCGATCGTGCTCGACGTCCTGGACGCCAGGGCTGTCCGCCCTGCGGTCGCCGCCGCCCGGCCCGAGGCCATCATCTACCAGGCGACGGCCCTGGCGGATGCGGGCTTTTCCAGGAATCTCGACCGCACCTTCGCCCAGACCAACCGGCTGCGGACCGAGGGCACCGACATCCTGCTGGCCGCCGCCCGCGAGGCGGGCGTGCGCCGGTTCGTCGCTCAGAGCTTCGCCCCCTACCGCTACGCGCGCGATGGCGGGCCGGTCAAGACCGAGGACGACCCGCTCGACTCCGCCCCGCCCGCCACGGCGCGCCAGACCTTTGCCGCGATGAACCACCTCGACCAGGCGGTCACCGGCGTCGGCGGGATCGCGCTCCGCTACGGCGGCTTCTACGGCGATCCCGACGCGCTGATCAAGGCCGTGCGCAAGCGGTACTACCCGATCATCGGCGACGGCGCAGGCGTCATGCCGTTCATCCACCTGCACGACGCCGCCGCCGCGACCGTGCTCGCGCTCGACCACGACGGCCCGGCCGTCTACAACATCACCGACGACGAGCCCGCCCCGGTGCGCGACTGGCTGCCGGTGCTCGCGGACGCGGTCGGCGCCAAGCCACCCCGCCGCGTCCCCAGCTGGCTCGCGCGGCTGTTTATGGGCGAAGGCCTGGCCATGATGACCGAGTCCCGCGGCGCCTCCAACGCCAAGGCCAAGAAAGAACTCGACTGGACGCTTCGCTACCCAACCTGGCGCCAGGGCTTCCGAGCGGCCTACGCACAGCACTAAGCACAGCGCTACCCGCTCTGCGCGCCTCAGTTGACGGGCACCGGGGGCGGGCCGTAGCCGTCCCTAACGGCGGATCTACGCGCATGCCGTCACGGCAGATTGACCACGCTCCGTGACCAAATCGCGACGTCCGACCATACCATTCGCCAAGGTCGGCCCGAGCCCGCGCACCCGCACGGCGGCAGCCATTAGATGAGTGAAAGACGTGTGCTCCTCAGCGGCAGACTATTCCCCATGACCACAGACCGCTTCCCGTCGGCGCGCGAGTCCGTCGAGCGCGTTGCAGGTGAACTCGCTTAGTCCACCTACAGGGCGTCCGTTACCGCGTGTGTGGATCTGGGACGAAGTGCCCTGGCGTCGTCCTCACCGTCCGCGCGACGCTGGAAGCCACAGCGGAGTCGTCCAGCCGCGTGGCTGACCTGCCGCGTACCCGACTCACCCGCCCGGCTGGGAAACGGTCGGGCAGGAATGGAGGAGTCGTGATCACGACGACCACCGGCGCAGCGGACAACAGCAGCTGCCCGATGCCGGCGGTGTCGGTGGCCAGGATGTTCTGCGACCGGGTCGCGGCGACCCCCAAAGCCGAGGCGTTCCGTTTCCCGACCAACGGTGGCTGGGCGTCGGTGACCTGGGGGCAGACTGAGGAGACGGTCAAGACCACGGCCGCTGGTCTGCTCGCGCTGGGGATCCAGCCCGAGGAGCGGGTGGGGATCGCGAGCGCCACCCGCATCGAGTGGCTATACGCGGATCTCGCGATCATGTGCGCGGGCGCCGCGACGACCGCCGTCTACCCCTCGACGGGTGGCGACGACGTCGCCTTCATCCTGTCCGACAGCGGATCGCGGATCGTCTTCGCCGAGGACGACGCCCAGATCGCCAAGCTACGCGCCCAGAGGGACCACCTGCCCGACCTGCTCTGGGTGGTCACCTTCGACGGCGAGGCGGACGGCGAGTGGGTGCTGAGCCTGGACGACCTGCTGGCCCTGGGGGCCAAGCACCTCGTCGAGAACCCGACCGCGGTCGACGAGGCGGTGGCCGCCGTCCAGCCCGAGCATCTGGCCACGCTGATCTACACGTCGGGGACCACGGGACGGCCGAAGGGCGTGGAACTGCCCCAGCGCTGTTGGACGTACATCGGCGCCGGGGCCGAGGCCATCGACATCCTGTCGCCTAGCGACCTGCAGTACCTCTGGCTGCCGCTGTCGCACTCGTTCGGCAAGATGCTGGAGGCGGTACAGCTGCAGATCGGCTTCCCCACGGCCGTCGACGGCCGCATGGACAAGATCGTGGAGAACCTCGCGGTGGTCCGGCCCACGTTCATGGCGGGTCCCCCGCGGATCTTCGAGAAGGTGCACGCGAAGATCGTGCAGACCGTCCACGAAGAGGGCGGGATCAGGTACCGGCTGTTCACCTGGGCCTTCGGCGTGGGCAACCAGGTCTCGCAGGCCCGGGCCCAGGGCCGTCAACCGAGCCGTGTGCTCCAGGCCCAGCACGCGCTGGCCGACCGTCTGGTGCTGTCGAAGATACGAGCAGGGCTGGGCGGGCGGATCCGCTTCCTCGTCTCGGGCAGCGCGGCCCTGTCGAAGGACGTCGCCACCTGGTTCGACGCCGCCGGGCTGCTGGTGCTCGAGGGCTACGCACTGACCGAGACCAGCGCCGCGGCCTGCATCGTCCGGCCCGAGGACCCGACGTTCGGGGTCGTGGGCCCGCCGCTTGTCGGCACCGAGATCAAGATCGCGGGCGACGGGGAGATCTTCGTGCGGGGTCCCGGGGTGATGCGCGGGTACCACAACCTGCCCGAGGCCACGGCCGAGGTGCTAGGCGCCGACGGGTGGTTCGCCACCGGTGACGTCGGCGAGATCGACGAGGCGGGCCGGCTGCGGATCACGGACCGGAAGAAGGACCTGATCAAGACCTCCGGCGGGAAGTACATCGCGCCGCAGATCATCGAGGTCATGTTCAAGGCGGTCTGTCCGCTGGCCAGCCAGATGCTGGTTCATGCCGACGGCCGCAACTACGCGTCCGCGCTGATCACCCTGGATCCCGAAGCGCTGGCCCAGTGGGGCCGGGCGCAGGGCCTGAGGGCCACCGACTACCCTTCGCTCGCCGGGAACCCCGCGGTCCACACGTACGTGCGGGCCTGCGTCGAGGAGCTCAACGGCCGGCTCAACCGCTGGGAGACCATCAAGGACTTCCGGATCCTCGACCACGACCTCTCGGTCGAACAGGACGAGCTGACGCCCAGCATGAAGGTCAAGCGCAAGGTCATCGAGACGAAATACGAGTCGCTGCTCGACTCGATGTACGACGGACAGTCGCGCGGGTGACCGGCACTGGCGACCATCTAACGACCTGGCGAGATCAGGAGCGCGTCGAGTGACTGAGCGGGTCCGGCTACGTGACGGCACGAACGCCGTCATCCGGCCCCTGCTGCCCACCGACCGAGAAGTCCTCCGGGAGCAGTACGAATACCTTTCGCCGGAATCCCGGTTCCACCGGTTCCTTACGGGAGTCCCCCACCTCACCGAAACGATGCTGGACCGCCTCATCGATGATGTGGACGGCGTCGACCATGTCGCCCTGGCGCTTTTCGGGCTGCCCGAGGATGGCGGCGAGATCCCCGCCGGAGTCGCCAGGATCGTCCGCTACCGGGACCGTCTGGACACGGCCGATGTCGCCGTCACGGTCACCGACGAATGGCAAGGACGAGGCGTTGCCTCGGCGCTGTTGGAGGCTCTCATTCGCCGACGTCCCGAGGGGATCAGGCAGATCCTCACCCGGGTTGCTGCGGATAACCAGGCCTCCCTGGCACTGCTGCGTCGCCTAGGCGATCTGACCGTCAGACCGGCAGGCGACGGCTGTCTGGACGTCGTCGTCGACCTTCCCGATCTCTCATCGACCGCAACGTGACGGCCGAGTAGCGTTCACCATCCTCGACTTGTCTGGATACCGCCCCATGCCGCGAAGGCTCTGGTTACCGAGCGACGCTACACGTTGGGTGATGACCGCGGGACGGCGCCGCGCCGGGGGTGCGGCGATGCCGGCCAGGATCAGCAGCCTGGCGAAGGTTTGCTGCACCCAGCGTTGCTGCAGGCGATGCCCTGCGCGGGTGATGAAGAACGCCGGCGAGGCCGCGGCTGGGCAGAGCCGGTCGCGCCGGGCGGCGTAACCGGTGAGCATCGTGACCGTCGTGGAATGCAGCGGCACGAGACGCTGCTGCCCGTTCTTCCCGTTCACCGTCAGCATGGCGGCCTGCAGGGCGACGTGGTCGCGGTCAAGGCCGAGCGCCTCGCCCAGGCGAAGCCCGCTGGCCGCGATCAGGCTGATTATGGCCTGGATGCTGGCGGCCGGCAGGGGCGCGGTGATCGTACCGGCCGCGTGCACGAGCGCGGCGATCTCCGCCGGTGAGTACAGATAACGGCGGTTTGCGGTGTGCCGGAGTCACGATCAGGTCGGCCGGGGGGATCTCGGAGGCTGGGTCGAGCGTGTTCAGGTGGCGGGCGAAACCGCGCACCACGCTCAGCCGATGGCGCCAGTACCCCGGCCCTGGACTCAGTTGCCCACTGCAGGGCCGCCGTCACGGTGATCCTGGGCTGCCCGGCGCTGTCCAGCCGGCCGGCGAAGTCCAGCCGGCCGGCGAAGTCCAGCAGCATCCGGCCATCGCCCTTCATTGTGCGGCCGAGGGATCGTCGCAGCGCCAGGTACTCCTCGGCGCGGGCTCGCATTCTCATCGGGCGGCTCCCTGCGGGCAGGCCATCGCGAGCCCGGCCAGCCGGGCCTGATCGGCCTTTAACGGCACAGTCAGATATTGAAACTGTCTGAATGCCTCAGCCTGGCTGCCCTATCCCCAGAAGATCGCGGTCGGGTCGCGGTCGATCTCGCGCAGCAGGTCGCCGATGTCCGGCGAGGGCCCGAGCCGGTCGTAGCGGTGGAAGCGCAGGTTGCGGTCGCGCCAGTACAGTGTCCAGGTCCTGGTGGCCTGGGTGTAGCGGAGCCGGGCGATGGGGAACCGTGTCCATTCCGGGCCGATGCCCTGGCGCCAGGGCGGCCGGCACTCGACGATCGTCAGGTGCCGGGGGCCGAAATCGCATTCCACCCGGACCTGGTGGCGGGCATGCTCGGGGACGCGTTGTTCGCACCAGCGGCGGGCGCGGGCGATGTCGAGTTCGGGCAGTCCTGGCATCTGGTCAGCGTTGCAGGCGGCGGCTGACGTCGGCGGCGTAGCTGGCCCAGTCTGCGGCGGAGATGTGCTGCCAGGCGACGGCGACTTTGATGTGGATGCCGAGCAGGCGTGCCAGGACGGCGGCGGGCAGCTCGGTGGCGAGCTGGAACAGCGCCGTCGAGCGGGCCTGCCCGGGCCGCAGGCCGAGCTGGCGGAGTCGTTCGGCGAGCCTGTCGGCGCTGACGGGGCGGCCGGGCTGGCCGCCAGGGAACAGCCAGCGTGAGGTGCCCTGGTCGCCGAGGACGGCGTGGCCCCGCCGGATGCTGGCCAGGTCGCGGGTGAGGGTGGCCAGCGGCTCGGGCAGCAGGACGGGCACCGTCCCGAGGCAGAGCCGGACCGTGCCGTCGCTGGTGTCGTCGATGTTGTCGAGGGTGAGACGGCTGATCGCTGCGGGCCGCTGGGCGTAGAGCAGCACCAGCAGCCCGGCGACGCGGTCGCCGGTGCTGAGGGTGTCGTCGTGCAGCAGCCGCCTGGCTTGCTGCCAGCGCCGGTCTTGGTCCAGCGGCCGGGCGGGGCCGGTCCACCGGGTGGCGGCGAAGTGCAGGTTGCGGTTGATGCCGTGGGAGATCGCCCAGCGGACGAAGTGGCCGGCTTCGGCTTTGCGGGTGGCGTCCTTGCTGGTCAGCCAGGCGTCGAGGTCGGATTGGGAGCAACTGGCCAGGGTGAGCCCGCGCTCGCGCAGCCAGCCGAGCAAGCCGAGAGCGGCACGCACCCGCTGCCGGACCGTGTCGAGCTGGCCATAGGTGGTGGTTGCGCCGCGGTTGCGCTGCCGGAGCCGTCGCAGCAGGTGCCAGGCCGCGTAGCGGTGCAGCAATTCTTTGTCTTCCGGGACGGCGTGCTCGCTGGCGGCCTGGCTGACCCAGCGCTCGATCCGTGCGAGCTGCTCGTCGCGGGCCGGCAGCGCCCTGGTGGCGACCAGGACGCTGCGCAGGTGCTCGATGGGTTTGCCGGGCGTGAGATCATCGAGCGCGGCGTGGCTGAGCGGGCGCTGCCCGGCGGCAAGCTCGGCGAGCACCGTCCGGGTGGCGGTGCGCTTGAGCCAGTTCAGCACGTTGGCGGGCCGTTCGGCGCCGACCAGGGTGTCGTGCAGCACCTGCAGCTCCGGGCGGACCTGCCCGCCGGGGCCGGCGAGGATTTCGCCGAGCTGGCGGCGCAGGTGGCAGCGGCGGCAGATCCCGGCCAGCAGGCGCCCGCTGGTGCCGCAGGCCGTGCAGGCCTTCCAGAAACCCTGATCCGGGACCGCGCAGCCGGCGCACAACGGCGCCTCGCGGGTGCCGCCCCGGATGGCGGCCAGCTGCCCGCAGCGTGAGCATTCCGCCTGCCATCGGGCGCACGCGCGGCACCACGGCCGGCCGGTGGTCTTGGACACCATGCAGGGGGCGGTCCGCCCGCACACACTGCAGAATGCAGCTTCCGCAGCGGCTGCACGGCACGGCGCTGGCCTTGGCGATGCAGCTGCGGCAGCTCCACTGCCCCTGCAGGCGGCGGTGCAGGCGGACGACCCGGCCGCAGTGCGGGCAGGCCGGCCGGGTGATCCTCCCGGCTCTGGCGGCGCACAACTCGTCGATCAGCCGCAGCACCGCTGCAGTGGGCGCCTGCGCGCCCTCGCCGGTGAG
>WNGB01004660.1_pt1 | contig 28347 bp, 24 predicted proteins | sample 5400681 | NCBI WGS metagenome assembly WNGB01 (sample SAMN13153367, study PRJNA577476) | soil metagenome | isolation source: 115 cm soil or saprolite under grassland replicate 2 | place: USA:California | collected 2016-06-15
TCGATCGATCTGGTGCGGGTACACGTGAGGCCTCCTCTAACGATCGAGACGATAGACACGGGCGGCCGTGTCGTGGAACAGCTTGGCCTTGTCCGCCGGCGAGCAGCCCGACGTCAGGCGCTTGAACGAGTTCCAGAGCACCGTGTAGCTGCAGCTCGCCTTGTCCACGGGAAAGTTCGACTCGAACATGCAGCGATCCGCGCCGAACTTCTCGATGGTGAACTCGTAGTAATGCCGGGTGGCCTCCGCGAGCTCCTGGCTTCCCGGCGGCCGCGATCGCTCGTGCCAGCCGAAGCCGTTGACCTCCATGTTGATCCCGCCGAGCTTGGCCATGACGTTCGGGCAGGTGGCGAGCTCGCTGATCGATACGCGCCACTCGGCGTGGACCTCCTTGGCCTTGCCGGCATACGCGCCGACGCCGATCGGGCCCCCGAAGTGGTTCAGGATGATCGTGGTGTCGGGGAACGCGCGCGCCAGCGCGGTGACGTCGGGGATCTGGCGATGGTAGCACCACGCTTCGAATGTCAGCCGTCGCGGCGCGAGCTGCGCGAACCCGGCGCGGAAATCCTCGCGCGCGAACAGGCCCGACCCGGGATTGGTGCGGTGCTTCGGTATCGCCGCGTCGGGATCCCAGGCCGCCGCCCGCCGGATGCCGCGGAACCGGCCGCCGCCGGCGGCGATCTGAGCGTCGAGCACGTCGCCCACGGCCGCGCCGAGGCGCACGTCGGCCGTGCCGATGATCCCCGCGGCCACGCGCGGCTTGCCGTAGATGCCGGAGGCGCTCATCGCCGCGATGCCGTTCACGAACTGGGTCTCGCCCACGGGGCGCAGGGCCTCGGGGCCATCGCTCTTGAACATGGCCCCGCACTCGATGAACACCGTGGACACGACGTTGTGGCCGGCGCCGACGTCCTCCAGGATCTCATCGAGCAGATAGCGCGGGGCCGTGCGCCCGGTCTGCTGGTCCCAGAGATGATGGTGCGGGTCGCAGATCGGCAGGCCGGGTTCGAGCGGCTCTTCGGCCGTCAGCGCGAGCCAGTCGTGGTTCTTCGAGCGTGCGGTCATGACGGGTCTCCTCCTTGCGTGATCGTCTCACTCCTCGAGCAGCACGCAGTGCCGGGGGTCGGCGCTGACGAACACGTCGTCGCCCTCGGCCATCGGGTCCGCCGCCGCCGAGCGCACGATGAGCTGCCGGCCCTCCCAGTCGACGTGATACTGCGTGAAATCGCCCTGGAACACGCGCTGCCGGATCCGGGCCGGCCACGCGTTGACGGTCGTCGCCGGGCGCGCGCGCTCGAGGCGGAGGCGAACGGTCCGCACGGCCATGAGCGCCTCGGCCCCGGTGTGGCGATCGCCGGCGGTGCCGTGGACCAGCGTCCCGCCTTGTGTCTCCAGGACGACGAGCCCGTCGCGCTCCAGGTCGAGACGGCGACGGCCCCGGATGAGATTGGCCGAGCCCACGAAGTCGGCGACGAACGTGTTGCGGGGCCGGTCGTAGATCTCGGCCGGGGTGCCTACCTGCTCGATGGCGCCGTCGCGCATCACGATGATCCGGTCGGAGATGGCCAGGGCTTCTTCGAGGTCGTGCGTCACGTACACCGAGGTGATGTCGAGGCGGCGCTGGAGCTCCTTCAGCTCGACCCGCATCTCGGCGCGCAGCTTGGCGTCCAGATTCGAGAGCGGCTCGTCGAAGAGGAGCACCGAGGGCGAGAAGACGAAGGCCCGGGCCAGGGCCACGCGCTGCTGCTGACCGCCCGAAAGCTTGGACGCGCTCCGGCCGCCGAGCTCGCCGAGCTGGACCAGGTCGAGGGCCTCGCGCACGCGGGCCCTCACCTCGGCGTCCGGCCGCTTCCGCACGCGCAGGCCGTAGGCCACATTGTCGAACACGGTCATGTGCGGCCAGATCGCGTAGGACTGAAAGACCATGGACAGCCCGCGGCGCTCGGCGGGGACGTTCACGCGCGGCGAGGACGAGAACACCGGGCTGCCGCCGATCCGGATCTCGCCCGACGTCGGCCGCTCCAGGCCGGCGATCGCCCGCAGCGTCGTCGTCTTGCCGCAGCCGGAGGGTCCGAGCAGCGTGAGGTGCTCGCCGGCGGCGACGGTGAACGTCACCCCCCGGACCGCGACGACCGCGCCGTAGCGGACGATCAGGCCGCGCACCTCGATCGACACAAGGCTCACGCTCACTCGCCCCCGGCCTGGACGGCGCGACGGGCCACCGCGAACATGATGGCCAGCGCCGCGGCCACCGCCAGCGTCTGCAAGAGCGCCATGGCCGCGGTGAGCTCCGTGCTCGTCGAGAACCACGACTCGACGATGGCGGGGGTGATGACCTTGGACTTCGGCCCCATCAACAAGATCGACGCGCCCAGCTCGCGGACGCTGGCGATGAAGAGCAGGAGCCAGGCCGCGACCAGGCCGGGCTTGAGCAGCGGCATGGTGACGGTGCGCAGGCGATAGCCCCATGAGGCCCCGCACATCTGCGCCGACTCCTCCAGCGACCGGTCGATCTGGAGAATGACGCCCGAGATCGTCCGGAGCCCCAGTGGCAGGAACACCGTGAGGTACGCGATCAGCAGGAGCCACAGCGTGCCGTAGATGGGGATCGGGAAGACGAGCCACGCCCACAGCATCCCGAAGGCGAAGACGAGGCGCGGGACGGCCTGGGGAAACATCAGGAGATATTCGATGACGCCGGCGCCGGGCAGGCGCGAGCGGTAGATCAGCCACGAGAGGAATCCCATCAGGAGCACGCCGATGCTCGCGGTGGCGAAGCCGAGGAGCAGGCTGTTCCAGAGCGCCGAGCGCACGGCGTCGAGGGACAGCGCGGTCGCGTAGTTCGCCAGCGTGAAGTTGTCGCTCCGGGGAAAGACGGATGTCAGACGCTGGAACGAGGCATACAGGATCGTCAGCACCGGCAGGACCACAGCCACGCCCAGGTAGGCCACACAGATGCCGAGGAAGGGCCAGCGCAGCCCGCCGACGTCCATCACGCGAGGCCGGAAGGCCTTGCCGGTGATGGTGGCGTAGTTGCCCGCGCTCACGATGCGCCGGTACGCCCACACCATGACGAACATCACGGCGAACAGCGACACCCCCATGGCCGCCGCCGTCGGGAACCGTGGCGGATACTGGGACACGAGCTGGTACATCGCCGTGGTCACGACGTAGAAGCGGTTGGGGAGCCCGAGGACCAGCGCCGCGGAGAACGAGCCCAGCATCTCGGCGAAGACGAAGATGGTCGCCCCGAGCACGCCGGGCAGGACGAGCGGCAGGGTGATGCGCAGCATCGTCCGCACGCGGCCGGCGCCGAGGACCTGAGAGGCTTCCTCCATCGCGGGGTCCATGGATTTCATCACGGCCCCGATCATCACGAAGGCGACCGAGCCCTCGAAGAGGGCCATCACCCAGGCGATGCCCCAGGGCGTGTTGACGTCGATGAGATGTCCCTCGCCCCCGAGCGCCCGCCAGATCTGGTTGACGAAGCCGCTCTGCGGCGAGCCGATGAGCGCCCAGGCGAGCGCTCCCATGAGCGGCGTGACGTAGTACGGCATCGCCATGAGCTGCTCGAACGCCGCGCGGCCGGGGACGTTCGTCCGCGAGAGGATCCACCCCATGGCGAAGCCGACCACGATGGCCAGCACCGTCGCCACCGCGGCGACGAGCAGCGTGTTGCCGAAGATGTGCGCGTAGCGGGGGAGGTCCGTGTAGTTGGCGAGCCCGTAGGCCTCCGGCGGGCGGGCCTGCGGATCGCCCACGCTCAGCGAGGCCTGGATGAGATACGCGATCGGATAGAGGACGAGGACGGCGGCGGCGCCACCGACGAGCAGGCTGACGAGCCGCGGGCCCGGGCGCTTCACAACCCCATGATCGAGTTCCACTCCTTCACGAACACGGGGTGACTGGCCACGTAGTCGTTCCAGTCGGAGGGGAACAGGAGCTTGAAGTCTGACAGCCGCTTGCCGGTCGGCATCGGCCCCGCGTCGGCCCGCACCGAGCCGTAGAGCAGGATCTTCTGGTTCTGGTACACCGCCTGGCCGCGCTTGGAGAGGGCCCAGTCGAGAAAGAGCTTGGCCGCCTCGGGATGGGGCGCGCGGTTCACGACCCCGATGTAGATCGCGATGGCCGGCAGCCCGTCGGCCGGCGACACGAAGTCGATCTCCGCGCCCTTCTCCTGGAACAGCGTATACCCCGCGTACTCGGCGAGCGCGCACACTCGATCGTCGCCCTTGGCCAGCCGATCGAAGAGCTGGGCGCGCGCGTCGAATCCCTTGGGCCGCTGCTTGGCGAATTCCAGCCAGAAGTCGTTGCCGTAGAGCTTGCGGAGCATGTACCACTGCGCGTGCTGCATCCCGGACGTGGCGAGCTTGGCGCTGATCCCGTCCTTGAAGGCGGGGTTGAGGATGTCCTTCCAGGTCTTGGGCGCCTGCTCGGGCTTCACCCGGGCGCGGTTGTAGGCGATGCCGGCGAACCCGACGCCGGGGACACCGAAATAGCCGGCCGGCGTCGACTGGTACTCGGGCTTGTACGCGGCGTACTCCGGCGACAGGTACTGTTGCCACCCACCCTTCTTCTGGAAGTCGATGGCCGGCGAGATGTCGGAGAGTTGCAGCACGTCGACCCCGAAGCGTCCGGCCGATCGCTCCGCGGTGATCTTCGCGTAGAGCGCGCCCGTCTGCAGCCGCACGTAGCTGGTCTTGATCTTCGGGAAGTCCTTCTTGAACGTGTCGAGCAGGACCGCGATACCGGGCTCACTGTCGTGGCCGTAGTAGACGACCTCGCCCTCCTGCTCGGCCTTGGCGACGTCGGCGGACGTCTGGAAGTCCAGGATCCTGGTGGCCGCGCGCGCCGGGCTCTGGGCCGAGGCAAACGGCGCTCGGGCCAGCACGGGCGCGGCGGCGGCGAACGCTCCGTACCGAACGAAACGGCGCCGGGTGATCATGAGCAAATCTCCTCTTCGTCGAGATGTCGGGGGCGCGGCGGCGCGCCGTCGTAGCATAGGCTACATGATTTCGTTCAACCGCATCAGCAAGCAGTACGGGCGCCAGGTGCTCTTCGTCGACGCGTCGTTTCAGTTCAATCCGGGAGAGAAGGTCGGGCTGGTCGGCCCCAACGGCGCCGGCAAGACCACGCTCTTCAGGATGATCGTCGGCGAGGAGGCGCCCGACGAGGGGGACGTCTCGGTGCCGAGGAAGCTCACGATCGGCTACTTCCGACAGGACGTCGAGGAGATGACGGGCCGCTCCGTGCTCGACGAGGCCATCGCCGGCAGCGGGCGCCTCGGTGACCTGCACCACGAGCTGAACGATCTGCAGCACGCGATGGCCGACGCCGGGCGCGCCGGCGACATGGACCGGATCCTCGCTCGGTTCGGTGAGGTGCAGGAGGCGTACGACCATCTCGGTGGGTACGCGCTCGAGGGGAAGGCGCGCGAGGTGCTGCAGGGGCTCGGCTTCGACGACGAGCGGATCGACGGCGATGTGGGTGCGCTCTCCGGCGGATGGAAGATGCGGGTCGCCATGGCGCGGGTGCTCCTCGGCCGTCCCGACGTCCTGCTGATGGACGAGCCGACCAACCATCTCGACATCGAGTCCATCCTCTGGCTGGAGTCGTTTCTCAAGGGCCTGCCGGGCGCGCTGCTCATGACCTCCCACGACCGCGAGTTCATGAACCGGATCGTGACCCGGATCGCCGAGATCGACGGCGGCGAGATCACCGTCCACACGGGCAACTACGACCACTACGAGCGCGAGCGCATGATCCGCGAGACCAACCGGGAAGCGAGCTACGCGCGCCAGCAGGCGATGCTCGCCAAGGAGCAGCGGTTCATCGACCGCTTCGCGACCCACGCCGCCAAGGCGGCCCAGGTCCAGAGCCGGGTGAAGGCGCTGGACAAGATCGAGAAGATCGAGCTACCGCGGCGACGCAAGCTGGTGAAGTTCGACTTTCGCGCGCCCATGCGGTCGGGTGAGCAGGTCGCCACGCTCGCGGACGTGAAGAAGGCGTACGGCAAGCATGTCGTCTACGACGGCCTCAGCCTGACCATCCGGCGCGGCGAGCGGTGGTCGGTGATGGGCAAGAACGGCGCCGGCAAATCTACGCTGCTCAAGATGATCGCCGGGGCTCTGGCGCCGGACTGGGGGACGGTCCAGCTGGGCGCCAGCGTGACCATGGGCTACTTCTCCCAGCAGGCGCTCGACGTCCTCGACCCCGACCTCACGATCGAGGAGCAGCTACAGGCCGACTTCCCCAACGAGGGCATCGGCGTGCTACGCAATCTGGCCGGCGCCTTCCAGTTCTCCGGCGACGACGTCGACAAGAAGGTCCGCGCGCTCTCGGGCGGCGAGAAGACGCGGCTCGTGATGGCCCGCATGCTGCTCAACCCGCCGAACTTCCTGGTGCTCGACGAGCCGACCAACCACCTCGATCTGGAGACGAAGGAGATGCTGGTCGGCGCGCTGGGCGACTTCGACGGAACCATGATCTTCGTGTCGCACGACCGGACGTTCCTGCGGGGGCTCAGCAACCGGGTCCTCGAGCTGGGCGGCGACGCCGACGCCGCGCCGCACGTCTATCCCGGCTCCTATGTCGAGTACGTCGAGCGTACCGGCCACGAGGCCCCGGGCGTGCGCGCCTAGCCCCTCGAAATACCCTAGGATCGTACCGGCTGGGGCACCGCGCAGTACACGCCGTTGGGCTCGACTTGGAAGATCCGGTTGAATCGGCTGCGGAAGTTCTCGAGCGCGCAAATGGCCCCGAGCTCGACGAGCTGCTCCGTCGTGTAGTGCCGCCGTAGGCGCTCGAACATGTCGTCGCTCACCTCCACGGGCATCCCGACCGTCGCGTCGGCCAGCTCGAAGGCGAGCTTCTCGGCCTCGCTGAAGAGGGGGCTCGCTTGCCAGGTCGCCACCGCCGCGATCTCGTCGTCGCTCGCGCCCGCCCTGCTGCCTCCGGCAGCATTGAGGTCGCTTCAGAAGCCGCAGCCGACCTGACTGGCGATCCTCACGTTGAGCAGACAGCGCAGCTTGTCCGAGATCAACCCGGACTGCTGGATGCCGTCGGCCAGCGCCTTGACGCCGAGCTGGATCGTCGGCCGATGCGCCCAGATCCCGGTCGTGTTCATGACCTGGCCGAACGCCTTCATGTTGGCGTCGTACAGGGATCGGACGTCCGGGTGCGCTTCCTCGCGCGTGAGTGCCTGAACTCGAGCCATGAGCTTACCTCCGAGCGATAGCATAACTGCATCTCCGAACAGCGGCTTGTCCCCCGCCGCGTCGCTCCGAACGGAGGGCGGGGGCTTGTCCCCCGCCGCGTCGACGGCCCGGCGGAGGACAAGTCCCGCCCTACGACGGAAACGATATACCGGTGAGGTCCAGCCGTGGCCGTGGGCGATGATTCCCGGGAGGCGCCGCGTATAATCACGAGCGCGCGTGAGGCGCAGAGGAGGCTCATCATGGCGGTGCAGACTTCGCAGGAGCGGATTCGACCGACGACGGGAACGCACGTGGTCCGAGTGCAGCACGAGGGCATCGTGACCGCGGACGCCGAGCGGTCGAAGGATTTCTACTGCCGCGTGTTCGGGTTCCAGGTGGTGCCGCGCCCGGCACTCGGGTCCGCCGGCTACTGGATCGGCACGCCGGGCATCTTCCCGCAGATCCACATCATCCAGTCGGACATGGTCCCGCCGGGGCCTGGCGCCCCGATCAGCCCGCGCGGTCGTCACACCTGCTTCGAGGTGGCCGACTACGACGCCATGAAGGCCACGCTGGAGTGCCTAGGCATCAAGTACGTCGAGAACACGCAGCCCGGCGGGCGCATCCAGATGCTGTGCAACGATCCCGACGGCAACACCCTGGAGTTCCAGCCGACGACCGTGTAATGCGGGCGGCCGTATTCCACGGGGCCGGCGACGTTCGGCTCACCGACGTCGCCGAGCCCGTCCCGCGCGAGGGCGAGGTCGTCGTCCACGTGACGATGGCCGGCATCTGCGGCAGCGACGTGAACCGCTTCCGCTACGGCTCGCACCCCTGGCCGCCGCCGTTCATCATGGGCCACGAATTCTGCGGCGAGATCGCGCGCGTCGGGCCCGGCGTCGCCGAGTGGCGCGAGGGCGATCAAGTCGTCGTCCAGCCGACGCTCTCGTGCGGAGCCTGCGTCTACTGCCGCGGCGGGCGCGAGAACCTCTGCGTCGACTTCGTCCGCCGCGGCCTCACGGGCTCGGGGACCGACGGCGGATTCGCCGAATACGTCCGCGTGCCGGCCTACCAGCCGCATCGCCGCCCGCCCGCGCTGTCGCCGGACGTCGCGTCGCTGGTCGAGCCGATGGCGGTGAGCGTCCATGGCTGGAACCTGACCGGGATCGAGCGGCCGGGCAGCGCGGTCGTGGTCGGCCTCGGCAACATCGGGCTCCTCGCGGTGCGCGTCGCGCGGGCTAATGGGGCGCGCCGGATCATCGCCGTCGGCAAGTACGCGACCCGTCAAGCGCTGGCGCGGACCTACGGCGCATCGCTCGTGCTGGAGCCCGACGCTCCCGGGCTCCTCGAGCGGGTTCGCGAAGCGACGGACGGGCTGGGCGCCGATCTCGTCCTGGAAGCCGCCGGCTCGCCGTCCAGTCTCCGCATGGCGGTCGCGATGGCCGCCAAGGGGGGAACGGTCGTCGTCCTCGGCGTGATGCACCAGGAGATCGCGCTCGACTACCGCGCGATCCTCATGAACGAGCAGCGGATCCTCGGCTCGATCATCTATCGCCGGCCGGACTTCGCCGAGGCCATCGAGATTCTCACGCGCGACGGCGTCGATCCACGGCACGTCACCGAGACGATCCCGCTCGAGAACATCGTTCCGCGAGGCTTCGTCCCGCTGACCGAGCATCGCGGCAAGCACTTGAAGATCCAGGTCCGGCCGTAGGAGGACACGATGGGCGACGTCGATCTGTGTGATCTCAGCGTTCACGATCTCGGGGGGCGGATCCGCCGGCGGGACGTTTCTTCGGTCGAGGTCGTCGACGCCCACCTGCGACGGATCGAGGCCCTGAACCCGAGGCTCTCGGCCTTCTTCACCGTGACCGGCGACCTCGCGCGGCAGGAGGCCCGGCGCGCCGAGGCGGAGATCGCGGCGGGACGCTGGCGAGGGCCGCTCCATGGCGTGCCATACGGGGCGAAGGACATCATCGAGACGGCGGGAATCCTGACGACGCACGGCTCGAGCTTCTTTCGCGATCACGTGCCTACCGAAGACGCGGAGTGCATCGCCCGCCTCCGCCAGGCCGGAGCCATCCTGCTGGGCAAGACCCTCACCCACGAGTTCGCCTCGGCCGCGACCACGATCAACCCCCACTACGGCACGGCGCACAACCCCTGGAAGCTCGACCGCATCACCGGCGGCTCGAGCGGCGGCTCGGCCGCCGCCGTGGCCGCAGGGCTCTGCTCCTTCGCGCTCGGCTCGGACACCGGGGGCTCCATCCGCAATCCCGCCGCACTCTGCGGGATCGTCGGGCTCAAGCCGACCCACGGCCGCGTGAGCCTCACCGGCGTGTGCCCGAACGTGCTGACGTTCGATCATCTCGGCCCGATGACCCGCACCGCGCGGGACGCCGCCCTGGTGCTCCAGGCCCTGGCCGGTTACGACCCGAGGGACAGCACCTCGCGCGATGTCCCGGTCCCGAACTACACGGCGAGCTGGGAACGTGGCCTGCGGGGGCTGCGTCTCGTCCTCTGCCCCGACTTCTATACACATGCCGAGATGGACGCCGAGGTGCAGCACGCCTTCGACGATGCCATCCGCGTCTTCCAGGACCTCGGCGCAAAGGTGGAGACGGTACCGTTCGCACACGGAGGTCGGTTCAACGACGTCTTCCGCATGATCGCGGGGCCGGAGTACGCGGAGTTCCACCGGCCGTTCTTCGAGAAGAACCCCGAGGGCTACGGCAAGGACGTCCGCGAGCGCCTGGCGTGGTCGTTCGAGATCACCGCGGACCAGTACGTGCGCGGCCTGCGCGAGCGCGAGCGGCTCCGCCGCGAAACCGCCGCGTTCTTCCAGGCAGCGGATGTCTTCTTGCTTCCCTCCATGCCGTGCACGGCCCCGCCCATCGCGACGCTGAAAGCGCGCGTGAACGGCAAGGAGTACGACGGCGCGTGGATCCACCGGCCGTTCCTGAGCGCGCACAACCTGACGGGCTGCCCGGCCGTCTCCCTCCCGATGGGCTTCGATCGCGAGGGGTTGCCGCTTTCCCTCCAGATCGTCGGGCCGGAGTGGAGCGAGGCGCGGATCCTCGCTATCGCCCACGCCTATGAGGAAGCCACTTCGGCGTCCCGCGCGACATATCAGAACTTGGACATTGCATGACCCTCGCCCGTTGTTGGATGCTAGTGTCCTGAGTCTGAGATCCGTCGACAAAACCGCTCGATGCTCATGAGGATGTCGTCGGCCGTCTTCGTCCAGATGAATGGCTTGGGACGCTCATTGCTGAGTGCGATGTACTCGAGGATGGCCGTCTCCAGCGCTCGGGTGCTTCGATGTGTTCCGCGCCGAATCTGCTTCTGCGTCAGCAAGGCGAACCAGCGTTCCACGAGATTCAGCCAGGAGGCGCCGGTCGGCGTGAAGTGCAGATGATAGCGGGGGCGCTTGGCGAGCCAGCGTCGAATCTGCGGCGTCTTGTGCGTAGCGTAGTTATCGAGAACCAGATGAATCTCGAGTTCCGCAGGCACGGCCGTCTCGATCGTCTCAAGAAACTGGCGAAACTCGACGGCGCGGTGGCGGCGATGACAGCGGCCGATGATCCCGCCGCTCTTCACGTCCAGCGCGGCGAAGAGCGACGTGGTGCCATGGCGGCGGTAGTCGTGCGTCCGGCGCTCGACCTGTCCCGGGCGCATCGGCAGCAACGGCTGTGTCCGATCGAGCGCTTGGATCTGCGCCTTTTCGTCCACGCACAGGACCAGCGCACGATCCGGGGGATCGAGGTACAGGCCGACGATGTCGCGCACTTTTTCAATGAAGAGCGGATCTTTCGAGAGCTTGAAGGCTTCCGTACGATGGGGCTGCAACGCGAACGCCCGCCAGATACGGCTCACGGTGCTCTGACTGAGACCGCAACGGGCCGCCATGGCGCGCGTGCTCCAGTGGGTCGCGTCGCGCGGCTTCGTCTCCAGGGTCGCCGTCACGACACGCTCCACATCGGCGTCCATGATCGTCCGCGGCGCGCCGGGCCGCGGCTCATCGAGCAACCCGTCGACCCGCGCAGTGAGAAACCGCCCGCGCCACTTGCCGACCGTTTGCTTGGTCAGCCGCTGCTCGCGCGCGACGCGCGTATTCGTCTTCCCCGCCGCGCACCCCAGGATGACCCGCGCGCGTTGCGCCAAGGCCTGCGCCGTCGTCGGCCGGCGCATCCAGCGTTCCAACGTCTCCCGCTCGTCGTCGGCGAGGGTCAGCGGCGGCAGTGGTCGACCGATCGGCATGAGCGTTCTCCCTTCTACCGTGAGAACGCTCGATGCGTACATGTTGTTCCATCTTTTTCAGACTCAGGACACTAGCATCCAGTTGCATATGACGGCGTTGCACTCCAATAGTAGTTGGGCGGCTTAGTCGATCGAGCGGTGTGCAAGACCGAAGACCATGACAACCAGACCACAGAGTTACGGCTCCGCAAGCGCGGCGCAGGACGTTGCGAATCTCGGTCTCGTACGCCCGCCGCTTGTGTATCTGATTTCGCTCGTCTCAGGGGCGGTGATCCAGCTCGCCACGCCGTTCCCATTCCTTCCCAGAACGCTCGCTGTCCCGCTCGGAGCGCCTCTCGTCGTGGTTGCCATAGCGCTGTTCGCCTACTCGGTCGCGACATTCCGGGCGGCCGGCACGCCCGTGCCAGCTCGAAAGCCCACGGCCATGGTCGTCCGGACGGGACCCTATCGCTTCAGCCGGAACCCGATCTATCTGGCGTTCTCCCTGTTCCAGCTTGGTATAGCGATCTGGGTCAACAGCGTGTGGCTGCTAGCGACGCTCGTCGGGGCGGTGGCGCTCATGCACTACTTCGTCATACGGAGAGAAGAGGGGTACCTCGAACGGAGATTCGGTGCGCAGTACTTGGACTATAAGGCGTCCGTGCGCCGCTGGCTGTAAACTGGCCAACCAGCGGCTGGAGCGGCCCGGCGCATGAAGCGCGAGGCGCTACGCCGCACATCGTGCGGCGCCGGCCGCTCAGCCGCGTGACCAGAGCAAGAACACGTCGAATTGGACGGGAAAGCTACGCGGTAGCCTCGTGCAGATCTCTACAGGAGACGGCCAGTTCCTGGAGCAACTCCTGGCCGCCCACGCAACAGGTCAACGCGAGTGGCCGGTCAGAGAGGACGAGTTTCGCCGGTTGGTGGTCTCGCGGGTTCGCGTGCGACGAAGGACATCACCGTTACGATTCCGACGGAACCCGAGCCAGAGGTTGAGGTCCCCCCGGCAGCCCCAGACAGATTCTGGCGCTCCACGAACGACGTAGAGATATGCGCGGCGTCGGGATTGCCCGTGATCCGCTGCTGCGGTAATCGATGGTCTCGAGGCCGCGGTCTTGATTGAGGAGTACCCGACCTACCCAAAGGACCTTGTATTCTTGTCCTTCAGCGGGATGGAAGAGGGAGCCCGATCCGGCTCGCTGGACTGAGGATTTCCTGTGGAGGAGGGAACGAACGCTAGGCGTCTTACCAAGGCGGGCCACCGTCCGGCCGTGGTCATCTCTCCGACCGGCTACAACCGACGAGTGGGCCTGGCTCTCTGCTGCCCCGTCACCTCTCAGGTGAAGGGTTATCCGTTTGAAGTTCTGGGGAAGGTCCTCGCCCTCGTCGATCCTGACGGACCTCGCTGACCCGCCCCCGGCACAGTTGGGGCGCTCCTCTATATAATCCCGCCAGGCTGTCCAAGGAGGCGACCATGCGATTCCTCGTGGCGTGTCTGTCGTTCGCCCTCACGGCAATGGTTCTCACCAGCCCGGCCTTCGCCCAGGGGATCGTCTGGTGGGAGCACAGCAACCCGCCGCACAACAACTACTCGAAGGAGCTGGTGGCCGACTGGAACAAGACGCACCCGAACAACGTGGTGGAGTACGAGTTCTTCGCGATGACGCCGTACTTCAAGAAGCTCTCGGCCGCGCTGTCCACGAAGTCTGCGGCCGACATGTTCACGGTCATCGATACCTTGCTGCCGAGCTTCACCACCAAGGACGTGCTGGCGCCCATCCGGCCGGAGTGGCTCGGTTACAAGAACCTCGACGACATGAAGAAGGCGTATCTGCCGGGCGCGCTCGACGGCTACATCCACGACGGCAAGCTCTACGCCGTGCCCATGATCGCCGCCACCTTCAGCCTCTACCTCAACCGGAAGCACTTCCAGGAGGCCGGCCTCGATCCCGACAAGGACTATCCGCGCACCTGGGAGGACATCGGGCGAGTCGGCCAGAAGCTCGTCAAGATGCAGGGCACCACGATGACCCGCGAGGGCTTCGATTTCGCCATGCACTCCTCGGCGTGGACCATGTGGTATCTCGAAGGCCTGACCCGGCAGTACGGCGGGAGCATCCTCGACCGCGCGGGGAAAAAGTGCACGGCGAACAGCGACGCCGGCGTGAAGGCCATGCAGGTGCGGTCCATGTACGTCCACAAGTACAAGATCTCCGATCCGACGGTCAGCCTGGCCACGAACGCGCTGCCCGCCGATGACCTGCCCAAGGGTCGCGTGTCCATGTTCATCACCCACGCGGGCAGCGTGGCGCAGTTCGGCCCCAAGGTGATGGAGGACATGAAGGTCGTGCCGTTTCCGCAGGTGAACCCGCAGAAGCCCGTGAGCATCGTCTACGGCTTCGCGCTGGCCGTGAACCCGCAGATCCCCGAGGCCAAGCAGAAGCTGGTGCACGAGCTGATCCGCTTCGTCGTCAAGAACCCGAAGGAGTGGTACGACAAGACGTCGTACCCCTACCCGAGCGCGAACTTCCTGGAGCTGCCCGGGATGGACGAGGCCAGAAAGACGAAGTACCTCGACGTGTTCATCGGCGACATCAAGACGGGCACGTACGTCACACGCTCGCCCTACTACCTCGAGATCAGCGACGCCATGCACCGAGCGATGGAGCGGGTGGTGCTGAAGAATGAAGACCCGAAGGCGTCCCTCGACCAGGCCTGCAAGGAGATCGACGCGGCGCTGGCGAAGCCGTAGGGCGGTCGCTCGACATGTTCCGGCAGCGGACGGGCTGGAGGGTGTCCCTCCAGACCCGCCTCTGCTGGGCCGGCTTCCTGTTCGTCCTGCCCGCCCTCCTGCATCTCGTCGCCTTCAAGTTCTGGCCGATGCTGGAGGCGTTCCGGCTGAGCTTCTACAAGTACGACCTCATGAGTCCGCCCGTCTTCCACGGGCTCGAGAACTACCGGACGATCTGGAACAATCCGCTCTTCCACCAGTCCTTCTGGGTCTCGGTGAAGTACATGTTCGGGGTGTCGATCCCCGAGTGGTTCCTGGCGCTGGCCCTAGCCCTGCTCCTCAATCGCAAGATGGCGGGCCGGCCGCTCATCCGCCTCGCGTACTTCTTTCCCATCGCGATGTCCCAGATCGTGGTCGCGCTCGTGTGGAAGTTCATGTACAACCCGCTCGGCGTCGTGAACACCGTGCTCGGCTACGTGGGCGTCGGGCGCATCAACTGGCTCGCGACCGAGCAGACGGCGCTGCCCGCGCTCATCCTGATCGGGATCTGGCGCGGCATCCCGCTGTTCGGGGTGATCTACCTCGCCGGCCTGCAGTCGATCCCCAGGGAGTACCACGAGGCGGCCACGGTCGACGGCGCGGGGCCGTGGCAGAGCTTCGTGCACGTCACGATCCCGCTGCTGGCGCCGACCATCCTCTTCGTCATGGTCATGTCGCTCCTGTCGGCGATGAAGGTCTTCCTGAACCCGCTGGTCATGACGGAGGGTGGCCCCAACGGGACCACGCGCGTGCTGCCCTACTTCATCTACGAGACGGCATTCGCGTACCACCGGATGGGGGAAGCCGCCGCCGCCTCGATGGTGCTGTTCGCGTTCGCGTTCGCGCTCACGTTGATCCAGCTGCGGCTGCTCCGCCGGGGAGGCGTGGAGTGACGAGGACCGGGTGGGCGCGCTGGGGCGGATGCCTCATCACCCTGCTCACCGTCGCCGGCATCGGGCTCACGCTCCTGCCCTATTTCTGGATGCTCTCCTCCTCCCTCAAGACGGGCAGCGAGGTGTTCGAGCTCCCCATCCGGTGGCTCCCGCGCGATCCGCAGTGGTCGAACTACCCGAACGCGCTCTCGCGCGGCGCCTTCGGCCTCTACTTCTTCAACAGCGCCGTCGTCGCGCTCGCGGTGATGGCGGGCAACCTGCTCTTCTGCAGCCTCGCCGGGTACGGCCTCGCGAAGTTCCGCTTTCCGTACCGCGAGGCGTCCTTCCGCGCGATCCTGAGCACCCTCATGCTGCCGCTCGAGATCGTGCTGGTCCCGACGTTCCTCGTGGTCCGCGGGATGGGCCTCGTGAACAGCTACGGCGGGCTCATCGTGCCCCTCGCCGTCGATGCCTTCGGCATCTTCCTGATGCGCCAGTACATCAAGGACCTGCCGGACTCCCTCATCGAGGCCGCTCGCCTGGACGGCTGCAGCGAGCGCGGCATCTTCTGGCGCATCATCCTGCCCAACTGCAAGCCGGCCCTCGGGGCGCTCGCGCTCCTCACCTTCCGCGACAACTGGGACCAGTTCCTGTGGCCGCTCATCGTGGCCTCGAAGGACACGCTCAAGACCTTTCCCCTGGGCCTGGCCCAGATGGAGGGCATCGACTCGGCCGCCTACCACGAGATCATGGCCATCGCCGTGATCGCCATGATCCCGACCGCCATCATCTTTCTGCTCTTCCAGCGCGCGTTCGTGCGCGGGATCGCCCTGTCCGGGCTGAAGGAGTAAGGCCCGACCCTTACCGGCTCGCCCTGAGCTGCTTGACCTCCTCCCGCAGCTCGCGGATCTCGCGGCGCAGATCGTCCTCGCGCGTCTGACCGGCGTGCGACCCCAGGCACATGAAGCCGTGGCCGCCGGCCAGGGCACGCACCATCATGAAGAGGAACAGCGCGCAGACGGCCATCCCGATGAGCGGGAAGATCCACCAGAAGCCCCACATCGACATCCCCCACGGTCCGGGTCCCCACATGGTGTTGACCTCCTTCTGTCCGACCGTATAGACGGAGCTCAGCCGCCCGGGGATACACCCGTCATCTTCGGCTCGCAGGCCAGCTCGTTTCGGTCGTCCCGGTACACATCGCAGCCTCCGCCGAGCTCCCTTTTCAGGCGGCTCCGCGCGCGATGGAGTCGGATCTTGGCGGCCTCCAGACTGATGCCGAGCGCCTCGGCGATCTGCTGGTTGGTGAGCCCCTCGTCCTCGCTGAGCAGGATGACGGACCGATAGCTCGCCGGGAGCCGATCGAGATACAGGCGGACGCAGGCGTTCATCTCCTTGCGTTCGAGCTCCCGTACGATCGCCGGCGTTCGCTCGGTCTCGGGCTTCCCGATCTGGAGCAGCACCCGGTCCGCACGCCGGAACGCGGGAGTCCGCAACCGGTCGAGGGCGGCATTCGTGGCGATCCGGTACACCCACGTCGAGAGCTTGGCTTCTCCTCTGAACCGGGGAAGCGCTTCGCTCACCCTGGCGAAGACCTCTTGCGTCAGGTCCTCGGCCTCGATCCCGCCGACCAGGCGCGCCAGGTAGCGCCGGATCTTCGGCTGAAACTCGGCATAGATGTCGGCGAACGGCCGGCTCATGCGTCGAGAAATGTGCAAGGGCAGTACCGGACCGGGCGGGCGCACCCGGCAAGAGAAACGAGGAGTTCCGCCCGACTCCCGCGTTCGCGTCCGTAGGCCACCGAGGCGGGCCCGCCCCAGGTGGGACGGCCGCGCCCTCTCCTCGTATAATCGCGGGCAGGACGTGTTCAGCGAGGAGGCCACCCAATGCTGACCCACGAGGAAAACGAGCTCATCACCCGCATCGGTCCTGGCACCCCGATGGGCACCACGATGCGCCGGTACTGGATCCCCGCGCTGCTCGCCTGGGAGCTACCGGAGCCCGATTGTCCGCCCGTCCGCGTCAAGCTCCTGGGCGAAGAGCTCGTGGCCTTCCGGGACACGGAGGGCCGCGTCGGGCTCCTCGACGAGTTCTGTCCGCACCGACGCGCGTCGCTCTTCTTCGGCCGCAACGAGGAGTGTGGCCTCAGGTGTGTCTACCACGGCTGGAAGTTCGACGTGAGCGGCCAGTGTATAGATATGCTGAACGAGCCGGAAGAGCTGAGCTTCAAGGGCAAGATCCGCCAGCCGTCCTACCCCACGGTCGAGCTGGGCGGCCTCATCTGGGCCTACATGGGCCCGCCGGAGCTCGAGCCGCCGCTACCCAAGTTCGCGTGGACGCAGTCGCCGCCGACGCACCGGCACGTGTCGAAGGTCATCGAGGAGTGCAACTGGCTCCAGGCGCTCGAAGGCGGCATCGACACCTCGCACGCCCCGATCCTGCACCGGGCCATCACCACCAACACCAAGCGGCCGGGTATCAACCCGGCGAGCGCGTTCGTGCGCGGCAAGGCGCCCGCGATCGTCGTCGACCTGACGGACTGGGGCTACCAGTACGCCGGCCTCCGGCCGCTCGGCGAGGACGAGATGCACATTCGCACCTACCACTTCGTGATGCCCTTCCATCAGATCCGCCCGTACCAGACGAGCAAGGGGACGGAGGCGGTCGCGGGCCACATCTGGGTGCCGATGGATGACGGCAATACCATGGTCTACAACTGGCACCACAGCACGACCGACGCGCCCCTCGATGAGAACGACCGCATGGAACGGCGCTCGGGCAACGGTCGGGACCACGTCGACCAGACGACCTTCCGCTCGAAGGCGAACCGGCAGAACAACTACCTGCTGGATCGACGCGTGCAGAAGACGGAGACGTTCACCGGGATCGACGGCATCAACACGCAGGACCGCGGCATCCAGGAGAGCATGGGGCGCGTCGTCGATCGCAGCAAGGAGCATCTCGGCCCGGCGGACAAAGCCATCATCCAGGCCCGCCGGCTGCTCCTCGGCGCCATCAAGACAGTTCAGGCCGGCGGCACGCCGCGCGGCATCAACCCGACGTACTACAGGCTGCGCGCTTCCGAAGGCGTAGTCCCGCGCGACGCCGACTGGCGCGAGATCTTGACTCCCGAGATGGCGACCGCGGAGATCCTCCAGACGGTCTGAGCGGTCGCTATCGCGTCGCCTTGAGCTGCTTGATCTCCTCTCGCAGCTCACGGATCTCGCGGCGCAGGTCGTCGTCGCGCGCCTGCCCGGCGTGCGATCCCATGCACGTGAAGCCGTGGCCGCCGGCCAGCGCGCGGACCATCATGATCAGGAACAGCGCGCAGACCGCCATTCCGATGAGCGGGAAGATCCACCAGAAGCCCCACCGACATCCCCCACGGTCCCGGTCCTCAGAGAAACGAGGAGTTGCGGCGTGTGCCTCTCACCACCGACGAGGCACACGCACCCCGAGTGGGACGGTCGCGCCCCTCAGTGCGCGAGCGGATCCGGCCGGAGCTGGAAATGTACGACGAGCGGGCTCGAGAGCGTCTTGCCCGGCGCGCCCGGGCTCGGCGCGTCGATGCCCTCGATGTGCATGGGCGTCCGATTCCCTGACGTCACCCACAGTCCCCTGCCCTTCCAGCCGGTCTTCGGGTCGTCGATGCGCCCGTCGACGCCCTTGGCGAAGAAGCCCATCGGATACGGCACGCGCAGCTGCACGACTTTGCCGTACGTCAATGCGTAGAGCGAGTCCGAGAAATTGCCGGTGCCGATGGGCGTGTCTGCGCCGAGGCCGAGGATGTCGTGCTGATCGACCCAGGAGTAGTACGGGCCCTCGGCCGCGCCGTCGCGGCCCGCGAACGACGGTCCCGGCAGCGGATAGAACGTCCAGGCCTCGGGACAGAGATTGCCCTCCGCCGCGCCCGGCCCGTTGAGACGCCCCTTGCACTTGCGCCGGTCGAAGCTCGCCATGTGTCCGCTCGCCAGCGTCACCCACGCCCGGCCCTGACGGTCGACGTCGAACCCGCGCATGCCGAATCCGGGCGGCGGGACCTTGTAGACCTCCGCCAGCGCCGTCTCCGGCGGATTCGATCCGGGCTGGATCCGGATGACCCACCCGGGATGGGCGATGTTGGAGCCCCAGATGGAGCCGTCGGCCGGGCTGTAGGCGATGCCGTAGATTCCGAGCCCGGTCCGCTTGTCCTTGGTGGGATCCTCCGGCTGGTCGGGCTCGACCCAGGCGTCGCGCTTGCCGTTGCCGTTGGTGTCGACGATCAGGGGCGACCAGCCCTGCGACTTCCCGGCGTCACCCGTCTCCCAGAAGAGCTTCGTGTTGACCCAGCCGACGAGGGCCAGGTCGTTCTGGAGGTTGTTGCCGAGCCAGAGCGTGTGGTTCGGGTCCTCGGCGAAGTTCAGGTGGTGCGTCCCGAAGCACGTGTCGATGAACGTGAACCGCTTGGTCTTCGGATCGTACACCGTGACCTGCCGGGAGTTCTGCACGAACCCGTCTGGCGTGCGCGTGAGCGGATAAACCTTCGCCGACGGATGGCCCGACGCCGCCGCGCAGTAGGCCGGCGGTTTCTTGGGCGAGCGGCTCTGCGCCGTGTAGTAGACGCGCCCCTCGTGATCCATCATCGGGTTGTGGGCGTTGACCCGCGTGTCCCACACCTGCTCGGTACCGAAGTACGGAGACGGCGCGGCCACCTTGTTGGCCAGCGCCGAGCTGGGGATGTCCTGATCACGGATCGGCAGCTTGATGACGGTCTTGGTGATCTTTACGGGATCGAGGATCGGCGAGTCGTCCGTGCTCAGCTCGGCCGCGCCGTAAATCAACCCGTATCCGTTGACGGTGGGCTTGCGACGGTCGGTGACGATGAGGTCGTGGACGTAGTACTTGGGCGACAGCCAGTCGTACGCGGTCACGACGAGATTGCGCTCGACACCGTGCGGCCGCGGGGGCACCGAGGCCGGCAGCTCACCGGCCTTGATGCGATCGGTCCACTCCGCCAGTCGGCGCACATGGCCGCCGTCGGCAGTGTTCATGAGCGCGATGAATCGCGCCATGGCGCCGCCGCCCGGGCCGGACAGGAGCCGCCGCTGCCACGCGTCGACGGAATTCTTGAACGCGCCGAGTGAGGCGGGAATCTCGCGCGTCGCTTTGTCGCCGAGCTGGTGACAGTTGCCGCAGCCATTCAGCTGGACGGCGTTGAGCCACTGTTCCTGGGTCTTGTAGATCGCCGGCATGCCGTTGCCGTCGGGGCCCGTGCCGGGAAACAGGCTCTTGTCCGGGATCTTGAGCATGGAAAACCAGTAGATGGCCGGATAGTATGGCGCGGCGGCCGCCGCGTTCGGCGCCGGCACCGCGGTCAGGTTCACGATCTGGCCCCGCACGCTCTTGACCTTCGGCGAATCGACCAGCCCGTAGCCGCGCACCCACACGTTGTACGTGGCCTGCGGAAGGTCGGGGATCACGTAGCGGCCCTGATCATCTGTGACCACCATCTTGGCGAATCTGGTGCCGAGCTCGGTCGTCTCCGCGATCACCCAGACGCCGGCCTCCGGGCCATGCATGCTGGTGACGACCCCGCCGATGTCATCGCTGTCGATCTGCACCGTGCCGCGTGGGACTTGCTGGGCGGACGGCCTGGTCGCCGGCCAGGCGGCCAAGAGCACGGTGAGGCCGACCGCGGTGGCGCCCGAGCACAGCAGAGTTCGGGGAAGTCCCGACACAGTGCTTCCCACATCAACGCCGACAAGCGGAGGCTCTCGACATCGACGCGCTCGTCGTTGCCGTGGAACATCAAGGTGTAATCGGAGTGCGCGATGCGGAGGGAGTGCAAGCCGAACCCGTAAGCCGGTATGCCCTTCCAGCGGAAGTAGCGCGCATCGGTGGCTCCCACCATGAGCCGCGGCACGACACGGCTGCCGGGAACGAGCGCGGCGGTGACGCGGGCCAGGGATGACGCCAGCGGAGTATCGAAGGAGCTCATCGACCCGGCCTCGGCGTAGGGCGCCTCGATCGTCACGCGCTCGCGCAGATCGCCCAACGCCTCCGCCAGCATCGCGTCGACTTCCGTCGGGGTCACACCGGGCAGTGCCCGGATATCGACCTCGATCTCGACGCGATCGGGCACCACGTTGACCTTCGCGCCGCCCCGGATCATGTTCGGCGAGAACGTCGTGTGCGTGCAGGCATGGGCCGTGCGGGCGAAGCCCACGTGATCCAGGCGTCCGGCCGCTTCGTCCACGCGATCGGGGTCGCTGAGGGCCGCCCGGGTCTCGGCGGGGAGATCGATGGCCTCGAGATAGTGGCGCCACACGTCGAGGATGGTCGCTCGCGGATGGTACGCGCCGATGCGCCGGACGATCTCGGCCGCCGTCACCACCGCGTTATCCGTCCGGAACGGCATGGAACCGTGTCCCGGGGTTCCGGGAACGATGATCCGTCGCCAGTTCACCCCTTTCTCGCCGATGGTGACGGGAAAGACGAGGCCGGACCTGGTGGGCACGGGCACCCCGCCGCTTTCGGTGATGACGTAGTCGGCGCGGATCGCCTCTGGGTGGTGGGTGTCGAGATAGGCAGCGCCGTAGGTCCCGAACGCTTCCTCGTCGGCGACGGCGAGATAGACGAGCGTGCCCCGCGGTCGGAAGCCGCTCGCCGCGAGGCGCCGCACCGCGACCGCCATGGTCGCGGTGATGTTCAGCATGTCGGTGGCGCCGCGTCCCCAGACGATGCCGTCGTCGAGCTCGCCGCCGAACGGATCACGTTGCCACGCCGTGGGGTTCGCGGGAACGACGTCCGTGTGTCCCATCAGCAGCAGCGTCGGGGCTGACCTGTCGCGCCCCTCGATCCGCGTGATGAGACTCACGCGGCCCGGCGCCCCCGCGTAGCGCTCGAGCCCGAGCCCTACGCCGCCAAGGTAGTCCTCCAGGGCGTCCGCGTTGCGGTCCTCGTGTCCGGAGGTCGGGGTGCCATCGTTGACGCAGGCGTTACGAATGAGCGTACGAAGCAGTTCCGTCGCCTCGACCTGCACGGCGCCGTCGTCGCGCATGCGGCTCCTGAATGCGGTGTGGTGGAAACTTCCGACTGGCCGGGCCTGAGCCCGGCGCGTGCCCGGCCGCTTATTATGCGGCAGTTCGCAGCTGCCCCGCTACAAAACGGATGGATGGGGCGGCGCTAGATCGCGGGATCCGCTTGGACCCAGCGGTCCATGCCCAGCTCGACGAGCAGCGCCTGCGCCCTGCTCAGCATGGCGGTCGCCGCGTCCGCATGACCGTCCCGGCGATGCATGCGGGCCAGCCCGAGCTGGCACCGGGCCACGAGGGGACGCATCCCGAGCTCGGTGGCGAGCGCGATCGCCGAGGCGTACATGGCCTCGGCGCTCGCGGCGGTCAGGGGCGTCCGGCCTGCCTCAATCTCGGCAAGCAGTCGCAGGGCCCACGCCTCATGGCCTCGTTCCTCGTGGTTGCGGGCGAGGTCGAGCGCCTGGTGGGCAAGGGCCGCGGCCTCTTCGTGCCGCCCCGCGAGGAGGACCGCCTCGGCCTGTAGACTCACGAAGAGCGAATGGACGCCCTGCAGACCGATGGCCGCGTGCTGATCCACGGCCTTCTTCATCAACGGGACCGCATCGGTCAGGCGTCCCGACAGGGCGTAGCCGGTGCCGAGCCACACCCCGATGAGCGGGAACCAGAACGGGATGTGCCCGACTTCGCAAAGGTGTAAGGCGCGCTCGAGCACGGTGATGGCCGTGTCGATGCGACCTTGACGGAGGCCGAGCACGCCGAGCCCGAACGAGCCCACCACGAGATCGAAGGGATGCGCGGCAGTCTCGGCGATGGCCATCGCCTCCTCTCCGCGTAGCCGTGCCTCGTCGAACTCGCCGAGCTCGACCGCGCACCAGATCAACCAGGCGCGCGACAGCACGGACGGCAGGCCGGTCTGCCCGAAGCGCTGAGTCGCGCGATCGCCCGTCAGGACCTCGATGTTCGACCGGAGCACATCGATCCCCCGGCGGTACTCCCCGCGCGCGTAGTAGGCCTGGCCGAGGCGGAAGTTCGCGGCGACCTGAAGCGCGAAGTCGTTCAGCTGGTCGGCGATGACGCGGGCCCGCTGGCCCGAGTCGACCGCCCGGTCGTGGTCGCCCATCCAGGCGAAGAACTGCGCCATATACCCGGTCAGCTGACCGAGCCGGCGCTCGTCCCCGAGTGATTGGGCGAGGGCTTCCGCCTCACGCAGATGCTTGACGAGACGCGTGAGCTCGCCGAGCGGCCAGAGCGAGTTCCGAAGATTGAATCGCAGATCGATGGACTGCTCGATGAGCTCGCGGCTCTCGGGGAGATGACCGAGAGCGTCCAGCGCTTGCTCGAACGACACGACCGCCTCGGGGTGGGCCGAGCGTGCCAGGGCCTTGGCCCCGGCGGCCCGTGAGTAGGTGACGGCCTTCGGCCAGAGCTCGCCGCGGAAGGCATGCAGGGCCAGGCGCTCGACATGCTGCTCGAGGCGATCGGGATAGACCTGCTCGATCACCTCCACCATGCGCGTGTGTAGGGCCCGGCGGCGCTCGTGGAGGAGGCTCGCGTAGGCCACTTCGTGGGTGAGCGCGTGTTTGAACGTGTACTCGATGTCCGGGAACAGGTTCATCTCGTAGAGGAACTCCGCGGTCTGCAGGTGCGCGAGGCCGCGCTGGAGCTCGTCCTCCGAGAGCTCGTCGAGACGGCGCAGGAGGACGAGCGGAACGTCCTTGCCGACCACCGAGGCCGACTGCAGCAGACGTTTTTCCTGATCCAAGAGGCGATCGATACGGGCGGCCAGGATGGCCTGGACGCTCGCCGGGATCTGGATCGCGTTCAGCGGCTGGACGAGTCGATAGGCGCCGGGCTGGCCAGCCAGGACCTGCGTCTCCACGAGCGTTCGGACGCTCTCCTCGAGAAAGAAGGGAATCCCCCCCGTGCGTTCGATGAGTCGCTGCTTCAGGGGCTTGAGCTCGATGCCGTCTCCCAGTAACGCGTCCAGCAGTTCCTCCGCGTTTTCCGCGGTCAGGGGACGAATCTGGATCTCGACGACGTGGCGCTGGCTCCCCCAGCTGTGCCGATACTCCGGCCGGTAGTTGACCAGGAGGAGAATGCGCGCGGTACGGAACGATTCCACGAGACCATCCAGCACCGCCTGGCTCTCCGAGTCGACCCAGTGGAGATCCTCGAAGACGAGGATCAAGGGTTCGACCTCGCTCTGCCGCACGAGCAGCTGGGTAATGGCGTCGAGTGTCCGCCGGCGTCGCTGCGAGGGATCCGCCGCCTGCCAGCTCGCGTCCTCGACGGGAACATGGAGCAGGGCGAGCAGCGGCGCCACCGCGCCGGTGAGATCGTCGCCGAGCATCCGCAATCGGCTCGTCACCGCCTCCCGGATCTTGCCGGCGTCGTCGCGGTCCTCGACCCGGAAATACGACTTCAGCAGCTCGATGACGGGAAGATACGTCGTCGCTTTACCGTACGACACCGATCGGCTCTCGAGCACCAGCCAGCCCTGGGTCTGGGGGGAATGCGTGAATTCCCAGATCAGTCGGGACTTGCCGAGCCCAGCCTCGCCCACCAGCGCCGCCATCTGTCCCTGCCCGACCCGGGCGCGCTCGAGCGCCTGCGGCAGTGCGCTGAGCTCGGCCTTGCGTCCCACGAACCGGCTCAGACCTCGGGCGGCCGAGACCTGCAGCCGTGTCCGACTCGCCGCAGTGCCTACGAGCTCGAAGACTTCCAGCGGTTGCGCCATCCCCTTGACCGTCACCGGCCCCAGCGACGTCACCTGGACGTAGCCCTCGGCGAGCAACCGTGTCTGGGGCGACAGGAGAATCGTCCCGGGTTGCGCCGTCTGCTCCATCCGGGCCGCCAGGTGGGTCGTCTGGCCAACGGCGGAGTAATCCATGCGCAGGTCGTTGCCAATGGACCGGACGACCACCTCGCCCGAGTTCAATCCGACCCGGATCTGCACGTTCACTCCGCACTGACGATGCACGTCCTCGGCGTACTCGCGAATCGATTCCTGCATGGCCAGCGCCGCATAGCAGGCGCGTGTCGCATGCTCTTCGAGGGCGAGCGGCGCGCCGAACAGGGCCATGATCCCGTCACCCATCACCTGGTTGACCGTGCCCTCGTAACGGTGGACGGCGTCCATCATCCGATCGAGGACAGGATCGAGGATCCGACGCGCCTCCTCGGGATCACGGTCGGCGAGCAACTCCATGGATCCCTTGAGGTCGGCGAAGAGAACGGTGACCTGCTTTCGCTCACCCTCCACCGCGCTTCTGGACGTGAGGATCCGTTCGGCGAGGTGCTTCGGGGTGTACGCGTCGGGCGAGGCGAAGCTGGACGATGGCGCGGTTGCCGCGGTCGGCGTGGGCGATGGGGAAGCCGTGGAGGCCGGAGTCGCCCGTTGCGGGATCGCGAGTGGCTGGCCGCACCCACCGCAGAATTTCTCAGCGGCCTCGTTGGCGAATCCGCACGAGGGACACGCGGAGGGCAGCGGCGCCCCACACTCGCCACAGAAGCGACGCCCCTCGCGATTGTCAGTCTTGCAGCGTGGGCACGTCATGCGAGCGTTCCCGGGCTACTACGGCGACGACGAAGAAGCAAAGCGTTGCCAGGTTAGCCCTCCGGGCCAAAGGAATCAACCATGTAGGCGTACGGCAATGTGTTCTGCCGCTCGGATGGCCAGCGCCGCGATGGTCAGCGTCGGCGGCGACGCCGACGACGTGACAAAGCAGCCGCTGCCCACGAGGTACAGGTTCGGCACGTCGTGTGCCCGGAGATCGGGATCGACCACGCTAGTGTGCGGATCGATGCCCATGCGGTGGGTGCCGATCAGGTGACCCGCGAACGTGAGCGCGGCGGGCCTGATATCGGTCAGTCCCATAGCCTTGAAGATCTGGCCCGCCACCGCTTTGGCTTCCTCGAGCGCCTCCTGCTCGTAGACGCCGACGTTGTAATGGAGATGAGCCACCGGGTTACCGAAGTAGTCCCGAGCGTTTGCGTCGAGCGACACCCCATTACCGCGCTCGGGCAGCTGCTCACAGTAAATGCGGATCCCGACCCGCCGTCCGAACTCGTCACGGACGCGCTGGCGCAGAGCGCCTCCCCACAGACCGCTCGCGGTGGCGATCTCGTCGGGTGACGGTCCCGCCGAATTGAGAAATTCAAGAAAGAACGCGCCACGGGCGGCCCGATCACGCGCGATCGCGAACTGCCGCGACATGGCGGTCGAGAACCCGATGCGATACGGATAGACCTTGTCGCTCGCGCGCGCGGTCACATCGACGGACGGGTGCGACATGAAGAACTTTCCGACGAGCCCGCTCCGGTTCGCCAGACCCTCCGGGAATTCCCGCGAGGAGGACAGGAGCAGGAGACGGACCGTCTCGACCGCGCCCGCCGCCACCACGAAGACACGGGCCGTCACACGGTGCTCCACCTTGTCGGATCGCGCGTACACCGCCGCACTCACCTGCCCGGAGTGGTCGACGTCGAGGCTCAGGACGGTCGCGTCGGTCAGGACGCGGGCTTTTCCCGTCGCCTCGGCCTCCGGTACATGGGTGAGGTCGGTGCTGGCCTTGGCGCCGGTGGGGCAGACGTGGCACGTCCCACAGGCTCGGCACTGCGAACGGCCACCGTACGCGACGGAGTTGCGCGCTTGCGGCATGGAATGGAGCGCGATCCCGAGCGAGCGACAGGTCCGAGCGAACAGCCCGTCGGAGTAGCTGAAGGGAAACGCGGGGAGCGGAAACGGCGTGCTGCGGGGCGAGGCCCAGGGGTCGTCGGCGGTGCCGGCCACGCCAAGCGCCCGTTCGGCACGCGCATACCAGCGCTCGAGGTCCATGTACGAGATCGGCCAGTCGTCGGCGATCCCATAGAGCGACCGCATGCGGAAGTCGTCAGCGTGAAGGCGAAGCGCGTACCCCTCCCAGTGCAGCGTGCCGCCCCCGACCCCGCGCACCTGCTTGCCCCCGAGAAAATTCGTCGCGGCGCCGCTGCCGGAGTAGCGATCGAGCCCCGTCACCGAGGTTCGCCAGGGATTCTCGTGGTTCAGATAGCGCCGGACGTAGTCTCGGCGCTGTCTGAAGTCATGCCGCGGGCCGGATTCGAGCACGGCGACCTCGACGCCGCGTCGGGCTAGCTCCAGCGCCATGATCCCGCCGGCCGCGCCCGCGCCGATGATGCAGACCTCGGCATCCATCCACGGCTGTCCGATCGCCCGCCGACTCTAACTCTCCCGACGGGTGTAGCGCATCAGATCTCCACAGCGTCCGGGGAAAGTCTCGTAGCCGACGACCGCCCATCCCGCGGCGGACCGGTAGTAGCCGCGGATGAGGTCCGGAACCGTCCGCGTCCAGAGCGCCCGTAGCGTCGCCGGCACGCCGAGGTCGGCTTCGGATTGTGCTCGGCGCCCGACGAGACCCTCGCGTTCGATGAGCTCACGTCGCTCCTGGAGCCCGAGGCTCGCGAACTGCCGTCCGGCCGCACGGTCCAGCGTGCTCGCCACCATTCGATAGAGCGAAAGGTGCTCGACACTCTTTTCCGTCCGATCCTCGATGTATTCGGCGAGAATCCGGCGTTCGGTCGGCGCGAGTGCCCTGCCCTCGACGATGACCTCCCCGAAGGCAATGAGAGTGTCCATCTCGGCTGTCGACAGCGCCCCCGTCTTCGCCGCAGGCACGAGGCCGGGCGACACGATAGATCTGGCGCGCGCCGTGCAGCCAGTGAGCCAGGCGGGGCCGCTGGCGAGGATCAAGAGCACTCGCCGGATCAAGCTTCGTCGCGTCATATCACTCCCTGGACCCTCATCACGGAACCGGAATCGTGACTTCGGCGCTCGTGCAGAGGAATTGGGACGGGACACCGACGCGAACCGTCTCGGTCACGAACTCGTCGGCGAACTGTAACGTTTGGGGACTACCCTGCGAACCTGGGGTCGAGATGCCGTAGCACTTCAGATGATCCCCGAGCGCTGGAGTGATGAGATTGCCTCCAGAGTCGCGCACGTCGACCTGCCTGCACGACAGGACCGCGTTGTTGATCCGGACCGTCGGATGGAGGACCGTCGATGTCCCAAGTTGGTTGATGCTGACGGTCTCACCCAGGTTCTCCGAGTCCGAGATGCTGATGCACTCGAAGTTCACGGCGAGCGACACGCCTCCCGCGCCGCCACCCGCCTGGGCCGTCGTCACGGATAGCGCCACGAGCCCCATCCCCGCCACGACCTGCAACACGATATTGTTTTTCACTGTCGAGCCTCCTCA
>WNGB01003733.1_pt1 | contig 28346 bp, 25 predicted proteins | sample 5400681 | NCBI WGS metagenome assembly WNGB01 (sample SAMN13153367, study PRJNA577476) | soil metagenome | isolation source: 115 cm soil or saprolite under grassland replicate 2 | place: USA:California | collected 2016-06-15
CGCGCAGGCGCTCGACGACCGCGACCCAGGCCGCATCCAGCTGCGGCGCGCGGCCCGGAGAGCGCCGGCCCGCGACGCGGTAGGGCTGCTCGATTAGCGCGACGCTGATCCCCTCCGAGTGGGCGGCCTCTGCCGCCGCCACGAGATCCGGTGCCTCCACCCCCCCAGCGGCCCCGTGACCGAGGACGAGAGCCGCGCGTGGCTCTTCGGCGCTGTGTAGGTAGGCGCGCGCCGGACCGTGCGGGGTGTCGAGCTCGAGGACCGTCACACCTGATCCGCCACCGTCGAGTCGTCACGCACTATCCGCGTCTCTTTTCCGCGAACAGAGGAATGGCCGAAGGCGGCGCAGAGTCGCAGGGGCGTCGGTCCATCACGCGTCGCCGTACAAGATCCGGTGCCTATCGAGCAGCACCCTGGCCGTCGCCGTATCCGCCGCTTTCAGCGCAGAGATCTCCGGTTGGGTCAGCGGGATCGAGAACGCGCGCCTGTACTTCGCCTTCAGCCGACGGCGCCGTCGTGGCGGCGGCCCAGCGGCCAGTCGCTCGATCCGTAGCTGCTCGGCCGCATCGTGACGGGCCCGAATTTTCGCAGCGCGCGCGTAGCCGCCCTTCGAGCGCTCCTCCTGCGTCAGCTCATGCGAGAGTTCACTGCGGCGATTCACGAGGGCTTGTGCTGGATTGTGCTGGGTTCTGCTGGGCGTCGACGCGCTGGTCAGCGATGGCCATGCGCCGGTAGCACATTCACTGCCTTTCTTCTCGTAAGTCCGGCTCATCGAGTCCATTGTGGCAGCGCGAACGTGGTCAGCTGCTGATCGCTTCAGGCTCGTCAAACTCCCGGCCCGCGCACTCCGGACAATAGATCGCGACCTCGCAATGGCTCGAGGCGGATACGCTGCGTGAGGCGCGACGGACGAGGCTGTAGCCCGTGAGGCGGAAGCCAAGCCGGGGTGGGAAGCGAGCGGTCGCGCCCTTCACTTGTGCCCGAACCTGTGCCTATCTGACCCGAGCTAACCTGACTTGAGCCGATCTTAAGCGGCCTCGCGAGCCTCTCCTGAGCGGAGCTGCTTCGTCGCGCAGACCTCCAAAACCGGGGGTTGCAGGTTCGAGTCCTGCCGCCCCTGTGGCCTAGGACGGGCGCAATCCCGCTTGCAGACAGGGGTTGCGCTACACACCCATCTGGCCCGACCTTCCGCTGTGGTCCGCACGAATCAGCACAGGTCAGGCACGCTGCCCGACCTCATGCCCTCGATCAGCTTCTCGCCTGCCTCGCGCAGCGTGGTCTTGCTCGGCGCCCGTAGCTCGCCCCGGCTGACCTTCGATCCAGCCTCGCGCCGCCACTCCTTCGCCTCGGCCAGCGAGGCCATCGTCTTGAACCACCTGGGCTCGTAGGGCCAGGTGCCGCCGAGGTCAGTCAAGTCTGCTCATGTGGGTCGCCTTTCCGGCTTGGCGCTCCTCCGGCCCCTCGCGATGGCCGGCTTGCTCGAGGGCATCCCAGAGCGCGTGCATCGCAGGTGCCAGGTGAGAGAGCTCCTCGAGGTGCAGCTCGCTTAGCGCTTCCAGCTGCTGCGATCCCTTTCGCGTCAGCCGTAGGCGGACCATGCTGTGGTTGGCGGGGTCCTGCCTACGGACAACGAGCCCCGAGCTCTCGGCCCGGTCGACGAGGCCAACCGCGCTGTGGTGACGTAGCAGCAGATACGCGGCGACGTCGCCGATCGTCGGACCCTGAGGATCGGGGTGGCCCCTGATCGCCAGCAGTAGCTGGTGCTGGGCGGGTGTGAGGCCAGCCGCCTCGGCCTGCCGCTCGCTCCAGCGCAGGAACCGGCGCAGTCCGGTGCGCAACTGAAGCAGCGTTTGGTAGTCGGTGTCGTGAGCCATATCGTATTACGATATCGTTATCCGATATACAGAGCAATCGGATGGACGAAGGAGGACGTCGTGAGCGCGCAAACGGCACACGAAGCGGGTCGAGAAGGCCGGCCCGGCAGACGCATCAACCGCGTCGAGCAGCTGCCCGAGTTCCCAGGCAAGCTGCATGTGGGGCACTTTAGCGAGGGGATCGAGCAGCTGCCCGAGATCCCAGGCAAGCGGCACGTGGGGCGCTTTAGCGAGGGGATCGAGCAGCTGCCCAAGACCGCCGGCAAGCCGCACGCAGGTCGCTTTAGCCAGGGGGTCGAGCAGCTGCCCGAGACTGCCGACAAGCTTCGCCGGGGCAGCTTCGCCGACGGATATGAGGAGGTCCGGCAACGCCGGTCCCGCGGCTTGTCGCTTCATCATCGCGAAAGGTAACCAGGGTCAGCCACTCACGGTCTGACCAGGCGGCGAAGGCGGGTCGACGCGCCTCGAACAGGACTTTTCCCGCGGACTGCACGCGCAAGAGGCGTCTGCGCAGCCGTCCGCTGACCGGCCAACGAAGAGGAGGCGACGAGAGCTTTGTGCCCGCGGAGCTACTTCTTCTTCGCCTTCTTCTCCTTCTCCTGACCCGGCGGGCCGGACCGCTTGTTCTGATTCCCTCTCTGCTGTCCCGGTGGGCCTGTGTGCACGTGGTTCTTGTCCCCCCTACCCCAACCCGGGCGCGTTCGCACAGGAGGCGGCGGCGGGGGGACGGGTTGTTGCGTGGGCGGCGGAGGAGCGGGCTGAACCGGCGGCGGCGCGGCCGGCGGCGGTGGTGGTGGCTTCGGCCGCGGCTTGATCCTGGGCTTTCGCACCGGCCGAGCGGACTGGTGGGCTGCGGGAGGCTTTGCGCGAGAGCGCGCGCTTGACGGCTGCGTTCGCGCAGGGGCCGGGCTAACTCTCGCGATCAGCGTCGCACTGTCCGCCTGACGAGGGCGAGCATGCCGGCGCCGGGGCGTTTTCGCCACGGCTCGATCTGGAATCCCCCCGCCGACCGGCCTGAGCAGGTCCAGAGGATGGAACGCGCTCTCCGGCAGCTGGAACCGAAGCGCAGGCGGCGCGATTGCAAAGAGCTGCTCCCGATCGCGAGGCTCGAGAGCTGCGCGCCAGAGGTACCCGGTCGCGGCCGCCGCAGCCACGAGCGATGCCAAACGAAGCGCTTGTCCGGAGACGGGCACCCAGGAAGTATGCGGTCCGCGTCCGACGAAGCTATCCGACGGGCAGCGAAACCCGGTTTTTCCCCTGCTCCTTCGCGCGGTAGAGCGCAGTGTCCGCCGATCGCAGCAACTCGTCCGCCGACTGCCCGGGAGCGAGCTGAGCCACGCCGAAGCTGGCGGTCACCTCGAGGGCCCTCCCCTCCAGCTGCACGGGTCGTTCGGCGAGCGCGTGACGCAGTCGCTCGGCGCCGGCCGCGGCGCCGAGCAGGTCCGTCTCCGGGAGGAGGATGGAGAACTCCTCGCCCCCCAGCCTGCCCGCGACGTCGACCTCCCGGAAGTGGGCGCGGATGAGCTCCGCAAAAGCGAGAAGCACGACGTCTCCGGCGGGGTGTCCGAAACGGTCGTTGACCCGCTTGAAGTCGTCTAGATCGGCGAGCACGACCGACAGCGCGCCGCCGAGCTTGGTTGCGCGCACGATCTCTGCCTCCAGCGCGGCGAGAAAGCGCCGGCGGTTGACGAGGCCCGTCAGCTCGTCGGTGATCGCCTGGCGCTGAACGATCTCGTGCAGGCGCGCATTCTCGAGCGCGATCGCCGCCTGGGAGGCCAGCCACTCGGCGAGCTTTCGGGTGTCGTTCGTGAAACCTCCCGCCGGGGCGTGCAGCACGAGTCTTGTCTCGCCCTCCTCGCCCCCTACGGCTAGATCGAAGGTGAGCGAATCCTCACCTGAATCTACGTCGCCGACCCACTCGAGCTCGCGGCCCTCGTGCATGAGCTGGCCACCCCGGGCCCCGGTCGCCTCCGTGATGACGTTGAGAATCACGGGCAGGAGGGCGCGCGGATTATGCGTGGCGGCAAGGGCGTCGCCGACGAGCTCGAGCGCTTCTCGCGCATCGGCTCGGCCGGTGGAACGAGAGCGTCTGCGCTCGCGGTGATGATCGCTCCGCGGCCGCGGCCGCTCATCGGGTTGCGCGGAGCGCAGGATCCAGAGCAGGATCGCCGACGTAGTGAGCGTCCCAATGACGGCGAGGACGAACAGGGTCCCACGCCCGTCGAACAATGCGAGGGTCAAAGGCCGCAGCACAAACCCTTCCTACAGGAAACATTGTGCACCCGCTACGCCCTTTTTGGTACTTAGCAGGTCTTTCTCGGGCCTCAACCGCTGCGCTTGGGACGGTGCCGCCGCGGCACTGATCGCAACCGATCCCCCGAACGGGTGATGGCCCAGGCGCGGCCGCAACGGACAATCGGTCGCACTCGTGAGCGTCCTCGCCGTATCGGACACTTTTTTGGCCGAGCCGGTCAGCCCCGAGCTCATTCTCGTGTCGCCGCCCGAGATTGCGCGCGTCGCCCGCGCCCAGCTCCGGGATCTCCCTCGGCCGCCGATCCAGGCACCGCCGCGAGCGGCGCGCGGCACTAATGGGCGCGCCCTCGAACTCCTGGCCGTCTATCTCTTCTGCCTCTTCATCACGCTCGGCCCGCTCGTCTTCGCGCTGGTCACGATCCGCAGCGGCGCTCCGTCGTAGCGAAGACCTTGTGCGAGGAGACCCTTCAGCCTGGGAGCAGCTGAACGGTCACCTGGAGCACCAGACCGCGGCCGAGCATGAAATCCGTGGCCCGGGTGCCCGGCTTGCCGCTCCCGAGCCGACAGCGGCGGAAGCCCCCAAATGGCGCACATACGACCGAAGGGTAGGAGCGGCGGACGGCTGACTCGGTCGAGTCGACGCCGACACCGGAGACCGTCCGCTCAGTCGAGCGCGTCGTGGTGATCTCGACCGCGTGGCCGAGCCGAAAGCCGACCCAGACGCGCGGGTAGTAGAACCGCCCGCCTCCGGTTGCCACCGGTGAGCCGAGCCGCGCCCGGACCTGAGTCTTCGTCATCCCGAGCACGACCCGCGACATCCCGTACTGGGGGCGGATGGTGGCAGCGGCGGATTGAGCAGCGAGGAGTGAGATCCCCGCCGCAGCGAGGGCGAGGAGGCGACGCATATCGCCAGGTCAATCGGCTGATTCCGCTTCGTCCTCGACCCCCGACAGGGGAATTCCAAGCAGATGTGTCTCCACGTCGGGGTGGCTCGCCTGCCACGCCTTGAGGTAGAGATCGATCTCCAGGCGCGCCTGGTTCTCCCCGATCGCGTCGGGGACGGTCACGACGAGAGTGCCGTCGTCCTCGATCCGAACCGTGCAATCGACCTGCTCGAGGAACTCGACGAGCTCCTCGCGGACGTCTGCGTCTACCTGAATTTTCATCGTCCCCCGTACCGCTCACTGTGTTCGATTTCTGACGGTCTGTCGAACTTTCAGTAGGTGCAGGGAAAGACGGCCCCCGCGCCCGGTAGGCTCATTCCCGTGGGCGTCCTCAGCTCCCATGTGGAGCGCGAATCAGACGTTTTTGCAGAGCGCAGCGAACGCATGGCCGCACTCGTCGCCGAGCTTCGCGAACGCACCGCCCAGGTCGCCCGCGGCGGGGGTGACAAAGCGATCGAGCGCCACCGCTCCCGCGGAAAGCTGACTGCGCGAGAGCGGGTCGACCGACTGCTCGATCCTGGTAGTGCCTTCCTCGAACTGGGCGCGCTCGCGGCGTGGGACATGTACGAGGGGCAGGCGCCCTCCGCGGGGATCGTGACCGGGATCGGTGTGGTCGAGGGGCAGCAATGCGTGGTCGTCGCCAACGACGCCACCGTCAAGGGCGGAACGTACTTCCCACTCACCGTCAAGAAGCACCTCCGGGCGCAAGAGGTCGCGGAGCAGAACCACCTCCCCTGCATCTACCTCGTCGACTCCGGCGGGGCGTTCCTTCCGCTCCAGGACGAGGTCTTCCCCGACCGCGACCACTTTGGGCGGATCTTCTTCAACCAGGCGCGGATGTCAGCGAAGGGAATCCCGCAGATCGCCGCGGTCATGGGCTCCTGCACGGCCGGCGGGGCCTACGTGCCCGCGATGAGCGACGAGACGATCATCGTCAAGGGCACGGGCACGATCTTCATCGGCGGGCCGCCACTCGTGAAGGCCGCCACCGGGCAGGACGTGACCGCCGAAGAGCTCGGCGGCGCCGACGTCCATGCGCGCCGCTCTGGGGTCGCCGACCACTACGCGACGAGCGACGAGCACGCCCTGGCGCTCGTCCGCTCCATCGTCCGCAATCTCCATCGGCGCAAGCAGCCGCCGTGGGACGTCGCCGAGCCGGAGGAGCCGACCGTCGATCCGTCCGACCTCTACGGGCTCATCCCACAGGACTACCGTCAGAGCTTCGACGCGCGCGAGGTGATCGCGCGCATCATCGACGGCAGCCGTTTCCACGAGTTCAAGGAGCTCTACGGCGAGACGCTCGTCTGCGGCTTCGCCCGCATCGAGGGTTATCCGGTCGGGATCCTGGCGAACAACGGGGTGCTCTTCGCGGAATCGGCACAGAAGGGCGCGCACTTCATCGAGCTCGCCTGCGAGCGCAAGGTGCCGCTCGTCTTCCTTCAGAACATCACCGGGTTCATGGTCGGTGCCGAGTACGAGGCCGGTGGCATCGCCCGCGATGGGGCGAAGCTCGTGATGGCCGTCGCCTGCGCGGAGGTGCCGAAGTTCACGGTCGTGATCGGCGGCTCATTCGGAGCTGGCAACTACGGGATGGCCGGCCGTGCGTACGGGCCGCGCCAGCTCTGGATGTGGCCGAACTCGCGCATCTCCGTGATGGGCGGCGAGCAGGCGGCAACTGTGCTGACCATGGTCGGCGATGCGGACCCGGACGAGGTCCGCGCGAAATACGAGCATGAGGGCAATCCGTACTACTCGACGGCCCGGCTCTGGGACGACGGGATCATCGATCCGCTCGACACCCGTCGCGTGCTTGGGCTCGGCATCTCGGCCGCGCTGAACGCGCCGATCCCGGAGACGAGGTTCGGCATCTTCCGAATGTAGATGGGCTACAGCGTCGTGAGCGTCGGTGAGCTCGAGGCGGCCGGGCCCGGAGGCGCCGTCCGGTTCGAGCGGCGCGCACTCGGCGTCCAGGCCTTCGGCATCAACTGGATCGAGATCCCGCCCAACACCGAGGGCAGGGAGCACAACGAGCAGGAGTCGGAAAAGAGGAGGTCAACCTCGTCATCCGCGGCTCCGGCCTCTAACGCATCGACGGGGAGGAGGTTCCCGTCCAGGAGGGGACGTTCTTGCGCTTTGATCCACAGACGACGCGGGTGCCGATCGCGGGACCCGGCGGCCTGACGCTGGTCGCGGTCGGTGCGCAACCCGGATGCTACGAGCCTCGCGGGCCGTTCTAGTCGATCCCGACGGCGAGTCCGTCTCGGATCGTGACCCGGTACGCCAGGCATTAGGCTCGTAACATGCACACGATCGAGCTCACCGACAAAGAGCTCCGCATCCTCCACGCCGCGCTCCATGCGTACCTGAACGACTTCGGCCACGAGGAAGCGGATCTCCTCCGCGAGATCAAGGCCCTCATCGCGAAGCTGCCCCACGCCGGCTGAGCGTGCTGCTGCGGCTCGTCCTCTGGAACCTTGCCGACTCCAAGACGACGATCGCCGAGCTGCGCCGCTACCTGCGCGATGAGTCCGTCGAGGCGTTCGAGGCCGTCCCCGGGCTTCGTTTCAAGGCCTGGATCTCGGACGAGGTGACCGAGCGCTGGGGCGCGGTCTACCTCTGGGAGTCGCACGAAGCGGCCGAGCAGGAGCTACCGAGCCGGGCGCGCGAGCTGATCGGCAAGGATCCGGACATCGGCGAGGAGTTCGACGTCGAGGCGACGATCGAGGGCAGCTTCGAAGTCGCAGAACTCTCGCGCCGCGGCCTCGCCTTCGAGTAGTAATTTCGGCACGAAGCCGGCACCATGGGTGCGGATTTCCCCGATACGATCGAATCGGGGAGGAGGTCATGGGTACCAGGCGTACGGCACACGAACCAGGTCCTTAGAGGATGAGCTCTTCCGGAAAGACCTCGCGACCCTCGAAGCGCTCGAGGCGGTACGGCGTCAGGTCGACGGACGACTCTCCGTCGAGTAGCTCCTCGGCAACCGCCTTCCCCACCGCGGGCGACTGCATGAAGCCGTGGCCGGAGAAGCCACAGGCCGCATAGACGCCGTCGCCGACCCAGCCGATGATCGGGTGGGCATCCGGCGTCATGTCGTACAACCCCGCCCAGGCTCGATCGATCGGTACATCGGCCGCGGACGGATAGCGGTGCGCGAGCCGCTTCCGCCAGTCGGCGACCAGGTCATCGTCCACCTCCTCGCGGTCGGTCCAGCGCGGCGACGGCTCGTTCATCGCCAACCGCAGCCGGTCCCCGCTGCGGCGAAAGTGAAAACCGGTTTCCGCCTCCAACACCATCGGCAGGTCGTCCGGGAGGCCGGAAACCGGCCCCACGTCGACGAGCTGGCGGCATAGCGGCCGGATCGGTAGCTCGGGCCAGAGCGCCGGGGAGAACGCTCCCGCCGCGATCACGAGCACGTCGTGATCGATCTCTCGAGCATCAATGCGCTCGTGAACCTCGACGCCGAGCTCCGCAGCTCGCCTGACGAGCTCCCGGGTGACCTCCGCCGGCTCTGCGACTCCATCTTCCCAGCAGGCGACGGCACCGAGGACGTCCTCGGTGTTCAACCCGCCGATGTCCGAAGCGTCCACGCTCTGGACGGGAACGCCGAGGCCGCGCTGCAGCTCGGCGCGGGTCTCGAGCTCGGAGAGCGCCTTCTTCGTGGTCGCGAGGAAGAGGTAGCCGACCTGCTCGAAGAACGGGGACCCGAGCTCCTCGAAGAATCCGATCGACTCGCGCGCCAGACGCACCTCCGCCGCGGTCGAAAACTGCTGCCGGACCCCGCCCATCGCCTTCCCGGTCGCGCCCGAGGCGATCTCGGCTCGGTCGGTGAGGACGACATCGCCGGTCCCACGCGAGGCGAGGTGGTACGCGATGCTCGCGCCGATCGCGCCGGCTCCGGCTATGACGATTCGATCCATGTCTCCAGCGCTGATCGCTCCTCCGCTGTCAGAGTGCGCAGCGGGCGGCGCACGTCCTCGCGGACCGGAACGCCCCGGTATCCGAGACAGACCTTGACCGCTGCCTGGAACGGGAAGCGATCAAGTGCCGAACGTACCTCGTCGGCGTCGCCCACTCGCTCGCGAACCAGCCGCGACACGAGCTCCGGGAAGGCGGCCGCGAGCCCAGAGACCGCGCCAACCGCGCCACGCTCGAGCCCACGCAAGACGAGCTGCTCGGCCCCGACGAAGACATCGAGCCCCTCGATCAGATACGGCTCGACCTCCTCGAACGCTCGGTTCGAGACCTTCAGGCCGGCGAGGTTCGGCGCCAGCTCGCGCAACCGCTCGATCGCCCGCAGTGGGATCGAGTAGCCGCAGCGGGCCCGGAATTCGTAGAGATAGAAGGCCAGCGGCCGGCACGCCTCGGCGGCTGCCGCGAAGTGGCGGACGAGGGCCTCCTCGTCGAAGCCGTAGTAGGGCGGGCCGATGACGGCCACCGCATCGGCCCCGATCTCTGCCGCGTGCGACGCGAGCGCAACGGTGTCGGCTGTCGTCTGAGCTCCGCAGTGGATAGCCACGCCAAAAGCGTCACTCGCCGTCTCGACGAACAGCTCGGCCGCCCGCTTGCGCTCAGCGACCGACAGGAGGATCCCCTCGCCCGTCGTGCCGAGGGCGAGGATCCCGTCGAGGCCTCCTTGCTCCAGGTACTCGACGTAGGGGCCGACTGCACCCTCGTCGAGTGCGTCGCCGTCGTCCCGGAGCGGTGTCACTGTCGCGGCGAGCGTTCCCCTGAGCATGCCGCGACTCTAAGCTCACCAGCGTGAGCGCGCTCCGGATCGACAGGCACGATTCCGTCCTCCGCGTCACCCTCGCGCGGCCTGAGCGGAGAAACGCGTTCGACGCCGAGCTGATTCGGGAGCTCACGGAGGCCTTCGCCGAGGTCGGGGATGCGCGCCTCGTCGTCCTCGCCGGCGAAGGCGAGAGCTTTTGCGCCGGCGCCGACATCGACTGGCAGCGCGCCGCGATCGACCTCTCCTACGACGAGAACGTAGAGGACGCACTTCGCCTCTACCGCATGCTGGAGACGATCGACGCCTGTCCAGCTCCGGTCGTCGCGCGCATCCAGGGCTACTGCCTGGGCGGCGGTTGCGGCCTCGCAGCCTGCGTCGACATCGCTCTCGCGGCCGAGGACGCGACTTTCGGGTTCTCTGAGGTCAAGCTCGGAATCGTGCCCGCGGTCATCTCGCCGTTCGTCCTGCCGCGAATCGGCAGCGGCCCGGCGCGTCGCTACTTCCTGGCGGGGGAGCGCTTCGATGCCGGCACCGCATTGCGGATTGGGCTCGTCCACGAAGTGGCCGCCGATCTCGACGGCCGCCTCGAGCGAGTCGTCGGCGAGCTCCTCAGCTCCGGGCCCGAGGCAGTTCGAGCGGCAAAGCAGCTGATCCGCGAGCGGCTCGGGGGCGAAGAGGCCGCCCAACTCGCAGCTCGGCTGCGAGCCGGTGAGGAGGGTCAAGCAGGCCTGCGAGCGTTTCTCGACAAGCGGCCAGCCCCGTGGAGATCCGAAAGCTCCTCGTAGCGAATCGAGGCGAGATCGCGGTCCGGGTCTTCCGCGCCTGCCGGGCAGCCGAAATCGCAACCGTCGCGGTCGCCGCCCCCGATGATCGCGACGCGCTGCATACGCGCGTCGCAGATGAGACGGTCGAGATTCCGAACTACCTCTTCTCCGAGGAGCACATTCGCGCGGCGAAACGGGTGGGCGCGGACGCCATCCACCCAGGCTACGGCTTCCTCGCCGAAAGCCCGGATTTCGCGGAGGCGGTCGAAGCCGCCGAGCTCGTATTCGTCGGGCCCACTCCCGAGGCGCTTCGCAAGGGAGGCGACAAGCTCGAGGCAAAGAGGATCGCCCGCGAAGCGGGTGTGCCTGTGTTACCGGCCGGAGCGCCGGAGGAAGTCGGCTTCCCGCTCGTCGTCAAGGCAGCGGCAGGCGGGGGCGGCCGCGGCATGCGTGTCGTGCGCGCCCCGGCCGAACTGGAGGAGGCGTGGGCGGCCGCGAAGCGTGAGGCGAAGGCCGCCTTCGGCGACGACACCGTCTTCTGCGAGCGCTACGTCGAGCGGCCCCGCCACGTCGAGATCCAGCTGCTGGCCGACGAGCACGGAGCGCTCGTCGCGTTGGGCGAGCGCGAGTGCTCGATCCAGCGACGCCACCAGAAGCTGCTCGAGGAAGCGCCCTCCCCCGCCCTCGACGACGAGCTTCGCGAACGCATCAGCAACGCCGCCGTCGCCTTCGGCGACGCGATCGGCTACCGCAGCGCAGGCACCGTCGAGTTCATGCTCGACGGTCGCGACTTCTACCTGCTCGAGCTCAACGGCCGGATCCAGGTCGAGCATCCCGTGACCGAGCTCGTGACCGGCGTCGATCTCGTCCGCGAGCAGCTGCGCATCGCGGCCGGCGAACGGCTGAATGTCGAACCTCGACTGGAGGGGCACGCGGTCGAAGTGCGGCTCTACGCGGAGGATCCGCGGACGTTCCTCCCGCAGGCCGGCCGGATCGATCGGCTCCACCTCCCGACCGGAATCCGCGTCGACGCGGGCGTCGAGGAGGGCGACGAGGTCGGAGTCGCCTACGACCCGATGATCGCAAAGCTGATCGCGCACGGGCCGACGCGCGACGAGGCTCTCCTCCGGCTCCGCGACGCACTCGCCGAGACCAAGGTCGCAGGACTGACGACGAACCTGCCCTTCCTGCGCTGGCTCGTCGCACATCCCACGGTCCGCGCCGGGCGGACGACGACGGCGTTTCTCACCGAACACCCGCCGCTCTCGACTCCGCCGGCCAAGTTGCCGACCGGCCCATGGGACGGCGCCTGGCGGCTCAACCTCCCTCCGCCTGCTCCGCAAGCGGCTCCGGACGTCGATGACGCCGCTCACGCCGTGTCCGGAGCGACCGGCGGAGAGCAGAGCGCACTCACGGCTCCCATGCCCGGCACCGTGATCAAGGTGCTGGCCACAGCCGGCGACCGCGTCGCGCCGCGCCAAACGCTGCTGCTGCTCGAAGCGATGAAAATGGAGACGCCAGTCGTCTCGCCCTACGAGGCGGTGGTCCGAGCCGTACATGTCGCTGAGGGCGACCGTGTGGCAGGTGGAGCGCTCCTGGTCGAGCTGGAGGAGTAGCTCAGGCTGCTCGATCGCGCGTTCAGAACAGCTTCTGCAGCTTCATCGCGGCCGCCATCTCTCCTTCGACCTTGATCTTGCCGGTCATGTAGGCGGTCGTCGGGTTCTGCTCCCCGCTCGCGATCGCGCGAAAGGTGTCCTCGGAGGTCCGGATGGTGACGTCGGCGTCACCTGAGCCCTCGCTGACGCTCACATTGCCATCAGCGACGTCGACCTTCCAGGTGCCCGCGCCGTCGACCTCGAACAGGTACGAGTTGTTCATCCCAGCCGTCTTCGACGGGTCGACCCGCGATTCGAGCGTCTCGAAGAACTCGCGCACCTCCATCCCGGCGCGAGCCTAGCGAAGACGAGAAGCTACGCGGCGTTCTGAGCGGCGGCGGTGACCTGCTGCGGAAGGTAGCGCTCGATCAGCGCGTAGGAGAGCTCCCACTGCGCCCCTGCGATCGCAACGCGGTTGCGCTCGAGAGCCACCGAGTCTGCTCCGTTCGCACGCAACTGCTGCCGTTCGGACGTGAGGTCGCAGAGGCGCTCGTGGAGCGATTCGACGGTCGGCGTCACAGGACGCCGCTGAAAACGCAATGGCCGCAAGGAGGTCATGAATCGCATTGTGTATCGACTGTTTGAAGAGAAAGTTAAGAGGTTCTGAAAGATTTGGCAAGTTTTCGGCGCCCACGGCAAGAACCCTCTCTCGCAAACTCGAGTCGCGATACGATCGCGAGCCCGATGCGGGTCGAGCTTCGCGCCGCTTCCGATCTGCCGCCGGCGGCCGACGTCGTGGCCCTCCCGGTCGGCCCCGGTGGGCCGCCCGCAGGCGGCGAATGGGTGAACGGCGCGGCGGCACGTGTGGCGGAGGAAGAAGGCCTGGCGGCGACACTCGGCAGCACGGCCGTTCTCTATCCGGACGGCGACGCGCCTGCTCGGCGGATAGTGTTGGTCGGGCTGGGGCCGGTCGACGAGCTCGACGCCGACGCGGTGCGGACGGCAGCCGCCGCCGTCGCTCACGCGACCGAACGCGTCGGCGGCACGCTCGCCTGGCTCCTCGACGAATCGCTTCCGCTCTCGAACGCTGAACAGGCACGGGCCCTGGTCGACGGTCTGCTGCTCGGTACCTACGACCCCGGCCGCTGGAAGAGCGGCGCGTCAGCTGAACCGCCGTTCGAATGGCTCGTGCTCGTCGGCAGCGAGGACACGGCCCTGCTCGAGACCGCTAAGCGCGCAGCGACGATCGCGGCGGCGGCGAACCGAGCCCGCGATCTCGCCAACGCCGGCGCCAATGAGCTGACGCCGGAGCGTCTGGCCGAGCGCGCGGCCGAGCTCGCCGGAGAGCATGCGAACCTGACCGCAAAGGCGCTGGGGCCGGACCAGGCGAAGGAGCTCGGCATGGGCGCGTTCTCGGCCGTCGCGCAGGGCAGTCACAACCCTCCGCGCATGATCGTCCTCCGCTACGAGCCCTCCTCGGCGGCGGGGGAGGTCGTGCTCGGTCTCGTCGGCAAGGCTGTCACCTTCGACACCGGCGGTATCTCGATCAAGAAGGCCCTGTACATGGAGGATATGAAGGGCGACATGGCCGGGGGCGCCGCGGTGATCGAGGGCGTCGGCGCGATCGCCGAGCTCGGCCTGCCCCTGCGCACGCTCGCAGTCGTCGCCGCGACCGAGAACATGGTCGGCGGCGGCGCGTACCGGCCCGGCGACATCCTGCGCGCGATGAACGGCAAGACGATCGAGATCACCAACACCGACGCAGAAGGCCGCCTCGTGCTGGCGGACGCGCTCCACTATGCGCGCGAGCAGGGCGCGACCCACCTCCTCGACTTCGCGACCCTGACCGGCGCGATGGAACGGGCGCTCGGAGACCTCTACGCGGGTGTCTTCGGCAACGACGACGCCTGGCGGGACGAGGTCGTCGCCGCCGGCGAGGCCAGTGGCGATCACGCCTGGCCCTGGCCGATGCACCGTCGCTACCGGGGCTACATCGAGTCGGCTTTCGCCGACATGAAGAACTCCTCGGTGCGCGGTCAGGCTCAGCCCACCTACGCGGCCTCGTTCCTCGAGGAGTTCGTCGGCGAGGGCCCGTGGGCCCACGTCGACATGGCGGGCACCGGGTTCTTCACGTGGCCGCGCAACGACTACCTCGCGCAAAAGGGCGGCACCGGCTACGGAGTAAGGCTGATCGCCGAGCTCGCCACGAAGCTGACCGAGTGAACTTCGACCTCACCGAAGAGCAGGAGCTCGTCCGCCGCACGGTCCGAGACTTCGCCGAGCAGAAGGTGGCGCCGGTCGCCGAGGAACTCGACCGCGAGCACCGCTTCCCCTACGAGCTCGTCGCCGAGCTGGCCGACCTCGGGCTGATGGGCATGACGATCCCGGAGGAGTACGGCGGCGGCGGTAGCGACACAGTCTCGTACGCGATCGCGATCGAGGAGCTGACCCGCATCGACTCGTCGGTCGCGATCACGGTCGCCGCCCATACATCGCTCGGCACGATGCCGATCTTCCTCTTCGGGAATGAGGAGCAGAAGCGCCAGTGGCTGCCCGACCTGGCCTCGGGGAAGAAGCTCGCCGCCTTCGGCCTCACCGAGCCCGGTGCAGGCTCGGACGCCTCGGCCTCCCGCACCCGGGCAGAGCTCCGCGACGGAGAGTGGGTGGTCAACGGCTCGAAGATCTTTATCACGAACGCGGGCACCGACATCTCGGCCTGCGTGACGATCACTGCCCTCACGGGCGAGAACGAGATCTCGAACCTGATCGTCCCGAACCGCACTCCGGGCTACGAAATCTCCGCACCCATGGAGAAGCTCGGCTGGCGTGCCTCCGATACGCGCGAGCTCTCGTTCAAGGATGCCCTGGTGCCGGAGGGGAACCTGCTCGGCGAGCGCGGGCAGGGCTTCAGGCAGTTCCTCGAGATCCTCGACGGCGGGCGGATCTCGGTCGCCGCGATGGGTGTCGGACTGGCCCAGGGCGCGTACGATCTCGCCTTCCGCTACGCCCAGGAGCGCGAGCAGTTCGGGAAGCCGATCGCGAGCTTCCAGGCGATCCAATTCCAACTCGCGGACATGGCCGTCGAGATCGAGGCCGGCCGCAACCTCGTTTACAAGGCCGCGTGGCTCAAGGACGAGGGACGCGCGTTCGCGAAGGAGGCGGCAATGGCGAAGCTCTACACGGGCGAGCTATCGCATCGGGTCGTGAACCAGGCGCTGCAGATCCACGGCGGCTACGGCTACATGGACGAGTCGGCGATCTCGCGGCTCTACCGCGACCAGAAGATCCTCGAGATCGGCGAGGGCACCAATGAAGTCCAGCGGATGGTGATCGCCCGCCACCTCGGGCTTTGAGCCGTCAGCTCGACCTTATAGGCTCTTTTCTCGTGCAGTTCCGGCAGTTCGTCACCGACGGCCTCGGCTGCGCGTCCTACCTGATCGGAGACGAGTCCTCGGGTGAGGCCGTGGTCGTCGACCCGGGCTACGCAATCGAGGAGTACCTCGAGGAGGCCGAGAAGCGCAAGGTGCGCATCACACGTGTCCTCGAGACGCACACGCACGCGGATCACGTCTCGGGACACGGCCGTTTCGCTCTGGAGCACGGCGTGCCCATGCACGTGCATCCCGCAGCTGAGCCCGACTTCCAGTTCGAGCCGCTCGCAGACGGGCAGGAGCTCTCGCTCGGCGACGTCGTCGTCCGCGTTCTCCACACCCCCGGGCACCGGCCCGAGCATTGCTGCTTCGCCGTCGTCGACGGGTCGCGTGGAGACGAGCCCTGGCTCGTCATCACCGGCGACTCGCTGCTCATCGGCGACGCCGCTCGACCCGACCTGGCCTCCGAGGCGGTGGAGGGTGCGCGCGGGCTCTACGCGAGCCTGCAGCGGCTGCTCGAGCTGGCCGACGGCGTCGAGCTTTATCCCGGTCACGTCGCCGGCTCGCTCTGCGGCGCCGGCATGAGCTCGAAGGCCTCTTCGACGATCGGCTTCGAGCGGCGCTTCAACCACGCCGTCGAGCTCGTCGGCCGCGGGGAGGACGAGTTCGTCCTGGATCGGTCCAACTCGTCGACACCGCGTCCGCCCAACATGGAGCGCATCGTGGCGCTCAACCGCGGGCCGTTCCTCGGCGCCCAGGCTCCCCTCGGGACCGTCGACTCGGCGGACGGCGGATCCTTGCTCGACGTGCGCCCCGCGCGCGAGTTTGCCGGCGGCCACGTGCCGGGCTCTTTCAACGTGCCCCTCTCGGGCTCGTCGTTTCCGACCAAGGCCGCCTTCGTCCTCACGGCCGACGAGCCGGTCGCCCTCTACGCGTCATCGCTCGGCGAAGCGGAGGAGGCGGCGCGGGGCCTGCGCTCGGTCGGGCTCTTCGCGCTCCGCGGCTACCTGCCTGAGGCGGACACGAGCGAGAAGCTGGATCCGGTCGACCTCGAGGAGTTCGACCGCCTCCTCAGCGGCGGCACCGTCGACGTTCTCGATGTACGCGAGAAGTCCGAGCGCGACGAGGGGTACATCGAAGGGACAAGACACGTTCCATACAGACTCGTCCGCGCCTGCGCAGACGACCTACGCGGCGAGCGGCCCGTGGTCACGATCTGCTCGAGTGGGTCGCGAGCCGCTGTCGCGGCGAGTGTGCTCGCGGCGGCAGGAATCGATGCGCATCCGGTGCTCGGCGGCGGCATCGAGGACTGGGCCGCGCGCGGCGGGAAGACCGTTCCGTTCCGCCGCTGCGGCTCCTAGCTAGGCAGAGGCGACGAGCAGAGCCTCGCCCTCGCTGACGTAGGCTCTGGCCCCGACCGAGCGCCAGAACTCGAGCGCCTTTTGGAGCTCCGGCTCGGCCTCGCCTCGCCGACCGAGGTCGACGAGCTCTGTCGCCAGTGCAAAGCGCGCGTCGGCTTCCTCGGGGCGAGCACCGATCTCGTCGAAGATCGTCGCCGCCCGCGCGAGCTCTCCGGAAGCGACTGCAACCGCGCCGTCGATCCAGGGCCCCCCTGTGACGGTCTGGGCCGCAGCGACGAACTCCTGCCCTCGCCCCAGGTTCCGCGCTGCCACGGCCGCGTCAGGGGCGAAGGTCGGCGCACCCTGAACGGATCTCGTCCGGAGCCAGAGTGCGATGAACTCCTCGAACGACGCGACTCCCTCGGCCTCCGCCCCGAACAGGCGCGCGTTCCACGACAGAAGCGGCGCGACCATCTGCGCGTCTCCCGCCGCCCTCGCTGCCTCGAGCCCGTGGCGCGCATCCTCCACCGCTTCCTGGCGCTCACCCCGGGCAAGGCGGATCCGGCTGCGATACATCCGCCATTCGCCCTCGAGGTAGTGCGATCCGCCCGGCTCGATCTCGCCGATGAGCACGTCGGTGAGAGCGTATGTCCGAGCCCAGTCTCCGAGGAAGTAGCTGAGAGTCGCGCGCTTCGCCTCTGCCCAGCGAATCCAGTCGCGATAGCCGAAGCGGCGGGCTACCGCATCCATATCCGTTACCGCGGCATCCGCCGCTGCGAGGCGGCCGCGATGAGCGTGTTGATGGGCGAGATTGTTCAGCCCCCGAACGAGCTCGATCGAGTGGAGGTTGCGCGAGACCTCGATCGAGCGCTCGATGAGCGCTATGCCCTCTTCATCGCTCTCCACTCGGGCGGCTCCGATGGTGTTGAGGGCTCGCGCCCGTTCCTCGTCCAATCCGAGGCTTTCCGCCATCGCCAGGGCACTCTCTCCGAAGCGCACCGCGGGCCCGTACTCGCCGGCGAGCATGTGGAACCGGGCAAGCTGACCGAGGACGTGGGTCTTCATCTGCGAGACCTCAACGTCTGCGATCAGCTTCGCGGCACGCTCGCGGTGCCGGGCCGATTCCGCGTGCTGCCCTCGCCGCCAGAAGAGGTCGGCGAGGGTGATCTCCGCCTCCGCAGCCGCTTCGCGGTCGCGGTCTTCCAGCTCGGCGCTCGCTTCCAGCAACGCGTCGTCCCCCTCGACGGCCAGCTCGTACCGCGCCTTCCCGTAGCCGAGCAGTACGTACGGGCGCTCGGGATCGTCAGTCGGCCAGAGCTTCAGCGCGGACTCGTAGAACTGCGCGGCAGGACGCATCGAGCTGAGCGCGAGCGCCCGATCGCCGGCAGCACGCAGGGCGGTGCAGGCGCGGTCGGCGATGCCCGGCAGCTCCTTGCCCGCGGCTCGCGCGAACTCGAGCGCGCTCAGATAGTGATGGGCGAGCATCTCGGCCTGGTCGTCCGGACGGCCCAGCGACTCGATCCAGCTGGCGGCACGCTCATGCTTCTCGGCCCTTGCCGCACGCGGGATCTGTGAATAGGCAACGTCGCGGACGAGGATGTGGCGAAAGGCGTACTGGCTCTCGTCGCCGACCGACGAGCGTCGCTCCCGGCGCACGAACTCCTTTCGCTCCAGCGCGTGCAGGAGCTGTTCAGCCTCGAAGCGGTCGCGGTCGCCGATCAGGACGAGACTGCCGAGCCAGAAGACCTTGCCCACGACTGCGGAGTCCTGCAGCAGCAGCTTCTCGTCGAGCGGGAGCGAGTCGAGGCGCGCGGCGATGATGCCCTGCACGGACTCCGGGAGGCGGATCTCGCCCTCGTCGCCGGAGTCGAGCTCTTCGACCATGCGGGCGAACTCCTCCGCGTAGAGAGGGTTTCCGCCGGCGCGCTCGATCAGCGTCGTCTGCACGTCGGCCGGCAGCACGGCTCGCTCGAGGAGTCCGTGGACGAGCCGCGCCGTGTCGTCGTCCGAGAGCGGCGAGAGCGAGATCGTCGCCGCATTCGGCTTTCCGCCGCCCCAGCCCGGACGCCGCGAGAGCAGCTCGGGGCGAGCGGTGCAGACGACGAGCAGGGGAACGCTCGTCGCCCAGTCAACGAGATGGTCGACGAAGTCGAGGAGGCTCTCGTCCGCCCAGTGCAGGTCGTCGAAGACGAGCACGAGCAGCCGCTGCTCTGCGAGGCCCTCGAAGAATCTGCGCCAGGCGGCGTATGCCTCGGCTCGGCGGTCACCGCTCGTCGGAATCGTCTCCGCGAGCCCGACGAGCGGACGGAGGTGGCCCTCGACCCAGGCCGCGTCCGCTGCGGACGACAGCGCTTCGGCAACGCTCGCTTTCAGTTTCTGCTCGACCTCCTGCTCGTTGTCGCTCTCGAGGATGCCCGCCTGCGCCTTGACCATCTCGCTCAGGGCCCAGTAGGTGACGCCTTCGCCGTAGGACAGGCAACGGCCCTGGCGCCAGTAGACGAGCTCCGGATCGCGCTCGATGTCGCCGAAGAGCTCTGCGACGAGCCTGGTCTTCCCGATCCCGGGCACGCCGACGAGCGTCACGAGCTGGGCAGCCTGCTCCTGCCTCGCGCGAGTGAGCGCGTCACGGAGGAGGTCGATCTCCTTTTCGCGGCCGACGAGCGGCCCACCGGCTCCCCGTACGAGATCGACGCCGAGCCGGGAGCGGGCCTCGCGCGTCTCCCAGACCCGGATCGGCTCAGCCTTACCCTTCGCTTCAACTGGCTGATGCTCGTCGTACGAGATCGCCTGCGCGGTGGCGCGATACGTCGTCTCGTCGACGAGGATCCCGTTCACGGGCGCAGCTGCCTGAAGGCGGGCAGCGGTGTTGACGACATCGCCCGAGGCCATTCCTTCGCCTTCGCTGGGCCGAGCACCGAGGGCGACCAGCGCCTCACCCGTCGTGACGGCGATCCTGAGTTGAAGGTCGTCCTGCTCCCGAACCCAGTCGCGGATTGCAAGCGCGGCGCGGATCGCGCGCTCGGGATCGTCCTCGTGGGCGACGGGAGCGCCGAAGAGCGCCATCACCGCGTCGCCGATGAACTTCTCGACCGTCCCCCCGTAGCGCTCGAGCTCGCTGCGCAGGTGCGCGTGGTAGGGCTCCAGTACGGCACGCACGTCTTCCGGATCCATCTGCTCGGCTCGTGAGGTGAAGCCGACGAGGTCGGCGAAGAGCACGGTCACGACCTTGCGCTCCTCGCGTGCCGAAGCGTCCGCGGGAACCAGGGCCGCGCCACATGAATCGCAGAAGCGGGCCTCGGCCCGATTCTCCGCGCCGCATTGTCGACAGACGATCATTCAGGCGCTCGCCGCTAGCAGGCCCTCGCCCTCGCGAACATAGGCGGCCGCGTCCACCGACCGCCAGAACGCGAGCGCCCGGTTCAATTCCGCGTCGGCCTCCGCACGTCGGCCTTCGCGAACGAAAGCCTGGGCGGCGCGCAACCGCGCATAGGCCTCCTCCGGCAACGCGCCCATGCCGCCGTACACGTCGGCCGCGGCGAGGTAGTCGCCGGACGCGCAGGCGGTCGCCGCCGCGAGCCAGGGTGACCGCGTTTCCATCTGGACAGTCGCGTCGAGGAGTTCTCCTTCCCGTCCGAGGGCGGGAAGCACAAAGCCGATGTCGGCGGGCCAGTTGCTCGTCCCGATGCTCGGGCACCCCTGGCCTCTCCACTCCGACAGAAGCTCACCGGCGAACGCATCCGCCCGCTCGAGTTCGGTGGCACTGAAGGCGCGCGCTGCGAACGCAAGAGAGGGCCAGGCGAGTTGGGGGTCCTTCGCGACGCGCGCAAGCTCGAGTGCCCGCTGTGCATCTTCCTGCGCCCCCTTTACGTCCCCGCGCGCGAGGCGCACCCGGCCGCGCAGCCACCGGCACGGGCCCTCCATCCAGTAGGAATTCTCCTCGAACTCGGCGATCAGCTCGTCGTGCCGGCGAACCGCCTCGTCCCACTCGCCGCGGAAGTAGAGCGGCCGTGCCGCTTCGGCCCCGAGCCAGCGGGTCGCGTCGATGAGCCCGAAGCGCCTGCCCAGGCGGAGACCCTCGGCGACCATGGCGAACGCCCGATCGAGCTCGCCGAGGTCCTCGAGCACGGTGGCGAGGTTGCCGTATGCGCGCGGGCTCTCCGTAGAGTTGATGGCAACGGCGATCGCGACGCTTTGCTCGAGATCGTCGAGGCCGCCCGCATCACCGGCCATGAGGCGCGCGGTCCCCACGTTGTTCAGCGCATGGGCCTTGATCTCGTCGAGCTCGAGCTCCTCAGCCATGCCGAGCGCCTCCCGGCCGAGACGGATCGCCTCTTCGGTGTTGCCGCTGAGCATCTCGAAGCGCGAGCGGTTGGCCACGACATAGGCCTTCGAAAACGAGTTCGGCTGACCTTCGGCGAGAGTCTCCGCCGCCATGATGTGCTCGAGCGAGGCGTCGCGCCGACCCTCGAGCCATACGGCCTCGCCCACCAGAGTCTCGGCCTCGGCGGCCCTTCCGGGATCGCGTGCCGCAAGCAGCGCGTCGCGCGCCTCCGTCAATACCTCCAGCACCCTCGTGGAATCGACAAAGGTCAGGACTCGCCCGTACGAGAAGAGGAGTTGCGCTCTGTCGGGCGCGTCACGCGGCCAGAGCTCGACTGCGCGCTCATAGAACCCCCTGGCCGCGGAGTAGGCCCCGAGCAAGTTGGCTCGATCGCCTGCTTCGCGGAGTGCAATCCTCGCCCGCTCTGAGAGCCCCGCCGTCTCGATGCCCGCGGCGCTTGCGAGCTCGAGAGCGCTCGAATAGTGGTGGGCGAGCATCTCGGCGTGATCCTCGGGGCGGCCGAGGCCCTCGATCCATTCCGCCGCGAGCCGATGCTTCTCGGACCGGCGGGCGCGTGGAATCTGGCCGTAGGCGACATCGCGTACGAGCAGGTGGCGGAACGCGTACTCGTTCTCACCAGTCACGGACGAACGGCGCTCGCGCCGGACGAACTCCTTGCGCTCGAGCCGATGAAGGCATTCCTCGGCCACGGCTCGCTCCAGACCACCGAGTCCGGCCGCCGCGCCCAGCCAAAAGACCTTCCCGATGACGGATCCGTCCTGCAGGAGGGCCTTTTCATCACCCGCCAAGGAATCGAGACGGGCGGCGACGATTCCCTGCACCGATTCGGGGAGTGGTAGGTCGTCGGCTCCCGTCGCGAGCCCGCGGTCGGCGACCATGCGAACGAACTCTTCCGCATAGAGGGGATTCCCGCCGGCGCGTTTGAGGAGCGCCGACTGGGTTTCGGCAGGCAAGACGGATCGTTCCAGCAGGGCAGCCACGAGGCGCGCGGTTTGCTCGTCGCCGAGAGGTGAGAGCGAGAGGGTGGCTGCGTTCGGCTTCCCGCCGCCCCAGCCGGGGCGGCGCGACAGGAGTTCAGGCCGCGCCGTGCACACGACGAGAATCGGCACGCCGCCTGCCCAGTCGATGAGATGGTCGACGAAGTCGAGCAGGCCCTCGTCGGCCCAGTGCAGGTCCTCGAAGACGAGCACAAGCGGTCGGTCCTCGGCCAAGGCCTCGAAATACCGCCGCCAGGCGGCGAATGCCTCCGCGCGGCGGTCTGCGTGCAACTCTTGCTCGCTCTCGACCCCGACCAGGGGCCCGAGGTGTCCGGCGACCCACTCCGCGTCGGACTCATCCAGGAGGTCGCCGACGCTCCGCCGGAGCTTGCTGTCCGCCTCCTCAGGCAAATCCGTCTCGAGGAGGCCCGCGTGCGCCTTGACCATCTCGCCGAGCGCCCAGAAGGAGACACCCTCGCCGTACGGCAGCGACCGGCCCTGGCGCCAGTAGATGAGGTCGGGATCTTTCTCGACCGCCTGGAAGAGCTCGTAGACGAGCCGGCTCTTGCCGATCCCGGGCACGCCGACCAGCGTCACGAGCTGGGGAGCATGTTCTTCGCGCACACGTGCAAGCGCTTGGACGAGGACGTCGAGCTCTCGCTCGCGTCCGATCAGGGGGGCGCGCGGTGCCTGAGCCGTGTCGACGCCATAACGGGACCGAGCCTCGACGGCTTCCCAGGCCTGCACTCGCTTGGATTTCCCCTTGGCCTCGACTGGCTCGACGGAGGCGTAGTCGATGAGCGTGCTCGTCGCGCGGTAGGTCGTCTCGTCGACGAGGATGCCGTTGACCGGCGCGGCCGCTTGGAGCCGCGCAGCTGTGTTGACGACGTCGCCGGAGGCCATCCCCTCCCCCTCTGCAGGTCGAGCATCGAGCGAGACGAGCGCCTCTCCGGTGGTAACGGCGATCCTCAGTTGCAGCTCTTTCTGGTCCCGCACCCAGTCGCGAATCGCAAAGGCGGCCCGGACGGCCCGCTCCGGATCGTCCTCGTGCGCGACCGGCGCGCCGAAGAGGGCCATGACCGCGTCGCCGATGAACTTCTCGACGGTGCCGCCGTAGCGCTCGAGCTCAGTGCGGAGCCGCGCGTGGTAGGGCTCGAGCACCGCGCGCACGTCTTCCGGGTCCATCTGCTCGGCGCGACTAGTGAACCCGATGAGATCGGCGAAGAGGACGGTCACGACCTTGCGCTCCTCGCGGGCGCGAGCGGGCTCGACATTCAGGGCAGCGCCGCAGTTCGAGCAGAAGCGTGCGTCCTTGGCGTTCTCGCGGGCACAGTTGTCGCAGACGAGCATGAGCCGAGTGTAGGACTACTGCAGCCGTTCGACTACGTAGCCGCGGGATCGCATCGCAGCGAGGATCTCCGCGCAGTGCTCCTGGTTACGGGTCAGGAGCGTCGCCTCGACCTCCGTCTCGGTGACGGGTATGTCCATCCCCTCGCGGTGGTGCTCGACGGAGACGACGTTTGCGTGCTCCTCGGCGAAGAGCGCCAGGAGTTTGATCAGCTCGCCGGGGCGGTCGGCCAGCCGCGTCCGCAACGAGCGCCGCCACAGCCGCCGCACCCGCCCCTTCGACGACGAGCTTCGCACGCTCCAGCAGGAGCACGATCGCCTCGCTGATCTCCTCGTCGCTCACGGTCACGACCGTCTCGAGGAGGTCGTCGAGGAGCGCCGAGGTCAGCTCGCCGGGACGCTTGACTGCAATCCCCTCGGCGATCGTGTAGCCGAGCTCGGTGCCGCCGGCGAGCGGGGCGCAGGCCGCTGCCTGGACGCCGACCAGCCTCACCTCCGGCTTGACGGCGTGGAGTGCGAGGCCGATGCCCGCAGCGAGGCCGCCTCCGCCGATCGGGACGACCACGGTCTCCGCATCCGGGAGCTGCTCGGCGAGCTCGAGCCCGATCGTGCCCTGTCCGGCGATCACGTCCAGGTCCTCGTAGGGATGGACGAAGGTCGCTCCGGTCTCCTCGACGTACGCGAGGGCGGCGGCCATGGCTTCCTCGAACGCCTCGCCTGTCAGCTCGGCGCGGGCCCCGTAGTTGCGGGTCGCGTCGACCTTGGCCATCGGCGTCTCGGCGGGCATGAAGATCGTGGCCTCGATCCCCGCCTCGCGGGCGGCCCAGGCGACGGCCTGTCCGTGGTTCCCCGCGCTTGCGGCCACGACCCCGGCCTTGCGCTCCGCTGCGCTCAGGCCTTCGATCTTGTTGACGGCGCCGCGGATCTTGAACGCGCCCGTTCGCTGGAGGTTCTCGGCCTTCAGGTGTACGGGGCGGCCTGTCAGCCGGGTGAAGGTCTCCGAGCCGTAGACCGGCGTGACGCGGACGCCCTTGCCGGCGAGCCGCCCCCGGGCGGCCTCGACGTCAGCGAGTGTTGGGGCGGTCTCGGTCGCCAAGCTTGAACACCTTGTCCATGATCTCCTGTACGGCTGTCAAGGGGTCCAATTCTCGTCGCTGAACCTCGTCGAGGACACGCTGCAGCTCCGGATCGTGCTCGACGGCCCGCTCAAGATGCGCTTTCGCACGGGCGGAGGCGACCGCGAACACCTCGCCGGCCAGGTTCTTGCGGCGGCGCTCCTCGAGCAGACCCTCGGAGTCGAGGTGGGCTCGGTGCGCCTCGACTTTCGCCCAGAGCTCGGAGACGCCGTCCGCCTCGACCGCTTCGGTCAGGATGATCGGCGTCCGCCAGGACCGCTCGCGGTCGAGCGAGAGGATCGAGCGCACCTCGTTCAGCATCGTCTTCGCAGCCGGGTGATCCTTCTTGTTGATCGCGATCACGTCGGGGATCTCCATGATCCCCGCCTTCAGCGCCTGGATCGAATCTCCGGAGCCCGGCATCAACACGAGCAGCACGGTGTCCGCGATCCCGATCACCTCGACTTCGCTCTGGCCGGTGCCGACCGTCTCGATGAACACAATGTCCTTTCCGGCCGCATCGAGCACGAGCAAGGCCTGAAGAGTCGCCTCGGCGAGGCCGCCGAGATGGCCTCTCGTGCCCATCGAGCGGATGAAGACCCCGGGATCGAGGAAGTGCTCGGCGAGCCGGATGCGATCGCCGAGCAGCGCGCCCTGCGAGAACGGGCTCGAGGGGTCGACCGAGATCACCCCGAGCGTCTTGCCTGCCTCGCGTACGAGGCGGATGAGAGCGGCGATCAGGCTCGACTTGCCTACGCCTGGCGGTCCCGTGACCCCGACGACATACGCGGAGCCGGTCTCCGGATAGACCTCGCGAACAAGCTCGTAGGCCAACGGGTCGCCGTTCTCGACGAGCGTGATCGCCCGCGCGAGCGCGAGTCGATCGCCCTCGCGCACGCCCGCCGCGAGCGTCTCGCTCGTCCACTCGCGGCGCTTCGCCACTCAGAGCGCCCGGTCCGCTTCGGCCACGCGCGCCGGCTCTGCAACGTGACCCGGCCTGACGCCACGGGCGAGGACGTAGCCGACGATCGCGGCGAGCGCGGAGATACAGGCCGAGCCGCCCCAGACCCATCGTGCCCCGAACTCGTCCGTGAGCGGCCCAGCCGCGGCCATGCCGAGCCCGAGCACCGCGTAGTTCGAGCTCATCAACACCGTGAAGACGCGGCCACGCAGCCGGTCCGGCGCACCGCGCTGGACGAGGAGAGCGTTACACACCACCGCGACGCCGTTGCCGGCGCCGGAAACGACGACACACACAGCTGCGACCCAGACGTTCGGCGACACGGCGGCGGCGCCGATGCCGATCGCCATCATTCCAAGCCCCGAGACGTAGACGTGCTGGAGCTCGCGCCGCTCGACCCACGACCCGACGCTCAGGCTCCCGAGGACGAGCCCGAAGCCGGCGCTCGCGAGCATCAAGCCGAAGCCGAAATCGCCTGCGTGAAACGAGACCTTGGCGAGCACGACCTCGGCCACGTTGACGCCTGCGTTCCCGAGCATGCCAGCGCGGCCGAGAAGAGAAAGGTGACCGCGTTGATCCCGTAGGCCCAATCCGGGCTCGAGGCGGCGACGAGGATGCCGCCGGCGAGCGGGCCGAGCACCGTCGTCAGGGCGTCTGAGGCCTGCAGCAGTCCTTGGGCACTTGGGAGCTCGGCGTCATCAACGAGGTTCGGGAGGCCTGCGTAGACCGCCGGGCGGAAGAAGCCCGTCGCAAAGCCGGCGACCGCGGCCAGAGCCACGATCTGGCCCGGGCTGTTCGCGAACGGGAGTGCGCAGAAGACGAGGAAGCGGACGAGGTCTGCGGCGACCATCACCCGCCGGCGCGAGAACCGGTCGACGAGCGGCCCGACGATCAGGCCGAGCGCGATCGCCGGCACGAAATCGGCGATCAGGAGCGCGCTCACCCAGGCCCCGGAGTGGGTCCGGTCCCAGACGTCGATCGTCAACGCGACGAACGCGAGCCAGGTGCCGAGCCCGGAGCAGAAGGCGGCGATGAAGAGCAGCCGCAGCCCGCGAACCCTCCGGAGCAGGTCGACCTGCCTCCCGAGCAGGCGGTGCATGACTCCCGAGAACACCCCCAGCACGATCGGGCGGAGGTTAGAGCCTAATCAGGTCGGAGGGCCAGATGTATCTGCTCCTAGTACGTGAATTAGTCGGCCGCCACGGGCGCGGCGCGCGATTTGGCTGGCGACATGTCTCGACCCAGTTACACTCAAACGGCGATGTCCGCTTCAGCCCGGCCCGCCGTCGCCGGGTTTCCCCGGTCGCGGGTCCTCCTCATTCACGCAAACCCGTTCCAGCGGGTAACCCCCGTGCCGGCGTATGGGCTCGAGCGCCTGCGCACGGCCCTCGACTCGACCAGCGTCGAGGTCGAGCTGCTCGACCCCTATCTCTTCTCCGAGGATCCACTGGCTGCTGCGCGCGCTGCGGCGGAGCGGTTCCGCCCCGACGTGATCGGGCTCGGCGTCCGCATCATCGACGACTGCATCGTCGTCGACCGGTTGGATGCCCCCGCGGAGGAGCCGATCGACGTCACCTTCCTGCTCCCGGAGATCCTCGAGCTGCGTCGCGTGCTCGGGGAGGCCGCCCCCGAGGCCCTGTTTCTGGTCGGCGGCGCGGGCTTCTCCGCCTGCCCACAGGAGTGCCTCGAGTACCTCGCCGTCGATTACGGCGTCGTCGGCGCGGGCGAAGAGGCGCTGACGGCGATCTGCGAGGGACAGGCCCCCGACGCTATCCCAGGTGTGGTTCGCCGGGGTAAGCCCGAAGGGATCAGCGCATACAACCTAGGCTTCGGCGGTCCGACGCGGCGCGACCCCCTCTATGCGCCGGCGAACTCGTTCCCGGTGCGGACCCGAATCGGCTGCGCCATGCAGTGCGTGTACTGCACTGCGGCGAACCTCGGCCGCCGGCATGCAAGCGGCGAGCTCGAGACGGTGCTCGACGAGATCCAGGAGACGGTTCAGGGCACGAGGGACCGCGGCGTCGGCCGCGTCTCGATCTTCTTCGCGGACGACGAGTTCAACCTCCCGGACGAGCGCCACCCGATCTCGGTCCTGCAAGGCATCGCCGAGCGTGGTCTCGCGAAGCACCTCACGTGGCGCGCGTACTTCAATCCCACCCCGTTCTCGGCCGAGTTCGCGGAGCTCGTGCGCGAGACGAACGGCCATGTCTCGATCACCGTGGACAGCGCGGCCGATGCGCTGCTCGAGACGGCGCAGAAGCCTTTCCGGCGGCGGCACCTCGACGCTCTCGTCGCCCTGCTCGACGAGCACAGGGTGTCGGCCGACCTCGGGCTGATCTTCGGGCTACCTGGCGAGACTGAGGAGACGATCGCGGAGACGATCGCATTCGTGCGCGGTTTGCCGGAGTCGATCGAGGTCGTCTACTCCGCGGGCGCTCGCGTTTACCCGCACACCCCACTCGCGCGGATCGCACAGGAGGAACCCGAGTGGCTCGTCGGTCCGGAGGATCCGACCTTTTTGACGCCGGTCGTCTATTCGCGCCCCTGGCCGCCGCGTCAGCTGGCCAGGCGAATCGACGAGCAGTTCGCCGGCCTTCCGAACGTCAATCGAGTCGGCGTCGCCTATCGCAGCGGCCAGACGACCCTCGCCGACGCCTATCGCGTCGCGCTGGCGCAGAACGGCAAGGGCAGCTGGGCCGACATTCTCGAGCGGGCCGCCCGCGAGGACGAC
>WNGB01002879.1_pt1 | contig 28345 bp, 21 predicted proteins | sample 5400681 | NCBI WGS metagenome assembly WNGB01 (sample SAMN13153367, study PRJNA577476) | soil metagenome | isolation source: 115 cm soil or saprolite under grassland replicate 2 | place: USA:California | collected 2016-06-15
CCGGCCCAGTTCTCCGCTAACGGGGACCCGACCGAGCTGCGGCTCCTGCTCACGCTGCGCTACCGCATCCGGGTCGACCTCGGCCTGCCCGAGGACGACTACGACCGGCTGCTGGACGAGCTCCCGTCCGGGCCGGCCACCCCGGCCGCGGACAGCTGAGCCCGCCGCACGACCAGCGCGTCCGACGCCGGGTCCAAGTCGACCTCGACCCGGTCACCGTCGAGGATCTGGCCGGACAGCAGGGCCCGGGCCAGCTGATCGCCGATCGCTGACTGGATCAGCCTGCGCAGCGGCCGCGCGCCGTAGATCGGGTCGAACCCGGTCAGCGCCAGCCACTCCCGCGCCCCGGGCGTGACCTCGAGCGTGAGCCGCCGGTCACCCAGCCGCTTGCCCAGCCGCGCCACCTGCAAGTCGACGATCCGGCTCAGTTCCTCGGTGGAGAGCGAGTCGAACAGGATCACGTCGTCCAGCCGGTTCAGGAACTCCGGCTTGAACGTGGCCTGCACTACCTTCATCACCGCGACGCGCTTGGCCTCCTCGCTCAGCGCCGGGTCCGCGATGTACTGGGATCCCAGGTTGGAGGTCAGGATCAGGATCGTGTTCCGGAAGTCCACGGTCCGGCCCTGGCCGTCGGTAAGCCGGCCGTCGTCGAGCACCTGGAGGAGGATGTCGAACACCTCGGGGTGGGCCTTTTCCACCTCGTCGAGGAGCACCACGCTGTACGGGCGGCGGCGGACCACCTCGGTCAGCTGCCCGCCCTCCTCGTAGCCCACGTAGCCGGGCGGCGCGCCGACCAGCCGGGCCACCGAGTGCTTCTCGCTGTACTCGCTCATGTCGATGCGCACCATGGCACGCTCGTCGTCGAACAGGAACTCGGCCAGCGCCTTGGCCAGCTCGGTCTTGCCCACGCCGGTGGGCCCGAGGAACAGGAACGACCCCATCGGCCGGTCCGGGTCGGCCACCCCGGCCCGCGACCGGCGCACCGCGTCGGCCACGGCCTGGACGGCGCGGCCCTGGCCGATGATGCGGGTGCCCAGTTCCTCCTCCATCCGCAGGAGCTTGCCGGTCTCACCCTCCAGCAGACGGCCGGCCGGGATGCCGGTCCAGGACGCCACCACATCGGCGACGTCGTCCGGCCCGACTTCCTCCTTGACCATCGGCGCCTCGCCGCCGGCGGTGACGTTCGCGTCGTTGCTGGCCGCGGCGTCGGTGGCGGCGGCGATCTCGGCTTCCAGGCGGGGGATCTCCCCGTACCGCAGCCGCGAGGCGCTCTCGAAGTCGGCGTCCCGCTCGGCCCGCTCGGCCTGGCCTTCGGCGTCGTCGAGCTGCTTCTTGAGGTCACCCACCTTGTTCAGGCTGGACTTCTCCCGCTCCCAGCGGGCCACCAGCGCGGTCAGCTGTTCCTGGTGGTCGGCCAGGTCGGCGCGGAGCCGCTCCAGCCGCTCCTTGCTCGCCGGGTCCGCCTCCTTGGCCAGCGCCATCTCCTGCATCTTCATCCGGTCCACGGACCGCTGCAGCTCGTCGATCTCCACCGGGCGCGAGTCGATCTCCATCCGGAGCCTCGACGCGGCCTCGTCGATCAGGTCGATGGCCTTGTCCGGCAGGAACCGGGCGGTGATGTAGCGGTCCGACAGGGCCGCCGCCGCGACCAGGGCCGCGTCGGAGATCTGGACCTTGTGATGCGCCTCGTACCGGCCCTTGAGCCCGCGCAGGATCGCGATCGTGTCCTCGACCGACGGCTCGCCCACGAACACCTGCTGGAAGCGCCGCTCCAGGGCGGGGTCCTTCTCGATCCGCTCGCGGAACTCGTCCATCGTGGTCGCGCCGACCATGCGCAGCTCGCCGCGGGCCAGCATCGGCTTCAGCATGTTGCCCGCGTCCATGGCGCCCTCGGCCGCGCCCGCACCGACGACCGTGTGCAGCTCGTCGATGAAGGTGATGACCTCACCGTCGCTCTGCTTGATCTCGTTCAGGACGGCCTTGAGCCGCTCCTCGAACTCGCCGCGGTACTTGGCCCCCGCCACCATCGCGGCCAGGTCCAGGGCGACCAGCCGCTTGCCCCGCAGTGACTCGGGCACGTCCCCGGCCACGATCCGCTGGGCCAGGCCCTCGACGACCGCGGTCTTGCCCACGCCGGGCTCGCCGATCAGGACGGGGTTGTTCTTGGTCCGGCGGGACAGCACCTGGATGACGCGGCGGATCTCCGCGTCCCGGCCGATCACCGGGTCGAGGGCACCGTCCCGGGCCTGCTGGGTCAGGTCGATCCCGAACTTCTCCAGCGCCTGGTAGGTCTCCTCGGGGTTCTCGGTGGTCACCCGGGTGTTGCCGCGGACCTTCTGGAACGCGCCGAGCAGCTCGTCGGGACCGGCGCCCGCCTTGCGCAGCACGTCCGCGGCCTGCCCGCCGTCGGCCGCCAGGCCGACCAGGAGGTGCTCGGTCGAGACGTACTCATCGCCCATCTCCCGCGCCCGCTTGGCCGCGGTGGCCAGCGCCAGGGACAGCGGCCGCGCCGTGTCCGGCGCGCTGACGGTGGATCCCGCGGCCTTGGGCAGCCTGGCGATCTGGTCCTCGGTGCTGCGGAGCACCGCGGCGGGGTCAGCCCCGACCGCACGCAGCAACGGCGCCGTGGTCCCGCCTTCCTGGCTGACCAGCGCGGTCAGCAGGTGCAGCGGTTCCACGTGCGGGTTGCCCTCGGTGGTCGCCCGCCGGACGGCGGCCGACACTGCCTCTTGGCTCTTTCGGGTGAGCTTGTCGTCCATGGTTGCTTTCTGGACCCGGCCTGGGTCCGGTGGTTCTCGTTGCGGATGATTCGGATGGTGCGCGGCGGGTCAGCCGGGTGCGGCGGGCAGCTCGCCATCGCCGGGGCCGGCTTGCTCGCGGCGCCGGGGCGCGGTGGGCAGGGCCCGGCGCTCCGGCCGGGCCGCCGGCGGGCCCGCGGCGGGGCCGCTGCCCGGCTGGTGCATCGGGGCGAGCTGGGCGCCGCCCGTCCTGGCCCGGAGCAGGCCCGCCAGCCGGGCCGCGACCGAGCGGGTGGATTCGAGCTCGAGGCGGAGCTGCGCGAGTTCCGCGCTCACGTCGGCCAGGAGCTGCTGGTGCCGCTGCAGCTCCTGGTCCAGTGCGAGGATGCGCTTGATGCCGGAGAGGTTGACCCCCTCTTCCTGGGACAGGCGCTGGACCTCGCGCAGCGCGAGCACGTCACGCAGCGAGTACCGGCGGCCCTGGCCCCGGGTCCGGCTGGGGGAGACCAGCCCGAGCTTGTCGTAATACCGGAGCGTCTGCGGGTGCAGGCCGGCCAGCTGGGCGGCGACGGAGATGACGTACACGGGTGAGTCGTCCGAGAGTCCGAACGGGCTGCTCATGGCCGTCACCGCCCCTGCTGGCCCGGGGGGACGACCCCCCGGAACCCCCCGCGGGTCGCCGGCTCGGCGGGAACACGCCTCCGGCGCGCCCCCCCTCGCCAGCGAGGCTGGCCCGGGGGGACGACCCCCCGGAACCCCCCGCCAGCCGCCGGCGGATCAGTTCGTGCCCTCGTACTGGGCATGTCAGACACTCCGGGCGCGCTGCAGCAGGTCATCGCGCGGGTCCTGCGCGGCGGTAGCCTCCCGGAAGTCCTCCAGGGCCTTCCGGGCCGGGCCGTTCACGTGCTGGGGCACCTGAACCTGCACGGTGACCAGCAGGTCTCCGTTGGTCCCGTCGCTGCGGCGCACGCCCTTGCCCCGCACCCGGAAGGTGCGGCCGTTCGGGGTGCCCGCGGGGATCCGGACGCTGACCGGGGCCCCGCGGTGCGACGGCACCTTGATCTCCGCGCCCAGCGTGGCCTCGGGGAACGTGACCGGGACCGTGACCGTGAGGTTGTGCCCGGACCGGCCGAACACCGGGTGCGCCGTGACGTGCACCCGCACGTACAGGTCCCCGGCGGGTCCGCCGCGCTCGCCCGGGGCGCCCTTGCCCTTGAGCTTGATCCGCTGGCCGTCGGCGACGCCGGCGGGGATGCGCGCCTGGATGGTCCGGGTGCTCATCGCCCGCCCGCTGCCGGAGCACGCCGGGCACGGGTCGTCGACCACCAGCCCGCGGCCGCGGCACTCGTGGCACGGCTCGGAGAACGCGAAACTGCCCAGATTCTTGCTCTCCTGGCCGGTCCCCTGGCAGTTCGGGCAGACCCGCGGCACCGTGCCGGCCTTAGCGCCGGTGCCCTTGCAGGTCGGGCACGGACCCTCGCCTGCCAGCCGCAGGCTGACCGTGCTGCCCTCCAGCGCGTCGCTGAACGACAGCGAGGTTTCCGTCTCCACGTCGGTGCCGCGCCGCGGCCGGGTCTGCGCGGTGCGCGCCCCGCCGCGGCCGAACACGCCACCGAGGATGTCCCCGAGCCCGCCGCCGCCTGAGCCGCCCCCAGCCGTGCCGGTGCCGAACAGGTCGCCGAGGTCGAACCCGCCGAACCCGCCGGCCCCGGCGCCAGCCGGGGCACCCTGGCCCGCGCCGCGGAACCCGCCGCCGAACAGCGAGCGCGCGTCGTCGTACTCCTTGCGCCGCTTGCTGTCGGACAGCGTGTTGTAGGCCTCGGAGATCTCCTTGAACCGCTCTTCCGCCTTGGGGTCACCCTTGTTGGCGTCGGGGTGGTACTTGCGGGCGAGCTTGCGGTACGACTTCTTGATGTCGTCCGCGCTCGCGGTCTTGGAGACGCCCAGGACCTTGTAGTAGTCCTTCTCGAGGAAGTCCTTCGTGCTCACTTACTACCTCTCCCCGGGGGTCAGTTGTTTCCCGCCGGAGTTCCCCGTGGCTGGCTCGCTTCGGCCTGGTCGTCCGGGGCTGGTCCGTCGCTGGGTTCCGCGACCGCGACGCGGGCCGGGCGGATGATCCGCTCGCCCACCTTGTAGCCCGGCTGCAGGATCTGGACCGCGGTCGGCTCGGTCACGTCCGGTGAGTACGAGTGCATGAGGGCCTCGTGGACCAGCGGGTCGAACGGCTCGCCTGGCTCGCCGAAGCTTTCCAGGCCCAGCTTGGCCGCGATGGTCTCCAGTGACTCGCCGACCGACTTGAACGCGCCGTTCAGGTCCCCGTGCTCACGCGCCCGGCCGATGTCGTCCAGCACCGGGAGCAGCGAGCTCAGCACGTTGGCCAGGGCCTGCTCGCGGACGGCCAGCCGGTCCCGCTCGACGCGCTTGCGGTAGTTGGCGTACTCCGCGTGCACGCGCTGCAGGTCCGCGGTGCGCTCGGCCAGCTGGGCGGCCAGGGCATCCCCGCCCGGACCGCCGGGCTGGGTCGCGCCGGCCGGCGTGCCCGCGGGCGGCGTCCCGCCGGCCGCAGGTGCGTCCGGCCCGGGGGTGCCGTCCGGCTGCCCGGGAGCCTCCTGGTCACGGCCCCGCCCCGGCTCGCCCTCGGCCTGGCCCGCCCCGGGCTGGCCCGCACTGGGCTGACCCGCACTGGGCTGACCCGCGCCGGGTTGGCCCTCAGGCCGGCCCTGGGGCTGGCCCGGGGACCGCCGGGCACCGTCCCCGCCGGGGGGCTGGGCCCCCGGGGCACCGCCTGGTGCCGCGGGGCGGGCCCCAGTCCCGCCGGGCTTGGAGACCGAGTGCCGGCCCGGCCGGGCCGGCTTGCCCGGGGCGCCGTCTCGGCGGCCCTGCGGGTCCCTGACCTGGCCGGTCACCGGGTCGATGCGCCTGAGGTCACGGATCACCGGCCCGTTGTTGGTGTCCTCTGGCGAATTCATCAGGCGGCGCCACCTTCGCCGGTGTGCGGCTTGTCCTCGTCGACGATCTCGGCGTCGACGACCTCGTCGTCGTTCGCGGTCTCGTCAGGGGCACCCGCCTGGGTGTCCTCCGCCGCGCTGGCCTGAGTCTGCGCGTAGATGGCGGTGCCCATCTTCTGGCTGACCGTGGCGGCCTTCTCGGTGGCCTCCTTGATCGCCTCGAGATCGGTGCCCTCGAGCGCCTTCTTCAGGTCGGCGATGGAGGACTCCACCTCGGACTTGATGTCGTCCGGGACCTTGTCCGCGTTCTCGCCCAGGAACTTCTCCGTCTGGTAGGCGAGGGTGTCCGCGCGGTTGCGCACCTCGGCCTCCTCGCGGCGGGCGGCGTCCTCCGCGGCGAACTGCTCCGCGTCGGCCATCATCCGGTTGATCTCGTCCTTGGACAGCGCGGACCCGCCGGAGATGGTGACCCGCTGCTCCTTGCCGGTGCCCAGGTCCTTGGCGGACACGTTGACGATCCCGTTGGCGTCGATGTCGAAGGCGACCTCGATCTGCGGGATGCCGCGCGGCGCGGGGGCCAGGCCGGACAGCTCGAACATGCCGAGCTTCTTGTTGTACGCGGCGATCTCGCGCTCACCCTGGAAGACCTGGATCTGCACGGACGGCTGGTTGTCGTCGGCCGTGGTGAAGATCTCCGACCGCTTGGTCGGGATCGTGGTGTTGCGCTCGATGAGCTTGGTGAAGATGCCGCCCTTGGTCTCGATGCCCAGCGACAGCGGGGTCACGTCCAGCAGCAGGACGTCCTTGACCTCGCCCTTGAGCACGCCGGCCTGCAGGGCGGCGCCCACGGCGACGACCTCGTCCGGGTTGACGCCCTTGTTCGGCTCCTTGCCGCCGAGCAGGTCCTTGACCAGATCGACCACGGCAGGCATCCGGGTGGAACCGCCGACCAGCACCACGTGCTGGATGTCGCCGAGCTTGGTGTTCCCGTCCTTGATGACCTGCTGGAACGGGCCCTTGCAGCGGTCGAGCAGGTCCGAGGTCATCTTCTGGAACTCAGCCCTGGTGAGCTTGGTGTCCAGGTGCAGCGGGCCCTGCTCGGAGTGGGTGATGTAGGGCAGGTTGATCGTGGTCTCGGCGGAGCCGGACAGCTCGATCTTGGCCTTCTCCGCGGACTCGCGCAGCCGCTGCAGCGCCATCTTGTCCTTGGACAGGTCGGTGCCGTAATTGTTCTTGAAGTCCTGCACCAGCCAGTCCACGATGCGCTGGTCCCAGTCGTCGCCACCGAGGTGGTTGTCGCCGCTGGTGGCCTTGACCTCGACCACGCCGTCGCCGACTTCCAGCAGCGAGACGTCGAAGGTACCGCCGCCCAGGTCGAAGACCAGGATGGTGGCCTCGCCCTCCTTCTCCAGGTGGTAGGCGAGGGCCGCGGAGGTGGGCTCGTTGATGATGCGGAGCACGTTCATGCCCGCGATCTGGCCGGCCTCCTTGGTGGCCTGCCGCTGCGCGTCACTGAAGTACGCCGGCACGGTGATCACCGCGTCGGTGATCGTCTCGCCCAGGTAGGACTCGGCGTCCCTCTTGAGCTTCTGCAGGATGAACGCGCTGATCTGCTGCGCGGTAAACTTCTTGTCGTCGATCTTGACGGTCCAGTCGGTGCCCATCTGGCGCTTGACCGAGCGGATCGTGCGGTCGACGTTGGTCACCGCCTGCCGCTTGGCGACCTCGCCCACCAGCACCTCGCCGTTCTTGGCGAAGGCCACGACGGACGGGGTGGTCCGGGAGCCTTCCGCGTTGGCGATGACTGTGGGCTCGCCGCCTTCCAGAACCGCGACGACGGAGTTGGTGGTTCCGAGGTCGATACCTACCGCACGTGCCATGTGTTGTCCCTGTGTGTGTGATCGTTACTTACCTTGAGCCTGGCCGGCTCAAGTCTGCCAGGGACACTCACCCCTGGCAAATGAGTTGAGTCTACTGGGCTCAACTTCTGGGAGCGCAAAAAGATTCCGCGGCGTGGCATGCCCGCCGGGGAAGCGGGTCATGCCACGCCGGATCACCGTTCGGCATCGATTACGGCTGCCGGTTCCGGCCGTTGCCGGGGGAGCGGCCCCGTCCGGCGGGCGGCTCTATCCGGGGGCAGTTCACGCCGCCGGCCGGGTGCGGTTCGCGCCGTCGGCGGGGAGCTATCCGGCTGTCGTCCGGGTGCCTCCCGGGCCGCCAAGTTACCCGTCGGTAGGATGTCGGCGGGGTCGCGCGGCCCGCCTCTTGATCCCCGGGCGCAGCGCCTTGATCATGGGCCAGGGTGGCGCGGCGTACGCTGGCAGCCGGCGCGGCGCCGGGTCCGGCCGGGCCCGGGGCCGCATGAGGAGGTTTTCGTGGTCGTGCGGATCGTGATCGGCCTGGTGTTGACGGTGGCGGCGTTCGCGCTGGCCGGACGGCGGCTGTGGTGGCTGGCCCGGGTGGGCCGGGCGGGTCAGCCGGCGCCGGAGCGGATCGAGGCCGTGCGCTCGCACCCGGCGCGGGACGCCGGGGTCGAGGCCACCGAGGTGATCGGCCAGCGCAAGCTGCTGAAATGGACGGTGCCCGGGGCCGCGCACGCCGCGACGTTCTGGGGATTCATCGTCCTGCTGCTGACCATCATCGAGGCCTACGGCGACTTGTTCTCCCGCACGTTCGCGATCCCGGGGATCGGCCACTGGGCGTTCGTCGGGTTCATCGAGGACCTGTTCGCCGTCGGCGTGCTGGCCGGCATCATCACGTTCGCGGTCATCCGGCTGCGGAACAACCCGGAACGCGAAGGCCGTAAGTCACGGTTCGCCGGGTCCCACACGGGCGCGGCGTGGCTGGTGCTCGGAATGATCTTCCTGGTGATCGCCACGCTGCTGCTGTACCGCGGCGCGCAGATCAACACCGGGGTCTTCCCGTATCCGCACGGCGCGTTCGCCTCCCAGATCGTCGGGCACTGGCTCCACCCGCTGGGGTCGGGGGTGAACAGCGTGCTGGAGGTGGTATTCCTGCTGGCCCAGCTCGCGGTCGTGCTCGGCTTCCTGGTGTTCCTCACCTACTCCAAGCACCTGCACATCATCACCGCGCCCGTCAACGTGCTGTTCTCCCGCCGCCCGGACGGGCTGTGCGGGCTCGAGCCCATGCGCAGCAACGGGAAGGTGCTGGACTTCGAGGAAGCCGACCCGGACACCGACGTGTTCGGGCTGGGGAAGATCGAGGACTTCACCTGGAAGGGCCTGCTGGACATGGCTACCTGCACCGAGTGCGGTCGGTGCCAGTCGCAGTGCCCGGCGTGGGCCACCGGGAAGCCGCTGTCCCCCAAGCAGGTGATCCTGGACCTGCGCGACCACGCCCTGGCCAAGGCGCCGTACCTGCTGGCCTCCGATGATGCGCAGCGCGAGGCGCTGCCGGAGGCGGTGAAGATCGAGGCGGGCCGCCCGCTGGTCGGAACCGCCGGCGAGAACGGCGTGATCGACCCGGACGTGCTGTGGTCGTGCACCAACTGCGGGGCGTGCGTCGAGGAATGCCCGGTGGACATCGAGCACATCGACCACATCGACGGCATGCGCCGCCACCAGGTCCTCATCGAGTCGGCTTTCCCGGCCGAAGCCTCCGGGATGCTGAAGAACCTGGAGAACAAGGGCGACCCGTGGGGCATGGGCGGTGCCCGGCGGCTGGCCTGGGCCGAGGACCTCGACTTCGAGGTCCCCGTGGCAAACGGGAAGCTGGACTCCGACGTCGAGTACCTGTTCTGGGTGGGCTGCGCCGGGGCCCTGGAGGACCGGGCCCGCAAGACCACCAAGGCCATCGCCACCCTGCTGCACCAGGCCGGGGTGAACTTCGCCATCCTCGGCCCGGCCGAGACCTGCACCGGGGATCCCGCCCGGCGGATGGGCAACGAGTTCGTCTACTCCATGCTGGCCCAGCAGAACATCGAGACGCTGAACGAGGCGGGCGCCAAGACGATCGTGGCGTCCTGCCCGCACTGCTTCAACACGATCGCGAACGAGTACCCGCAGCTCGGGGGAAACTACAAGGTGATCCACCACACCCAGCTGCTGGCCCGGCTGGTCGAGCAGGGCAAGCTCACCCCGGTCGGCGCGGTCGAGGAGAAGATCACCTACCACGACCCGTGCTTCCTCGGCCGGCACAACAAAGTGTTCACCCCGCCACGGGAGATCATGGAAACCGTCCCCGGCGTCCAGGCCCAGGAAATGCACCGGTGCAAGAACCGCGGCTTCTGCTGCGGCGCGGGCGGGGCCCGGATGTGGATGGAAGAGCGGATCGGCAAGCGGATCAACACCGAGCGCATCGACGAGGCGCTCGGCACCAACCCCGACACCATCTCGACCGCCTGCCCATACTGCCTGGTCATGCTCGGCGACGCGGTCAGCGCCAAGAAAGCCAGCGGCGAGGCCAAGGAAACGCTCGAGGTCATCGACGTGGCGCAGGTCCTGGCCCGTTCCATGCAGCCGCCCCCGCCGCCTGCGGGCGCGGCGCCGCCAGCCGCCCCCGCCGCGCCGGCGCCGGCCGACCAGCCCACGGGCTGACCGGCGGGACGGGCGGCCGGGGTCATGGACAGCAAGCGGGCCGAGGCGTTCAGCGACGGCGTCTTCGCGATCGCGATCACCCTGCTCGTGCTGGACCTGCGGCTGCCGCCCGCCCACGGCCACACGCTGGTCTACCTGCTGCTGCACGACTGGCCGCAGTACTTCGCGTACGTGGTCAGCTTCCTCACCATCGGGATCATGTGGATGAACCACCACACGATCCTGGCCCACGTCACCCGGGTGGACCGCCCGCTGCTGGTCATCAACCTGCTGCTGCTCATGGGCGTGGTGGCCATCCCCTTTCCGACCTCGCTGGTCGCTGAGGAGTTGCGGCACACCGGCGGCGTCGCGGCGACCGTCACCTACGGGCTGGTGATGATCGCGGTCTCCTTCGGCTTCGCCGGCCTGTGGATCTACGTGGTGACGCACGCGGAGTCGCTGGGCGGCCAGGCTCAGCCCGAGGCGCTGCGCCGCTCGATACCCGGGTTCACCGGCGGGCTGCTCGTCTACGTCGCCGGCACGCTCGTCGCGGCGTTCGGCCAGCCGCTGGCCGCGCTGGTCATCTACGGCCTGCTCGCCGTCTACTATCTGTTCGAGCACCTGCCCACCCCGTCATCCGCCCCGGCCGGTCCCTGACCGGCGGGATGTGCGGCACGTGACCCGGGCCGGTCGGACCGTTAGAGGAAATTCCGGCGGGATCAGGGGGCGGGTGACTCAGCAGGAAGCCAGATCCTGACCCTGGTCCCGTAGCCCGCCTGCGACTCCAGCACCGCCTGGCCGCCGTGGGCGGCCGCGATGGCCTGCACGATCGAGAGCCCCAGCCCGCTGCCTGCGCCCCGGCCGTCCTCACAGCCGGGGCGGTCCGTCCCGCGGTGGAAGCGGTCGAACGCGCGGGCCGCGTCCTCCTCCGACATGCCCGGTCCCGCGTCGGCGACCTCGAGCACGGCACCGCCGCGGACCGGCGCCAGCCGCACCGCGACCGGCGTCGCCGGGGGCGTGTGCTCACGGACGTTGCCGAGCAGGTTGGCCAGCACCTGCCGGATCCGCGCCTCGTCCACCACGGCGATCAGCCGGTCCGGGGCCTCCGCCGTGACCGGGCGGCCCGGCTCCACCGCCCTGGCATCCGCGGCCGCGTCCCGGACCAGCACGGACAGGTCGGTTTCGGCCAGGTCCAGCGAGGAGGTGCGGTCCAGCCGGGCCAGCTCGAGGAGTTCGGCCACCAGCGTGCTCATCCGCTGTGATTCCTGCTCGATGCGGCGCATCGCGTCTGGCAGCTGATCCGGGCCGAGCGCCCCCTGCCGGTACAGCTCGGCGTAGCCGCGGATCGTGGTCAGCGGGGTGCGCAGCTCGTGCGAGGCGTCGGCGGCGAACTGGCGGACCTTCTGCTCCGAGCGCCAGCGGGCGCCGAACGCCTGCTGGATCCGGTCCAGCATCGCGTTGATGGCCCCGCCGAGCTGGCCCACCTCCGTGCTGTCGTCCCCGTCCGGCATCCGGGCGGTCAGGTCGCCGCGTGAGGTGATCTGATGCGCGGTTCTCGCCATCTGGTTCAGCGGGGCCAGGCCGCGGCCGATCAGCCAGCGCCCGCTGACCGCCAGCAGCAGGATCAGGGCGCCTCCCGTGATCAGCTCCGTGATCACGATGCCGCCGACCTGCCCGGTGACGGCGCTGACCGGCCGGGCGACCACCAGCACCCCGCGTGCCCCTCCGTTGGCCCGGGCCGGGATCAGCCTGGCCACCGCGCGCAGCCGGGGCCCGGTCGTGCCGGGCCCCGCGGTCGCCGGTACCGCGAACGGCTGGCTGCCGATGTAGTAGCGGGCGACGTGCCGGGAGATCAGGTTCTCCACCGTGGTGGCCAGTTCCCGGGTGCCGGCGGAGTTGCCGGTCAGCGAGCGGACCTGCACCGGGAGGTAGGTGATCTCGACCGCCACGTAGTCGCCGGGATTGCTGGCGATCTGCTGCGGGCTGTGCTGCGCCGCGGCGATGAGCTGGGAGTTGAACTCGCCGCCCAGCCGCCGGCTCAGCACGGTCGTGCTGACCGCCCCCATGATCAGCAGGAAGGCGGCGGTCACGCAGATCAGCAGGACGAGCAGCCGGGCACGCAGCGACAGCATCCCGCTGGCCCGCCGCCCGGCCCCGGGCGAGTTCCCCGGCCCGGGTGCGGCCGCGGGCCCGGGTGCGGCCGCGGGCCCGGGCGTGGTCATCCCTCCGGCCGGGTGCCCGGCCGCAGGCTGTACCCCACCCCGCGCTGCGTGTGGATCAGGGGCGGCCCCAGCGGATCCAGCTTGTGCCGCAGGTAGCTGACGTAGGTCTCGACGATCTGGGACTGCCCGGCGTAGTCCCAGCCCCACACGTTCTCCAGCAGCTGGGCGCGGGTCAGCACCCGGCCCTGGTGCCGCATCAGGTACGTGAGCAGCCGGAACTCCGTCGGGGACAGTTCCACGGCGGTGCCCGCGCGGTGCACGGTCCACCGCGACTCATCGAGTTCCAGGTCCCCCGCGCGCAGTATCCGCTGGTCCGCGGCGGCGTCACCGCCGTGACGGGAGGCGCGCCTGAGCACGGCCCGTACCCGCGCCACCAGCGCTTCCACCGAGAACGGCTTGGTGACGTAGTCATCGCCGCCCAGGGCCAGCCCGGTCACCGTGTCAGACGAGGTATCCCGTGCGGTCAGGAAGATCACCGGCACCTCGTTGCCCGCGGCCCTGAGCCTCCGGCACACCTCGAAGCCGTCCAGGTCGGGCAGCACCACGTCGAGCACGATCAGGTCCGGGCGGGCCGCCTCGGCCTGCCGCAGGGCATCCTTCCCGCTGGACGCGGTCGTGACCGCGCAGCCGTGGAACTTCAGCGCCACCTGCACGAGCTCACGGATGTTGGGCTCGTCGTCCACGACGAGCACATGGGGGATCCGGTCGTTGTCTGTCATCACCTGGGAGGGGTCGGCCAAGAGACTACCGGCTCCCGCAGGCGGGGCCTGCGGGAGCCGGCCGGTCCCCGTCAGCTTCCGGAAGCGGAACTGGCGGCCACGGGACCAGCGGATGGTCAGCTTCCGGATGAGCTGGCGGCCGAGGGTGACGGGCTGGATGAGGAGGAGGGAACCGACGGCGGCCGGATCACGACCAGCCGGGCATCCTTGGCCCCGGAGACCACCGGTCCGCCCACCCAGACCGGCTCGCCCGCGGCCAGCGCGCTCGCGGCGGTCTTCTTCCCGCTCTCGCGGACGACGCTCTCGCTCCCCAGGACCCACGTCCAGGTGGTGCCGTCGCTCGCGCGCACGACGACGTCGCTGCCGCTGACGGACTGGACGACGCCCCGCTCGAAGGCCAGGGTGCGGATCGTGCCATCCTGGCCCCGGAACGTGAACTGCCCGTCGATACCGCGCAGCAGGGCCACCCGGACCAGGCGGTGCCGCCACCCCCGGCAGCGGGCGCCCGCGGCCCGCAGGGCCGCCCGGGCCACCGCCGGGTGCCCGGCCTGCCGGGCGGCGCGGGCCGCCTTCACCGCCTTGGCGCACGGATGGGCCACCACGGCCGCTCCCGCGCTGCCTGCGGCCACGCCCGCGCCGGCCGACGACGACGTCAGCGACAGGGTGCCGGCGGTGTCCGCCGAGTTGAGCGCGCTGTTCAGGGCGGCGGCCCGGGCGCTGGGCCCGGCCGCCGTGCCCGCGGCCGGCGACGAGTGCCCGGCCAGCGAGACGCCGGCGACGATGCCGCCTATGGCCAGCGCCCCGGCCGCCACCAGCCCGGCCGTCCAGTGCAGCGGGTTCCGCCGCCGCGGGCCTTGGCCCGGGCCGCCCGGCGGGCCCTGGTACCGCGGGTCCTGATAGCCCGGGTGCTGGTAACCCCGGTTCTGGTATCCGGCGTCCTGGCACCCGGGATTCTGCTGCCCGGGGTTCTGCTGCCCGGGCCCGCGGCTCCCGCTGGCTCCCGTGCTCATCGGCCAGAACTGCTCCGTCGGGCGGGATCCCTCCGCCGGGTCCCCGCCCTGGGGCTCATACATGTTGTCCATGACGACGAGCCTGCCCGGCCCGGCTGTGACATCAGGCGGCTAAGCCTGGGATTTCCCTGGGAGCAGCCTCCGGAATGACCGGAACCTCCGCGCCCTGGGATCCCGTCACATGCGCTCGGGAACCGGGATCCCGAGGAGATCCAGCCCCGTCAGCAAGACGCGCAGGGTGAGCGCGGACAGCGCGAGCCGGCTGTCCCGGATGGACGGCTCAGCCTGGAGCACCGGGCACTGCTCGTAGAACGTGGTGAACGCGCTCGCCACGTCGAACAGGAAGGCCGCGAGCAGGTGGGGCTGGGCGTGGTCGGCGACCTGCTCGAGGGCGGTCCCGAAGCCGAGCAGGTGCAGCGAGAGGGCCCGCTCCGCGTCCGCGGTGATCTGGATCGGCGCGGTGACCGCGTCCGGCTCCAGCCCGGCCCGGCGGAAGATGGACCGGATCCGGGCCGTCGCATACTGCAGGTAAGGCCCCGTGTTCCCGGTCAGGGCCAGCATCCGGTCGTAGTCGAAGACGTAGCTGGAGTCCCTGGCCACGGACAGGTCGCCGTACTTGAGGGCGCCCACCCCGACCGCCTCGGCGATCTGGTCCCGCTGCTGCGGGTCGTCGTAGCGGTCCGCGATGACCCGGCCGGCCCGCTCGACCGCCTCGTCGATCAGTGAGACCAGCTTCACCTGCTCGCCGGTCCTGGTCTTGAGCCGTTTCCCGTCGGCGCCGGTGACCAGGCCGATCACCGCATGCTCCGCGGTGGCCCCGCCGGTGAGCCAGCCCGCTTCCCGGGCCAGCTCGAAAATCATCTGCAGGTGCTGTGACTGCTCGGAGCCCACCACGTAGATCAGCCGCTGGGCGTGCAGGTCGATCAGCCGGTGCCGGATGGCCGCGGCGTCCGTGGTGTCGTAGCCGTAGCCCCCGTCGCTCTTGCGAAGCATCAGCGGCAGCGGGGTGCCGTCCCGGCCCGTGAACCCCGGCGGGAACACGCACAGCGCGCCGTCACTGATCACCGCGAGCCCGGCCTCCTGGAGTTCGGCGCACACGTCGGCCAGCATCGGGTTGTAGAAGCTCTCCGGGGCCATGTCCGCCTCGGTCAGCGTGATCCCCAGCCGGTCGTAGATCGCGGTGAGGTACTCCATGGACGCGGCGACCAGCACCTGCCACAACCGCCTGGATTCCGGCTCGCCGCCCTGCAGCAGGGCGACACGGCGGCGCGCCCGGTCGGCGAAGCCGGGCACGTTGTCGAACTCCGCCCGGGCCGCCTGGTAGAAGGCGGTGAACTCGCCCGCGACGAGCTGCTTGCGGGTGGCGTCCTCCCCGATGTCCAGGGCGTGCTCGATCAGCATGCCGAACGGGGTGCCCCAGTCGCCCAGGTGGGCGGCCCGGATCACCGTGTGGCCCAGGTGCTCCAGGACCCGGACGATGGCGTCACCCACCACGGTGGCCCGCAGGTGGCCGACATGGAGTTCCTTGGCGACGTTCGGGCCGGAGTAATCGACCACGACCTTCCGGGCCGGGCTGGCCGGTTCCACCCCGAGCCGCGGATCACGCATCTCGCCCGTGGCCTCCGCGGCGATCCAGCCGGGCAGGAGCCGGAGGTTGATGAAGCCCGGGCCGCTCACCTCGGGCGGCTCCGCCACGCCGGTCACGTCGAGATGCCGGATGATGTCCGCGGCGATGTCGCGCGGCGGCCGCCCCAGCTGCCTGGCCAGCGGCAGGGCCGCGTTGGACTGGTAATCCGCGAACGACGAGGGCCGGATCACGGGGTCGGCCGCCCCGTATCCGGGGCCGAACGCCGCACCGAGCGCAGCCGACACCCGCTGCGCGAGAACATCCCGGGGATCCGCCATGCCTCAAGCCTAGCGACCACGCCGGGTAGGCCCGCGCCAGTAGATCCGTGATGAGCCGCCGCGGCCGCGCCCATTCTCGTGATCCCCCGGGTCCCCAGCCCCGGCCTGGGAGGCGCCCGCGGTCCGTGACCTCAAGGACGGCGTCCGGGGCTGCTGGTGTACCGGCACGGTTGGCGAGCGGCCCGCGTGAGCTCAGTTCCGGCGGAGGAAATGGCCGCCGCGGCCGTGACCGAGCCGTTCCCGGATCCTCTCCGTGATCTGGCCCTTGACCAGGTCCGCGGCGAGCAGGCAGGCGGACGTGATGCCGCGGGGGCTCGAGGCGCCGTGGGCGATGACGATGGTCCCCTCCAGGCCGAGCAGGGCGGCGCCGCCGTACGTCTCGGAGTCCAGCCGCCCGCGCAGCTCGCGTAGACCGCGGCGCTGCAGCACCGCGCCGAGCCGGGCCGCCCGGGAACCGCTCAGCACGTCCCGCAACTGCCCGGCGGCGAACCCCATCGCCCCCTCGAGGGTCTTGAGTGCGACGTTGCCGGTGAAACCGTCGGTCACGATGACATCCGTCCTGCCGGTCAGCAGGTCCGTGCCCTCGACGTTGCCGGTGAAGCGGATCGGCAGGGCGCCGTGCGGTGGCGGTGCGGAGAGCAGTTCGTGCGCCCGCCGGGCCAGCTTGTTGCCCTTGCCCGGCTCGGCCCCGATGGTGAGCAGCCCCACCGACGGATCCGGGATCGTGTGCCCGATCTGCGCGTAGGCCACCCCCAGCTGGGCGAACTGGAGAAGCATCTCCGGCTTGGGATCGGCGATGGCGCCCGCGTCGAGCAGGAACGTGGGCCGGGGCTGGGTCGGCAGCACCACCACCAGGGCGGGCCGGAGCAGGCCGGGCACGGAGCGTAGCCGGAGCCGGGCGGTGGCCACCACGCCGCCGGTCGAGCCGGCCGAGACCACGGCGGCGGCCTGGCCCCGCCGGATCAGCTGGCAGGCCACGGCCACGCTGGACCGTGGCCGACGCCAGCTGGCCAGCGCGCCCTCGTCCATGGCGATCGTGTCCTCGGCGGCTGCAATCCGCAGCAGCCCGGCTACGTCCGGGTGCTCGGCCACCAGCCCGCGCAGCTCAGCAGGCCGTCCGGTCAGGATCACCGGGGCCCGCAGCGCGGCCGCGGCGGCCGCGGCGCCGGCCACCACCACGGCCGGGCCGTTGTCACCGCCCATGGCGTCAACCACGATGGCCTGCTCGCCAGGGCCGGCCGGCGTGGATTCCTCGAACACGGGCCCAAGCCTCTCACCCCCGGGCCGGTGCCACGGACGAGGGCCTTCCGGCGGGCATTCGCCACGAGCCAGGGTGCCCGCCGGGGAGTGCCGCAGGATTGATCATCCGCCCACTGGGTAACCATCTGTCACGATCTGGGCCCGGCATCGCCAGTGCCGGGCAAAGTGACAAGACGTGACGAAGGGGTGATTCAGACCGTCCTGGTGGGGGCCGCAACGAAGCGGGGACCAGCGATGAGTCGTGGGGGCCCGGCGGCCAGTCATGGCTGGCGACAAGCCGGACCAGCGGGTCACCAACGGGGATGCAGGCGGGCAGAGTCGGCTGAGCCGGGCTGATCGTCAACGCTACTTCAGCGTTTCCTCAGCGTGACCCGCTTGGATGGTCCGGCGTGGCGGTTCGCGCCGATGTCGCTGTCATGCCGGTGCCGCCGTCGTGCCGAGGTGGCCTCGGCGCTGCCGAATGCAGCTGATGCCCAGAACAGCTGGGGTAGGCGGGGCGGGAAGACCGTCAGCCGCGGGCCACAGGGACTTGCATCCCGGCAAGGCCGCCGGGATCGCGACCGACCGGAGGGAGACCCGTGAGTGGCATCCGGCAGATAGTGCCAGTACCTGATGGGGGTCGACGTTTCCGTGCCTACTCTGCGAAACACCTGGACGCGCTGACCGCACGGGCCGGCCTGGGCGAGGCCGAGCGGCTGGCGGTCCGGGCCGTGGGGGCCGTGCTGCCCTTCCGGGCCAACGCCTATGTCGTTGACGAACTGATCGACTGGGGCGCGGCCCCCGACGACCCGCTCTACCGCCTGGTCTTCCCGCAGGCTGACATGCTGCCGGCCGCGGACGTGGCGCGGATCGCCGCGCTGCTGGCCCGCGGCGCGCCCGAGCCGGAGATCACGGCCGCGGCACATGAGGTACGGATGCGGCTGAACCCGCATCCCGCCGGGCAGCTGGCGCTCAACATCCCAGATTTCGACGACGAGCCGCTGCCTGGCGTGCAGCACAAGTACCCGGAGACCGTCCTGGTCTTCCCCAAGCAGGGGCAGACCTGCCACGCCTACTGCGCGTACTGCTTCCGCTGGGCGCAGTTCGTGGACGAGCCTGACCTCAAGATGGCCACGGCTGACCTGGGCCGGGTTATCGGCTATCTCCGGCGGCACCGCGAGGTGACGAGCGTGCTCATCACCGGCGGCGATCCGATGATCATGGGGGCGACCGTGCTGCGCCGCTACATCGAGCCGCTGCTCGAACCGGGGCTGGAGCACATCGAGTCGATCCGGATCGGCAGCAAGGCGCTGGCCTACTGGCCGCAGCGGTTCGTGACCGACCCCGACGCCGACGACACGCTGCGCCTGTTCGAGCAGGTCGTGGCCTCGGGGCGGTCGCTCGCGTTCATGGCGCACTTCTCCCACCCGCGGGAGCTGGGGCCGGCCCTGGCCGCCGCGGCCATTAGCCGGATCCGCGCGACCGGGGCGGTGATCCGAACCCAGGCTCCGCTGATCAGGACGATCAACGATGACCCGGCGACCTGGTCGGCCATGTGGCGGACCCAGGCACGGATGGGGATGGTGCCGTACTACATGTTCGTGGAGCGGGACACCGGCCCGCAGGACTACTTCGCGGTGGCTCTGTCACGGGCGCATGGCATCTTCAGCGACGCGTACCGGCAGGTCTCGGGGCTGTGCCGGACCGTGCGCGGGCCGTCGATGTCGGCGACTCCGGGCAAGGTGTGCGTGGACGGGATCGCGGATGTAGCCGGGCAGCGGGTCTTCGTCCTGCGCATGATCCAGGCTCGTGATCCCGGCCTGGTGGGCCAGCCGTTCTTCGCGCACTACGACCCGGACGCCACCTGGCTCAGCGACCTGCGGCCCGCGTTCGCGGGACGCTTCCCCTTCGAGGCCGCCGATCCCGAGGACGTGCCCCGCCTCTGGTCCCCGGAAGTCTTCGAGCCGGCCAGCTGACCCGGCCCGGGAGCGGGCTTCGGCCCGCTCCCGGGCGCCGGATCCCCGCGGATCAGGCTGGGCGGGGCTGGATCGGGATCGGGATCGGGCCCGGGTCCCGGCGGATCAGGCTGGACCGATCCCGATCCAGCCTGGATCAGGCCGCCGGGGCCGTCTCCTCCGCGGCGATGTCCGGGGCCGCGGGCTCCGGTGTCCGCCGGCCCTCCTTGAGCATGAGGCAGCTGACCGCGCCCACCGCCAGCAGGATGACCGGCAGCAGCATGGTCGAGCGCATGGCGTTCAGGTAGCCGAACGTGAACACGTTATGCCCGATCCGCAACAGCTCGGCCATCAGGCGGGCGGGCAGGCCCGCGGGCAGCTTGATCCCGGAGCCGTTCTGGCCGGCCCCCACCTGGATCCCGTTACTGGCCGCGTGCTTGATCCCGGCCACGAACGGCCCGCGCAGCTGGGGCGGCAGGGCCGCCGACCGCGTGGCGGCCTGGCTGTTCATGGAGGAGACCAGCCGGTTCTGCAGCAGCGCGCCTACCGCCGCGGTGCCGATGACCAGGCCGACCTGGCGGACGGTGTTGAGCACGCCGGAGGCCGCGCCGGCCATCCGCGGATCGATGTTCCGCATGGCCACGGTGACCATGGGCGCGAACACGCAGCCCATCCCCAGGCCGGCCACGATCAGCGCGGGCAGGAAGTCGTACCACACCGAGGTGGTCGTGGCTTCCAGTGCGACCCAGCCCATACCGCCCGCGAAGAAGATCAGGCCCAGCATCAGGATGTACTTGCCGCCGATCTTGTCGGTGAGCCGCCCGGCGGCCGGGGCCACGAACATCGACAGCAGCGAGGCCGGGGCCATGGTCAGGCCGGCCCGCAGCGCGGAGAACCCCAGTACCGACTGCAGGTAGATGGTGAACGGCAGGAAGATACCCATCATGCCCACCGCCAGCGTTCCGGACACCCAGTTGACCACGGCGTAGTTCCGGTCCCGGAACAGCGCGAACGGGACCAGCGGCTCCCGGTCCTGGGTCCGCCACTGCAGCACCAGGAACGCGATCAGCAGCAGCACGCCGACCCCCAGCACCAGCGGGATGCTGATGAACGACGTGATCGTGCCCCAGTCGTACTTCTGCCCCTCGACCAGGCCGTAGCAGATGGCCAGCAGCCCGGCGCTGGCCAGCAGCACGCCGGGGATGTCGATCCGGTGCCGCCGCCCCGGCCGCATGTCCGGGATGATGACGAACGTCAGGACCAGCGCGATCACGCCGAACGGCAGGTTGACGAAGAAGATCCAGCGCCAGTCGAACGCGGTCACCAGCAGGCCGCCCAGGGTCGGCCCGGCGATGGTCGCCACCCCCGCCACCGCGCCCCAGACGCCGAACGCGGCGCCGCGGCGCTCGGCGGGGAAAGTGTTGGTGATGATGGTCAGCGTCTGCGGCATCAGCATGGCCGCGCCCAGCCCCTGGACCGCACGGAACGCGATCAGCCAGCCCGGGCTGGGGGCCAGGCCGCAGGCGGCGGAGGCCACCGTGAACACGGAGATGCCCGTCGCGAACATGATCCGCGGCCCGATCAGGTCACCGAGCCGGCCCGAGGTGATCACCAGCACGGCGAGCACCAGGGCGTAGGCATTGATCACCCACAGCACGTCGTCGAGTGAGGCGTGCAGCCTGGTGATGATGTTCGGGATGGCGATGTTCACGATGGTCAGGTCGAGCAGCGTCATGAAGAACCCGAGCGAAACGACCAGCAGTACTGCCCACGGGTTCGCGTGGAACTTCCTCACCGCATGCTCCCTGTTTCCCTGGCGCGTGTTTCCGCCCGGTCCAGGCGGACCGGCCGGAATAGCCTGGCTCCCCGTTTTCCCCCGATCGTAGACCGGCCCACCGACAAACGGCCGCCCCGCGACACGGCCGCAAGTCCGAACCCCGTTCGGTTGGCGGGAAGGAGCGCGAAGTATGCTCCCGGCCATGAAACTGAACGAAACCGCAGCGATCATCTCCGGCGGGGCCAGCGGGCTGGGCGCGGCGGTGGCCCGCCGTCTCGCCGCCGCGGGGGCCACTGCTGTCGTGGCTGACCTCAACGAGGAGCTTGGCCAGGCCGTCGCCGCCGAGACCGGCGGCCTGTTCGTGAAGACGGACGTCGCCGACGAGGACTCGGTCACTGCGGCCGTCGAAGCCGCGGCAGGCACCGGGGCCCCGCTGCGGACCGTGGTGAGCTGCGCCGGCATCGGCTGGGCCGCCCGGACCGTGGGCCGCGACGGCACCCCGCACGATCTCGCGTCGTACCGCAAGGTCATCGACATCAACCTGATCGGCACCTTCAACCTGATGCGGATCGGGGCCGCGGCTATCGCCCAGACCGAGCCGGCCGACGCTGACAACCTCCGCGGCGTGGTCATCAACACCTCGTCGGTGGCGGGCCTGGAGGGCCAGACCGGCCAGATCGCCTACTCGGCGTCCAAGGGCGGCATCATCGGCATGACGGTCCCGGCGGCCCGCGACCTCGCCGCGATCGGCGTGCGGGTGAACACGATCTGCCCGGGCATCATCGACACCCCGATCTACGGGTTCAACCCGGACAGCGAGGCGTTCAAGGCCAAGCTGGCCGCCCCCGTAGTGTTCCCGAAGCGGATGGGCACCGCCGCCGAGTTTGCGCACCTCGTCCAGGCGCTCATCGAGAACGACTACATGAACGCCGAGGTCATCCGCTTCGACGGCGGGATCCGCTTCCAGCCCAAGTAGTCACCCGGGCCGGTCCCGTCCCTGCGGCGGCTCGGGGGCCTGGCCTACCAGCCGCGGAACTGGCCCCGCAGGGCCCAGAAACTGGCCAGCCCGCCCAGGCAGGCCAGCCCGGCCACGGTGACCAGGACGCGGCGGCCGGGCTGGCCTGCCGACCAGCGCAGGCCCGTGGCCGCCAGCCGCCGCACCAGACCGGCCGTGATGTACAGCGAGCCGGCCAGGGACAGGGCCAGCAACGCGAAGCCGACCGCGTCGACCGCGGCAGCGCGTAACGGTGCGCGCTGATCGCGGCGGACATCAGGTCAGCCTGCCGACCGCCGGAGCGCACCAGCGCCCGGTTGATCTCCGGCAGGTGCAGCATGAGGTAGCCGAGGCTGGCCGTCAGCAGCGGGACAACGCACAGGACCCAGCCGGTCACCAGGATCCGGGCGTGGCGGCGCAGTCCCGTCACCCGCGGATCCCGGTGCCCCCTGGATACGGCGCTGCGCAGGATGGGGACAACGCGGGCGAACAGGTCCGGGACGCCGGCCAGGTCGCTGAGGATGAAGTAGCCGTCGAAGCGGACAAAGGGCAGCAACTGCTCGAGCATCTCCAGGTGCGTAACGGCGATGAAGAGCAGCAGGACCTCAGCCGATGTGGCCGCGTAGATACCGGCCAGGGCCAGCATGAAGATCAGGTTGAAGTACAGCCCACCGAGGTCGGTGCGCAGCCGGCCAGTGCGGCTGAGCCGGTAGGAGTCGGTGACGTTGGTGAAGAACGAGGGCCAGTGCTGGTGACGCCGGTGAGAGTTCCGCTGACAGCGGGAAGCGCGGTCCCGCTTACCCCCGCGATGGTCCCGGTGACGCTGGTGAGGGCGGCGCCGGCCGCAGCGCTGAGGGTCCCGGTGAAAGCGGGCAGGCCGGTCTGCGTGACGTCCGCGACCGTCCCGGTAAGGGCCGGGAGGACGGTCCCGGTCGTTCCGGCCAGGGTGCCAGTGACCGCCGGCCGCAAGCTCCCGGCTGTGCCGGCCACAGCCGCGGTGAGGCCCCCAACCGGCCCGTTAACGCCGCTGATGATGCCCCTGACGCTCGTCGAGCTGGTGACGGGACCAGCATGGCTGACGGCGCTGGTGGCGGCCGGGACCACGGTGGTGACGGTGGACGGCCCGGGCGGGTCCGGCTGGCCGGACTGGGCCGCGGCTGGCTGGCCTGATGCCGCCGCACCCTGGCTGCCCTGGGTGTCGGCGAGGCTCGCGATCGTGTGGCTGACCGCGGCCACGGCGCTCGCGGCCGCGGGCCGGTTCGGGCTGCTGCTGCGGGTGCCCGTGTCCGGAGCGCTGCTGCTGGGCGGGATGCTGGTCGCTGCCCCGGTGCTCTGGCCGCCGCCCTGGCCCGGCATGATGTCGTGGGTGACTTCCCGGCCGGCGGACGCAGCAGCGCTGATGGCCGCCGGGACTGGGGTCTCGTTCGTGCCGCCGCTGCTGGATCCGGCGGGCGGTGCTGGCGGGACGCTCGCGGCCGTAACGCTGGCCGCAGCCCCGTTCGCCGCGGGGGCGGCCCGGGAGGAGGCAGTGCTGGCGCCGGATGCCTGGCTGGGTGGGCCGGGCTGGCTCACCGGACCCGGCTGGCTGGGGGTCTGCGCCGAACTATCGCCCGGCCCCGGGATGGCGCCTGGCACGGCCCCGGTTGCGGAACTGATCGCGGACCCGGCTGCGGACCCCACCGCGGAGACGGCCTGGCTGGCCGGAAGACCCGCGGTGAGGCCGCCGGTCGTGGCCGGTGAGGAGCCCGTGGGCGACGCGGAGACCGGGTTCTGGGCCGCTGCGGCCCGGCCGGCCAGGAGCACAGCAAAAAGTAGCGCTGCAGCCAATCCTCCGCACGCGTACAGGCACACCCTCAGGGCCAGAAGTAAGGCCCGTGTGAGGGTCGCGGACCCCTCCACGGGCACCAAGCTACCCCTGGATGCCGATAATCATGCTTATCTCGTCAGCTGCCGGACAAAGCCCGGACGGCTGCCGGACCCTCATGCAGACCTTCTGCCAGCATGAACGCCGCTAGTCATCGAGAAGAAAATGAACCATCAGGGAGGCAGCACGGTGGCGGACAATTCGGGAAGCGCGGCAGCGGACGTTCCGGGACCGGGTAATCCGGCCGCGGGTACCGCGGCTGCGGGCAGTTCGGATGCGGTGCTGTGCGGAGTGGAAGGCCCGGTCGCGGTCGTCACCATCAACCGGCCCGCCGCCCGGAACGCGGTGAACGGGGCGGTGGCCGCCGGGATGGCCGCCACGCTCGACGACCTGGAGGCACGCCCGGACGTTCAGGTCATCGTGCTCACCGGGGCGGGCGGCACGTTCTGCGCGGGCATGGACCTGAAGGGCTTCCTGGCCGGGGAGAACCCGAACGCGGGCGGCCGGGGGTTCGCCGGGATCGTCGAGCGGCCGCCCGCCAAGCCGGTCATCGCCGCGGTCGAGGGCTACGCGCTGGCCGGCGGTTTCGAGGTGGCGCTCAGCTGCGACCTCATCGTGGCCAGCGAAGGAGCGGCCTTCGGTCTTCCGGAGGTGACCCGCGGCCTGGTCGCGGCGGCAGGCGGCCTGCTCCGGCTGCCCCAGCGGATCCCCTACCACCTGGCCATGGAGGTCGCGCTGACCGGGGAGCGCATCCCGGCCCCGCAGCTGCACCGCGCGGGACTCATCAACCGGCTGGTGCCCGCCGGTCAGGCCCTGGCCGTGGCCACCGACCTGGCCCGCAGGCTCAGCCAGAACGCGCCGCTCGCCCTGGCCGCCACCAAGCGGGTGATCGTGGAGTCCGCCGACTGGCCGGCGGACGAGCAGTTCGCCCGGCAGAACGAGATCACCGCCGCGGTGTTCGGCTCCGCCGACGCCATCGAGGGCGCCGCCGCGTTCGCCGAAAAGCGGCCGCCCGTCTGGCGTGGCCAATGAGGCCAGCTGGGACAACAGGGGCGAGCGGGCCGCCCCGCGGACGGGCGGCCTGGCTGGCCTGGCCCACGCGGTCCGCGTCCGCCCCTTAGGATCGGGGCGCAGAGGACCGGCCCACACCAGCGGCTCACCACCAGACTCTCTCGTTGGGGACACGATGTGCGGAATCGTCGGCTGCCTGGCACTGGCCCTGGAGGCAGACCCGGATCAGGACTGGGTGCACGCCGCCACCGAGCGGATCACCCACCGGGGACCGGATGACGAGGGGTTCTACAGTGACCCCGACGTCGCCCTGGGCTTCCGGCGGCTGGCGATCATCGATCTGTCCCCGGGTGGGCACCAGCCGATGCGGTCCGCGGATGGCCGCTACTGGATGGTCTACAACGGCGAGATCTACAACTACGTCGAGCTCGGCGAGGAACTCCGCCAGCAGGGGGCGACGCTGCGGACCACCTCGGATTCCGAGGTCCTGCTGGAGATGTACGCGCTGCTCGGCAAGGACGTGGTGCACCGGCTGCGCGGCATGTTCGCGTTCGCGATCTGGGACACGTGGACCCGGGAACTGTTCTGCGCCCGGGACCAGTTCGGCATCAAGCCCTTCTACTACACCGTGGACCAGGCCCCGGAGCACGACTGGCTGGACGGGCGGGCGCCGTCAGGTGCGACCGGGGGGCAGGCCCCGGGTTCCGCGTGGGACACCCGCCCGGCTGGGCGGCACGCCGCCGGGCCGGCGGCTCCGGCCGCCCCGGTGCCCGCGGCTCCTCCGTCGTCATCCGGGCGGCACGGACGTCACGCGGCAGGGGCTGCTCAGCCAGCGCCGGATCGTCCAGCCCCGGGCAGGCCCGGGCCAGAGCAGCCTGGTGCCGGCCTGACCGGGATGGGCGGCCCAGGCCGGCTGCTGCGGTTCGCCTCGGAACGCAAGTGCCTGGCCAGCCCGGGCGAGCTGAGCACCCTGGACCGGGACGCACTCCGGCATTACCTGGCCTTCCAGTACGTGCCGCCGCCGGAGGCGCTGACCCCGCCGATCCGGGTGCTTCCGCCCGGGCACGCGATGATCGCGAGGCCTGGCGGCAGCGTGGACGTGTTCCGTTACTGGCGTGCCGACCTGCGGCCCGCGCCGGCCCCGAGCGAGAGCACCGCGGCCTCGATCCTGGCCGTGATGCGTGACTCGATCGCCGTCCACCTGCGCAGCGACGCGCCGCTCGGCGCGTTCCTGTCCGGCGGCATCGACTCGGCGGCGATCTGCGCGCTGGCCGCCGAGCACCGCCCGGACCTGCTCACCTTCACCGTCGGGTTCGAGCGCGAGGGCTACAGCGAGATCGACCGCGCGCAGGAGACCGCCGCCGCGATCGGCGTGAAATCGATCCCCTATGTGATCAGCGCGGAGGAGTTCTTCACCCACCTGCCGCGGATCATCTGGCACCTGGATGACCCGATGGCTGACGCCGCGGCGGTGCCGCTGTGGTTCGTGGCCCGCGAGGCCAGCAAGCATGTCAAGGTCGTGCTGTCCGGCGAAGGCTCAGACGAGCTGTTCGGCGGCTACGCCATCTATCACCAGCCGGGTGTGGTCCGGGCCGGGGAACGGCTGCCGGGACTGGCCCGCGCGCCGCTGAAGCGGGCCGCCTCGATGATCCCGGCCGGGGTCAAGGGCAAGGGATTCCTGGAGCGGACCTCGACCCCGCTGCGCGAGCGCTACATCGGGAACGCGCACGTGTTCACCGGCGACGAGGTGGACCTGATCGCACGGGGGCCCGGATCTCCAGGGGCCAGCGCGTACGCGGTCACCGCCCCGGTCTACGACCAGGCCGCCGAGGCCCGCCTGGACGACACGTCCACCATGCAGCTGGTGGACATCAACACCTGGCTGCACGGCGACATCCTGGTGAAGGCGGACCGGATGACGATGGCGCACAGCCTGGAGCTGCGGGTGCCGTTCCTGGACCGGGAGGTGATGGCGGTGGCGGCGCGGCTGGCCCGGGAGGAGAAGATCGGCGCGGGCACGACCAAGCTGGCGCTGCGCCAGGCCATGGGCTCAGTGCTGCCGCAAGCCGCGGCGGAACGGGCCAAACTGGGTTTCCCGGTGCCGATCGGGCACTGGCTCAAAGGCGAGATGTACGGGTGGGCGGACCGCCTGCTGCGCGAGGCCAAGACCGACCAGTGGATCGACCGGGAAGCCGCGCTCAGCCTGCTGGAGCGGTTCCGGGCGGGTGAGCCCGACGTCAGCTGGCGGCACATCTGGGTGCTGCTCGTGCTCTCGCTATGGCACCAGATCTACGTGGAGCGGGTGTACGACCCGGCCGCGCTCGGCTGGGAGCGCGCGCCCCGTCCGGGCAGCGCCTGGTAGCCCCCCGGCCTGGCCGACCCGCCCGGTGAACCCCGGGCTGGCCGGCCTGAGTGTCAGCCCGTCATCGGGGCCAGGCCCGGACCCGGGCCCGGGCCGTAGGCCGCCAGCTTGTCGCGCAGCCGGCCACGGCCGCGGTGCAGCCGTGACATCACGGTTCCGATCGGGGTGCCCATGATCTCGGCGATCTCTTTGTAGGCGTAGCCCGTAGGTGTTGATGAACGTATTGGCCAGGATGCGGTGCAGCCAGGCCTTGAGGTTGGTGCCCGGGCGGAACTGGTGGAACGCGGCGTACGCCTTGGCGGAGGTTTCCTGCACGAGGTCCTCGGCGTCGGTCGGGTTACGGGTCATGCGGAGCGCAGCGGGGTACAACTGACCCAGGAACGGCACGACGTCCTGTTCGAACCGCTGGTCCCGGTCCGGTGCCTCTTCGCTTGTCCCCATCGGTTACTCCACTCGATCGTTACCCCTTCACCCTAAAGACGTACGGGAACACCCATCCGGCTCGGTGAATCGGGTCACTTTTTCCCCCGCTGTTCGTGCTCTCTTTACTACCCCCTGAATCTGAGAGATTCCTGAAGGCCCACTGTGTGCCCCGGCTGTTTCTACCAGTACTCCGGGGCCGGCTTCTACCAGTACTCCGGGGCCGGCTTCTACCAGTACTCCGGGGCCGGCCCGTCCCCCGGACTGGCCGGCCGGCGCAGAGATCGTCATCGGCGCGTGGGGACCGGAACCCTGTCTCCAGTGTCGCAGCCGGGCCTGGACGGCTTCTAGCAGCCCCCCGGGGGTATCCATCGTCGCCCCCGGAGGCCACGGCCAGACCCGCGCATAGCCGGGAGGCGCAGGATCGGCGACGGCCCACGGGGCGGAATGCGCGGTCTCGCGGGCGCGCCGCGTCACAATGATGCGGGTGACCAGCGTTCGCCCATCTGGCCGGGTATCACCCGGCCAGGCGCCTCCCGGCCAGGCGCCTCCCGGCCAGGCGCCTCCCGGCCAGGCGCCTCCCGGCCAGGCGCCTCCCGGCCAGGCGCCTCCCGGCCAGGCGCCTCCCGGCCAGGCGCCTCCCGGC
>WNGB01002719.1_pt1 | contig 28322 bp, 24 predicted proteins | sample 5400681 | NCBI WGS metagenome assembly WNGB01 (sample SAMN13153367, study PRJNA577476) | soil metagenome | isolation source: 115 cm soil or saprolite under grassland replicate 2 | place: USA:California | collected 2016-06-15
AAACGAGCGTGCGGAAACCGCAGCGTCGCGCCTGTCCGGCGTAATGCCAGAGGGCGGCGTCCAGCGTCAGGAAGCGATCGTCGAGTCCCCCGAAGTTCGCGAGCACCGACGGTTTGATCAACAGACATCGGGCGGGAGCGTCCGCTACGATGTATGTGTCGGGAATTTCTGCAAGGATCCGCCGCGGAAGCTCGTCGATCTGGCGATCGCCTCCGACGTCAAGCCTCGCGATGCCGTCACCGCGCGCGTTGCCCAGCCGCGGAACGGCGAATCCAATCATCGGGTCGCTATCAAGCGCTTCGAGCAGCACTCCCAGCGGTTCCGCCGACGGCTCGATGGCGCCGATGACGATGAGCAGCGGGCGTTCCGCGTCGGCCGCGGCCACCATTGCGAGAGTGCACGCCTCGATGGACGTCGTGGCAGGGAAGCGCCAGGGGCGCCGTCCTGTCAACGCCGGTCCGATGCGGCCCGACGGTAGCGCGGACGTGAAACGTTCCGCAATGCCGCCCAGGAACGCCTCGTCCGCGAGACGGGCAGCGGCCGCTGACGGATCGAACGCGCCGGCGCCGCGAGACCAATCGACGAAGACATCAATCATGGACGTCATATCCTCGCGGCAGCGACCTCCGGTTTGAGGCCGATCGGTTCCGAAGACGGCTGGTCGCGTTGGAAGAACCGGCGCAGCTCCGCATCCAGGGCCGCGTACACATGTTCGGGAGCGACACGCTCGGCAATCGTGCGCCGTGCGTCGGCGGGGAACCGTTCGACACCCGGCTTCGAGACCACATCGATCAGATGCTCGGCGAACTCGTACCAGTCGCGCGCGACAAGACAATGTGCGGCGACGGGCGGTTCGATTCCATCGACGCCCGCCGGAAACGTAACCACCGGCCGGAAGTGGCACAAGGCTTCGAGAATCTTGATCTTGAGTCCCGTACCCGCAACCGCCGGATTGATGACGACCGCCGCCTCGTCGTACAGCGAGTCGAGATCGTCCGCGGCACCGATGGGCAACACACCGGGCATCTCCCGGTTGGCGATCGTCTTTGCGACGCTGCCCACCACGAGAAGCTCGGCTTCCGGCACGGCACGGTGCACGCGCGGCCACGCGAGGCTGAGGAAGTCGTCGAGCCCCTTGCGGTTGCGCGCGTTATCCGACGCGACGTAGAGGATTCGTCGTCCGCGTGCCGGCCGGCTGCGATCGACGACGTCGAAATCGACGCCGGCGGTGATCGCGAGCACTGATGGTGCGATCCGTTCGAGCTCGGCTCGTTCGTCATCCTGGATCGCGATCGCAAGATCTCCGCGGCGCAAGCGCTTCGCTTCCTCGCGTGCGTCGATCGTGATCTCTCGGAGGCCGAACGGCGCAACCTTCTCGCCGATGCTCGAGAACACATCGTGCGTGTCGATGATCTTCAGCACGTCGCCCCGGACGAGCGGCAGAAGACGCGTCATCCAGATGTACTCCACCTGCAGCACGTGCCGTGCCAGGGCGCGCTGCAGGTGGAGGACGGTCGCGATGAGCGCATCGTGGCAGAACATCCGGTCGAGCCGAAGCAGCTGGCGCTGCCGCTCGCTCATTGGGACATCCTCGTTCAGCACCGTCGCGAATGACGGAGTGGCCAGATGGTTCAATGACGCGGCCGCATCCCCAAAATTCTCGAGGGAGTATTCGATTCGCCCGTCGCGGTGGCACTGAACGGCATTGCCGAACTCGGCGGCGATCTCCGCAATCGATTCCGGCGGCAGTTCTTCCCCCGCGAGCGGCGCAATCACCGGGATGATCCGATAGCCCTGTTGTCGATACCAGCACAGCATCCGCCGGACGCGGTACTCGTTTCCGGCGCGCGGCCGCGAAGGTCCTACGTGAGAGACGACCAGAATCGTCGGCGGCCCGTCCTCGCGCGGCGTCAGCGAGCGAACGCTCAGCTCCACGGGAGCGGCGATCTCCGCGGGCGGCGCCTCGCGCGCGCGCAGGGCGCGGGCGCTCGCCTTGAGCTTCCCTTCGAGCCTGACGACCTGCGCCGTGCGGTGATCGACGCGGGAGGCAAGGCGTTGGACTTCGATGACGCGATCGCGCAGCGCCTCCTCGGCGGTTCTGTGCGCCTCACTCACTCGTGTCAACTCCTGCTGCGCCGCCGCAAGGCGCCGCTCGGATTCCGCCGCATCGGACGCCCGGGCGACTTCGGCGGTCGTCAGCTGTCCCGTGAGCTCGATCACAGCGGATTCGAGCCGCAGCACGTCGGCATCCGCTTGCTCGCGCGCGGCATGTTCGGCGCTCAGCGCCGCGACCGAGCCGGCGCCGTTGTACCGATTGAGGACCGCTCCGCCAAGATGGGAAAAGAACAGACGAACGAGATCGGTCGTTTCGGAACTGTTCGCGCGGAGCGAGAACAGCCACTTCAGAGGTTCCGGCGGATCGTGGCCGACGCCAAGCACGCCGAGACCATGACCCTGCAGAAACTCGAACGAGGGGTACTCGGCTCTCAGCCGCTCCCACAGGCGCCATGCCCCGAAATCCCGCTCGCGCACGTTGATGTCGTGGCACAGCACGACAGCCCTGCTGCTCATTTTCGGCTGCCAGGTTTCGAAGTCATGCGACACGGCGTCGAACGTGTGATAGCCGTCGATATGCAGCAGATCGATGCTTCCGTCTGCGAAATGGCCGACGGTGTCGTCGAACGTGGCTCTGACGAGCTGCGAGAAAGCAGCGAAACGCTGATCGTGGTACGCCGACCATTCCTCGAACACCTGTTCGTCGAAGAAGCCTGAATGCTCGTCGCCGCGCCACGTATCGACGGCGTAGCATGCCGTCGAAAGCCCGAGCGTCCGCACCGCCTGCGCGAAACTCGAATAGCTGTTGCCCGTCTGGCATCCCAGCTCGACGAACACCGACGGCCGAAGTGCGTCGACGATCCAGAACGCGAACGGCGTGTGCTCCAGCCATGACGGTGGATGGACGGTTCGTTCCGGCTGCATGAACACAATCGGGCGGCACAGAAAGCGCCCCGCGTCCGCCGCCGCGGCGTCACGTCTCGTCATGTTGCCGACCATACGCCCTGGAGGCGATCGTCACGAAGCGTCAGCGCATCGCGATCGCGGGTGGCCAGTTGATCGCGCCAGTTCGTGTCCCATGCGATCTCCCGCGCGCCGCCCCGCCGCAGCATCGTCGAGAGCCACGTGACGTCAATGAGACGGCAGCCGAGCGCCCGCAAGCGAATCGACAACAGATGCTCGTTCAGGATCGCGCGCGCCTTCTGCTCGAATGCAGGCAGTGTGTCCTTCGTCAGAGGGAACCGCGAATGCCATTCGACTCCCTGTCCGATTTCGCCGCCGGTCAGCCACTGCGTCAAGTAGGTCCGGTACTGGAGACTGATGGGCGCGTCGACGCGGAACGGCTCGTCCGGGTCTCCGCTGAAGAACGGTGTGCCATCGGGAACCGAGACAAAGCTGCCGAGCGCCTTTGCGTCCGCTGGCGGGAGCAAGAAGAAGCACGAACGAATCCAGTGCTGCGACCGATACGTCCGCACATCAATTGGTTCGTTGTAACAGTCGATGTGGCCGAGGCAAACCGGGCGACCGCCGATTGCGTCGAGCGCCGCGGCATCGAATCGGTCGAGATATGCGACGTAAAGCGTGTTGAAGGCGCTCGTCGCGAAATGAACGAGGTCGTACGACCAGATCTCGGAGCCGACGACAGCGAGCGCCCTATCGAACGCGGAGAATTCGCGGGCGGTGTTGTCGCCGCCCAGTACGACTTCGCTATCAGTTGTCTCGATGAAGTCGGCGGACAGAGCATTGTCCACCGTGATGAACGTGCACTGCGCATCCGGCATCCGGCTCCGGAAGATCTCGCGAGTCTGCGCTTCGGCGTCCGGATACTGCTGCCTGCCGAACCGCGCGAGAATGCTGAGCACTCGAGGCGACCGCCGCGCGACAGGCGCGGCCAGGGTGAGGACGCGAGCCGCCGCACCTTCCGTCAGGGATACGACGACGCACGAGTCCTGGTCGAGGACGACGCGATACTGAGCGCGCAGATATTGGATGAACTCCGGGTAATGTTCGAGCCACCACCGCGCAGACGGCGGGAACACCAGGAACTCCGCACCAAGTTCGCGCACGGCTTCGAGTCGATCGATCGCCTCAGGACTATCCGCAGGACGCAGGTAGTCGGCATACTCCCCCTGATCGGTCGCTGGAAAATGCCACGCCTCACGACAGTCGAGACCTAAGAGCTCCTCGTCCCCGTTGCTGACGACCGCAACGATGGCGTCCTCGGGGACCGCGGACCGGACGCGTTGGCGGATCGCGCGGATCTCTGCCTCGTAAGCACCGGCTGGGGCGTCTCGAAGCTCGTAGATCACGCACACGTCCCGGTCGAACACTTTCAGTTCGTGGACGGTGTTCAGATGTTTCGCGAACTCGCGGTAGTACTCGAGCCACCAGTGCGCCGTCCATGGCAGCACGAGGTATCGCGCCCCCTGCGAGCACAGTTGCCGCAGATGGACGATCGCCTCGGAACTGTTTGCGGGGTGGTGACCAGCGTAAGCCCCCTTCCTCGTCTGCGGAAAGTGACCAGCCTGCACACCGTTGATATGCGTGAGCGCCTCGTCACCTTTGCTGGCGATCAACACGCGCGAACCGGCGGGCGCATGGAGACGCACGCAGTCGTGGATCTGATCGATCAGGCGGCGATATCGTTTGCGTGACAGCGGCGTGGACATATCGTTCAACTGCCCGTGTGTGATTCCAGCGCGACGATCGTGGCCGGTGCCGTTTCGTCCTGGCGCGCGCCGTACTGCGTATTCAGATAGACGCCAAACTCCGCATAGTGCTCGAGCCACCACCGCGCGGTCGACGGAATGACCAGGAACTGGGCGCCCTTCGAGCGGAGCCGCTCGAGTTGCGAAATACACGCGCCGCTGTCGGCCGGGTAATGGCCCGCGTAGGTGCCGTCTTCCGACTGCGGGAAATGCCAGCCGCGGCGTCCTTCAAGCTTCACCAGCTCGGCGTCTCCCTTGCTGATCACCGCGACGGTCGACCCTGGCGGTACCGCTTCGCAGACAAAATCGCGAACGGATGCGATCAGCTCGCGGTAAGCGGGTTTGTCGCGCCGCTCGTACGGCCGCCACGGTGCGCCCCATTTCGCTTCCCACCGGGCGCGATTCGCGTGAAAGAGCTCGCCGTACTCTCCCGTGGGTCCCAGCCGGCCGATCGATCCCTGACCGAAGTGATGCACGAACAGGTCTTCGGCGCAGAGGACGCGGAAGCCCGCCTGCCGCACGCGCATCGCGTAGTCGTCGTCTTCGAACAGCCCGAGTGCGAAGCGCTCATCGAGCGGCCCGACCGCTTCCCACACATCGCGGCGCATTGCCGCGCAGAACATCGTCGCGGTGCGGATGTCGAACAGCTCTCCGCTGTGCGCCTCGCGGTGCCGATCGACGAACCGTTGGAGCTCGCCATACGTGCGATACGACACCTCGATCTCGGCCTCATTGCCGGCGCGGTTCGTCACGGCCCCGAGCATGCCGATTTCGGCATTCCCAGAGAGGACCGCAACCATCTGCGGGAGCCACTGGCCGACCGGAATGGTGTCGTTGTTCAGCAGCACGAGGACATTCCCGCGCGCCATGGCGAGTCCCGCGTTGGTCGCCGCCGCGAAACCCGCGTTCCGTGCGTTGTGCTGCACGCGAAGACGCCGGTTGCGTGCTGACAACTCGTCGAGGTACTCGCTCGTCCCATCGCTCGATCCGTTATCGATGACAATGACCTCGAAATCGATCGTCGAGCGGGTGCCGAGAAGACTCTCGAGACACAGGCGCGTGAAGACGAGACCGTCGATCGTGACGACGACGATGCTCGCCTCCGGATGCGCCGGCGGCGCGGTGACGGCAGGAATCCTCGGTTCAATCGGCAGATCGAGCACGGCACGCGTTGATTCGCCGGTCAACGTGGTCGGCCACCGCGACACTGGCGTCAGCAGGAGATCGTCAGGAAAGAGCCGCATGTGGCTTGCACCCCAGGTGTTCGAGCATGCCCCCCAGCACGACGCGATAATCGAAACACTCGCGCGCGATTCGCTCCGCCGCCGCCGAGTGACGCTGGTAGTCCGCATCGATTCGTGCGGTGGCGTCCTCGATTTCCTCTATCGTCGAAAAACCAAACAGCCCCTCGCCGGTCGGCAGCACGTTGCTGAAGCCAGTCTCCTGTGTGATCACCGGCCGGCCGCAGGCGAGATACGTGGCGCTGCGATCGCTGAACCAGCCGCTGCGCAGGCGGACGTTCTGGTCCTTCGCCACGGTGAACTCGCCCCGCGACTGGCCGATATAGGCACGATAGGCGTCGACGTCCGTCGAGAAGCTCAGGGAATCCCGCACCAGCCATCCGTTGTCCTCGAGCAGCCGGCGGTCCTCGTCTTCATAGCTGCTCAGCGCCAGCTCGAAGCGCTTGCCGGTCCTGATCGGCAGATCGATGAACTTCATGAACTCGTGGTGCTTGCTCCAGTGATAGACCTCTCCGCGATACACGATCTCGCGCCATGGTTGCCGCCAGTTGCCGATCGTCGTAAAGGTGTCGGCGGCTCCGCCACGAAATGGCGTCCAGAGATCGAGCACGACCGGTTGCCGCGTCGGGACGAACTCGAAGCGCTCGGAGACGGGCATCAGGCAATCGTCGCGGCCGTAGTTCTCACCCCAGGTGAAGAACGCGCAATGCGGCGCGAGATATTCGATCGTCTGCTCGACGCCGTTCGCGATCTGGATTTCGACTTCGACGGGATCCGTGCCCACGTATACGAGGCGTCCCGTTTCGTAATGCTCCGGCAGCGGCGTTGTCCCTCCGTGCAGGTTGAGGATCAACGCAGCCGAGCGATACAGCGTTGCGAGCGCCTCTTCCGACATTCCGAAGCATCGGCCATCGTCGTGCAGCGCCTGGAACGCCCACTGATCGCCGAGATCGAAGCGATGCATGACGTCGGCAATGAACGCGGCTGCCAGCGACGAGCCGTCGCTCTCGGGATCCGTGATGAAGGACGACGGCGTACGGGCGTGCGCCTCGACGTAGTAGGGGTCGAATCCGAGGCGCTTGAGTCCGAGCAGGTACTGGATCGTGATGAACACGATGCCGGCGACCGGCATCTTGCTCATCATCCCGAGCACCACGACTTTTGGCCGGCTGGCAATCTCCATCGTTTTCTATCCGAGCGTCAACTGCGTTGCCGCGGCAGTCGGACTGCGCCGGTGCGTCCCCTTTCCCGTCTGGATGTCGTGCAGCTGCCGATACAGTCCGTCGAGTGCCAGCAGCTCGCCGTGCGTACCGCGCTCGACCACTTCGCCGTGGTGCAGGACGAGGATGTGATTGACGCGGCGCAGCGTCGACAGGCGGTGGGCCACGAGGAAGGTCGTGCGGCCGATCATCAGGCGCTCCAGTGCTTCGAGAATCACGGCCTCGGTTCGCGAGTCGATCGATGACGTCGGTTCGTCGAGGATGAGGATCGGTGCGTCTTTGAGAAACGCGCGCGCCACCGCGACGCGCTGGCGCTCTCCACCGGAGAGCTGTGCGCCGCGCTCGCCGAGCGAGGTGTCGTACTGCTGCGGCAGCGCCATGATGAAATCGTGCGCGTTCGCCGCCTTCGCGGCGTCGATGACCTCGTCGAGCGTTGCATCGAGGCGCCCGTAGCGGATGTTGTCCGCGATGCTCGCTGAGAAGAGCAGGGGCTCCTGCAGGACGACACTGATCTGCTGCCGCAGGGATCTGAGGGTGAGCGCCTTGATGTCGATGCCGTCGAGCAGCACCCGTCCCTCCCGTGTGTCGTAGAACCGCGGCAGCAGGCTCACGAGCGTGCTCTTTCCCGCGCCCGTCGGTCCAACGATCGCGACCGCGTCCCCCGGCGCCACGTCGAAGCTGATGTGCTTCAGCGTTTCCCTGCGCCCCTGGTAGTGGAAGGAGACGTCCTGGAATTCGACACGTCCTTTGGCATTCGCGATCGGGATTGCTCCCGGCGCGTCGCGGATGTCCGGATCCTTCTCGAGGATGTCGAACGCCATCTGGATGTTGATCAGTTGATCCTGCAGCGCACCGAGCGTGCCGCTGATCACTTCGAGCGGTTTGTAGACGGAGCCGATGTAGGCGAGGACAATCAGCAACTCGCCGACCGTGAGCTTGCCCTGCAGCACGAGATACGCGCCGTATCCAAGGACGGCCGCGGTGCCGAGCGCCGTCGTCGTGTTGACGGCCAGCGAGAAGAGCGCCTGCCGGAGCGTGACTTTCAAGCGGGCGTCGTTCGCGCGCACTCCCTGATTACGGAACCGGCCGAACTCGTACCCTTCGCGGCCGAACGCGACGATCACCCGGAGCATCGACACGGCTTCATGAATGATGGACAGGCTTTCCGCCTCCATTCCTTTCACGGTCATGAGCCGCTGCCGGATGTGCGTGCTGTAGTAGCCGACCGAGTAGTACAGAAACGGCACCACTGTGAGCGACAGCAGAGCCAGTTTCCAGTTCAGGCGGAACGAGATCCAGAACATGCCGACGAGCATCAGCATGTTCTGCAGGAACGGCAGCAGTGTCAGCACGAGGCTCGTCGCCGAACCGGCGACCGAGTTGATGATGTAAATGATCATCCCGGACCGGCGCTGGTCGTGATACGCCATCGACAGCCGCTGCGCCTGCTGAAACAGATCGCTGCGCAAGTCGAGCGTCATCGAGAGATCGAGCCTCGTGTTGACATACGTCTCGCTGACCGACAACAGGCTTGCGGCCACCGAGATCGCGAAGCCGAGCGCCACCACGATCAGGACAATCGATCCCTTGCTCGCGACGGCGGGCGCGATCCAGTGCATCACGCCAGGCAGCGGTTCATGCCCGAGCACGCTGTCGACAAGGATCTTCATCGGCCACGGTGCGAGCAGGCCGGCGCCGACAGCGAGGAGGCTGATCACGCCGGATCCCACCGCCAGCGTCCAATAAGGACGCAGATAGCGGAGCACCTTCCGGCCGTAAGCGATGAAATTCTGCATCTCTGGTCTCAGCCCACCGGTTTCCACTCAGCGGCTGCGGCATTCGGCTGTTCCGGCAGACGGCCTGTCGTCCCGACCGCGAAGTGCAGAGGGGCAACACGCAGCGCCTCCCTTTCGCCGGGGCGGATTGGCGCCATGCCGCAGTCCGTGGCGACCTCATCGACCGCGTCGGTGAGAAGGCTCGAGCTCCGCACCAGGTTCGCGGCCGCAAAGACCGCCGCGAGCGCCGCCGCCGTCACCGCACCGAGCGGCCAGCCGATCAACCCCGCCTGCTGGAGCACAGTCGCCAGACCGGCGCCGGCTGCGAGCGGCACAATCGCTGCCCGAAGACGCGCGCGCGTACGGACGCGGCACAGGCATCGCCCGCCGCCATGGTCTTCGACAAGCGCGCGCACATCGAGCCGCGACCATCCTCGATCGACGATCGACAGATCGCGATTCTCCCACCAGCCGCTGTCCAGTTCGACCTGCCGCAACACGTGCTGACGTTGCACACGATCCGCGAGACGCGAGAGCACCGTGCCGACGTCAATCCAGTTCTCGCTCCAGAACGACTCCTCGATCTCGCGTCCGGTCAGCAGTGGCATCGTGCGCGCGAGCGCGCCGCGCGTCAGTGAAGCTCTTGACGATGCGTCGGGGAAGCCTGCCCGCACCGCCACGCGCGCGGAATCGGAGACATAACCGCGCACGCGGCCGTAAAGCCGCGCGAACGGCTGCAGGAAATGCAGCCACGCGATCGTGAGGCGATACACGGCTCTGCTCCCCCTGCTGGAGAAATGCTCGATCGCTGGAAGTCTGGCGACATCGGAACGCAGGCCGAAGAGCAGGCACTTGGCTGCCGTCGTCCCAAACGCGATCAGCGCCGGGGCCCAGAGCGCGACGGCATAGGGGCGATGTGCGGACGCCGCCAGCGCGCCGAGAACGAGCAGCACGATCCAGGTGATCTGCCATCGCCCGGAGTGAGGCAGATGAGCAAAGGGATGGACGTCAGCGTGGTAGATCGACGGAAAGGACGCCGATCCGAACGGACCCGCATTGACGCGCGTCTCGGAGAACGAGCGGATGAACGGCAGCGGGCTGTAGATATGTCCGCGCCACGCGATGCGGCCGCGCGTGAACTTGTCAGGATGCCGCCGCAGCAGCCACGTCTCCCCTTCGCCGTACCCGACCTGCTGCCGCAGGTAGGCGCGAACGCTCGCACGATGGTGATGCCAGACGAGCGCAGACGAGGCGAAGCCAATCGTCCAGCCACGCCCCTGCAGCCGCCAGCACACGTCGATGTCATCCCCCGCGCGCACAAATGCCGGATCGAATCCGCCGATGGCGAGAAGGGCTTCGCGCCGGAATGCGCAATTGCATCCCGGTATGTGCTCGGCGATTCGATCGTCGACGAGCACGTGCGTCGGGCATCCTGGCGCGCGCGCCACGGACTGCGCCAGCCACGGATCGTCGACAGGCACGACGTTCGGGCCGCCGGCCGCGGCCACGTCCGAATGGATGAACGGCTGGACGAGATGTGTCAGCCAGTCAGGATCGACCCGCACGTCTGCGTCGGTGTACGCCACGATGTCGCCCGTGGCGTGCTCGAGGCCGATATTGCGCGCCCGGCCGAGACCGGAATTGGTGACGTCGATCAGGTGGACTCCAGGATGCCGCGCCGCAATCGCGCCCGTTGCGTCCGTCGATCCGTCGTTGACGACGATCACCTCGAACGAGGGATAGTCGAGCGCTTCGATCGACGTGAGGCATTCGTCGATCGTGGCTTCGGCGTTGTACGCGCAGACGATCACCGAAACGCTCGGCCACTGCTTGCGTTCATCGTCGGCAAACGGCGCTTCGGCGAAGACGCGCTCGACGGCGCGCGATGCCAGCTTCGGCCGGCGGTCCGCATCGACGAGGCCGAAGCGCCAGTCGTCCACGTCCCGGCCTCCGCGCCACCACTCGTCCGTCCAGCTGAAGACTACGGCGCCGCACGCACCCTCGGAGAACGCTGTGCGCACCTGCATCTCGACAAGGGCCGCCTGCTGCGGCTCTCCATTGCGCAGGCTGTCGGCGCCCGCTTCGGAGACCAGCAACGGACGCGCGCCGGCCGCGTGATGCAGGCGCGGCAGATACGCGCGCAGCTGCTCCTCGCCGTGCAGGAAGACATTGAAGGCGCAGAGATCGAAGCACGAGGTGTCGAGATAGTCGGTCGGCGGGTAATTCACGTACGTCAACAGCGCGTCCGGCGATGCCGCCTTCGCTTCGTCGAACAACTCGCGCAGGAACGTTTCGATCCTGCGGCGGCCGTACCAGCGAATGACACCTGGTGGAATCTCGTTACCCACCGCGAAAAGCAGCGCCGCCGGATGTGACGCGAGCCGCCCGAGCTCGCGGCCGATGCGCGTACGGATTTCGGCCGTCGTCACGCGGCTATCGAGAAAGGCGGTGTGCTGCGACCATGGCAGGCCGACCATCACGCGCAGCCCGCATCGGTCTGCCTCGTCCAGCAGGTGCAGCGGCGGCGGCGTGTACGTGCGCACGGTGTTTGCGCCGAGCGCAGCCATCGCCCTGAAGTCCTGCGCGATGCGCTCCTGCGGAGGGAAGAGCGCCCCGTCCGCATCGGGTGCGAATGTCCCGTAGCTCACCCCGCGAAGAAGAAATCGTCTGCCGTGGACGTTCAGGAATTTGCCGTCGACCGCAACAGCTGGAGCACGAAGGACGGGTGCCGTACGCATAGGAATAAGCGGAGAACCTCGGTTATAAGACCAGCGTGCCGGTGATGAATGCTCCGAGCGCCGCTGGATTCATGTGATCGACTCATGCGAGACATCTTCGGATTCGAACGCGTCGTGACGAGATGGTTCCCGTCGCCGTTGCCGTAGCAATCGGCTTGCCGCAGTGGTCCGCTCAGCGAGAAGGCGTGCGCGGCGGACCGAACGCCGCAGGCTGTCTCGGAGCATGAGAGGCGTGTAAGGAGGAATCGGTCGCGTATCGCGATTGAACAGCTCAGGCTGCAGCTAAGGTTCAGCTGGTCTGCGGCTATGGCGCGACCGGAAACCGCCGTGCATTGAACCGCTGCTCGGGCCAGCCGTCACTGACGGGGCTGAACGTCGGCGCGCCGGTTCGTCGCAGGAACGCGGTCGTCCGGACGGCGGTCACCGGTTCGAACATGTCGTCTTCACGGACGAATTCGTACAGTCTGTGGATCGTCGGAATGTGGATGTCGTCGATCACCAATAGCGCGCCGGGCCGCAGATGAGGGTAGAGGGCGTAGTACTCGAGCTCGGGAAACGGATATGCGTGCGGCCCGTCGAGCATCGCAAAATCGAGCGGCGCGTCGAACACATGCCGACCCACGGTGCGCTGCGTCGGCCCCACGATGAATTGCGTCGTATCCGCGCGGAACATCGGACAACCGCGCACATAGTTCAAGCTGCCGTTCGGCGATTGCGAATCATCGAGTGTGAACACCAGGTGATGGGTGCTCAGATTCGATAACAGAATCGTGGTTTTCCCGCAGCCGGTCTCGACCGAATGCGCGAGCGGTGTGGGGCCGATGAGTTCTTCGAGCCGCTCCAGCACGTCGATCTCGACGCTGCCGGAGGCATGGTCGGCGACTGATTCGAAGTAGGGCCTCAGACGCGGGACGACGAATGCGGATACGGTCACAGTCTCGGCGCCCGCAAATGCCGGGCCAAGGACACAGGCCGGACGTCGGAGGTCGGAGGTCGAGGTCGGAGTCGGAGGTTGGAGGTTGGACGTCGGAGGTCGGAGGCGCCGTCGGCGGCGAGGAGATCGTGGTGGAGAATTTGACCCCATGTGGGGTCAGAGCTAGGATGTAAGAACCATGGCCGATATCAAGGTGCGCCAGCTGGACGAACGCGTCGCGCGAACGCTGAAAACGCGCGCGGCGAAACGTGGCGTCTCCCTCGAGGAAGAAGTGCGGGCCACGCTGGCGGCGTCGGTCGCGTCGAAACGGGAAGCGTTTCGTCGCCGCGCCGCCGCGCTTCGCGCTGCCTCCGCCGGCGATCGCGGCAGACGAACGGACAGCGCCCGCACCATCAGGCAGGAGCGTGATGCCACCGGCTGACCCGCTCCAAATGGTGGTGCTGGACGCGTCGGTGGCAGTCCGATGGGTCGTGAAGGAAGAAGGCAGCGACGAGGCCGCCGCACTCCTCGAACGGGACATCACATGGATCACGCCCCGGCTGCTGCTGACGGAGGCCGCCTCGGCTCTCCGGCGAAAGGTCGCCGACAGGGCGCTTGCACCGGCGGCCGCTGGACAGTCACTCGACGCGCTGCTGCAGGCCGTCGCGGATGGCGTCATCCGGTTGATCGAGGACGAGCGCGTCATCGCGCCGGCGCTTCTGCTTGCGCTGTCCCTGCAGCACAAGGTCCTGGATTGTGTGTACCTCGCGCTGGCGGAACGCGAAGGCGCGGGCATTGCCACCGCCGACGATCGCCTGGCCCGCCTGGCGCGAAGCCGCGGCGTGAACGTCCTGCAGGTGCCGCACGCCTGACCGTGGCGTGCTGGTTGTTCGTGTCTCGCTGAAGTGAGGCGTTTGGATGAAGAGAGCCTGCCTTTACCTCGTCGTCTCCGTTGTCATCGCGATGCTGATCCCCGTCGCGCGGGCGCAGGAGAAGCCGCCGCTGCGGCTCGCGATCGCGGGACTGGTACACGGACACGTAAGCGGATTTCTCCGCGGCGCCCAGGGGCGCACCGACGTGCAGATCGCCGGCGTGTTCGACCCTGATACCGCGCTCCTGCGGAGCTACGGCGAGAAGTACAACATCCCCGAGACGGCGCGCTTCACCGATCTGAAGACGATGCTCGATCGTGTGAAGCCCGAGGCGATCGCGAGCTTCACGAACACCATGGACCACGTGGCCGTCGTCGAAGCAGCGGCGCCGCGGCACGTTCACGTGATGATGGAGAAGCCGCTCGCCGTGAGCAACGCGGACGCGCAGCGGATCCGCCGCGCGGCAGAAGCCGGCGGCATCCAGGTGCTCGTCAACTACGAGACGACCTGGTACCCGAGCCACGGCGCGATGTGGACACTGCTAAAGGATCGCAAAGCGGCGGGAGAGATCCGCAAGATGGTGGCGCTCGACGGCCACAATGGGCCGAAGGCGATCAACGTGCAGCCGGAGTTCCTCGACTGGCTGTCGGATCCGGTCAGGAACGGCGCCGGCGCGCTGTTCGATTTCGGCTGCTACGGCGCCAACCTGATGACGTGGATGATGGACGGCGAGCGGCCACTGGCGGTGACCGCCGTGACGCAGCATTTTCAACCCGACGTCTATCCGCGCGTGGACGACGAGGCGACGATCCTGCTGGAATACCCGAGGGCGCAGGGCATCATTCAGGCCTCGTGGAACTGGCCATTCTCCAGAAAAGACTTCGAGGTCTACGGCGATCACGGGCTGGCGATCGCCACGGGCGGCGCCGGCCTGCGCGTCGCGCTGCCGGAGGAACCGGAGCACGCCGTGACGCCGGAGGCACGGGCGGCCGACGAACGCGACTCGATCTCACACCTGATCGCCGTCGTCCGCGGCGCCCGCAAGCCGAATGCGCTGTCGTCGCTCGAGAACAACCTGATCGTGACTGAGATCCTCGATGCCGCGCGCGAGTCCGCCCGCACGCATGCTCGTGTCCCGCTCGCTGTCACGACACGCTGACAGATGCGAGGCGCGAAGCGTCGCGCGCCAGCTACCGCGCTGGAAAAAGCGAGTTTGCTCGGAAGACGTGGCCAGGAAGACTCGCGGATGTCACGACGTCATCGCCGCTGGCCGTTGTGCACAACTCGTAGCTGCCGGATCGCAGCTCGTACAGGTCAATCGTTTCGACGCCGGGATCCACAATCCAGTACGCGCGGACAAGGTACCGCGCGAACATCTGCATCTTCTTGCCTCGATCGGTAACTGCGGTTGACGGCGAAAGGACTTCTCCGCAGAGATCCGGAGCATGTCGGATTACGCGATTCACGTCGATCAATCCGGCCCGTTCGGGCGAGAAGTAGATGACGTCCGGCTGCAGGACGTCGTATTCCGAGAAGGCAATGTCGATCGGAGATGCCACCGCAAAGCCGCCGTGCTCCCGAGCGTACCTATGCAGCATCTCTGCGATCGTCAACGCGACGATCTGGTGCTTGGGAAGCTGTGCGGGAACCACGAACACCTCGCCGTCATAGAGCTCGTATCGACGCCTGTCTTCGGGCGAGCGCTCCAGGTCGGCGTAGCTGACACGTGGGCGAACGTCGTTCATTGGGCACACTGTCGCGCCATGCCCTGCTAGATCCGTGCCCTCAACAGTCTCTAGAGGAGCGAAATTGCCTGGCGCGCCGAGGTGCGCAAATGGTGCGTACTCCGACCGATATCCGCCACGCAGATCTTTCAGTCTTGTCCTCGATGCGCGCGTATCCGCGCGCACGCCGAGGGATCCGAGCTTGCGGCGTCTAAACGGGGACTGTCCCCGTTTCCGCGCGACAAAACGGGGACTGTCCCCGTTTCCACGCCGCGCGCGTATCCGCCCCGCTACTTGTTCAGGCTCCGAGCTTCCGGGTCAAAACGGGGACTGTCCCCGTTTCCGCATGACAAAACGGGGACTGTCCCCATTTTCGACCCCGCGCGCTTGCCTGGCCCGCCTGGCGCGAAGCCGCGCCGTGGACGTGCTGCAGGTGCCCCACGTCTGAGCGTCCTACTTGTTCAGTGCCGCCAGCCGCGCGGACAGGCGTCCGGCGTTGTGGCAGTTCTTGCACGTGAGACTGGTGGTCGCCGCGCTCGCGGGATCCGACTTCCACTGCTGCGCCGTCTTCTCGAACGGCGTGTTCGACAGCAGCGTCAGCATCTTGTCGACGAACTGTGACGATTCTTTATTGCGTCCGGTCCGCTGCGCCGACTGCGCCATCCCCGCGAGCAGTTCCCCTTTGAAGTGCAGCGGAAGCTGTTCGACCTGCGCACTCTGCGCCTGCCACAACATTGAATAGGAATCGTAGGCCTGCGACCAAGCCGCGGCACGATGTTCCAGCGGGAGCCGGTCCGCGAACATGGCGTAGCTTCCGCCCGTGATGGCGGTGACGCCGTCGTTGCCGGAACTGAGCTTCGCCGCCGCCGCGAAACCGTCGCAGGTCTCAGCATAGAACCGCGCGAATTCGGCGGGGTTTCCGGACTCGTGCGCGAGCACGGCGCGATACAACGAGGTCCCCGCCTTCCACGCCATCAGATTCGCGCGCTGCTCTGGACGCGCCTTCATCAGCGCGTCGATGTTCTGCTCCGCCTTCGCGAAGCGCTCCATGTTGTTGTCGAGGAAACCCGCGAAGACGTCCTCACGCAGCAGCGTGTGAACGGTCAGTCGGGTATCCGCGAGTGGAGGTTCAGGGGATTGGGCCGCCGCCGTCGTCACCACGGCGAACACGAGCAGGGCACCTTTCAATACGCGCATGCCGAATCTCCTCAGAAAACCTGGATGGGGCGGTAGGGTAACATCCCCTTTCGAAAGGAGTCACCTTGTTGATGCCTCGAAGGATTGCTACGGCAGTTGCCTGCACGGTGTTCCTGGCGGTTGTTTCGGGCGCGCCGGGGCGTGCCCAGGGTCCGCAGGCTGACGTGTTCGACCGCGTGAAGCACGGATACGCCACGTCGGAAGGAGGCGTGAAGATTCACTACGCCTCCCTCGGCGAGGGACCGCTCGTCGTGATGATTCACGGCTTCCCGGACTTCTGGTACACGTGGCGCCATCAGATGGATGCGCTGTCGAAGGACTTTCAGGTCGTCGCGATAGATCAGCGGGGCTACAACCTGAGCGATAAGCCGAAAGGGGTCGAAAACTACGACCTGCGCCTGCTGGTGGGAGACGTGGCCGCGGTGATCCGTCAGCTCGGACGCGACAAGGCAACGATCGTCGGACATGACTGGGGCGGGATGGTGGCGTGGCAGTTCGCGATGAACCTGCCACAGATGACGGAGAACCTGATCATCTTGAACCTGCCGCATCCGAGCGGACTGCTCCGCGAGCTGAAGTCCAATCCCGATCAGATCGCGAACAGCGAGTACGCGCGCAACTTTCAGCGCATGACGCCAGCCGATCCAACCGTGTTCTTCGGCCGGCCGATGACGGCGGAGAATCTTTCGGGATGGGTGAGGGATCCGGAAGCGCGCAAGCGTTACGTCGAAGCCTTCGGCCGCTCCGACTTCGAGGCGATGCTGAACTATTACAAGCGCAATTACCCCGCGAAGTCCGGCGCCGACGCGCCGCCCGCCCCGGAGATGCCGAAGGTCAAGGCGCGGGTGCTCATGTTCCATGGCCTCGACGACCGCGCGCTGAATCAGGAGGGACTCAACGGGACGTGGAACTGGCTGGACAAGGATCTCACGCTCGTGACTGTCCCAGGCGCCGGCCATTTCGTGCAGCAGGACGCGGCGCCACTCGTGACGTCGACGATGAAATGGTGGCTGTTGATGCGGGCGCGCTAGACGTGAGAACACCGAACGCGCCAGAGCCATGCTGCGTTTGATCCAAGGAGCAGGAGTGCTCCTGCTCCTATCCATCTTCTTCGCCTACGTGCTCGCGCCTGCCGTCCCGCCGATCCGGAGACGCGTGCGTATCGGCCGCCGCCGGCGTCCCATCTCTGACGCCGCTGCAATCCTCCTGTTGTACGCCGTGACCTTCGTGCCAGGCGCGCTGCTCTGGCGGATTTCTGAGGCGTCGGTGAAGCACTGGATCGCCGTGACGGCGCCGGCGAGCGTCGATCGCCTGTTCGCCGGCGGGACGAGCGAGCCGTTCGCGGGCGTGTTCGCGCACACGTCGTTGCCATCGGCCGCTCGTGACGCGTTGATGCGCGGAAGCGCGCGCATCGCGGCGGCGCTCGAACGCAGCACGCGCGCGACGCTTGCGGAGCTCATTACCGCCGCGCGATACGCACCGTGGCTCGCGGTCGCGCCCATCGTCGCGTTCCTGCTGCTGACGGGCGCGCCGGCGTTCCAGCGCTCCGCGCTGCGCGTGCTGCCGCGCGGACATCTGCAGTGGCGCGCGGAAGAGTACCTGCGCGACGTGAACAGCGCGCTCGCCGGATACGTGCGCGCGCAGGCCGCCGCCGGTTTGATCGTTGGCGCGGCATGCGTGACCGGATTCGTTCTGCTCGGCGCGCCGTCCGCGATCTCGCTCGGCGTGCTGGCCGGGATCCTCGAACTCGTACCGGCGATCGGTCCGCTGACGGTGCTCCTCATCGCCACGTCCCAAGGGAATCGTGTCGTGGCGATCGTCCTGTTTCTCGTGGCACTGCGCATCGTCCAGGACTATGTCGTGTATCCGCGGCTCATTCGCCGCGGCATGCACCTCTCGACAATCGCGGTGATCTTGACGGTGTGGACCGGCGCCGTGCTGGCACAAGCGCTCGGCGTGATCCTGGCGATTCCGATCGCCGGCTTCCTGTCGGTGAGCGTGCGCCACTGGCGGGAGTACCGCGAAATCGAGCAGCTCCTCGAGGCTGCGAGATGACGCCGCGGCGTGCTCAGAATCGGAGTTGCGCGCGCACTCCAATAATGCCCTGCGAGACGATCGGTGCGAGAACATGGGATGTCGTTCGAGGCCGCGCAGCAACGTACAGAACGTGCTCCGATCTGATCGCCGCGCCGACCGCCGCACCTGCGCCGCCGCCCATGCCGCCGAACAAGGCAGCGAAAACCAGCGCGTACCCGGCGTCGTCACCGCCGCACCCTTCATAGTGTGAGTTTTCGCAGGAACTGTCCGCAACGACCAGAAGGGCACCCGCAGTCGCTCCGATCGCGAGGCCTATAAGCGCACCACGGCCGGCGTGGCGATGACGTTCGGTGATCCACGCCACATCGGACGCGCGCCACTCGCGCGGGCTCCCCTTGACGACGAGCTCAATCGACGCCGGTGAAATCCTCACCACGCGTCCCTTCACTCTCTTGCCCGCCTGGTCGGTGACGTACACGGTCTCCCCGCGGTGCGCGTCGGCGCGGAGATCTTCGAACGTCGGGGTCACCCCCTGCGCCGCGATGGGCGCCGCTCTGCCGGCGACCATCAGGCCCGCAAAAAGGGCGATGCGGAACGTGAGCAACGCGTGCATCCAGAAGTCCCCTGCAAGTTCAGGACACCGCGTCAGACGATGATTTGTTAATGATTTGACTGAATTGCGCGTGGACGTCATACCGCCACTGACGGTTTCGGCGAGTGCGCACGATATCCGCTTGACGTCGGCGCTGGTCTTCCGGCGCAACCGATCCATTCTCAGCACGCATTTGATGGGCCGCGTTGCGCGGCCTTGGAAGGATTATATGAAGAAGTACGTGTTGACAGCCGGCCTGGTGTGTCTGCCGGTGGCGGTCGATCTTGATCTGCACCTTGCCGGCGCGCGCGAACGCGGGCGGCACCTCCAGGGTGTACGGCGAGGTCTATCGCGCGCGCGATACGAAGCTGAATCGCGACGTCGCGATCAGTGGACGGTGGGATCGGGCAACGGGCGGATGTGACGCACCTCGCGGATCCTGGTCGTACGCACGCCGTTGGCGAACTCGAGAAACATGCCCGGCGCGGCGACCGTTCGCGTCAGCAGCGCCGTGCCACCCCAGGTGCATCCCGCGATCCGCAGCCGTTCACCGGCGTGTCCGTTCTGCGAGAACCATCCGCCTGTCGCCTCGAACGTGCCATCTCCGTTCACGCGGAGGCCGTAAACAGAGTTCCTGGTGCGTACCACGATCCAGTCGCCCGGCTGGAGGTCCGCGACGCTGACGCGGTCGAGGGATGGAACCGCGGCCGCGAGCCGATCGAGGCTCAAAGCGCCCGCATCCATTCACACGGGCCCAAGAAAGCGGTCGAACCAGTCGAGGATTTCCTTGATGATGAAATGCATCGGCGGGATGTGCCCGCCTGGGAAGGTCGCGTGATGCTTCAGGTCGGACGGCGGCCCAAGCGCCGCGAACAGCGGACGCTGTGCCGTGTCGAGCGGACTCAGGAAATCGTTCACGCCGTTGACCATCAGCGTCGGCGTGCGCACGCGCGGAGCAAAATTCCAGATGTCGGTTTCGGGCGGCGCGGGGCCAGGATCGAGGCCGCCGCCGAGTAGCACGCTCGCCTTCAGGCGCGGCTCGATCGCCGTGATGATCACGCCCATCGTCGCGCCAAGGCTCAGTCCGCAATACGCGAGCCGCGACGAGTCGATATCGGGCCGTGTCGCCAGGTAATCGAGCGATCGCTGGAAGTCCTTCGCCCGCGCAACCACGAGCTCGTTCCAGCCCGCCGGGCCGGTGACCTCCACGGGGCCACGCTCGTACATGCCTTTGTAGATGGGATACAGCACTGCCCGGCCGCTGCGGATGATGAAATCCACATTGCGCAGACGGAGGTCGCGGCTCGATCGCAGCATCGGCGCGTCGCCACCAGGAAAATAGATGACCGTCTGGTACGGCTTCTGCGCGTTCTTGGGCAGGTACAGATACGCACGCACGCGCTCCTTGCCGTACGCAGCGTCGAACGTCATCGTATCGCGGCGCCAGCCCGGAAGATCGTCAGAAGCTTCGACGACGGCGTTCAGCGGCACGGGATCGTAGTTGAAGCGAGACCGGTACACCTCGAATACCTCGTCGCGCGCCGGGACGTCGTTCGCGTGGACATACTGACCCAGCTCGATGGCGGCGGTAACCTCGGCCTTCAGGGGCTTCATGTACTTGACGCAGCGGAAGCCGTGCGCCGGCGCACGATCGAACGGCAGCTGCGCGTCGAGATCGTTGAACATGTACGCCGGCTCATTCCACGCGCCACCGAGAATGAACCGTTTGCCGGAGGATCCTGTAGAGCACCACTCCTTCACGTTCCCGGCCATGTCGTACGTGCCGAAGGGCCCGACACCTTTATATGATCCAGAGGCGGCTGGTCCCTTTGAGCCAAAATTGCTGGCGTTCAGGATCTCCGCAAAGAGTCCGTACCCCGCCGCACGATGCCAGTGATACGCGGTCGGCAGGCTCTTGCCGGCAAACGTCGCATAGGCGGAGGCCTCGTACCAGCTGACGCCGTTCACGGGAAAGTCGGCCTGCCCTTCGGGAAATGTGCCTTCTTCCCACGTCGCCGGACCGGGCCGGCCGGTCGTGTCGCGAAACAAGGCCATGGCCTCTTCCCACGTCAGCGTCCTGGCGTTCTGAACGAACGGCTCCTTCCAGTAGTCGTGGTTGCGATAACCGCCCCGATCGACGAACTCCTTGAACTGGCGGTTGCTCACCTCGTACCGATCAATCCAGTAGTCATCCAGCAGCACGGGGGCTCCGAGGATTCCAACGGAGCCTCCCAGCGCGCGGAGCATGCCCACGGGGGCTCTTCCCGGTGGATCAAGCGCGTACTTCAGGCCGAACGCACTGCCCAAGGCCTCGAGCGGCGCAAAACCCTCCTTCGTCACGCGCACGCGGATCGTCTGGAACGGCGTCCGTACCTTCTCCAGCGGCGTGCGCCCGAGCGGGATCCACGGTTTCGCGTCGTCTGCGAGATATCCCTTGATCGCTACATCCGCGCCCGGAGGATCGCTGGTGATTGACGTGAGAAATGTGATGTCCACCCAGATCTGCTTGAGCAGCGGATCGTCCGGCAGCACGGCGAGCGCTTCTCGTGTGAGCCGGTACGCTCCGTCGTATTCTTCACGAGCGACGAGTCGCTGGATCTCCGGCGTGGCGACGGTCCTCGCCCAGCGAACTCTCGCGGTCGAGGCGCGCCACCACCACGCGCCCGCGATGCCGGCCGCAATGAGGCACAGCAAAGGAATTGCAACCGCCGGCCGTCGCAAAATCCGGCGGACGTCGGCCGCAGACGATGCGTAGCGCGCGCGTATCAGCGCAAGGCGCCGTGCGACCTCCGCCGATGCGGGGCGCAGTTCGCGATCCTTCTCGAGACATGCGTCGACGAGGTGCGCGAGCTCCGGCGGCACGTCGCGCCTGGCTATGCTGAGAGATGGAGGCGTCTCGTTGATCACCGCCGCGAGCGTGGCGAGAGAACCCTCGCGCGCGAACGCGCGGCGCCCCGCGAGCATCTCGTAGAAGACGGCGCCGAAGGAGAAGACGTCCGCCCGCGCGTCCACCGGCACGCCGTGCGCCTGCTCCGGTGACATGTAAGCCATCGTTCCGACGATGGACCCGGGTGCTGTGGCCAGCGTCGCCGCTATCGTCGATGCGTCGTGTGGAATGTCGATCCGCTTGGCGACACCGAAGTCGAGGATTTTCAGCTGCCCGGACTGCGTCACCATGACGTTCGCCGGCTTCACGTCGCGGTGCACGATGCCGGCCGCATGTGCGGCCTCGAGCGCGCCGAGCATCTGCGCCGCGTAGTCGAGGGCGAGCGCGAGCGGCAGCCCTCCCGGAGGGATCAGCTCCTGCAGCGGCCGCCCGCTGATGAGCTCCATCACGAGAAAATCGATGCCGTCCGATTCGTCGATGTCGTGGATGGTGACGATGTTGGGATGGTTCAGCGCGGACGCGGCGCGCGCCTCGGTGACGAACCGGCGCTTGCGTTCGGGATCTGCGACCGCGTCCGCCGCGATGACTTTGAGAGCGACGGCGCGATTCAGCCGCGCGTCTGTTGCGCGATAAACCACACCCATACCGCCTTCGCCGAGCTGGCGATCGATCGCGTAATGCGAGAGACGGGTGCCGATCATGCCGGGGGGGCCATCATATCCCTCTGCGGGTGCGCCGTCGGCGTATACTGCGCCAACCCATGAGCCTGACCTCCGGCACGCGTCTCCTCTTCGCCGCGGTCAGCAAGCGCGATCGCTTCGACATCTACGCGGGATCGATCGATAGTCCCGAGAGAAAGCTGATCGCCCTGGCAGCGAGCGGAGCGATTTACGCGGAGCCGGGGCTACCTGCTGTTCATGCGCCCGAACGGGCTCGCGGCGCACTCATTCAACGCCCGCCGTCTCGAACTGTCCGGCGAACCGATCACGCTGCCCGATGCGCCGGCGGCGGTCGGAGGGGAGTGGCTGTCAGGTTGGCCGGTGACCGTGTCGGCGGCAGGAACGATGGCGTATATCGGCGGACCCGCGAGGAACACAAAGCCCGTCTGGTTCGACATGGCAACGGGAAAAGAAGACGGCACGGTGAATGTACCGCCGGGGTTTTACGACGCCGTGGCGTTTTCACCTGATGGAAAGCGCGCCGCGATCTCCCGCGTCGATTCCCGGTCGAAGGGGCCATCTGGATCGTGGATCTCGTGCGCGGCGGTGCCACACGGCTGACGAACGGCCCGGAACTGCATCGCACACCGATCTGGTCGCCCGATGGGACGCGCCTCGCGTACGTGCGGGAGCGAAACGGCGTCGGCGAGATCCATGTACAGCCGGCGACGGGCGGGCAGGACGAAACGCTGCTGAGCAACGGCGGCCTGTTCCAGTCGCTCGACGCGTGGATGCCCGACGGACGATCCATCCTCTTTTCGCAGCTCGATCCGGTGACCCAGCGCGACATCTGGGTGCTGCCCCTCGAGGGCGATCGCACGCCCAGACCGTATCTGAAGACCCTGTGTCGGAGTTCTTCTCGCGCCCGTCGCCCGACGGAAAGTGGATTTCGTACCTGGCACGCGAAGGCGTCGCGCCCGACCTGTACGTGCAGTCGTTTCCGGCAAACGGGGAGAAGTACGCGGTGACGAACGGCCGCGCCAGCTTCGGCGGTTTCCTGCGGAACGGCCAGATCGCGTACGCGCTTCCGGGCGATCCGCGCATCTACGTGGTCGATGTCACCGCGTCCTCCGCTCCACATCAGCGCTCCGCGGATCGTCGCGACATTGCCGCCGGATGTGATAACCGGATCGCCCGTGCCGGATTTCTCGAAACTGCTCGCCTCGGTCCCCGCCGAGCGCAACGCGATCGTGCCGCTGACCATCGTCACCAACTGGACGGAGATGCTGCGGAAGCGCTGAGCCGTCAGAACACGCGTATCGACGAGACCTTGTCGCGCCAGCTGCCGCGCAGGTCGCGCACGTCCGAAGCGATCTGCGTCGATGGGCCGCGGAAGTTCGTGTCCTTGAAGATCATCACCGCGCCGTCGAAGACCTTGATTGACGAGATCCGATCGTTGAAGCCTCGGGGCAGCGACGTGTAGGTTCCGCCGCGCGGGACGCAGAAATACTCACCGTGGAAGTCTGCGTCCTGGTAGAAGCAGGCGCCTTCCTGCGGCATCGACATCTGTCCCCACACTGGAGGGCGGTCGCTCATCCAGCCGCCGCGGTCCGGGTTGATGTCACGATCGCGTCCCCTGGCGCGCCCGCGATCGTCGTAGACGCCGCCGTAGCTGCTGTAGTCGCGCGGGTTGCCGACATCCACCGACGAGATCTGATCGTTCCAGCCTTCGCGCTTGAGATCGCGCACGTCGGTGATGAAGCGGGCCGAGCGTCCGCGCATCTCGGAGTCGCGGAACACGGTCACTTCCGCGCTCCCGCGCAGTCGAATGGACGAAATCTCGTCTGCCATTTCATCGGGAAGCATCGTGAGGCGGTCGCCCGGCCGGAGGCAGAAGTACCGTCCCTTAAAGTTCTTGTCCTCGTAGAGGCAGACGCCCTGCTTCGGCACGCGTTCGCGCCCCCAGCGCGGTTGCGCGGATGCAGCTTGGACCACGAGCAGAGAGAACAGTCCCGTGATGACGAAGAGTTTACGAGCCATGTAGGTAGAGGCTGCATCGGCAATGCCACTGGCATGGCCCATCAGTACTGAACTGAATGGCGGGGTCTTTGCTTTTTCTTCGCGCATGGCGAACGACAAGATAAACGATCAGAGCCAGGCTCTACAGAAAGATCCAGATGACTGGAAAACCGGGGACGAGCCGATGACCGCATCGCAGCGCTCTTACCTGGAGACACTCGCGCAAGATACGGGCGAGAAGGTCGACGAGGAGCTGACGAAAGCGGAAGCGTCGAAACTCATCGACGAGCTGCGACAACGATCGCCGCGCGTGAAGGGCAGCTGAACATGGTGCGCGGTAGTGTAGACTCCGCGCACCATGAAACAGACCGTCCTGATTACAGGCACGAGCACAGGACTCGGGTACGCCACAGCCATGTCCCTCGCGAGCGCCGGACAGGACGTGTTCGCCTCGATGCGGAATCCGTCGAGGGCGCCGGAACTGCAGGCGCTCGCAACGAAAGACAAGCTGCCCATCACCGTCATCCAGATGGACGTAGATGACGACGCGTCCGTAAAGGCCGGCATCAAGACGGTGCTTGATGCGCGCGGACACATCGACGTGCTCGTCAACAACGCCGGGATCGCGTGGATGGGCTCTGTCGAGGAAATGCCGCTGGATCAGTTCCGGCAAGTCATGGAGACGAACTACTTCGGTGCGCTGCGCTGCATGCAGGCGGTGCTCCCGAGTATGCGCGCGCGTCGCAGCGGGCGCATTATCAACATCTCGTCGGTCGCCGGAAAAGTGTCCTCGGCCGGTCACGGTGCGTACGCAGCATCAAAGTTCGCGCTGGAAGGTCTCGCCGAATCGCTGGCGGCGGAGGTGCGTCCGTTCAACGTTCGCGTGAACCTGGTCGAACCGGGCGTCATCGAGACGTCGATCTTCGGCAAGGTCGGCGACGTCTCCAGCGCGATCTATCCCGGCGCGCGGCGCATGAACGCGATCTTTGGCGCAGCGCTCGAACATCCAGTCCCCGCATCGGTCATCGGCGATCTCGTTCGGGACATCGTCGCGGACGACAGCTGGCAGCTGCGCTATTCAGGCGGTCCCGCTGCGGCCGGCCTCATAGGCTGGCGCGCGAGCATGACCGACGAACAGTTCATCTCGATCGGCGCGCTGGATGACGATGCGTGGTGCGATTTCATGGAGAAGAACCTGGGGCTACCGGTGCGCGCGCATCTCGCGCCGCGGCCCGCGTCCGTCTAGCAAGCCAAACTCCTGAATCATGAACCCCGAATCGCGCGTCACGTCGCTCGACGCGTTCCGCGGGTTCGTGATGTTCCTGATGCTCGCGGAAGCGATGCGGCTGTGGACGCTCCACGACGCGTTCCCTGACAGCCGCTTCTGGGCCATCGTCGCCTACAACACCACGCACGTGCCGTGGCAGGGGTGCTCGCTTCACGATCTGATACAGCCCGCGTTTTCGTTCCTCGTCGGCGCGGCGCTGCCGTTTTCGATTGCGAGCCGCCGCACGAAAGGACAAACCTTCGGCCGCATGCTTGCGCACGCGGTGTGGCGCAGCATCGTCCTGATTGCGCTCGGCATCTTCCTGCGCTCGCTCGAGCGGTCGCGCACCTACTGGACGTTCGAAGACACGCTCACGCAGATCGGGCTCGGCTACACGTTCCTGTTTCTGCTCGCGTTCACATCGTTGCGCGTGCAGATCGTCGCGTTCGGCGCGCTGCTCGTCGGCTTCTGGGCGGCATTCGTGCTCTATCCGCTGCCGTCGCCCGACTTCAACTATCCGGCCGTCGGCGTGCCGGCGGACTGGCCGTATCTCTATTCGGGCTTCCGCGCGCACTTCAACAAGAACGCCAACGTGGCATGGGCGTTCGACAGGTGGTTCCTCAACCTGTTCCCGCGGCTCGAGCCGTTCCGCTTCAACCGCGGCGGGTGGTCCACTCTCAGTTTCATCCCGACGCTCGCGACCATGATGCTCGGCTTATGGTGCGGTGAGTGGGTCAGGAGCGCGCGTAGTGCAGCGGTAAAACTGAAAGGGCTCCTCGCCGCCGGCCTGGCGCTGACGATCGCAGGTCTCGCGCTGCAGTGGCTGCACGTAGTTCCGATCGTGAAGCGGATCTGGACGTCATCGTACACGTTGTACTCCGGCGGACTCGTCATCCTGATCCTCGCCGGGTTCTACGCCGCGATCGAACTGAAAGGCTGGCGCCGTTGGGCGTTCCCGCTGCTGGTGATCGGCGCGAACTCGATCGCCGTTTACGTCATGAGCTGGACGCTGGAGGATGTCGTCAAGGGCGCGCTCGTGCGGCACATCGGCAATGCGCCCTTCGCGATGCTCGGCGCTCCTTTCGAGCCCATCCTGAAGGGAGCTGCCGTCGTCTTCGTGTTCTGGCTGATCCTCTTCTGGATGCACAGAAGGAAGATCTTCGTCCGCATCTGAGAGATGAGGAGAAGAAGGAGAGTCCTGTGAGACGTGTCATTGTTGCGCTCTCGGTCGCCATTCTCGCGGCGGCCGCGATTCCCGCCCAGCAGACGCCGCCGGAGATTCCCTACGACGGCGACATCGGCTTCCTGAAACTCCCGCCGAACGTGTACTTTGGCGAGGTTGCCGGCGTGGCGGTCAATTCGCAGCGGCACGTCTTCGTCTTCTCGCGCGGCAGCACGACAGGCCCGGCCTACGGCGCGGCGGCAGCGCAGCTGCTCGAATTCGATCGGAACGGCGCGTTCGTCCGGGAAATCGGCAAGAACCTCTACGCCATGTCGTACGCGCACAGCGTGCGGATCGATCGCGACGACAACATCTGGATCGTCGACAAGGGATCCGACATGGTGGTCAAGCTGCACCCCGACGGCAGGGTCGCGATGGTGTTCGGACGGAAGAAGGAAGCATCGGACGACGCCGTTCCGTGGACGCGCGTCACGCCGCCGCGCGCGCACGTCGACGGCCAGTTCCGCCAGCCGACCGACGTCACGTGGGACACGCAGGGCAACATCTTCATCAGCGACGGCTACATCAACTCGCGCGTGGCGAAGTTCACCAGGGACGGCGACTGGGTGAAGTCGTGGGGCGAGAAGGGGACGAAGGACGGCGAGTTCGACACGCCGCACAGCATTGTGTCGGACGCGCAAGGCAACATCTACGTCGCGGATCGCGGCAACCGCCGCATCCAGGTTTTCGATGCGGATGGCCGGTTTCTCCGCTCCATCGCCGTCAATGTGCCAGTCCCGCCTGACGCGAAGCCGGCAATCGGGAACCCGCCCGCGGCGGAAGTGACCGGCACGCAGGCGCCAGGCGCCCCCTGGGCGCTGTGCATCACGCCTGGTCCGAATCAGGTGCTGTTCATGTCGGACGCCTTTCCAGGACGCATCTACAAGCTGTCGCTCGACGGGCGAGTACTTGGCGTGCTCGGGAAATCCGGGAAACAGCCGAAACAATTTGGCTGGATCCACGAAATCGCGTGTCCGTCCGAGAACGAGCTCTATGTCGCGGAACTTCTGAACTGGCGGGTGCAGAAGCTCGCGCTGCGCGCGCCGCAGTAGAATCCGCGCATGGTGCGTCGTGACGAAGCGGACAGAGGACCGTCTGCTTCACGCTGTTCATCTCCAGCGGGTGCAAGTCCCGTCTCGGTAAGCGCCGGAGCGCCGAGTAGCAGACCCCAGGCATCGGGAGAAATCCCGATGGCC
>WNGB01005880.1_pt1 | contig 28315 bp, 26 predicted proteins | sample 5400681 | NCBI WGS metagenome assembly WNGB01 (sample SAMN13153367, study PRJNA577476) | soil metagenome | isolation source: 115 cm soil or saprolite under grassland replicate 2 | place: USA:California | collected 2016-06-15
TTGCCGTCGGGGAGCAGGGTGTCGTGGTAGGTCTCGGTGCTGGCGTGGTAGAGCGCGAAGGCCCAGTTGGTGGGTGAGCCGAGGTAGCGCAGGCGGCACAGTGGCAGGTGGTCGCCGCCGGGTAGGTGGGCGGTGAGGTGGCCGTGGCCGCCGTGCCAGCGGATGGTCACTTCGTCGAGTTGGGGCCAGCGTTGGGAGGCGTAGTGGTCGAGCTGGCCAGCCAGGAGCGTCTTGAGGCGTGCGGGTGGGACCGGCATGCGCCCCATGTTCTCCCACCTGTGGTGATCATGTTATGGCGTGTCGGCGGGCCTTACTGAAAAGAATGGGGCACTGTTCCTCCTCGATCATGTCGGGTCGGGTCCGGGGGTTCGGGTGCCACGCGCCAGCAGCAAGGACATCGTTGTGCTCGGTGAGCGCCGCCGGTGGCGGTTGGAGGCGTTGGCGTCGCGGCCGAGTACGCCGCAGCGGTTGGCGCTGCGGGCGAGGATCGTGCTGGCCGCGTGGCGGGGTCTGTCCAACGCGGCGATCGCGGCGAGCCTGGGCATCAGCGTGGGCACGGTGCGGACCTGGCGGCGCCGGTTCTGCCGGCAGGGCATGCCGGGTCTGTATGACCGCCCCCGCTCGGGCCGCCCGCCGGTCTACGGCCTGGATGCGCAGCTGCTCATCGTGGCCACCGTCACGGCTCAGGCCCCGCAGGCCGACTCGCACTGGACCCACCGGGGTCTGGCTGAGCACCTGGCCGAGCCGGTGGGGATCTCCGCCTCCCAGATCGGGCGGATCCTGGCCAGCTTGGACCTCAAGCCGCACCGGGTCCGCGGCTGGCTGAACCGCCCCGCCGACCCGGCGTTCGCCGCCAAGGCCCGCGCGGTGTGCCAGCTGTACCTGCACCCACCGGCCGGCGCGGTGCTGTTCAGCCTGGATGAGAAGACCTCCATGCAGGCCAAGAGCCGCAAACACCGCACCCGGCCGATCCGACCCGGCCACCCCGAGCAACGGGAGTTCGAGTACGTCCGGCACGGCACGGTCTCGCTGCTGGCCGCCATGAACATCACCACCGGCACCGTCCACCCCAAGATCATCACCCGGAACGACTCGACCACCTTCATCGCCTTCTGCACCGAGCTGGCCGCCTCGGTCGACCCGTCCAAGACGATCCACCTGATCCTGGACAACGGGTCCTCACACACCTCCAAAAAGACCCGGCGCTGGCTTGCCGAGCACCCCCGCTTCACCGTGACCTACACACCCACCCACGCCAGCTGGCTGAACATGATCGAGCTGTTCTTCTCCATCCTGACCCGGCGGATGCTCCGCCGCGGCGACTTCACCTCCCGCCAGGACCTCATCGACAAGATCCTCAACTTCATCCGCACCTACAACCAGACCGCCAAGCCCTTCCGCTGGACCTACGACGCCAAACTCCTCAAGGCGGCATGAACCCCCAAAGGACTTCTGCGGCGCTGCACTAGTTGCCGTAGCGGCGGTTGCCTTACCCGTACAACCTTGACCTGTCCGGGGTGTTGCGCCGCTTGGACCGGAAAACCCCAACCGGGCGGATTCGGCTGGCGAACGACCCGGTGACGGCCGCATACCTGTCCGCCGGGATGCAACTGATCGAAAAGAACCTCGGACCCGGCGCCGAACGACGAACACCGTCGGGAACCGAGGGCGCAGGCGGCAGCGTGTCGCCGCTGCCGAGTTTCCTGTCACAGCGAGTCGTCGCCGCCGAGGTCGCCAACAACCCGCCGCCGTTCCACCGGATGGGCAGCATCGGGACACTACGGACGACCTGGCGATCGCAGTCAGACTACATCGCCGACCTCCTCAGATTCGGACTGTGGGCCCACCAGTTCCCCATAGTCAAACACAGCGAAAAGATCGAAGCCGCGAAACAGCGGCTGATCACCGGCGGCGACTTCGTCGAAGAGTTCCACGCACTGTGCTACTGGCTACTCGTCACCTTGCTGGCAACCCCGGCGTTCCGACTCGGACTGCTCGCTGCCGCGGTCGCTGAAGCTGACGAGACAGTCGCCCGCGCAGTATCCGACCACTACCAGGACAACCGGGACAAGTGGAACAGCCTGTACATGGCAGTCGTGGCAGCGTACCAGGTGAGCCTTCGCCCCGGAACTGTCCCGGAAGACATGGGAAGGATGCTGACGGCCCTCACAGACGGATTCGCCCTACGCGGTCTGTCGGACCCACACACACCGCTATTCGACCACGACCGACATCGCTCACTGCTCGGAACAGCCGCACTAGCACTCATCCTCTCCTTCGGACAACCGGCCGACGAGCCCCCCAACCCGACCATCGAAGACGCGGCACGCGCCATATTCACGCCCAAGTCGCAGACATGACTCGCCGCGCGCTTGACACCACCCCGCCCCGGGGGACAAGTTCGACCGCAGTGAGATGTCGGAAGGCGCGATGAACCACAGCATCAATCCGCTGAACTGGCTCAAGGAGTTGCTGGACCTCATCGAGCGGCCACGCAACGAACGGCTGCAACACATCCTTCACCGGAACGCCGAATGGTGCCGTCAGGCACAGCTGGCGCCGCCACTGTCAGACTTGATCGACCATTCCGCCAGATGAACGGCGCGTACCCCCGCTCGACGTCACCCAGTGAATACGGCGATACGCGCGACGGGTTCGGGAGGCTGTGTGTGAGCCGCGTACCAGCAGAACCCGGCCGGCGCCACAAGCACCACGCAACTTCGGTCCGAGCCGCCGCGCGACCACTTCGTTGCGCTCACAACTTCCTCTCATCGGCAAGAGCGGATTCGCCGTACCGGCGCGGGGCTGGCGGCGTGTCGCGGCGCAAAATTTCGAGGGTGGGGCGACTGGAGCCCTCTGTGCGCGCGACGCTTGTGCCCGTGCAGGAGGCGGATGCGGGGTAGTGGGCTCACGCTGACTTCTCGCTCCTGGGGGGCGCAGGGATCCGTCCGTGTGGGCGTGGCCCCGCCCGGCTGGAGGGGGCCGCGGCGGAGGTGGGTCGTGGCCTGGGGGAGCCTGCCGGTGCTGTTCCGTCACTGTTCCACTGTTCCGTTGGACTGCCATGCCGTGCCAACGTGGCCAACGCTGACGGTGCAGGTCATCCCTGAAGGAGCGCGGCCGGTCACGGCGGCTCACCTGCAAGATCTACGCCATCTTCGAGGGGAGCAGCGAGATCCAGCGCCTGGTGATCGCCCGGGCCATCTCCGGCGCCCCCATCCGTTGAGCCGTCCGTCCAGGTCAGCGGCCTGGCACGCCTTTCGGGACGGCCCCGCTTGCCAGGTCACCCCCGCTCGCACCGGGCCTATACCTGGCTGGAGTCGGGGCCGGGTTAGCCGACCGGAAGGGTGAGCGACTGGCCGTAGATGTTCTGGTCGAGGCCGTGCGCGTTCGGGCAGGTATCCGGCTCGAGCGCCGTCGGTGTGCGGCACTGGTGGACGTCGAACCCGTCGATGTAGTCGGTCTCCCGGATATCCACGCCGGGGAGCACGTCCCGGTTGTCCGTCCAGGCGAGGTAGCCGAAGAGCGAGCCGGGCGTGTCGAAGGCCAGCGCGACCCAGTTGTAGTCGCCCTGGAACGGGGTCGACCGGTTGCCGAACATCTCGTAGGACGGCTGGTTGGTGGTCGAGGAGACCGCGCCCAGCGGGGTGAACGTGGCGCCGTCGTCGGAGACCGAGGCGTAGGTGGCCACGGCATCGGTGCCGGAGGCCACCGGCCGGCCCTGGGCGTCCAGCGCGTTGCCGATGGGCAGTTGCACGCTGTAGGCGTCGTCGGTCCGGTTGTCCTGCCAGACCGCGACCAGCTTGCCGCCCAGCGCGTCGATGTCGGGGAAGTACTGGTGGCCGCGGCCACCAGCCGGGTCCACCGGCACCGGGGCGGACCAGGTCACGCCGTCGTCCACCGAGCGGATGAGGTAGACCACCGACCGGCCGACGAAGCCGGAGTTCGCCCCGGCCGAACTGTAGGACGTCTGGCTCGCGACCACGGTGGCCGGGTCGACCGCGTTGTACGTGGCGAACACGCCGGGCAGCATGCCGCTCTGGTCGGCGGTCGCCCGCGGCTCAAGCGGCACCCGGAAGAAGACGAACCCGCTCGGGCAGGCGGCCGCGCCGTCCCCGCAGTTGCGCGCGCCATCGGAGGGGAAGTACCGGGTGAACTGCGCGATCTGCCGGGCCGGCTGGAACGTGGCACCGCCATCGGCCGAGCGGGCGATCGCCAGGCCCTGCGCGTCGATCGCGGCCGGGGTGTCGCGGGTGCCCCAGGTGACGTGGACGTCGCCGTCGTGCTCGACCGCGATGTCGCAACCCTGCACGTCCCTGCCCTCGGATAATGCGATCGGGTTGGAGAACGTCGCTGCGGAGTCGGTGGACCGGCTGAAGTAGATCTTCGTCCGGCCGCCGGCGCCGACGAACCGCGACCAGCAGATGTAGACGTTGCCGTCGAACCGCCCACCGGTGCGGTCGACCTCCAACGAGGGCTTGTCCTCGAAGATGCCGTTGAGCGCCGGCGTTCCCTGGCCGACAACGACGGTGCGCAGGTAGTCCTTGGGGTAGCCGCTGGGGTGCGGGTGGTTGGCGTAGGTGGCCACCCACACGTCGCCGTTCTGCGGGTTGACCCGGTTGAACGCGATGCCGCCGGCGAACAGGTCGCCGTGGCTGTCGAACGCGAGCAGCGGGTCGCCGGCCTCGTGCTGGCGAAGGTGCAGCGGTGAGGCGATCCCCTCGGCCGAGGTGTCGCTCGGGTAGCCGGGGATCTTCGACGGCATCCAGGTCTCCCCGCGGTCGGTCGAGAACGCGATGCCCTGCCAGCCGCCGCCGAGGTCGGCGTCGCAGTAGTCGTTCCAGCCGGCGACCACCAGGTCGGGATTCGTCGGGTCGATCGCCAGCGTGGGCTCGTTGCCCTGCCGGAACGCGCCGCCGTCGTTGGAGTCGCCGTCGCCGTCGCCGGGCACGTCCGGCGCGGTGCTGCTGGCGGTGTCCGAGCATTCCCGGATGGCGCGGTCGGTGCCGCCGTCATGGCGCACGTACGCCGTTGCGGGTGTCACCCGGTCGTCCTGGTCGGGCGGGGCCGCCGCCGAGGGGGGCGCGCCGGCCAGGAGCCCGAGCACGAGCAGGGCGGCGCAGGACAGCAGCAGTGGTCGTCGCATGGGATCCCTCCAGCGAACCGGCGTTGTCCGCGGGACAAACCACGAGCCCTGATGCTCCCGCAGGCCCCATTCCAGCGCCTTGGCGTGCCGGTGGCAAGGCCTCCGCGACGCCACACTTGCCGGGCGGCGTGTTCGCCCGACGGTCACGATCCCTCCGCGCCGCGCGCCGTAGCCGTGACGGACGAAACCGGCCGACCTCAGGAGCGCACATGATCGAAGCGGTGTTGCCGGAGCAGTTCAGCCGGGCGGAGATTCGGGGGTGGTTCCGGGCGCGGTATCCGGGGGTTGGCCGCGGGGACGGTGTCGGCGCATGTTCAGGTTCGTTATCAGCAGCGGTGGGGGTTGGTGGAACCGGAGGAGGTGATCGCCCCGTACGACATGTATTTGGCCGATCAGCCGGTCGTGTGCCGGCGGGCGTGGGTCGGGTTCGTGGCCGCGGCGTTGGAGCGTGCATGGTCGCCTCGCTGTCGCCGCTGACGGGGAAGCAGCCCTGGGCCGCCTACGGTTCGGGTCGTCCTATTGGGGGCGGATTTCGACGGTACCGCCGGCCGACTCCAGGGCGAGACGTAGGGGCACCGCATCTGCCTTACTGACCCCGGTAGCAACGACGGTCGGGCAACTCTCCAGAAGGCCACGAGCGTCCATCAGCCCGAACCCGGTGATTTCCCGGATCTTCCTCATGAGCGCGATCGGGGTCGACCCGGCGCCGACCAGCACCACCTCAAGATTCCCCGTACCGAAGTCAGGTGGACCAGGATTCGAGGCCGGCGGAACCGACAAGCTGCTCCCGGCCGGCCACACTGATCTGCTGAATGCCCGACCTGCGGCCGTGAGCCCGTCCTCCTCGACTGGCTCGCGACCGCGTTCGTTCTCCAGGAGCCACTCCTGAGCTCGACTCAGCTGAGTCTGGACTTCCTCCAGGTCGAACTCCCACCTGCGCCCAGCTCCGTCCGGCGGCGGGTACAGCGAGACGACGAACCTGACGTCGGCGACCCGAGCCCAACCGAACTGATCATGGTGAACGCCGCTGATGAGGACCTGACCCCAGACGGCAGCACCGAACCACAGCTCCGCGAACGTCTCACCCTCCACCGGGTAGCACCGCACGATGTGGTGCCCGGAGGGAAACTCGTACGGCCTCGGTCCGGGGGGTTCGGTCACCGCCGGATCGTCTCACCCTCCCCAACCGCAAGCATCCGACTATGCCGCGACGACGTTGGTCGGGTGGTGGGTGTGGCGAGTCCCGCGTGGGCTACGGTGATCTGGATGATCGTGGAGCTGGAGCGGGGCCGGTGTTCGAGCTGAGCAGTCTTGACCTGGAGGAGATCGCCACGGCGCTGGCGGACCAGACCGGCTACGAGCACCGGTGGCTCATCGATCCCGACACCGGACAGATCGTGCTGTGGACGGAGGAGGGCGGCATCGACGGGCAGACACCCGTCGACCTGGACGAACTGGATCTGGTGTGCATCCACCCGCTGCCGTCCCATATCTGGTATCAGGACATGGCCGATTTCGCTGACGGGATCACCGATGAGCGAGCCGGACGTAGGCTGTCGCGCGCGATCCAGGGCAGGGGTGCCTTCCGCCGGTTCAAGGACGAGCTGCACGAGGAGTATCCGCATCTGCTGCCGGCGTGGTACGCCTTCCGTGACTTGCGGGCCAAGCGTCGCGCGGTCGAGTGGCTCCTGGACAGCTCACTGATCGACGACGATGCGGCCACGCACTTTCTGACCGACCACCCGGACCCGGATCTGCCCTGAGCCCAGAAGCCTCCGCCAACTCGTTTTCGACTGCAACCAGGGCACGTAGGTTCAGCCGATGACGAGACGTTCGCCGCCGAAGTCGGCGACGATCTCCGGGCGTCCGCCGAGGGCCTTGAGGTAGGCGGCGACGGTGCGTAGTTCGCTGGCGTCGACCTTGGCGCGTTCGATGGCGGAGACGCGTTCTTGCCGGACGTGCATCCGGTCGGCGACGTCGGCTTGGGTGAGTCCGAGGCGGCGGCGCATCTCGGCGAGACGGTAGGCGCGGTTGGTGGCGATCAGCCGGTCGGCTCCGGCCTCGACCTCGCGCCGGTCGTCCGGGTCGGGGAAGAACTCCTCGAGGAAGCTGTCCCGGGTGTAGCCGTGGGAGGCGGTCATTGTTCCTATCTTCCTGTTCGTTCCGGTCCCTGCCTGTTCGTCTCGTTGATCAGGACGTATCAGTTGCGGGTCCGAGCTGCTCCTACCTCTGGCAAGCAACTACGACGGCTCGGAGCGGAGATGGCGAGTGCGACGTGGCTGAACTCGATGTTCAGCAGCAACACACCTGAAGGCGGCCAAATCGGGGCGCCGGTACTGAATGTAACAAAATGGACATCACTGACCGGCGCGGCCATCACGCTCTTGATCTCGGTGTTCCAGGGGAAGGGACCTTTCCCCAACCTGAACAGTGGGCAAGAGGTTGTCCTGGCAGTCGCCGGACTTGCGTTCGTGCTGGGTGTGGTGAGCATGGACATGTTAGCCAGGGCGTGGACAGAGGCGGCGAAGGCCCGAGCGGACGCGGCAACGAAGGCCTCGACCGCTCAGGCAGAAGCGACAACGAAGGCGGCGGCTACGCAAGCTCAAGTGACGCTTCTGCCGAAGGGGCTGGGCGTGCTGTACCAGAACAAGCCACATGTCGCATGGGCGGTCCGCACCGCGAGCGGGGCAGGGAACGCGGAGTTCCTCGTCACCCTCTCCAACGGCACCGGCGGGTGTTGGGCGTCGGCAGAGAAGATCGAGTCGCGTGCGACCAGACCGCAGGCACTCGCCTCGCCGCCGACCCCCGGGGAGTAAGAGACGACTTGGAGCCGGCCGGCGGCCTCATCTACCCCCAGCCTGCTGCCACCCAGGCTGGTGGTCCGCGGCCGTCGCGCGGCACCGGGCCGCGTCGAGCGGCTGGCCGGCCTCCTCGAAGATGTGGGTGGCTTCGAGCATGAGCGGCGCCCATGCGGCGACGTCTCCTTGGGCACGCGCCAGGTGCGCCCTGGCCTCGAGAATCGCCGCCTGCCATGCGGTGTACTCCCAGCGGGCAGCGGACACCTCCGCTTCGGCCAGGTAGCGGATCGCCTCATCGACGTCGCCGATGTCCGCGCAGGCGATCGCGGCAGGCACGGCGAACATGACGTCGCAGAACGTGCACCGATCGGTGTGGCCCCGCAGCGCCTGGGTTCTGTCCACCACCGCCCGCGCCTCCTCCGGGTCAGCAGCCGCCATGATCATCGTGCCGTACACCCGCTGGAGCAGGTGCGGCGCGACCGCGGACCAGCGGGCGAGCGGCAGCGCCCGCTGCAGCAGCCGGTTCGCCGACGGCCGGTCACCGCGGGCCAGGTACGTCTCGGCAAGGCGCTGGAGCGAGTGCGCCTCACCGGCCGGCGCGGCGATCTCGCGGTGGAGGTCGACGGCGTCGCGAAGCTCACGCTCGGCCAGGTCCAGGTCGCCGGCGAGCAGTGCCGCCTCACCCACCAGCGCCGTCGCGAAGGCGACCGCACGCAGCGCGCCCGCGCGTTGGGCCGTGGCCCGCAGCTCCTCCGCGAACGAGATCACCTCCGGGTACGGCGTCGTCCCGTAGAGCAGGTACTCGGCCACGCACAGCTGGGAGTCGAAGACGGCGGTGGCCATCCGGGGGTCGTTCCGGGTGCGCTGCAGGTCCTGGCGGATCCGCTGCAGGTAGTCGCCGCGGTGGTGCGCGATCAGGCCCTGGAGGGTCAGGAGGTCCAACACCTGCCAGTCGTCCCTGCTGCCGACCATGATTCGGCGGGCGTTCGCGGTTGCCTGCCAGGCGGTGTCGAGGTCGCCCCGGAAGTAGGCGAGGTTGCCGCGCACCAGCAGGATCGTCGCATCGGCCGGTCCGCCGTCCGGTTCCAGCCCGTCCAGCGCCGCCTCCGCCGTCGGAAGGTCGCCGGAGTACGCCGCAATCCGTGCCATCCGTGCCAGCAGCATCCGCCGTCCGCGCTCGTCGGCGAACCCGATCGCCTCCCGGTATGCCTGCACCGCCGCGGGGTCGGCCGTGGCCGCCAGGAGATCTGCCCGCAGGGCGTACAGGCGGGCCCCTTCAGGGCCGGTGGCGTGTGGCAGCACCGAGTCGACCAGCGTCAGGGCATCGCGGTAGGCGCCGATGGCGGCCTCGGTCTCGGCCGCCCGCAGCACGTATGGCACAGCGGCGGCGGTCGCTCCGGCCATCAGCAGGTGATGACCGATCCGGGCCGGCGAGGCCTCGAGCGCGATCAGCCGCTCGGCGCAGGCACGATGCAGCTGCCGCTGCCGGTGCGGGGGAACGTCGTCGAGCAGCGCCTCCCGGATCAGCGGATGCCGGAACTGGTAACCGGCCAGGGTGCGGTCGATCACCATGGCGGCCAGCGCCGCGTCCAGGCAGTCGAACGCCTTGCCCTCGGGTAGGCCGGACAGCGCGAGGAACTCGTCGGTATCGAATGTGGTGCCCGTTACAGCCACATGCTCCAGCACTGTCCGGATCGTGGGTGAGAGCGTGCCGAGCGGTACCGCGCCGGGACGGCGCAGCGGCGCCGACCCCTGTTGCATGGAGCGGGCGAGCTCGACCACCCCGAACGGCAGGCCGCCGGAGACCTCCCAGACCTGGTCAACCGCGTCCGGGGGCAGCTGCGGATGGTGCCGCGCCGTGAGTGCCGCGCTGTCCTGGCGGTCCAGCGGCGCGACTGGTAACTCCACCGCTCCGAGACGACCCATCAGGCTCGCCCGCACCTGCTCGAACGCGTCCGTGACAGGCTGGCGCCGGTGCACCAGCACCAGCATCAGCCGCTCACCGACGCAGTTGCGGGCCAGGTAGTGCAACAGTCGGAGGCTGGCATCGTCGGCCTCGTGCGCGTCGTCGACGACCAGCATCGCGCCCTTTCCGGCGGCGGCCAGCCGGGCCAGCTCCGCCACCGCCAGGAACAGCCGCTGGTGCGCGCCATCACCGCTCCAGCCGAGGTCACGGCCGGCCAGCGCCCGGTCGATCTCGGCCCGGTACCGGTCGTCGAGACCGTCCAGCAGCGTCGGGTGCCGCCGGCACATGTCGGCGAGTGCCTCCACGGCGGGCGCATACGGCCAGGCACCCTCCACCGCGGCGGCGATGCCGTGCCCCGTGCGCCAACCGCGCCCGGCCGCCTCGCGGCGTACCGCGTCCACCAGGGCCGACTTGCCGACCCCGGGCGCACCCGACACGAAGACGGTCCGCCCGCGCCCGCCGTACACCTCGGCCCTGATGCGTTCGAACCGCGCCAGCTCCGCCGCGCGCCCGACCAGCTCGTTGTCGTCTCGTGCCGGGCCGGGCGCGGCGACCGCGCCGCGTCCACCCATGGCGGACGCCGGCTCGGCCATTCCGGCCAGGAGCGAGTCACGCAGGGCCAGCGCCTCGTCGCTCGGGCCGACGCCCAACTCCCGGTGCAGCGCCCGGTCCAGCCGCTCGAACAGCCGCAACGCCGCCCGGCGGTCCCCTCGGGCGGCGTGCTCGCGCATGACCGCCAGCACCGCCTCCTCGTCAGTGGGGTCGGCCTCCGCCAGCTCGGCCCAGCGCCCTGCCTGACGCAGCAGCTGCCGGTGGAGCAGTTCCAGGCGACTGCGGGTGTCCTGGGCCCACGCCTCGTACCGGTCCTCGGGCAGCAATGGGCCGGCGTACGCCGCTGCCGCCTTCTCCGCCGCCTCCGCGCCGCCGCCGGCGAGTGCCTCCCCTGCCAACTCCTCGAATCGCAGCACGTCGACCCCGACCGGAGCGTCGGGGAAGAGCATCACCGTTTCGTTCCGCAACACCACGCTGTCGGGACCGAGAGTGCGGCGGGCGAAATGCGCCGCCTTGTGCAGGCGGGGAGTGGCTTCTTCGACCGGCACATCGGGCCACAGCACATCCATGACCTGCTCACGGTGTAGCTGCCGGCGCGGCGCCAGCGCCAGGACCTTGACCAGTGTGGCCGCCTGGCGACGGCTCCACGCCGACGCCGGCACCGCCTGGCCGGCGAGCCGCACCTCGAACCGGCCTAGGAGGTGGATGCCGACGTTCACGATGCCACGCTAGCTCCGATGTCGTCGGTCAGGCGGGAGATCGCCTCCACTTCGGCGCTCATCGCGGAGCTGGACTCCCGCAGCAGCCGGCGCAGCGTCGGCAGGTCCCACCGGTAGCCGGCGACCTGGTCCATCACCGGATAGAGAGGAGAGGAGATCTCCTCGCGCAGGTTGCCGTACCGGGTGAGGGCGCTGGCCTCGGTGGCCTCCCCACGGCGGTGATCCGCGACTGCCCGGGCCAGCAGGTGGGCGTCGCGCAACGCGTCGGTGATGCCGTGGGTGCTCAGCGGGTCCAGGAAGCCTCCAGCGTCACCGACCAGTGCCCAGCCCGCTCCCGCGGGCTCGCGCAGGTAGCTCGGACGGCCGGGGAAGGCCCGCAACCGCCGCGGCGCCCGCGCCGCAGCCAGCCGTCCGTGGGCACCTCCGGTGGCCTCCTCGAGCAACCGTTGGTACCCGCCCGGCAGATCGCGTGCGATCTCCGCGAACCGGTCGGTGCTGGTGCCGGCGAAGATGCACACCTCGCCGTCGTTGGTGGGGATCAGACCGGCGCTGGCACCCGGACGGTAGAACCATTCGTAGCCGATCACGTCCAGCCCCGACCAGTACCCGTATATGACCGCGCCGCTGCCCGAACCGAGCCACCGGGTGCGGGCGCCGGTGCGGCGGGCGACCACTGAGCGGATGCCGTCGGCGCCGACGGTGAGCCCGGCGGACACGCGCACACCCGGACCCGCCCGGTCCCGCCCGGTCACGCCGGCCACCCGTCCGGTGCCGTCACGCAGGACGTCGGTCACGGCCACGCCGAACCGAACCTCGGCGCCGGCGGCGACGGCGGCGTCCACGAGCAACACGTCCAGCAGGGTCCGCCGGGGGGCGTACAGCGCTTCGATGCCGGCCACCGGCTTCAGCGTGACGGTGACCGTCTCGCCCCCCTGCTGGGGATCGCCGTAGTGGAACCTGGTGTGCCGCACGGGCGGGGTTCCGGCCGCGGCGATCTGGTCCAGGATTCCCCACCGGTGCAGCAGCAGCGCGCCGCCGCGCATCAGAGCGTGCGTCGAGAGGGTGTCGCTGCCGCGCCGGGCGCGGTCCAGGAGCAGGACCCGCAGGCCCTGGCGGGCCAGCAGCATCGCGGTGGCGGCACCGCCGCACCGCGCGCCCACCACGACGGCGTCGTACTCGTGTCGGGAAGGCACGGTCGCCTCCTTTCCTCAGCTCGCCACCGGGCAGCGAAGGCGCTGCCGGGCGGCGATGTGGTCGGCGATGAACGTCGCGTCGTGCCGCGCGCCGTCGATCCACGTCGAGCTGCGGCGGTGCTGGAACCGCAGGCCGATCGCGTACAGACCGGACGCCGTGGTGATGCCTCGGCGGTGCCGGATCAGGCCGGTGGCGTCCAGTACGGGTACCTTCAGCCAGGGGTACCGCGGCCGGAGACCGGTGGCCCAGACGACGGCCGAGAGGGAGTCGCGTCGCGGGTCGAGGCAGCGCGGTCCGGGCCCATGCAGAGCCGTCGGTGCAAGCCGCTGGGATGCCGGTCCCGACGCGCCGGCGTACTCGTCGATGTCTGCGAGCACGCGTCGCAGGCGTGCGTCGGCGGCGGCCGTGGTCTCGGCCAGGTCGTCGCCGAAGCGCATGGTGCCGTCGGCCTCCACGGCCGTGAGGCGGCCGGCCAGCCGGACTCCCCGCTCCTGCAACGCCGTCAGATCCATGCGGAGGCGGGTGCCGCCCAGTTGCAGGGACGGCTCGCGCCGGGCCCGTTCGCGTTCGGCGTCGGGCAGTTCGTCGATCGTGCGGTCGAGGGAACCCATGCGCTCGAGCCACCACAGGATGTCCCGGCCGCGGTAGTGGCGTGGTAGCCGGGTGTGGGCGCCGACGGCGAGGACGACGCGCCGGCCGGCCTGCTGCAGTTCGTCCGCGATCTGGACGCCGGACGCGGACGCACCGACGACGAGCACGCCACCGTCCGGAACCTGCGCGGGCCCGCGATAGTCGGCCGGGGTGAGCTGGCGGAGATCGGCTGCCAGACGCGCCTTCAGCGCGGGCACCTGCGGGCTGGCGAAGTAGCCGGTGGCGATCACGAGGTTCGCGGCCGCCCACGAACCCCGGTTCGTGCGCACCAGGTATCCACCGCCCGGCGCGGTCCGGACCTCCTGGACGGTGGTCCGCTCCGCCACGGGTGCCGCGAACGAGCGGGCGTACCGCTCCAGGAAGGCCACGAGGTCGGCCGCGGTCATGAAGCCGTCCGGGTCCGGGCCCTGGTACGCCCAGCCGGGCAGCCGGGTCAGCCAGTTCGGCGTGAGCAGCCGGAATGACTCCCACCGCGCGCTGCGCCAGCGCTCGCCGAGCCGGCCGCGGTCGACCACGACATGGTCGATGCGGCGGTCGGTAAGGCATCGGCTGACCGCCAGACCGGCGTGACCGGCGCCGATGACCAGCGTGTTCGTCGTGTGCATGGTGGTGCCTTCCGGGCAGGGGCCCGCCGCGCCAACCGGCCGCCCGTGGGACGACCGGCCGGCGACGCCAGCGGGCATGACGGATCAGCGGGTGGCGACGTCGATCTGGACCGGCACGCCGTTGGTCACGACGTCGTAGACGGCCGACCTGCGGCGTGACTGCTCGACCAGCCCCTTCAGCACGTCCTCCGGCGCGTCACCGGAGATCGTGAAGCTCACGCGGATGCCCTGGTAGCCGTTGCGCACCTGGTCGGACAGACCGAGGATGCCGAGCAGGTCGATGTCGCCCTCGACGGTCGACTCGACCTCGGTCAGGGTCACTCCCCGCGCCGCGGCGATATTGGCCAGGCCCGAGGTCAGGCAGGCAGCCAGGGCGTGGAGCACGAACTCCACCGGGGTAGGTCCGTTGCCCGCGCCGACGAGAACCGCGGGGTGGTCGGCGTCATAGGTGAAGTCGGCGGTCCGGGTCGTGTCCTCCTGGCCCGCCCCGTAAAAGCCACGGATGGTGCTGCGATTGTGCGTGCCGCTGACCCACCGGTTGGTGGCGCGGAACTGGAACTTCGCCAGCTCAGGGCTGGCCTTGACCGCGTTGAGAGTGGCGAACAGCGTGGGCGTGTCGACGCCGTTGAGCGGCTGGCGGCTGAGCGTGGTGGTCACTGAGGTCTCCTCCGGTCGCCTTGTCCCCGGGCCACGGCGGGCGCCGCGGCGCTGAACGGTGCATGGCGCCGGGACGAAACGCTGGACCGCGCGCCTTCCCCCGACCTTCCCTCCCACCTTCCGCGGAACTTCCGTCCGGGAGGCCGCCGGGCCGGCGCCGGGCGAGCAGCTTGACCAGCGGGGCCGCGTTGCGGCGGGAAACCGGTCGGCACCGATCGCCGACGACCCGGTCGTCATGGGGACGCCCGGCGATAGCTGTGGAGGTCGGGTCATCCCAGCGGCTCGGTGTAGACCAGCGCCGTCCCGTCGAGCACGACCGTGCCGTGCTGGTTGCTGACCGTGGTGCGCAGGCGGGTGATCGGCTTGTCCGTGCGCACGTCGAGCACCTCGACCTCCGCGGTGATCCGGTCGCCCGGGCGCACCGGCGCCCGGAACGACCAGTCGACGTGCAGGAAAACGCTGCCCGGGCCGGGCAGGTCCTCGGCCACGACGGCGTTCAGCAGCCCCGAGGTCACCCCGCCCTGCACGATCAGGCCGCCGAAGCGGCTGCGGGCGGCGCGCTCGCGGTCGTAGTGCAGCGGGTTGCGGTCGCCGGTCAGCCGGGTGAACAGCGCGATGTCGTCGTCGGACACCGTTCGGCTGCGGCGCGCGATGGCGCCCACCCGGGCCGGACTGGCAGCCGAGGTGTTCACCGGTCACCCGCGGGCTGCGCCGACGGCGGGGCGAAGAACTCCAGCGCGATCCCGTCGGGGTCGCGGAACGACAGGCCGGAGCCGTAGTGGGCGTCGACGATCTCGCCGTGGTCGATCCCCAGCTCGTCGAGGTGGTCCTGCCACCGCTTGAGGTCGTCGCGGTCGGCGCAGCCGAAGGCGACGTGGTCCAGGCCCGGGCGCCGGGGGTCGAAGCCGACCGCCGACCGGGGGTCGGGGAACTGGTGCAGGCCCAGCAGCGTCTCGCCGATGGCGAACACGACGTGCCGGAACGGGCCGGTGTCCTCGTCCAGGACCGGGTCGGTGCCGGTGAGCCGGCGGTACCACGGCACGCTGCGGGCGAGATCGGTGACGGTGATCGCGACATGGGTGATCGCGGGGAAGCTGGGCATCGGGACGGGCTCCTTCGGGACTCGGACGGATCGGGGTTCGGACGGATCGGGGTTCGGACGGATCGGGGTTCGGACGGATCGGGGTTCGGACGGACCGGGGGTTCGGGCGGACCGGATCGGTAGGGATCGGGACGGCTCGGACCGGGGACGGATCAGGTTCAGACGGAAACGGGTTCCCGGCGCGCGCGGGCCGCTCGGTGCGCGACGGCGGTGGCGTCGACGAAGGCCTCCTCCGCCCACCACCGCCGGTAGGCGTCCTCGCCGACTTCGGCGAGGAGCCCCGCGGTCTGCGACGCCTGTGCGCGCAGGGCGACGAGCTTGCGGTCGAGCAGGGCCTCGTCGCAGCGCAGCAGCATCGCCACGGCGTCGTCGTCGGTGACCGGTCGCTCGTCCGACATCCACAACGCCACCCGCTCGTTCAGGGAGGCCCACCTGGCGTGAAAGCGGCGGGTGAGCGTTGCGTACAGCAGGCGGGCGGACCCACCGGTGGCCCGCCACGCGGCGGTGGTCCACGCCGACACCGTGCGGTGATCGGGGTGACCGGTCACCCCGTCCGGCCCGAACGTCACGATGGTGTCCGGGCGGACCTGCTCGATCAGCCGGGCGACGGCGGTCTCGCCGACCGGCGCCGGCACGGCCGCACAGCCGCCGTCGGCGAAACCGAGCCAGTGGTGTTCGCTCACACCAAGGGCGGCGAGGCTGGCGGCGGCCTCTAGGCGGCGTACCCGGGCCAGCCGCTGCGGTGGCCAACGGTCGGGTGTGGCGGTGCCGTGCTCGCCCATCGTGGCGGAGACGACGACCACGCGCTGACCGGCCTGCCGAGCGGCGGCCATCAACCCGCCCGACAGGTAGACCTCGTCGTCGGGGTGTGCCCAGACCCCGAGAACCGTGCCGAGATCCGCCACGGACAGTAACGCAACCATGCGCTCCTCCTCGTTGATGTACGCGCGACGGGATGCACGGTGCCGGTCGAGCCTTCCCTCGTCCTTCCCTGGTTGTCGCCGGCGCGGCGGCGCGACCGGCCGGCGGGGAAGGCGGCCGGCGGGGCGGCGGAAGGTCCCGCCGCGATGCTGGCCCCCGTCGCAGCCGAGACAAGAGGAGCTCCGATGTTCAGTCCCGACGCCTGGCGGCTGGTGGTCCGCACCCCCGTTGAGCGCCCGGAGGCGTGGCACCTGGCCGACCTGCGTGCCCGCCGGCCACGCCCGCAGCGGTGATGGCGCCGCCCCGCGGTTCGGCGGCTGCTGGCCGGCCGGCCCCGCCACGTAAGCCCCGACTACGGCGTGGAGGGCGCATGACCGCGCCCGGCGCCGTCGCACGCCTGCGGATGGCGCCGCCGGCAGGTGCGGGGGAGGTCCGCCGCGGCGTGGCGGACATGCTGCCGGTCGTGGTCGGGTACGTGCCGTTCGCCGCGGTCGTCGGCGGCGCCGTCGCCGCGCACCCGGACCCCGTGCCGGCCTGGCTGGCGACGCCGCTGGTGTACGGCGGCGCCGCCCAACTCGCCGTGTTGCAGGCCGTGCAGGCCGGTTCCGGGGCGGCGGTGGCCGCCGCCGCCGGGCTGCTGGTCAACGCCCGGCTGCTGGTCTACAGCGCCGACATGGCGCCGCACTGGGGCGGGCGCCGGGTGCCCGCCCGCATGGCGGCGGCGGCCCTGATCACCGACGCGTCGTGGGCCCTGGGCGTGCGCCGGCACCAAGCCCCGGGAACCGCCGACGGCCGGTTCCGCCACTACCTGGCCGCCGCGGCGACCCTCGCTGGGTGCTGGCTGGTGCTGGTGACGGCGGCGGCCCTGCTGGGCAGTCGGTTGCCGCTCGGCGAGGACCTCGCGCCGGCCGTGTCCCTGTGCCTGCTCGCGCTGCTGGCGCCCGCGCTGGTGCAGCCGGCGGGGCGATCGGCGGTCGGCGCGGCCGTCGTCGTCGCGGTCGGCGCGTCCTACCTGCCCGACGGGGTCGGGTTGCCCGCCGCCTGCGCCGGTGCCGCGGCGGTCGGGCTCTGCGTCGCCCGGAGGCGGCGGTGACCACGTGGGTGGCGGTTCTGCTGGTCGCCGCCGGCAGCTACGCCTTGCGGCTGTTGCCGCTGCTGTTGGCCCGCGGCCGGCGCTGGCCGCAGGAGGTGGAGTCCGGCCTGCGGTATGCCGGGTACGGCGCCGTGGCCTTCCTGTTGGTCGGCGCGGTGCGCGAATCGGCGCACACCTGGTCGGTGGGCGTGGCCCTGACGGTCGGCCTGGCCGTGGGGCTGTTGGCGGTGGCCCGCCGCCGGTCGCTGCCGGTTGTGGTCCTGGCCGGCCTCGGCGCGTCCTGGGCCATGGGCACCCTCATCGCCCTGATGGGGGGATGACCTGCTGGGACGATTCGAGCACGAAACCCCACGATCGACGGAACAGATGACGACCAAGTCAAGGACGCCAAGTTCGTGCGTTCACTCTCGGAAAGTTCCACAGGAGGCGAATAGCGCATAGCTCATCATGTCACAAAACGCGACGAAAAGGATAGTTCAATTGCTCCGTATTGGGCGTCCGTGTTTCTTCGCCCTTTGACGGCCTCTCGATACCGTGGACGCGTCTCCATGCATTCGGGGTGGCGAACCGGACCTTTGAACCAGCCCGACTGGGCCGACAACCCGCCCCTCTCTCCTGTTTGCACGGATCGCGTTGATTTTCGCTCCCGGATCGTGATCGGGTGACCCCATGCTGTGAATGTTTGTGGCAGAGTCCGATTACCGACGGCGGCACCTACATGAACAACTCATGCGTGGCCTTGACGGCATGACCAATTGGGGCGATCATGTGATCACGACGATCACGCACGGGGATTTCGCCCGATCAGCACGTCTGCCGGCTTGGGGCGATCATGGGGGTTTTGGCGGTATCCAGACAATGCGCTTGCATCCAACTGGCCGTGCGAGCGTCGCGAAATCAGTGCGGTCACGACCGGCTCTACCGCCGGGCGCGGTGTCCGATCTCTGAGAGGAAGGCCGCTTCCTTAGTCGTTCAGATCTGCACCCTACCGCCGACCTCGGCAGGGGTGCACCGCGCTTCCCGCTCTGGACGGCTGGCGCGTGGACCCCCAGCTTGACTCGATCACGATCGGCAGGGGGGTTCGAAGGGAAAGCATGCGAACCCGCTGGACTCTACTTCACCCGTGAACCAAGCCCGCCAAGTCGGCCTCACGGGTGCAACGCCTCGAATCTCAGCTCACAAGTTCGTCCATCGCTGTCGACATCGGTTCCTGATATTCGGGCCCGGTGGGGACAGGGAAGGTGGTAACAGTGCGACGAATCAGCATTTTTCTCCTCACGATGGCATTCACGGCATTCATGGCATTCACGGCCCAGGCCGCGTCGGCCACCTCCGGCGCGCACTTTTTCTTCGCGAACTCGTCGGTCGACGACAGCGGCGCCCTCGTCGTGAACTGGGATGAGGCAGGCCTCGGGCAGCAGACCGTCAACTACACGCTGGCCGCAGACGCCACGGCAATCTATGCGTGCATCAACGGCGGCGATAATCACCCGAAGGCCGCCAACAAGGAGACGGTTAAGGCCCAAGTGAGCGCCGGAGGAACGTTCACCCCCGAGAACGGTCGCGTCCAGGCAAGCCTGACGGGCGGCCCGCTGTCGGCCGGCGGCTTCACATGCCCCTCCGGACAAAGACTCGTGCTGGCGCAGGTTACCTACACGAACATCGTGCTCACCGACACCACCAACAACGTCATCGCCCACCCGGCTGACGTGTGCCGGTCGTTCCTCCCTGGCCTGTTCCCCTGCTGAGCCAGCGGACCGGCAACAGGATCGCTCCGGCGGCGCAAGAGGGTAGGCCCCCGGCGGGCCTACCCTCTTCTAACGCGGGTACGGCGCTGATCAGAAGCAGGAGTCGCACGGCTGCGCCTGGCCGCCAACATCGTGACGCGCGAACTCCTCTAGCTCCCACCGCCCACCGCAGACCTTGATGTGGTCGCCCGCCTATCGTGCCACGGAGAGTTGGCGATCGGCGTCCCTGATCACTCCTATCCCTGGAACTGGTCGGTCTACCGTTGGCTCAAGGGCGAGCCTGCCGAAACGGCGAGCATCGAGAACCTGGAGGAGTTCGCGAGGGCGCTGGCCCACTTCCAGGCGGTGCTCGCCAGTGCGGCACCGGCTAGTCGAGTAGGACGACTTCAGACTCCGGATCGTGTGGGAGGCTCGGGTTCCCGCTGATCCGCACATCAGCCCGAGCGTAGGTTCCATCTTCAGCGAAGAACCGACGCTCCTCGACCTGCCAGTCCAGCCAAAGCTGGCTGTGCGTCTGCCCGTCACGTTCCAGCCCGCGCCGCAGCCGAACCTCTGCCGGCGCGTCGACCCAGATCCGGTAGGCCAGACGATCCGCAGCCTCACGGCGCGTGCACGTCACCCCCTCCAGCACCACCAGCGGCGACCACGCCACCGTCTTCCACCCGTCCAACGACGAGCCGAACTCATCGCCGAGCCAGTCCCGCACCTGGTAGTGCGCGTCGGCGCCCGACAGCAACGGCGTCAGGACCTGGCGCTCAAAGCGAGGCCACCAACCGGCGAAGTCGGACCACGAGACGAAGTCGTCGACCTCGATCAACGGCGCGCCGCTTCGAAGAGCCAACCGCGCAGCCAAGGTGCTCTTGCCCGAGCCGCTCGGTCCGTCAACCCCTACCAGTCGGATGCCGCCCTCCGCCCTCCGCCTCATGACCTCCGCCAGCACATCATCCACCCGACGCACCCGCACGCTGCGACGGTAGCTCCATGTACCCGCTCAGGCCGCCTGCTCCTCGCAGGTCAAGAAGACCAAGCGCCGCTGCGGTGTGGTTGCGTACGCGGGCAGCGCCTGGCTTGTGGTGCTGGTCGATGGGTGTCGGCCGCTACGCTGGCGGTGTGACCGGGACCGCGATCCGGCCGGTGGCCGTGGAGCTGCTTCGCCATGTGCGCGCGGCCCGTGACCACATCGACCGCTACTACGCCAGCTCGCTCGACCTCGACGAGCTCGCCCGGGTGGCGGCGGTGTCGAAGTTCCACCTGGTGCGCAGCTTCGAGGCGGCGTACGGGGTGACCCCGATGCGCTATCTCACCCGGCGCCGTGTGGAGCGTGCTCAGGACCTGCTCCGCGGCGCCAACCTCACCGTGACCGAGGTCTGCATGCTGGTCGGCTTCTCCAGCCTCGGGTCGTTCTCCTCCCGCTTTACCCAGCTGGTCGGTGAGAGCCCGATGGCGTACCGCAACCGCTGGGCCGCCCGTGGCGGCGCGCACGTGCCAGGCTGCTACCTGTTCATGCGTGGAGCGCTCGATCCGGGCGGCACCGCCGCGGAAGCGGACGCGCAATCTCGGAGAAGCTCTCCCGCCGCGGCCGGTCCTACCGTCATCGCATGATCACCAACATCTCTCTGATGACCGTCTACTGCCTCGACCAGGACCGGGCCCGGAACTTCTACGTCGACGTACTCGGGTTCGAGGCGCGCACCGACATCACGATGGGGGAGGGCTTCCGCTGGGTCACGGTCGGCCACCCCGCGCAGCCCGAACTTGAGGTGACGCTGATGACGCCCGGACCGCCGCTGGACCCTGAGGCCGCCGAGTGCGTGCGGCAGCTGGAGAAGGGGCAGATGGGCGGGCTCGGGCTGCGGGTCGATGACTGCCGCAAGACCTATGAGGAGCTCACCGCGAAGGGGGTGACCTTCCTCCAGGAGCCGTCCGACCGGCCGTACGGCGTCGAGGCCGTGATGCGGGACGAAACCGGCAACTGGCTGGTCCTGGTGGAGCCGAAGGACTTCACCCCCGCTGACTTCACCTGACCCGGCCTACCGCGGGAACGTCGGGTCGGCCGCCTCCCGCCGGGCGCCGAGCGGCCCGGCGGGAGGCTGGCGGCGTGTGCGGGGCCGGAACCGCGGCGGGCAGTCACCGCGACGCCGCGAGCGCGCCGCCGGACGCCGGACGCGACCTACCGACCCGATCGGTGCCTCATTCGCAACCGTCCGTCGCCTCACCGGCCTCGACCAGGCAGCGGTCGGTCCCCTGGCCTCCCTCCAGGAAGTCGCTGCCGGTCCCGCCGTCGAGCCGGTCGTCGCCCGGGCCGGCGGAGAGCACGTCGGCGCCGCCGCCGCCGCCGAGCCGGTCGTCGCCGGTGCCGCCGTACAGCGTGTCGGCGCCGTCGCCGCCGTCGATGACGTCCTCGCCGCCGTCGCCGAAGACCGTGTCGTCCCCGCCGCCGGCTACGACGACGTCGTCCCCGCCGCCGGCGCAGATGACGTCGTCACCGGGGGTGCCCACGAGGTGGTCGTCGCCCGCGGTGCCGGTGATCGTGCAGCCCCGGGGGTCGTCGTTGAACTCCTCGACGCCCATCAGCGGGCGCAGCGCCCGCTGCTCCTCGGGCCCCGCGAACGCGGAGCGCAGCATGTCGCCGGCCAGCGCGTTTCCGATCGCGGCCATGATCATGCCCTGGTCGAGGGAGAGGTAGGCCGTCGAGACCGTGCCGGTGCCGACGTTCACGCTGTCCCGGAACCCCCACTGGCCGTACAGGCCTGGGAAGGCGCGCGTCAGGCGCTGCAGGTTCGCGAGCGTCTCGGCCGGCGCGAAGCGCAGCGCCAGGAACGCGGCGTGCGGGGTGACGACGCCGTTGGTGTACGCCGATGGGGGCGGCTCGGGCTGCGCCGGGCGGCCCGGGCAGCCGGCGAAGCCCGGGTCGACCAGCGTCCGGTCCTCATTCGACGGGTAGCCGCTGGGGTCCATCCCGATCGCGTCGACGCCGTACGCGTCGTAGCCGCCTTCGGGCGTGTTGGACGGCGAGAACCCCCAGTAGCCGTACCCGGCCTGCACCAGGCCGTGGTGGATCTGCGCGCGCACGGTCAGCGGGTGGTTGGGCCCCCAGCTCCCGGGGCCCCACCGCTCCTCCGGGACGAACAGCGCCGGCATCAGCGCCTCGAACATGCTGCCGCCCCAACCGGGGGTCACCCGGGTGCCGTTGTAGGGATAGGCGCCCTCGAAGACGTCGACGCCGAAGTAGCTGCGGTGGAAGCCGAGCGGCCGGGTCTCCTGCCAGCTCCAGTCGCAGCTGTCCGGGAAGCTGCGCCAGCGCCCGAAGTAGGCCCGCGGCGGGATCTCGCCCTTGGTGATGCCGATGTAGTCGGCGATGCGGCTCTCGCTGACCTGCGTGTCGTAGCAGCAGGGGGCCTGCCCGGTGTCCGGCGCGTAGTAGAACAGGATCCGGTTGACGTCCGGCCGGTAGTAGAAGCCGAAGTTCATGCTGTCGAACAGCGCGCCGGCCCGAGCGGCCAGCTCGGGCACGCTGCGCTGCACCACCCGCAGCCCGGTGGCGAGCCAGCCGTTGTCCACCGAGGAGAGGATCGGGGTCAGCGGCGCCCCGGTCGGCGGCCAGATCGTCAGCTTCGCTCCCGTCCGGTGGTCGTACCAGTTGTAGAACTGGCCGCTCGTGCCGTACCGCTCCATGTGTTCGAGCGTGCCGATCGTCCTGGACAGGCGCTGCACCGTGTCGGCCGGGGTGATGATCCCCAGCCGCTCGGCCACCAGCGCGCTCCACATGTACGCGCCGATGTTGGTCGTCGAGGTCTGCACGCTGCGCGTCCCGTCAGCCTCGAGGCGATCAGCCGGCAGCCCCGAGCCCTCGTCGGTCATCGCCACGAGCGAGGCCCACGTTGCACCCGCATACTCCCGCAGCTGCTGGGTCGAGTCCGCCGCCGCCCGCGGCGGCACGACGAGCATCGCCGCGCCCACCACCACGCTCGCCAGGCCGGCCACGCCGGGCCGCACCGCCATCACTGACCTCAGCCGCATCGCGGTCACCTCCGCGGGGACACTCCAACGTGCCCTGCGCGCGACTACCCAGCCAGGCCGGGGCCGAAACCCAGATGGGGGCCCCGATGTTTCGCGGATGTTTCGCGAGGCCGGCAAATCGGGTAGGGGCCCGGCCGGGGGGCAGCGGGGGACCAGCGGGAAGGGGAGGACGTATGCCCAGGTTCAGACGAGCCGTGACCGTCGCGTCGGTCGTCGCGCTCAGCTTGGCGACCGCCAGCGGCGTGGTGGCCGGGACGCGGTCGAGCGACGAGGCCGCACTTGCGCCGACCCGGCAGTCGGCAAGCCAGGTGATCGAGGCGCGGGTGAATTCCCTGCTCGCGAAGATGACACTGCAGGAGAAGCTGGAGCAGATCCAGCTGCTGCCCGACTTCATGGTCACCGACCAGGAGGTCCGCAACGGTCTCGGCTCGGTGCTGAGCCTGACCGATCCCGTGCAGATCAACCGACTCCAGCACATCGCCGTCGAGCAGTCCCGGCTGCACATCCCGATGCTGTTCGCGTTCGACACGATCCACGGCTTCCGGACGGTCTTCCCGATCCCGCTGGCCACCGCCAGCTCCTTCGACCCGCAGGCGGCCGCGGACGACGACCGGATCGGCGCGCGCGAGTCGGCCGCGGTCGGGCTCAAGCAGATATACGGCCCGATGGTCGACGTCTCGCACGAGCCGCGCTGGGGCCGGATCGCGGAGGGCGCCGGCGAGGACCCGTACCTCGGCTCGGTGATGGCCGCGGCGCGGGTGAAGGCGGCGCAGGGGGCCGACTACAGCGCGCCGGACAAGGTCGTCGCGAGCCCCAAGCACTACGCCGCATACGGCCAGCCGGAGGGCGGGCGCGACTACAACACCACCGACATGTCCGAGCAGCGGCTGCGCAACCTCTACCTGCCGCCGTTCAAGGCCGCCATCGACGCCGGCGCCGACACCACGATGTGCTCGTTCAACGCGATCAACGGCGTGCCGGGCTGCGGCAACCACGAGACGCTGACGGACATCCTCAAGGGCGAGTGGGGCTTCGACGGGTTCGTCGAGGCGGACTGGGCCGCGGTCGCGGAGATGCGGGCGTGCCCGCCCGTGAACCCCGACTCCGGCGACTGCGGGCACGGTGTCGCCGCGGACGGCCCGGACGCGGCGGCGATCGCGTTGAACGCCGGCATGGACTCGGAGATGACCAGCACGCTCATCCGCGACTTCGGCGCCCAACTGCTGAAGCAGGGCCGGATCTCGATGGCCCGGATCAACGACGCCGTGCGGCGGATCCTGCGGGTGAAGTTCCGCGCCGGGCTGTTCGAGCACCCCTACGTCGACGTCTCCAAGGCCGCGTCGGCGCAACTGCTGCCCGACGCGGTGGCGGCCGCCCGCAAGGCGGCGGGCCGCTCGATGGTGCTGCTGAAGAACGGGGGCTCGACGCTGCCGCTCGACCCGGCCAAGAACACCGCCGTGATCGGTCCGCTTGGCGATGACGGCCACGCGATGCTCGGCCCGTGGTGGGGCACCGGCCGGGACGAGGACGCGGTCACCGTCCTGAACGGGATCAAGGCGCAGAGCTCGGGCACGACGACGTTCGTGCAGGCCTGCACCCTCCCGCACACCGACCCGCCGGACTACAACCCCGCGGCCGACTGCCCCGCCGGCCCGGGCTTCGACCAGGCCGTCGCCGCGGCCAACGCCGCCGACCAGGTCGTGCTCGCGCTGGGCGAGTCGCGGGAGATGAGCGGCGAGGCGGCGGCGCGCAGCGAGATCGACCTCCCCGGCCAGCAGCAGGCCCTGATCGACGCGATCAAGGCGACCGGCAAGCCGTTCGTGGTCGTGCTGTTCAACGGCCGTCCGCTCACCCTGGAGAAGGTCGCCGCGTCGTCGCCGGCCATCCTCGAGGCGTGGTTCCCGGGTGTCCAGGCCGGCAACGCGGTCGCCGACGTCCTGTTCGGCAAGGTCAACCCGGGCGGCAAGCTGCCGGTGTCGTTCCCGCGCAGGCTCGGCCAGGTGCCGCTCTACTACAACCACGAGCCCACCGGGCGGCCCTGCGACGCCACTCAGAAGTGGAACTCGCGGTACCGCGACCTCAACACCTGCCTGCCGCTGTACCAGTTCGGCTACGGGCTCAGCTACACCACCTTCTCTGTCACGAACCTCCGGCTGAGCTCGGCCACCACCTCCACGGGCGGCAGCATCACCGCCTCGGTGGACGTGACGAATACGGGGAACCGGGCGGGTGACGAGGTCGTGCAGCTCTACATCCACGACCCCGTGGCCAGCATCTCGCAGCCGGTGCGCCGGCTGCGCGGGTTCCAGCGGGTGACGCTGAACCCCGGCGAGACGCGGACGGTGACCTTCACGCTGGACCGCAGCGACTTCGGCTTCTACGACAACCGCGGCACGTTCGTGGTTGAGCCGGGCCGCATCGACGTCTACGCCGGCGACAGCTCGGCCGCCGACCTGACCAGGTCGTTCACAGTGACCGGCTGAGCCGCAACGGCAACGGCCACGCCGCCCCGCCACGTCGTCGTACGTGGCGGGGCAGCGCCTTGCCGGCATCGTCTCCCTGAACCGGGCGGTGGAGGGCGCGGCGCCCAGGGCGTCGCGTGGGTGGGAATCAGGTGCGGGGATGAGGCGACGTCGATGCAGGAGGCCGGCTGCTTCTGCGACGGTGATCGTCCGTGCCATGCCGACCCGGCCGGTGATCGTCCGTGCCGTCCGTGCCCTACCACCTCCGCCGGTGATCGTCCGTGGCCTGCCGACCCGGCCGGTGATCGTCGCCGCGGAACCGCGGTCACGGCCGCGACAACCCGGCGATGATCACGGGATCCGGCCGCGGACCGGCGCACCCCGCGGACCGGCGCACCCCAGCGACCCCGACGGTGATCGTCCGTGCCGAGGCCGGCCACAGGTTGCGGGAGGCGATGAGTTACTAGGTTCGGTCACGTGGGGGGCGACCGACGAACTCGCCGACGATGTGTGCGAGGTCGTCCTTCATCGTCAGCAGGCCCAGGTGCCCGTCCGGGTAGACGTGCAGCCGGGCCGACGGCAGCAGCCGGGCCATGACCCTGGCGTTGCTCAGCGGGATGATCGGGTCGTCGTCGCCGGCCAGGATCAGCGTCTGCTGCCGGATCAGCGGCAGGAACGGCAGGCTGGTCCAGCCGGCGCCGCTGGCAAGCTGGTACAGGTAACCGCGCCTGGACGCCGGCCGGCCGAAGTCCAGGATCAGCCGCTGGACGAGGTCCGGCCGGCTACGCATCCTGCCGCCGTAGAGCTCTGCGGCGATCGCCCGGGCGTAGCCGGCGTCCCGGTACCGTCGAGGGGTTGCCATGCGCAGCAACACGCCCGGCCTGGCCGGCACCATCAGCCAGCCGGTCGCGGTGGCCACCAGCACCAGCCGCCGGCAGCGCCGCGGGTTCTGGAAGGCGAGTTGCTGAGCGAGGCCGCCGCCCCAGGAGATCCCCAGGACGTCGAACTGGTCGTAACCCAGCGTGTCGAGCAGCCGGCCTACGAGCCTGGCCAGCGCCATGAACGGGTAGGGCAGGGGCGGCACCGGTGACCCGCCGACCCCGGGCGGGTCGAACCGGATCACCTCGATCGCCGGGTCGAGGGCGTCGACGAAGGGTCCGAGCAGTTCCAGCCTGGCGCCGATGCCGTTGCACAGCAGCAGCGGCGCCCGCCCCGGGTCGGTGCCGGGGCGGACGGCGACCCGCAGCCGCCGCCCGCCGACCGACACCGTCCGCACTACGGTCATCAACGGTCCAGCACGTAGCTGCCGGGTGCGTCGCCCAGGATGGGGAACTGCCTGCTGCCGGGCGAGTCCGGCGCCGTTGTTCCCCCCACCCACCGTGGCCGGCGCTCGTCCAGCCGGAGGGCCGGCCGGTCGGGGTACATCTGGGTGGCTTCGACGGGGTTGCCGGCGAGGTTCATGTCATCTCCCCGCTTTGTGACGAACGCCTACACGAACGCGGAGACACCGGTGATGTCCCGGCCGACGATGAGGTTCTGGATGGTCTCGGTGCCCTCGAAGGTGTGGATCGCTTCGAGGTCGGCCATGTGTCGGATGACGTGGAAGTCGAGCAGGATGCCGTTGCCGCCGAGCAGGTCGCGGGCTTCGGCGAGCACCTGGCGCGCGGTGCTGGTGTTGTGCGCCTTCGCCAGGCCGGCCAGCGTCGGCTCGACACGGCCGGACATCGCCAGGTCGGCCAGCCGGCGGCAGTACAGCTGCATCGCGGTGACCTTCGCCAGCATCCTGACCAGCCGGTCCTGGATCAGTTGGAAGCTGACCAGCGGCTTGCCGAACTGGACCCGACGCTGGGCATAGGTCAACGCGGCATCGTAGCCGGCCACCGCATGGCCGAGCGCTCCCCACGCGCAGACGGCCCGGGTGGTCGTCAGCACCGCGGCGGTGTCCTTGAACGACCGCGCGCCCGGTAGGTGACCCTCCGCCGGCACCCGCAGCTCGTCCAACTCGATCTCGGCCTGCCACACCGCCCGCACCGAGCCCTTGCCCTCGATCACCCGGGCGTTGTAGCCGGGGGTGCCCTTCTCCACCAGGAAACCCTTGACCTGCCCGTCGGCCACGTCGCGCGCCCACACCACCACGACGTCGGCGATGCTGCCGTTGCCGATCCACTTCTTGTGGCCGTTGATCACATACGACTCGCCGTCGCGGCGGGCGGAGCTCTCCAGGCCGACCGAGTCCGAGCCGTGCTCCGGCTCGGTCAGCGCGAACGCGCCGATCTTGTCCAACCGCGCCATCGGCGGCAGCCAGCGCTGCTTCTGCTCCTCCGAGCCGAGCATCGCGATCGACCGCATCGCCAGCCCGGCCTGCACACCCAGGAACGTGCCCAGGCTGCCGTCCCCGCGGTTCAGCTCCATGTGGATCAGGCCGGCGGACAGCGGATCCATGGGCGGGCAGCCGTAGCCTTCGATCCCGTCCCCGACGATGCCGACCGCCGCCAGCTTCTCCACCAACGGCCAGGGAAACTCCGCGCGCTCCCAGTAGCCGTTGATCACCGGCAGCACGTCCTGCTCGACGAACGCCCGCGTCCGCCGCAGGTAGTCCAACTGCGCGGGGGTGAACTCCTCGCGCAGCAGGAAGTAGTCGGTCCGCAGCGACTCGCCGATGCGGTTGTCGAGATCCATGGGTG
>WNGB01006889.1_pt1 | contig 28309 bp, 29 predicted proteins | sample 5400681 | NCBI WGS metagenome assembly WNGB01 (sample SAMN13153367, study PRJNA577476) | soil metagenome | isolation source: 115 cm soil or saprolite under grassland replicate 2 | place: USA:California | collected 2016-06-15
CCTGCAGCGCTCACGCAGCTCAATCCGCTGCGCCGATTCGAGTTTCGTTACGTAAGCGCCGGCGGGCCCGACACCGAGAGTGAACGGCTCCCACCACTCCTCGAAGGTCGCGTGCTCGACACGAACCGGAAGAGCAGTCTCCTCCACCTCGCGCAGTCCGGCCTCGACGAAGAGTTCGGCGAGGTGGCCTTCGCGACCGCCCGCGAGGCCCGATTCGTCCTCTGCCTCGGGGTCGACCTCGTGAACCGCTTGCCAGAACGGCGCCAGCGGCGTCTGCTCGCCGGCGTGATCCCAGACGCACGCCGACACCACGCCACCCGCACGCGTGACACGTGCCATCTCCGCGAGCCCGCCGACGGGGTCCGCCATGAAGTGGACGACGAGCTGCGCGAGCGCTGCGTCGAACTCACCGTCGGCGAACGGCAGCTCCTCCGCGGCCGCGCGCCTAACGTCCACTCCAGGATGGCGCTCGCGCGCGGCGGCGACGAACTGCTCCGACGGATCGACGGCCGCGACCTGCGACGCACCGACGCGCTCCACTAGCTCGCTCGTCAGCGCGCCGGGACCGCAGCCAACGTCGACAATGCGCTGTCCTGGTTCCACACCGGCAAGATCCGCCAACTGCGGCGCCAGCAGAGCCGAGTACCTCCCCATGAAGCGGTCATATGCCTCTGCGCCGACGGCGAAGCTCACAGCCAGACTCTAGAACTGAGGCCTTCCAGTTGCTCCTCGGAGAGGTAGATGTTCGTCCGTTGCAATGGCGACGCCGCTTCGGTGGCTTCTCACCCGGGGCCTGTGCTCGAGGCTGTTTGGCGCGGGGAGATCGACCTCGTCCTGTCCTGGGAGCTCGTCGCAGAGATAACGGACGTCCTTACACAACCGAAGCTCCGTACCTACGACATCAGTCCGGATGCGATCCGATCGCTGCTTCGCTTCCTTGCCCCATCGCTTCCGACCGTCGAGATCGACGTTGTCCCGCGGGATCCCGATGACGCTCACGTCGTCGCAGCGGCGCTCGCTGGATGGAGCCGTGGCCCCGTTGGCTGCGGCGTCCGGATCGCTGGCGAGAGTGGTCGGCGCCTACGCATTTGTCGTGGGTTGCCGGGGTTGGCCCGGTAGAGCCACATACGGAGGTCGCCGACCATGTACGACTCTACGATGACGGTAACGGTCGGGCTGGACGTGCACGCTCGCTCGATCCGATTGGCCGTGGTGCGCGCCGACGAGCTGCTGGAGGAGCGGACGCTTGCTTACGACGAGGAGGCGGTCGAGCGGGTGTTGCGTCGCTGGCCGGTGGTGCGCTGCTGCTACGAGGCCGGCCCGACCGGGTTTGGTCTGCAGCGTTTCCTCGCCGGACGGGGGATCGACTGCCAGGTGGTGGCGCCAGGCCTGGTGCCGCAGCGGCCGGGCGACAAGGTCAAGACCGACAGCCGTGACGCGCGCAAGCTCGCGCGGCTGCTCGCGGGCGGTCTGCTGCAGCCGATTCACGTGCCGACGCCGGAGTTGGAGGCGGCTCGTGATCTGGTGCGTGCGCGCGAGGACGCGCGCCTTGATCGGATGCGTGACCGGCAGCGCCTGTCGAAGTTCTGTCTGCGTCACGGGCTGCGGATGCCAACGAGCTCGTGGACGGTCGTGCGACGCAAGTGGCTCGGCGAGCAGCACGTCGAGTTTCCGGCTCAGCAGCAGACGTTCGACACCTACGTGCACACGGTCGACCTCGTCGACGCGCGGATCGAGCGGCTCGAGCGGGCGATCCGCGAGACGGCCGAGCAGCAGCCCTGGCGAGGGCTCGTCGCGAGACTGCGCTGCCTGCGTGGGATCGACACGCTGACTGCGCTCGCGCTCGTCGCCGAGATCGGCGATTTCGACCGCTTCAAGACCGCCGAGGAGTTCATGGCCTTCGTCGGTCTCGTGCCCAGCGAGCACTCCTCCGGCGATAAGCGCCGGCAGGGATCGATCACCAAGGTCGGCAACAGCCACGTGCGTCGGCTCTTGGTCGAGTCGGCCTGGCACGCGCGGCGACGGCCGAAGGTCGGCTACGAGCTCACTCGCCGCCAACGCGGACAGCACGCCGAGGTGATCGAGCACGCCTGGCGCTGCCAGCAGCGGCTCTACCAACGCTGGCAGCGGATGGCCGGCCGCGGCAAGCCACACCAGAAGATCGTCGTCGCCTGCGCCCGCGAACTGGCCGGCTTCGTCTGGGCGATCGCGACCGAACAACCACTCCGCAACGCCTGACCCGTAAACCAGCCTCTCGGCCTCGAGCAGCGGATGCGTCCAGCCACACGGAGAATCCTCGAAGGCTCTATGCGGCACCCGCATCGGGTGACCCGCGACCTTAGACGGAGGCAGCTCCCGACGGTTCCCAGTCATGCGGTCCCGACCCGCGAATGTCAGTCTGATCCACCGTCGCTGCTCCGGACGCACCGCTGCCCGCTGGAGCCTTCTGAAGCAGACGAGGCAGCAGCCGAGCGCGAGGAATGCGTGGTGGATCTCGGCGCGGCGGTCGTAGCGGACGAGTAGCCGCTTGAAGTGGTGCCGCCAGGCGAAGGTGCGCTCGACGACCCAGCGGGCGCGGCCGAGGCCGGAGCCGTGCTCGGTCTGGCGGCGGGCGATCTCCGGCCGGATCCCGCGCTCGCGCAGCTGCCGGCGGTACTTGTCGTGGTCGTAGCCGCGGTCGGCGGTGAGCCGTTCGGGCCGCTGCCGCGGCCGGCCGACGCGGCCGCGCACCGCTGGCACGGCGTCGATGAGCGGGATCAGCTGGGTGACGTCGTTGCGATTGCGCCGGTGAGCGTCCGGGCGAGCGGGATCCCGGTCGCGTCGACCAAGAGGTGGTGCTTGGAGCCGTTTCTGCCTCGATCCACCGGGCTCGGGCCCGTCGCGGCGCCCCCTTTTTCGCCTGCACATGACTGGAATCAGCCACCGCCCGCGACCACTCAAGCTCGCCGGCCGCGCGCAGCTCGGCGAGCAACAGAGCGTGCAGCCGCTCCCACACGCCCGCCCGCTGCCACTCATCCAGCCGGCGATAGCAGGTCGAGCCCGAGCCGAAGCCAAGCTCCAGCGGCAGATGCCGCCACGCGATCCCCGTGTACAGCACAAATAGAATCCCTTGCAGCGCGGCTCGATCGTCCAGCCGCTTTCGACCTGGAAACCGGAAGCGCCGCTCCACCTTCGGCAACAGCGGCTGCACGCGCTGCCACAGCGCGTCCGACACGATCCACGGCGCGATGGCCATCGGCACCCCTCTCAGCTTGACGACGGATGCCGACGGCCTTCGTCGTCGGTCTGCGGGTCCCTGCCCGGCGCGTCCAGCAGGCGGTGCCATCGGTGGACGCGAGTGCGACGGCCGGCTCAAGGGGAAACTGCAACAGCGATGCGGACGCCTCGGACGCTGACACCTGACGACCTTCAGCGGTGCCCGATTTGGGAGGAGATCGGGACCGAGGGCGGCCCCTACGATGGCCGGCTCCGACCAAGGCCAGATCTGTCGGTCGCCGCAGATCCAGAAAGCGAGACGGGAGATTTCATTGTCCACACCGACTTCACCCTTGCGGACGGGAGCGTCGTTACCGGCTACTGCTCGCCAGCACCGGTCGCCGTCATCGAGCTGCGTGGTTGGTTCCGCGGCATCGGTCTGCTCCAGCCCGCCATCGTGCTCGAGCGCGGCCAGGTGCCGTTCTGGTTCGTCGAGGAGCCCGGCCGGCGGGAAATCCTCGCGCTGTACGACACGCTCGAGCGTGGCCCGGAGCAGGTGTTCCCGATCGAGTTCCGAGCACGCGTCGACGTGCCCAGCCACATGTTTGCGACCGGCCGACTCGACGGCTTCTGCTTTCCACGCCGGCCGCCGTTTCTGTCTCCCTTCCCCGCGCTAAACCGCACGCTTCTCGCCGAGCGACTCGGGCACGTCCACTAGCGACGAACGCCCACTCGGCGGAACATGTGCCTCATTTCGATTCGAGCTCTTAGCCGCCGAGTTCGGCAAGATCAGGCCGAAGTGCACGATCCGAGACTGACAACGGCCCGCGTGGCGAGGCTGGCAACGACAGATCCCGACGGCCGGCCGCACCTCGTCCCGATCGTCTTCGCGCTCGAGGGCGATACGCTCTACTCCGCGGTCGACCGCAAGCCGAAGCGCTCGTCGAAGCTGCGCCGGATCGAGAACGCCCGCGCCCGCCCCGACGTCACCATCCTCGTCGACCATTACGACGACGACTGGGGCCGCCTCTGGTGGATCCGCCTCCGCGGCCGCGCCCGCGTACTCGACGAGGGTGAAGAACGAGAACGCGCGCTCGCTTTACTGCGGGAGAAGTACCCGCAGTACCGCACCAAGCCGCCCGACGGACCGGTGCTCGCAGTCGACGTCACCGAGGTGCGCGACTGGAGTGCTTGAGGCACACAAGGGGCGGTGACCGAGCGTGACGCTACAGCTACCGCCCCAAATGTCCGCCCGCGCCCTTAACGCGGAGTCAGGAAACCGGTAACGGTCCCTTCGATCGTGAACGTCCCCACAGGCGAAGGGAAGCTCTGAAGCGGAATCGTGCAGGTGATCGTGTTTTGCAGCGGCGCGGCCTTAGCCGACGTGTCCGTTTCCGTCATCGTCGAGCCACCGGTGGGCGTGAACGTGAAGGTGATGTTGAACGACGTCGGAACGAAGACCGACGTGCTGCCGATGATATGAGCCGGCGTGAACTCGCCGTTGCCGTTTACGACGACGTTGAAGGTTTCCGTGCCGCAAACGGCCTGCAACTGCGTCGCGTTCTTTGCGTTTGTCGGGTCCGCTCCCGCTGTCGGCGCGATCGCGACTGCGGCGAGTGCGCCGCCAACGACTAGGACGAGCAGGCGTCGCTTCATCTCTCCCCCTTTTGGTCGAATTGCCGCCGCCTCGCGTTCCCTGGGCCCGCGCAAGCCAAACCCTCGAACAGCGGAGATCGGTTCTGTGGCGCTACGCGTCCAGGTCGAGAGCGAGCTTCAAGGCCGTACGCAGATGGGCAACCGACTCGGGATCGAGCTCACCGCGGCGATGGCCGACCGCCTGCTTGGGGATCGTGAACAGGTTGTCGCAGTTGACGACGCAATTGCGGTCGATCTCACGCCGGCGCTCCTCGTCCAGCAGCAGGTCCCCGCCCTCCCGCACGTACCGAGTCCCCCACTTTCCGCTCGGTGCGCGCGGCGGGCCCGCGCTCGGCCAGCGCCGCTGCACATTGGGAGCAGAACTTCGCCCCCGGCTCGTTCTCATGCCCGCAGTTGGGACAGACGTTCACACCTGAAGCGTAAGGCGCCTCCAGACGTGAGACCTAATCCAGCGGGATGTTCCGGCTAGACGTATCCGACCAGCAAGAGGATCAGCGCGATGACCAGAATGACCCACAGCCAGTTATTGACGGCGACGCCGCCGATCACCGCAAAGATGATCAGCAGCAGCACTAGGAGCCACAGCAACCCCATGGTTCACCTCCGATCAGCGGGTTTGTTCTTGGCCAAGTACCGGTTTCACGCGTTGTCAAACGCGGAATCGGATACCGAAAGTCGGGCGACCTAGAGGAGGCAAAGATGTCGACAGCAGCAGGTGGCCGCGCTCGAGATCGCGGCATGTGGGCTTCAAGGTGGACTGCGGCGCCGCCTCGGCGTGTCCACGACAGCGAGACCAGGCCGTTCTTCGTCACCAGCGAGTTCCTCGTCTTCGTACTCATGCTGATGGGACTCGGCATTGCAGCGAGCTCGTCACCCAGCGTCGACGCCCGCTTCTTCTGGACCGCCGCGACCGTTGTGAGCTCCTTCTACATGCTCAGCCGCGGGATCGCGAAGTCCGGAAGCCGCAGCCGTTCCTGGGATCCGCGCGAGGACATCGAGGTGGGCCGGGGAGACCGACGCGACTGATTCCAAGCCGGCTTTGGCCGGCGTTTGTACATCAGATCTGATATCCCTGGCTGGATGACGTCCGGGGAACTTCTGCGTGAGGCGCGGCGCCGGCACGGGCTGACGCAGGAGCAGCTTGCCGCCCGTGCTCGCACGTCCCAGGCCGCGATCTCTCGAATCGAGCGCGACCTGGTTTCCCCATCGGTCGACACCCTCGCCCACCTCCTCGACCTGCTCGGAGAGGAGCTCACCCTCGAAGCACGTCCGATCGACTACGGCCACGACGTGACGCTGCTGGAGCAGAACCTGCACCGGACTGTGTCCCAGCGAATCGATCACGGAGCCTCGTTCGCGAACTTCGTCCTGCGCAATCGTGCCGTTGCACGAGCCGGTTAGCTTCGAGCCTAAGCCACAGGAACTCGGCGCAACTCTCAGTGGCGCTCCGCCCGATGCGCCCTTCCCGTTGGATGCAAAGACGCTAAAAGCCGGGGCGCATCTCACTTCGAGACGCCCTACGGAAGCCTCGACATCCTCAGCGATCCGGATGGTGCGCCACCGTACGCACGGCTGAAAGCTGGAGCCGGGGAACCCGCCGAGATTGAGGGTGAGCCGATTCTGGTCGCCTCGCTTGACCAGCTGATCGCAATGAAGGAAGCCTCGGGCCGCACGAAGGACAAGCTGATGGCGACCGAGTACCGCGTCCTCTCGGACGAGCTGCGCGCGCCGAAGGAATAGGTCGGTCCTAGCAAGCTCCCGTCTCGTCGGCGAGCGCGATCTGGGTAATGAGCACGCCGCCTGAGCGCGCGTAGCTCACGAAGGTCGCCTCGCTCCTCGGGTCGCCGTAGATCGGCGAGTACCGGGGAGCATCGACGCGGACATCTGCGAAGCCACGCGGCGGGACACAGACACCGATCTGACGGCTCGTCCCACTCTCGCCGGCATTGCCACGCCAGTCGCTCGCGTTGGAGCTGATGTGAAAGCCACGTGCTGCGACGTCGCTCGGGCCTCGAATGGAGATGGTCAGAAAGCGCAGCGTGGGCCCGGTCTGTCCCGGCGCGGCGAAGACCCTGATCGTGCCCACGACGCGCGGGATCGTCCATCCGTCCCGGTAGAGATCGAACGCCAACCAGTCGGCCCGCCACGGCCTCTCGGTCTCGATGAGCGCGACGCCTCGGTCCTCCCCCAGCGGCTTTCCGGCGAGCCGGAACCTCGTCTCCGCGATGCCCTGGACGACGTACTGGCTCGGCGACACGTTCGCGCGGCCCGTTGACCGGTCGAAGCTCAATGCCACTTTCGGGAACGTCTCAGGCGTGCCCGTGAACGCATCTTCGTAGACCGCTGCACGCTGCACCGAGGCGTTCCAGAACTCGACGTTCCACCAGTACGCGACGTTCTCCCAGTAATTGCCGTACAGGAACGGGTACGGGATCATCGTCACCTTCGTCGTGGGCCCTACCTCTCGGTCGATCCAGTTGAAGACGACACCCTGGTCGAGCGTGAGCGGGCGTCCACTCGTGCCGTCTTTCGTGAACAACCGCGTGAAAGCCAATGCGGTCTGGGCGGGGATCGTCAACGTGGCGATCGCAATGAGCAACACCGCCGCCTGCCGCCCGCGGAGGAGAGTCGAGGCAAGCACGAAGAGCAGTCCTGCGCCGATGGCCAGCGAGCCAAGGAACAGCTGCGCGCCTTGAACCGAGCCCGTGAGGTCGAGCAGACCGTCGTTGAGGAGTGCGACCGGTGAGTCGACATTGAATTTTTGGTAGCGAATCACCGGCACGAGCGCGAGGGCCATCGCCAGCAAGCCCGTGGAAAGGACGAGCGCCCAACGCGACCAGCGCCACTCCCTCAGGAACGCCGCAAACGCGATCAGGATCAGCGGCACGACATAGAAGAGGTAGCGGTCGTGCAACCTCTCCTGGCCGAACCTCAGGTCGTATGAGGTCACTTCGACGAGGAGCGCCGCGATCGTCACGGTTGCGATGGAGGCGAAAGCCTGTTGCTCCCTGCTCCGCGCCCCCACGAGTGTCATGAGCAACCACGCGAGGCCGACGATGAAGGGCAAGATCCCTGTCCCGAGCCCAAGCGGCGCGAGGTGCTCCAGCAGAGAGCGACCCATGCCTTCCGGCAGCAGATTGCCCTCAGCCGTGACCGAATAGGTGCCGAGCGCATTCGACAGCCCGCCTGTCGCAAGGAGAACGACGCCGGCGGTCATCAAGCCGGCGTAGGCGAGTGCGAGTTCTCTATGCGCCGACACGAGCTCCGCCACGGCGCCCCGCACTCGCATCCAAACCGAGCCCGCCGGAGCGAAGGCAAAGTGATGGATCAGGAGCGTGAGCGGCACGACGACGAGCAGGACTGCGAACTGCGTTCGAGCGAGCGTCGCGACCAGGAGAGCGATCATCAGGAGAACGTCGTGTCGGGCGCGGGGCGTCACGGTGGCGCGTTGCAACGCCAGCGCCGCCCAGAGGAAGACCGGATACGCGACCACCTCGGTCATGAGGAAGGAGGAAAGGGCGATCCAGGGGATACAGACACTCAGCGCTGCAACGAAGTAGGACAGGCGATTGCTTTGCGTCACTCGGCGGGCAAGCAGGAAGGCGGGGATGCTCGCCGAGCTCATGAGAAACGCGTTGAGGACGTGCGCGTCGTGCAGTGCCCCCGGAACGAGCCTGTCGTGGAAGAGCGGTGCGAGCAGGAGCGGATAGAGCTGATTGACGTTTCCGATCAGCTCACCGTGGATTTGCGGAAACGGCGAGTGCTGTTGAACGATGCCGATCGCCAGCCGCTCGTAGAGCAGCTCGTCCGTCATCACGTACCAATCGACGACACGACTCGTCACTGCCGCGAGGCCCGCCCCGAGAGCCAGCCAGAGCGCGGCAACCGGCAGGCCCGCCCGCTGCGCCGCGGCCAGGCGGGAGACCCAGAGAGATCTCTTGCCCTCCCCCAGCTCGGTTGCGGCCGGCGCCTCCAAGTCCCTGCTGGAACCTACCGGCAAAAGGGCGCGGGTCGAGGCGCCTAGTTCGGCGGGATGTTCTGGTTGATCCGGAAGAAGTTGTCCGGGTCGTACTTCCGCTTCAGCGCCTTCAGCCGGTCGTACTTCTCCGCGCCATAGGCGGCGCGGATTCGATCCTCACCTTCCTCGCCGAGGAAGTTCACGTACACCGTGGTGTGCCAGGGCTCTAGCGCCGACCAGAAGTTGCGGACCCACTCACGCTCCTCCTCGAAGCCCTCCGCCGTCGCGGTTGCCGCACCGATGTTGTAGGTGAAGCCGGCATGCCGCCCGCCGAACGCGGTGTCGTCCTCCCCCACCCGCGAGACCGCGCCGCCCGTCTGCCAGATCGGGAACGACGTCAGCGGCGACTTGATCCGCAGCGAATGGTCGACGGTGATGTCGATGATCTCATCCGACAGCTCCGGCACGTCGCAGCTCTTGAAGTAGTACCAGCGGCCCGGCACGAAGCTGGGGTCGAACATCGCCTGGTGCGTGAGGAACGGCTTCGGCGCGCAGACGTCGGCGACGGGCGATCCGAACGCCTTCAGCGGCGCGATGAACCTCTCCCCCTCCTCCAGGTCGCCGGCCCAGCAGCAGATGACCATCACGACCGGCTTGCCGTGCAGCTCCTCCGGGACGAACGGCAGCGGCGGCGCCTTGCGGTGGACAACGATCGTCATCAGCTCGTCCGGCGCGTCCGCGACCCAGTCGCGGTAGAAGCGCAGCACCTCCGCTGAATCCTCCATCTTCCAGAAGATCGGCCCCGCGAGCACCGTCGGCCCGAGCGGGACGCAGTTGAACTCGAACTCCGTGACGATGCCGAAGTTGGAGCCGGCGCCGCGCATGCCCCAGAAGAGGTCGGCGTTCTCGTCCGCGCTCGCCTTCACGAACTCGCCCTCGGCCGTGACGAGATCGACCGACCGGAGCTGGTCGATCGAGAGCCCGTGCTTGCGCATGATCCAGCCGATGCCGCCGCCGAGCGTCAGCCCGGCGACGCCGGTGTGCGTGACGATCCCCGAGGGAACGGCCATTCCGAATGTCTGCGTCTCGCGGTCGAGCTCGCCGAGCAGCACGCCGGCCTGCACTCTCGCCGTGCGCGCCTCCGGATCGACCCGGACGCCCTTCATCAGGCTCAGGTCGATGAGGAAGGCATCGTCAGCGACGGATAGGCCCGGGAAGCTGTGCCCGCCGCTGCGGACGGCGACCGGGAGGCCGTGCCCGCGGCCGAACCTGACGGCCGCGATCACGTCCGCGACGCCGGCACAGCGCGCGATCAGCGCCGGGCGCTTGTCGATCGAGCCGTTCCAGATCTTGCGGTGCTCGTCGTAGCCGGGATCGTCCCTCTCGACGATCCGGCCCCGGAAGCCCGCTTGGAGCTCGGCCAGCGCAATCTCGTCGAGTGTGAGTCCTTCGGCTATCGCAGTCATGGGCGGAGTCTTTCATCAGACGGCGCTCGCTTCTAGTTTCTTCCGCTCCTGGCTGAGAGACTTGGAGCCCATGCGCGTCGCCGTCATCGGCCTGGGTGCGATGGGGAGCCGTATGGCACGCCGGCTGCTCGACGGGGGGCACGAGCTCGTCGTCTGGAACAGGACGGCCGCACTCCTGTCCGCGCTCGGATCCCCAATCCATGTCGGCCCGCTCAGCGCCGGCGCATCGTCGAGCGAGCGCCGGTTCATCCACCTCGATCCCGCTAGCCGCCGCCCTCGGTCTGGTCAAGCAATCAGCTCCGCGCGGTCGGTCGCCGCGGCGAGGCGGCGGTCGGCAGTGACAAGTGGTGCGCCGAGCGCCTCCGCCAAGACGACATAGGAGGCGTCGTAGACAGAGATCTCGCGCTCGAGAGCAGCGGCGAGCGCGGGGCGCGCGAGGGGCGCAAGGGCTTGAACGTGCAGCGGGAGTTGCAGGAGTGCGGAAAGCGCACGATCGGCATGCGCGGGAGTGAGCAGGTTCGCACGCACGCTCTGGCGAAAGGCGTTTCCCACCTCGCTCCAGATCAGGTCAGGGGCGATCGCGCGCACTTCCTTGCCCAATCGGGCAGTCCATTCCTGCGCGGCCGGGGACCCCGTCAGTCCCGCGCGCACGAGGACGCTCGCATCCAGAACCGCTCTATCGGCTATCGCGGTCCTCTCGAATGAATTGCTCAGGCGGCGGTGCGTCCTCCGGCCAATTGATCTCGGCAGCGAGCGCGGCAAGTTGGCGCGTGATCTCCGCGGCATCTTCCTCGTAATCCGGGATGCCTCGGAGAATGTCGATGACTTCCGCGTTCAGAGAGCGTCCATTCCGTTTTGCGCGTGCCCGCAGATGCTTGTAGAGCGCCTCGGGGACGTCCCGCACAAAGAGGGTTGCCATTGTGACCATGCTAGCACTTCGCTAGCGCGGTGGCCATGCGTAGGTCACGCGTGGATCGAAGCACGGCGAATGCGACGCGTTCGTGCCAATTCGGTGACGCTATTCAGATGTCGCGGCGGGCGCAGGGAACCACGCCGGCAGATCTCGTCAGCGCCGCGCGCGCGGCGGGCGTGTCGGACTCGCGCGTTCTTGCAGCGATCGCCGCCGTGCCGCGGGCCGACTTCGTTCCGCCCGATCTGGCCGCTCTCGCGTACCAGGACTCGCCGCTGCCGATCCCTCACGATCAGGTGACGACGCAGCCGTCGCTCGTCGCCCAGATGGTGGCGGCGCTCGCGCTCACCTCCTCGGACCGGGTGCTCGAGATCGGCACGGGCTTCGGCTGGCAGACGGCACTCCTTGCCCGACTCGCCGCCGAGGTGTGGAGCGTCGAGCGCTGGGACGACCTCGCCCGCACCGCTCGTGCGAACCTCGAGCGTCACGGCGTCGCGAACGCCACCGTCCTCGTCGGCGACGGCACCCGCGGTCTTCCCGAACAGGCGCCGTACGATGCGATCCTCGTCGCTGCCGCGTTTCCGGAGGTCCCGGAACCGCTGGCCGCACAGCTGCGCGACGGCGGCCGGCTCGTGCAGCCGATCGGGCCGGGCGGGGTCGACGAGGTGACCCTGTTCGGGAAGCGCGGCGACACGTTGCGACGAAGCGGCTTCGTCACCGGCGCGCAGTTCGTCCGGCTCTACGGCGAGCACGGCTTCGTGCTCTTCGCGCCAGAGCTCGTCGAGATCGTGCGCGAGGCCGATCTCTGCCTGCTCAACCTCGAGTGCTGCATCTCCGCCCGCGGTGAGCCGACGCCGGGGCGCGTCTTCCACTTCCGCGCGCCGCCCTGGGCGACGCAGGCGCTCGTTCACCTCGGCGTCGACTGCGTCACGCTCGCGAACAACCACGCGCTCGATTTCGGCGAGGACGCGCTCCTCGACACGCTCGCCCATCTGGACGCGGCCGGGATCAAGGTCGTGGGCGCGGGCACCGACGCCGAACGGGCCCGTTCGCCCGTGATGATCGACGGGCTGACCGTCGTCGCCTTCACCGACCATCCGCGCGAGTACGCGGCGGGTCCGAACCGTGCGGGCGTCGCCTTCGGCATGCCGGACTCGCTTCCCCAGGCGGAGCCGCTCCTCGTGACACCGCACTGGGGTCCGAACATGACGACCGAGCCGGGGCGTTCGATCCGCCGCGCTGCGCAGGAGCTCCTCGACGGGGGCGCGACACTCGTCGCCGGCCATTCGGCGCACGTCTTCCACGGCATCGCGCCGCGTGTCCTCTACGACCTCGGCGATTTCCTCGACGACTACCGCGTCGATCCGAAGCTGCGGAACGATCTCGGCCTGCTCTTCCTCGTCGACCTCGCCGGCGACCGGCTCGAGGCCGTGCCGCTCAAGCTCGAGTTCACGCACACGCGCCTCGCCACGGGCGAAGACGCCGCGTGGATCGAGCGGCGCTTCGCCGAAGCATGCGCCGCCTTCGGCACGGAGGTCACCGTCGAAGACGGCCGCCTGCTGGCGCGGTGGCGTTAGCATGCGCCTCACGATGGCCGCATCACAGCTGATCGAGGCGCTCGACAAGGCCGACGTGAAGTACGAGCTGCTGCCGCACGCGCACACGGAGACAGCGCTCGCGGAAGCGGACGCGCTCGGCGTCGCGCCGGACGACGTCGCGAAGACGCTCGTCGTCAAGCTGCCGGACGGCTACGTGCGCGTCGTCGTGCCGGCATCGGCGCGGCTCGACATCCGCAAGGTCCGGGAGATCCACGGCGGGGGGAGGCACAAGGTCCACCTCGCCTCCGAGGAGGATCTCCGGCGCGACTACGCGGCGTTCGACCTCGGCGCGGTTCCCCCGATCGGCGGGCGCAGCGATCCCGTCATCGTCGACCGGAAGGTCGCCGACCGCGAGACGGTCGTGATCGAGGCCGGCTCACACGAGGAGTCGCTGCGGTTCGCGGCGGCCGACCTCGTACGCGTCACCGGCGCCTCCGTGACGGATATCTCGGAGGAGTAAGTCCTCCCACGAAGGGCCGTGTCCCTTCAATCAAGGTCTGACCCTGGGTGTCGCGAGTCTGTGTCACTTCGTCCACAGGTTGGCGGGCGCAGAGCTAGGGCTTCGCGACGGGAGTGACGACTTGTCGCGATCTCCTCGCCGGCGTCCGCTTACGGGTGTTTCGTCTCGTCGGCCTTGATGTCGCCGTGGAAGCGAATCTTGCCGCCGACCAGCGTGTCGCCCCAGGTGCCCTTGCCGTTCTCGGTCGCGCGGTAGGTGAACTGGTATCGGGCATAGCGGAACGCGGCGATGCCGGTGAAGTACTCGCGGAGCCAGTCGAACGTCCCCGCGCACTGTCCCTTGACGTCGTCGCTCGTGCACGCGAAGTCCTTGACGCCGAGGAAGCCGCGCACCGGCGCGCCGCGGGGTGCGAAGGTTCCGCGGAAGGTCGTCACCGACGACCCCTTGAACGTCCCCCGGATGCCGGCGGGGATCTCCGTCTTCCCGCCGGGGCTCCAGCCTTCGATCGTCGTGAACCGGCCGTCGTAGTTGCTCGTAGAGCAGAAACGGCCCGGCGCCTTGCGCCAGACGCGAACGGCGCGGGTGTAGTCGTCGAAGGCCCAGTTGTTGCCCTTCACGCCCGTGTCGACGTCGTTCTGGACGCCGTAAGTGACGTTGAGCACGAGCTTGCCGGCGCCACAGCCGGGATTCTTGGCTGGCTGAGCCGGGGACGCCACCGCAAGCGCGAGGACTACTGGGACTAGGAGCCCTCCCATGTTCAAGTAGACGCCTTGTAAATCAGGTTCTTGCGGTGCGGCAATCACGTCATGATTGGCTCCAATGCCGGATGAACAGGACGAGCTAGAGCAGGCCTGGCAGGCGCTCGCCGACCGGGAGCGCCTCCTCAACCAGACGATCGCCCGCCGCTCCGCGGAGATCGATGCGCGCGCGCGCCGCTACGAGGAGATCGGTGCCGACCTGGATGCACGGCGGCAGCTGATCGAGGAGGCCGAAACCGATCTCGTCGAGCGAGAGCAGCGCGCGGCGCTCGCCGAGGAGGAGATCCGCGACCGGCGGGAGGAGCTCGAGCGCGCGCAGACCGATCTCGAACGCGTGCGCCAGCGTGAGCGCGAGCTGGACGTGCGCGCGAGCGAGCTGCGCGGGCTCGCGGCCGAGCTCGAGGAGCGCAGCGAGTGGATCGCAACAGCCTCTGCCGCGCTCGATGCGCAGGAACGCCGCGCGAAGGCGCTTGCCAAGCACGAGGCGGACTTCGAGCGCCGCGCAGCCGAGATCACAGACCAGGAACGTGTCCAGGGTGCGGCTCTGCGACAGCTCGACGTGCGCGCGGCCGAGCTCGAGGCGCAGATGGCCGAGCTCGACGCGGAGGCAAAGCGCATTCAGAAGGCGAAGGGCGAGCTGAAGCCGCGCGTGACCGCGGTCAAGGAGCGCGAGCGGGAGCTCGACGAGCGCGCACGAGAGCTCGAGGAACACGCCGCGCGCAACGCCGAGCAAGAGCAACGGCTGGGTCGCCGAGCCGCAAAGCTCGCGGTCGAGGAGACGGAGCTCGCAGGTCGCATGCGAGACGTCCGCGAGCAGGAGCAGCGGCTCGCCAACCTCGAAGAACGTGCGCGCGAGCTGGACGAGCGTGCGCGCGAGCTCGAGCGTTCAGCCGCGGAGCTGGACGAGCGCGGTGCGTGGCTCACCGAGGCGGTCGCCCGCGTCGAGGCGCGGGAGAGGGACGTCGCGGATCGCGAGCGGCACGTGGTTGCCGCAGAGTCGCGGTTTGCCCGCACCGAGCAGGAGCTCGACCTGCGCAAGGCAGCCCTCGACGACCGCGACCGGCGGCTGACGCAGGCGGAGGAGGCGCTCGCCGAACGGCGGCGTCAGATCCGGGACGAAGAGCTGCGCCTCCAGACCGGCGAGCCGGCCTAGAGCTCGAACGCCATCAGGATCGCGTCGACGTACTCGTCGCCGCGGCGGTAGTGCGCGCGCCGGTAGCCCTCCTGCACGAAGCCGAACTGCTCGTACAGCGCAATTGCGGCCGCGTTGTACGGGAAGACGTGCAGCTCGAGCTTGCGCACGCCGGCTATGCGCGCCCACTCCAGGGCGGCTCGTAGGAGCGCGGTACCGATGCCGCGGCGACGGTGCGAGGCGGCGACCATCAGGCCGAGATCGGCGACGTGGCGACTCGCGGGATGCTGGTCACGCGCGATCGAGAGGCGGCCGACGATCCGGCCCTCGTCCTCCGCAACGAAGACGGCCGCATTCGGGTAGCGGCGGATCGCGCGCAGGTAGCGGCGCTCGTCGGCGGGATCGCGCCAGCCGTTCGTCGTCACCAGCCAGCCTTCAGGCTCGGCGCCGACAGCGTTGCCGAGCGCCGTCAGTCCCGCCGCGTCGGCCGGCTCGGCGCGACGGATGATCATTCGACGACGACTCCGGCACCGCCCCTGCGCGGATCGCCGGCGGCGGCGAGCCTGCCGTCCTCGAGCGTGACCGCGGCGGCACCGCCGAAGAAGAGATTGCGCCGGCGCCAGCGGGTGACGTTCCAGCCCATTGCTTCGAGCTTGTCGAGCTCGGCCGCGTCATGGCCACCCTCGCAGTGCAAGTCGTCTCCCTCGAGATGGACACGCGGACGGTCGATTGCATCCTCGACCTCGAGGCCGTGACCGACGACGTTGACGACAATCTGCATCACGGCACCGCGGAGACGCAGCGAGCCCGCACTGCCGACGACCAAGCGCGGACGGCCCTCGCGGAGGACGATCGACGGGCTCATCATCGAGGACAGCCGCGCACCGGGACGGGGCGGCTTCGCGAGGTCGAACTCGCCGATCATGTTGTTGAGGTGGATGCCGGTCCCGGGGACGACGATCCCGGAGCCGGCGCCGGTGGAGGCGGTCAGCGCGACGGCGTTGCCTTTGCCGTCGACGACGGAGATGTGCGTCGTGCCACGCGAGACGACCGCCGCCCGCTCCTCGAGCGCTCTCGCGAGCCCGCCTCGGCCGAGTCGAGCCTGCGCCTGCTCGCGCATGACGCGCGCGAGCGCGTCGATTGCCTCCGCGCTGCCGGGCTCGCCGACGCCGAACTCCTCCAGCAGCGGCAGGCCGTACGCGATCAGGACACCCCCCGCGGACGGCGGGGGGTTGGAGAGGTACTCCTGGCCGAAGAAGTCCGTGCTCACCGGACGCCGCCGGATCACGCGGTACTCCTCGAGGTCGCGGTTGGTGAAGCAGCCGCCGCGCTCGCGGACGTGGTCGACCATCCGCCTGGCGAGGTCGCCCCTGTAGAGATCGTCGGCGCCGTGCTCCGCGAGGAACTCGAGCGTCTTCGCCAGGTCGTCCTGGATCAGCGTGTCGCCCGCGACGAGCCGTTCGCCGTTCTGCTCGTAGACGGCGCGCGACTCCGGCGTGTGCCGGAGGATCAGGTCGAGGATCGCGTGCAGGTACGCCTGTCCTTTGTTCAGCTCGACGCCGCTTCGCGCGAGCTCGATCGCCGGCTGGAAGAGGTCGCGCCACGGCAACGTCCCGAAGGTCTTGTGCGCAGTCTCGAGGCCGAGGACGGCGCCTGGGACGGCGCACGACGCGGCGCCGATGTGGAAGATCTGGGTCGAGCCGCCGCTGAAGTCCACGTCGACACGGTCCATCTCCGCGAGCTCCCGTGTGTCGAGACCGAGGCCCGGGATCGCGACGAAGAAGTCGAAGACGCGCGTGCTGCAGTCGCGTGCGCGGTGGACGAGCATGAAGCCGCCGGCACCGGGGCCGGTGAGCGGGCTCTCGACGACCCAGGAGACGAGCGCTGCGCCGACGGCTGCGTCGACGGCGTTGCCGCCCGCGTCGAGCACGCGCGCGCCGGCTTCGGCGGTCAGCGGGTGGCCGGCGGCGACTGCCCCTCTCATGGGCGAAGGTTAGCCGGGTGCCGGTCCGAGGGAGCTGGAGGCCTGATGTGAAATTCCGCCGGGCCAGAATTTCCCATCAAACCTCTAGGTGGACAGGGAGGGCCCGCGCCAGCCGCTTGGCGCGGACCTTCGGGGGAGGCCGCAGCTGGGTGGACGTGCCGACCTACTTGGGAAGATGCGCGCGAACCGGCCGGCTTTCGCCCTGCCGGCGAAGTTCACTCGAACGAGCTACCGCGCTTAGTTCTGAAGAAACGACGGCGGCTCGAGCTCGTCCTCGGGCGCGGTGAGTGCGCTGACGAGGCTGCGTCCACGACCGGCGGCGCCCACGCCGACGCCCGTCACGATCACGGTCACCCACACCTGGCCGGTGAGGCGGTCGTCGATCGTCGCGCCGAAGATGATCTGCGTGTCGTCGGTCGCCGTCTGGCGGATCACCTCCGCAGCCTCGTTCACCTCGAGCAGCGTCAGGTCGTCGCCGCCCGCGATCGAGAGCAGGATCCCACGCGCGGCGCCGACCTCGGTGTCGATGAGCGGCGAGCGCAGCGCGCGCTCGGCGGCCTCGCGGGCGCGGTTCTCGGTTCCCGACGAGAAGCCGATCCCCATCAGCGCCGTTCCCGAGCCCTCCATGATCGTGCGCACGTCCGCGAAGTCGAGGTTGATCAGGCCCGGAAGCGTGATCAGATCGCAGATGCCCTGGACGCCCTGGCGAAGGACGTCGTCGGCGATACGGAACGCGTCCAGCATCGACGTCGTCCGGTCGAGCACCTCGAGCAGCCGGTCGTTCGGGATCACGATCGTCGTGTCGCAGGCCGTGCGCAGCGCATCGACGCCGGTCTCGGCCTGCCCGCGGCGCTTTGTCCCCTCGAACTTGAACGGCAGCGTGACGATCCCGACCGTCAGCGCGCCGAGCTCCTTGGCGATGCGCGCGACGATGGGCGCCGCGCCGGAACCGGTGCCGCCGCCCTCGCCCGCGGTGACGAAGACCATGTCCGCCCCGCGGAGCGCGTGCTTGATCTGGTCGTAGCTCTCCTCGGCGGCCTTGCGCCCGACGCTCGGATCGGAGCCCGAGCCGAGCCCCTGCGTCAGCTCACGCCCGATGTGAATCTTCGTCTCGGCGTCCGACACCTGGAGCTGCTGCACATCGGTGTTGACGGCGACGAACTCGACCTGGTTGATGCCGGCGTCGATCATCCGGTTGACCGCGTTGAGTCCCGCGCCGCCGACGCCGACGACCTGGATCTTCGCCAGGTAGGAGCCAAGCGTGCCGACGCGCGCGTGCTGCAGGCGCGGCGCGGGTTCCGGCAGCGGCTCGATGTAGCGCGTGACCGGTGGCTCGGGAACGGTCGGCGGGGGCGGCATCGGCTCGGGCGTGGGCTCCGGCGGCGTGGGCTCGGGCACCGGATCCGGACGCGGCGGCGCCGGCGTCTCGACCTCGTCCTCCCAGGTCGGAACGTGCTCGACCGTCGACTCGTGCGGCTCCTCGGCGGGCGCCCCGGGCACCTCGCGCTCCTGCTGCCGCTGGGCCGCCTCGGTCGCCTTGAAGAGCTCGGCGAGCGGGCCTTCACGCATGCTCGCGCGCTTTCGCGCCATTGAGCACCTCCTTGGCAAGGTCGCGGTAGAGCATCGCTGCGTCGCCCTTCGGCTCGTAGCCGAGCACGGACTGTCCCTTCACGGGAGCCTCCGCGTAGCGGATCGTCTTCCTGATCTTCGTGTTGTAGACCAAGTCACCGAAGTTCTCTTTGAGAATGTCGACGGCCTCCTTGGAATGCAAGAGGCGCTTGTCGTACATCGTCGGCAGGATCCCCTCGATCTCGACACTCGGGTTCAGGTTCTCGCGGATCATCGAGAGGGTGTTCTCGAGCTGGACGAGGCCCCGCAGCGAGAGGTACTCGCACTGCACCGGGACGATCACGCCGTTCGACGCGACGAGGGCGTTGATCGTCAGCAGCCCGAGCGACGGCGGCGTGTCGATCAGGATGTAGTCGTACTTCGGCTTGACCGTCGCGAGCGCCTTCTCGAGGGCGCGCTCGCGGCCGATCATCGACGAGAGAGCCAGCTCGGCGCCGGCCAGGTCGATCGAGGAGACGGCGACCTCCACCTCGGCCTCGCGGATGATCTCCTCGATCGGGAGCTTGTGGACGAGCACGTCGAACATCGAGCGCTCGATCTCGTCCGGGTTCCACCCCTGGCTCATGGTCAGGTTGCCCTGGGGATCGAGGTCGACGAGCAGGACCGAATAGCCCTGCTCCTTGAGGGCGACTCCGAGGTTCAGCGTGGTCGTCGTTTTCGCCACGCCGCCCTTTTGGTTGGCGAACGCGATGACCCGGCCCAAAGGTGATCCCTTCTTAATGGACGATGCGCGTGTGTTGGGACGCGGAAGCAAGCGGGAGAGCCCCATGCGGCGCTCTTTCGGGCCAGGATAGCGACTTCCTGCGTGGGGGAACCTGCGGTTCCCCCACGGTCCCCCTCCCTCGGAATCGGGAAGGCGAAGGTTCGGTAGCGCTCCCGGCGGGACGCGGTCCCGCCTCCGCGCGCGAGAGCGAGCTCGCCCTAGAACGATCTGGGCGGTTTCGTCGTGACGCGCGGTGGACGACGGTTTGCAGGCTCTCGCCGTAAGTACGTCAGCCGGCGCCGGCTTCGCCTTCGACCGCGAGCTGCAACCGGAGGTTGTACTTCAGCGAGACCGGGGCGGTACTCACGAGCCGCGCCTCGCAGTCCGCCGGGCCGAGGTTCGGCACGTCGAGCGTCCCCTTCGCGCGGCCGCGGCGGAACGTCTGGCTCGCGACGACGCTCCCGTTGCAGACGAGCTCTGCGCGGGCGCGGACGCCCTTCCGCTTCGGACGCGAGACGGTCGAGACGAGAGTTACGTGGCGGCCTGGGCCGAGGAGGCCGAACGGAATCGCACGGCGCCCGTGCGGCGCGAGCGTCCCCACCCGAGAAACGACGAGCGGGCCTGCCGGCGCTGCAGGCAAGGTCGCCGTCGGCGTGCCGAGCTCGGCGAAGAGCGCCGCCTTCAGGCTCACGTCCGGCGGGCTCAGCCACGGAATCCCGTAGCTGTAGCTGCTCCCCACGTGAATGTACGCGTAGTCCTCCGCGAAGATCTCGCCGATGCTGTGGTTCCAGCCGCGCGAATAGTCGAATGCGACGCGCCCGCTCGCGAGCAGCGACGCCATTCCGCGCGCCGCCCACCAGACGGGCGTCCCGTTCAGCTCGGGGACGTCCGGGACCTGCCAGGACGAATCGAGATGGTGGCCGTACTCGTGCAGCAATGTGCCCTCGATGAAGGCGTCCTTGCCGGCGGCAATGACGATCGTCGGCGTCCCGCGGTTGCGCTTGTAGCACGCCGCCGCTTCGTTGCCGCAGAGGGTGTCGATCGACTGGTCGGGGACGATCCGGATCGTGACCTTGCTGATCTCGTCGCCGTGGGCAGAGGCGCGCAGGACCGACGCGTACCACTCCGTGTCGACGGTTGCGGCCCGGACGTCGAAGGTGATCTTGCGTCCCGCGGTGTCTGTCGAGGTGACGATGGCCGCGTCCGCGCCGGTTGCTGCGGCGCACGCGAACGCGAGCGCGAGCAAGAGCGCTATGAGGATGCGGCGACGAGCGGCGAGGGGAGCGATGGTAAGGGTTCGAGCTAGCCGGTCGGAGCGGCTGCGAGCGAGGGACGGAAACGACGGGCGAGCGCCCAGAGGCCCGCGGCGGCCAGGACGGCGGCGCCGACGAAGATGACCAGGCCCTGCGCGGCGACCGCGAATGCAACGGCCTCCGCCTTCGGCACTCCACCGACGATCAGGATCGCCGCACCGGCGCCGGCCTGGGTTGCCGCTCCTGCGGGCGCGATCGGAAGGGCGGCCGAGGCGGCCGATGCGCACAGGAAGGCCAGCGCGAGCGGGAAGGATGAACCGACCGCGAGCGCGTTCAGCAGGACGAAGACCGCCAGGCCGCGCAGCGCCCACGAGACGGAGATGAAGAACCAGGCCTCGGACGCCGAGCGCGGGCACGCGGTGTGCTCCTGGAGCCAGCGCCCGGCCTTCCAGCGGCTCACGAACCGCAGCCGCGCGATGCGGGGCAAGAACAGGACGAGCAGCGCGGCGGCCACGCCCGAAGCGGCGACCAGCGCGAAGCCAATCCGCACGCCCCCGCCTGCCGCGGCGGCGGCCACGGACGCCATCGGCGTCAGCGCGGCGCTGTCGAGCAGGCCGACCACGATCAGGGTGAGGCAGATCGCGCCGAGACCGGCCGTCCGCTTGCCGGGAAGCCTGCGAACGACCGCGATCCGGATCGCCTCGTCGAACCGGCCGGGCAGTGCCACGCCGCCGACCGAGGCGGCCCCGCCGGCGGCGGCGAGCGTCAGGGCCTCAGGCCGCTGACCCTCGGGGAACAGCCGCTGCCAGCCCCACGCCTTGAACGCGTAGGCGCCGAGAAAGAGGACGCCAGCGGCCACGACGAGCAGTGGATCGGCGTTCGCGAGCGGCCACCCCGTCTTGCTGAAGTGGACGATCGTGAGCGCGAGCGCCGTCAGCGCAACGGAGACGAAGAAACCGTTGACTGCGATGCGGACGCGGCGTGATCTGAGCGCATGAATCGCTCTCCCCATGCGGGGAGATATCGGATGGCTCTCGAGGAAGCTGGATAGCTGAATGGGGGACTTTCCGCTTGGGGCGGACAACCAGTGTCGCACGAAATCAACGGGTTCGCCGGGTCGGAGGGTACTCCTGGGCCCGGATCACCAGACTTCGGCACGGTCGACGGGCTCGATCCGGCCGAACACGCCGACTCCACGGAGCGCCACGACGCCGGAGCGGGGGTAGTAGGCGATGTCGTTCGGCTCGCGGGTTCCGTAGGTGAGGATGGTCAGCTCCTCGTCTTCGGCGCGAAACGCGTGGGCGATCCGGGTGCCCGGAGGCCGCGCGACGACGTGGCCGCCGCGGACCGCGTGCTCCTCCTCGCCCAGGAGCAGCGTTCCCGCGCCGTCGAGGACGATGAAGATCTCCTCCTCGGCGGAGTGGCAATGGGGCGTCGTGTTGAGCTTGCCGGGCGGGGTGATCTCGTGATGGAAACCCGCACGGACGGAGCCGGCCCGCGCGCCGAGCGGTCGCACGAGGCCGGCCATGTCCCGGTTGCTCCACTCCTCGGGCTCGACCTCGTCGAGGTTGACGATGTTCGCAGGCCGCGGGCTCGGCTCGGGCCAGTCGAGCTCCGGCTCGGCGTCGTACGGGTGGGAGACGTGTCCCGCCTCCGTCCAGCTCGGAGTCAGCCAGTAGCGCTTCGCGTTCGGCAGGTACGCGCCCGGTGTGCGCATGCGGTGGCCGTAGGCAAGCACCGTCAGGCCGTCGTCGCCTGCCCGTAGCGTGTGTGCTTCGGCCATGGCGCGATGGACGATGCAGTCGCCGGCGCGGAGCTCATACGTCTTGTCGTCCTGCCGCGACAGGCCGGACCCCTGCAGGACGTAGAAGATCTCCTCCTCCACCGGGTGGACGTGCTGGGGCGTCGGGATTTCACCAGGCGCGAGCCGGATGCGGCGGACGCCGACGTTCACCGAGCCGGCGGCTTCGCCGAGGTTCTGCCACTCGCCGCGAAGATGACCGATGTCGCGGCGCACCCACTCGACGTCGTTCCAGTGCGCGATCACTCGAGTTCCTCGCCCTCCCAGTAGTCGAGTTGCTCGATTCGGGCGACAACGTCGACGCCGCGCCAGTAGATCTTGTTCGAGCGCGGATACCAGCAGATGTCGTTCGGCTCGCGTGTCCCCCACGCGATCAACGTGAGACCTCCGTCGCCCGCGCGGAAGGCGTGGGCGATTCCCGTCGCCGGTGGTCGTGCGACGACGCTGCCGCAGCGAACGGGATGCCTCTGCAGCTCGTCCTCGAACAGCTCGAGCGTTCCTTCGCCGTCGAGCACCACGAAGAGCTCCTCCTCGGCAGAGTGGCAGTGCGGCGGCCCGGACAACGTCCCGGGCTCGAGCTCGAGGTGCTTCAGACCGGTCCAGCGCGAGCCCGCCGCGGCCGAGAGGTCGCGGCGCCGCCGGCCGCCGCGCACGTTCGGCTCGACATCCCGCGTCGCGACGATCGCGGGCGGTCGCTCGGCTTCGGGCTCGGGCCACACGAGCTCCGGCTCGCGGTCCCAGGGGTGGCTGTCGGTGTGCACCTCGATCCAGCCGGTTACCGACCACATCGAGCCGCCACGTGGCAGCTCGCCGCTCGGGAGGTATTCGCGCGCGCCGAACGCGAGCACGTCCAGACCGTCGTCGCCGCCGCGAATCGTGTGCTCGTCGAAGTTGTGGTAGACGACGCAGTCGCCGGCTGAGATCTCGTACGCCTTCTCGTCGATCCACGTGAGGCCGGAGCCGCCGAGCACGTAGAAGATCTCCTCCGCCTCGCCGTGGACGTGCGCGGGCGTCGGCATCTCGCTCGGGCCGACCTCGATCCGGGTCACACCACAGCGAGAGCTCCCCGCCGCCGCGCCGAGGTTGGACCAGGTGCCTGCCATCTGTCCCCGCTCATTGCGTCGCTTCTGGACGTCGTCCCAGTGCGCGATCCCCACGGAGGCGACTCTAAATCAGAGCACCGGAGCACCCAGCGCGTTTGCGCAGCGCTCGACGGTCTCAGTAGCGCGCGCGTCTCCCTCCAGTCGCGCCCACGCCTCGGCTTCCTGGACGAGGCCGCGCAGCTCCTCGAGCAGGGCGCCGGGGGGTGCGCCCTCGCGTTCGAGCGCCTCGATCCGGTCGAGCCGGGCCAGTACCGCGCGGGCCTCGTCCATGCCGCTGACCGTAGCCCTGAAAGACGCCCGCCTTTGCGCCGGAACAGTGTCTTCCTAGACTCTGGGCATGCCCGCGTGCCCGAGTTGCGGCGAGGACAACCCGCAGCGGGCGAAATTCTGCTGGTCCTGCGGCGCCGCGTTGACCGAAACGGCCCCGTCCACGGCGGAGGAGCGCAAGGTCGTTTCCATCCTCTTCGTCGACCTCGTCGGCTTCACAGCGGCCTCGGAGAACGCGGACCCGGAAGACGTGCGGGCGCGGCTGCGTCCGTACCACGCGCGCGTGAAACAGGAGATCGAACGCTTCGGCGGCACGGTGGAGAAGTTCGTCGGCGACGCGGTGATGGCGGTCTTCGGCGCGCCCGTCGCCCACGAGGACGACGCAGAGCGTGCTGTCAACGCCGCGCTCCGCATCCTCGCCGCGATCGACGAGCTGAACGCCGAGCATCCCGATCTCGAACTCGCCGTGCGCGAAGCCGTGAACACCGGCGAGGCCGTCGTCACGGTCGGCGCGCGTCCCGCGGAGGGAGAGGCCATGGTCGCCGGCGACGTCGTCAATACCGCGGCGCGGTTGCAGCAGGCCGCACCCGTCGGTGGGATCGTCGTCGGCGAGAGCACGTTCCGCGCGACGCGGGATCTGTTCGAGTACGAAGCTCTCGACCCCGTCACGGTCAAAGGCAAGGTGGCGTCGTTGTCGATCTGGCGCGCGACCGCGGCACGCCGGCGCTTCGGCGTGGACGCGGAGCCGAGCGTACGCACGCCGCTGATCGGCCGGGACGACGATCTCACCCTCCTCCAGTCCACCTACACGCGCACGCTTCGTGAGTCATCGATTCAGCTCGTGACGGTCGCCGGCGAACCGGGCGTGGGCAAGACACGGCTCGTCGCAGAATTCCGGGCCTGGGTGGACGACAGGCCGGAGCTCGTCTTCTGGCGGCAAGGACGCTCGCTTCCGTACGGCGAAGGCATCACGTACTGGGCGCTGGGCGAGATGGTCAAGGCGCAGGCGGGGATCCTCGAGTCGGACACGCCCGAGGTCGCCTCGACCAAGCTGGACGTAGCGGTGCAGGAGGCGGCCGAGGATCCGTCGGAGCGGGACTGGCTGAAGGCACGCCTCGCGCCCCTCGTCGGCGCCGGCGCGGCGGAGGCGGGCGAGCGGGAGGAGTCCTTCACCGCCTGGCGACGCTTCGTCGAGGGAATCGCCGCCCAACGGCCACTCGTACTCCTCTTCGAAGACCTCCACTGGGCGGACGATGCGCTGCTGGCGTTCATCGAGCACCTCGTCGACTGGTCGTCGGGCGTGCCGTTGCTCGTGCTCTGCACCGCACGGCCGGAGCTGTACGAGCGTCACGCCGGTTGGGGCGGCGGCAAGCGCAACTCGAACACGATCTCGCTCTCTCCGCTCGGCACCGAAGACACGGCGCGTCTCCTGGCGGCTCTCCTGCGCAAGGCCGTGCTCCCGGCGGAGACACAGCAGGCGCTGCTCGAGCACGCCGGCGGCAATCCGCTCTACGCCGAGGAATTCGTGCGGATGCTGAGCGACCAGGGCGTCCTCACCGAGGACGGCGAACTTCGCGACGGGCGCATCGCCGTGCCCGACACCGTGCAGGCGTTGATCGCGGCCCGCCTCGACACGTTGGCGCCCGAACGGAAGGCGTTGCTGCACGACGCTGCCGTCGTCGGCAAGGTCTTCTGGGCCGGAATCGTGGCCGCGATGGGTGGCCGCGACGAGGCCATCGTCCGGGAAGGCCTGCACGAGCTGGCCCGCAAGGAGCTCGTTCGCTCCGCTCGGATGTCGTCCGTGAAGGACCAGGCGGAGTACTCGTTCTGGCATCTGCTCGTCCGCGACGTCGCCTACGGCCAGATCCCGCGTGCCGATCGAGCGCGCAAGCACGTCGCCGCCGCCCAGTGGATTGAGAGCATGGCCGGCGAGCGCGTGAGCGATCACGCCGAATTGCTGGCGTACCACTACGAGCAGGCGCTCGAGCTGGCGCGCGCCGCCGGCGATGTGGACGAAGCGACGCGCCTCGGAGAGTCGGCGCGCCGCTTCCTCGTGCTCGCCGGCGACCGGGCGATGTCGCTCGACCTGACGAAGTCGGCCTCCTACTACCGCCACGCGCTCGACCTCTATGGGAAGGACGAGCTCGAGCGCGCGAGAGTCCTCATCAAGGCAGCGGGAACCTTCGCCGGTTCGCTCGAAGAACAGCAGCGGGATCTCGAGGAAGCGCTGACGATCTTCCGAACGCACCGGGACGAGCTTGGCTTGGGCGGCACTCTGGTCCGGCTGGGGCACGCGGCGTTCCTGCGCGGACACTCCGCGGAAGGCGAGCGCCTCCTGGCGGAGGGGATCGAGGTCCTCGAGCAACATCCGCCCGGAGAAGAACTCGCCCACGCGTACACGCGCAAAGCGGGTCATTTCGCGTTGCGGAGCCGACCCCACGACTGCCTTGCCGCCTCCGAGCGGGCGCTGGCCCTCGCCGACGACTTCGGACTTCCAGTCTTCGAGTCACGAGTCCTGCAATTCCGCGGCATCGCGCGCTGCGACCTCGGCGACTTCGGAGGGATCGAGGACATCGAGCGAGGGCTGGAGCTGGCCCGTGAGATCGGGCATCTACCGGGCGTCGGAATCGGTTACAGCAACCTCGGCAGCACGATCTGGTTAGCCCGCTCGCCTGCGGAAAGCCTCGACGTCTATCGCGCCGGCATCGATTTCACCCTGAAGCGGGGAATGCCGGGCACCGCGATGTGGCTCAAGGCGGAGCTGACGTGGGTGCTCTACGACCTTGGGCGCTGGGACGAGGTGCTGCGGCTCGTGGAGGAAACGATCGAATCCGAACGCGAACGAGGCCAAAGCTACGCGGGCATCATCGCGATCCCGCAGAAGACGATCGTCCAGGTTCACCGGAGTCGAGCGGCGGAGGAGGCTTCGCTTGCCGACGAGGTGGTTGCGCGCGCCCGTGAGGTAAAGGATCCACAGGCCCTCGTCCCTGCCCTCGCAGCCGCGGCCTTCGTGGCGCAGGCTCGAGGCGACCTGGCTGCCGCCGCCGCGTTCGTGCGAGAGCTGGACCTGAGCGCCGGCGACTTCGCAGCGCAGCGCGCACGCTTCCTCCCGGAGCTCGTTGCGATCGCCCTTGCTGCCGGGGAGTCGGAGCTCGCGCATACGCTGATCGAGAGCATCGACCTCGAGGACGGCCGAACAGGCCACTCGGTTGTGGCGGCACGGGCCGTGTTCGCCGAAGTGACCGGCACGATGGACGAGGCGCTGGCCCTCTACGAACAGGCTGTCGAGCGCTGGGCGAGCTACGGCTTCGTCCTCGGACACGCCAGATCTCTGCACGGAGGCGGTCGCTGCCTGCTCGCCCTCGGGCGCCGTCAAGAGGCAGCGTCGCGATTGGGCGAGGCTCGTGACATCTACGAGAGCCTCGGCGCGAGACGGCTGGTGTCAGAGGTCGACGAAGCGCTCGCGCGTGCGACGAGCGTGAGCGCTTAGCCGGCCGAAGCCCGCCGCAGCTGCGCTCCCGTCGCCGGGGCCGCGCGCAGGCCGAGGATCGACTCGTCGAGCTCCGCGACGAGACGCGCCCGGTCGCCGTGCAACAAGGTGGCGACGATGCCGCGGCGGACGACGTCCGGGTCCGGATCGCCGGAGAGGCGGTCCTGCAGCTCGGCGCGGGCGCGCGGCGTCTCGCCGAGCAGGATCGCGCCTCGAACCGCCGCCGCCCAGAGTCCGTCCGTGCCCCCGAGCAGGGCCGCGAGCGACTCGCGCAGCTGCTCCGCCTGGAAGGGACCGTCCTGGAAGAGCGAGAGCTCCCAGCGGTCGAGCGCCTCGCCGAGCTCGGGATCCTCGTCCGCGAGCGTCAGCTTCGGCAGCAATTCGGTCGCGAGCGACGCGCGGAACGAGTCGAACCGGGTCGGCTCACCCGCCGGTTGCGTCGACGCGATCGGCAGCACGGGACGGATCCCGTACGGTCGCCAGTCGAGCCGCTCGAACAGGACGGGTCCCGCCGCGACGGGTGCCGCCGTCGCCAGCCTGATCGCGGTGACGGCGTCGGCGAGCTCTCCCGGGGCGTCCGGAGGCTCGGTCGCGCCCGATTCCAGCGCCCGCTGGAGCTCGAGCACGCTGAGCCGGTCCGGCTCGCGTCCGAAATCCGCGGGCAGCAAACCGCCGGCCTCGGGCCAGAGCTTCGCGAGCTCTCCGGTGGCCGCCACGCGCAGGCGGAGTCCGCCGCCGAGCTCGATCGTCGTCCCGCCGGTCGTGATCCCGATGACCGGCGCAAGCGCGCCGTACTGGTGGCCTTGGCCGAACAGCGCGCGCTCGAGCTCGGCGTAGGCGCGCTCGAACGCGCCGTCGTCCCAGTCGAAGCCGCCGCACGTTTCGGCGGTGCTCATGAGGAGCGGCAGCAGGACGCTCCCGAACAGCGCCTCGTGCTCGTCCGCGC
>WNGB01002726.1_pt1 | contig 28301 bp, 31 predicted proteins | sample 5400681 | NCBI WGS metagenome assembly WNGB01 (sample SAMN13153367, study PRJNA577476) | soil metagenome | isolation source: 115 cm soil or saprolite under grassland replicate 2 | place: USA:California | collected 2016-06-15
CGTACAGCTGTTGGATCTGCAGGGTGGAGAGCGTGCTCAGGGGGAGGGTGCCGAGGTAGGGGCGGACGTGATGGGCGAGATGTTGGCGGTAGCGGCCGATGGTTCGCAGCCGGACTGGCTTGTTGGTTTGCAGGTGGGCAAGCCAGTGGTCCAGCAGGTCGTTGAGCGTCGGCTCCGGCGGCCCACCAACAGTGCTTGGACTACTTACTCGGTCGTGAGCCGCAACGTCGTTGGGGCGGCCGAGCGCCTGATCGAGTGCGGCTTGTGCCGCGGCCTTGGTGGGGTCGCCGCCGAGGTACTCGAAGCTGCGCGTGCCGTGGCCGTCACGGGTGGCGCGCTGGATGCGCGGATACCAGCGCACGCACCGAGGCGAGCACCTGCCCTCGGTCTTGTTGTGGCCTTTCATGCATTTGCGTTCAATGGTGCCGCTGGACATGGCTCGTCCTTCCAGGAGGTGGTTGGATCAGCCGTGGCCCGTCGTCGGCGCTTGGTTCGCCATCTCGATGGTGCCCTTGCGGGGAGTGATCGGTGCATCCGCTCTAACGTGCCTGGTCAGGCTGGTCGTCGCGCCTGATGTCGAGTGATCGCGGGCGCGCAATCGCCGCTGTGTGGCATGCGGCGCGGCCAGTCGCGGTCCTACCAGTCGGTGAATCAGCAGGAGGCAAAGGAGGGCGAAAAAGGGCATCACCTGCCTTCGTTCGCCCAGGTTTGCTGCAGGTGGGGACTACCAGCGACCAGCACGTCGAGCAGGCAGTCAGGTCGGCGAGGGCCCGTTCAGGTCGTGGATCGGCTGCTGTCTCAGCGGCGACCGCGGGGGAGGGTGATGACGAGCGGGCGCCGTGGCCGGGCCTTGACTGTGGGCGCAGATGTGGCCCGCCATGGGCCTGGACGATCGTATGGGTGATGGTCAGGCCGCTGCTGCTGCCGCCGCTTTGGGGATGTGGGTGCGGGCGGGGTCGACGCAGTAGAAGCGCTCGAAGATGCGCTCCAGCAGTTCCGGGGGGATGCCTTCGCCGGTGAACCCGTCAGGCAGGGCCGTTTCCCGTTACGCAATTGTTGCCGTTTGATTGGTCTACTGGCGAAACGGGGGTCGGGGTTCCTCCGCTCTCGTTGGTATGGAGTCGTCACGCGTCGATCGTGCAGCAGACCAACCCGTTTGGCGATTGGACCTTTCCGCGAGCATGGCTTGACCGTCCCCGGACCCTGGACGGGCCTCGTCGTGGGAGGCAGGCATGGGCAACGACCCAGGCCCCGAGGCGGCGTGGGGTCAGTCGCAGAGGTCCAGCGGCTGGGTGGCTCCCACGCCGCGGTACCGGCCGCTGGACGGGCCAGCGCGGATGGTGCAGGTGCTGCTGGGGGTCTTCATGCTGGTGATCCTGGTGGCCGCGGCGGGCGAGCTGCCCGGGATTATCCGGTTGCTGCACGAGCCCTCCGGCCTGCTCCAGGCCCCAACAGGCGCCTTCGACGGCCGGCAGACGCTGTTGGCCTGGCTGCAACTGGGCGCGTACCTGCTCACCGCCGTCGGCTTTGTAGTGTGGTTTCACCGCGGCTACGCCAACCTACCGGCGCTTGGGATGGAGCCGTTGCCGTTCGCCCCGGTCTGGGCGGTCGGCGCCTGGCTGGTGCCGTTGCTCAACCTGCTCCGACCCAAGCAGATCATGGACGCCATCTGGCGGGGCAGCGACCCTGAGCAGCCCCGCTACGACGCGTTCTGGCGCCAGGGTCCGGTCCCGGCCCTGGTGCGCCTGTGGTGGGCCGTGTTCGTGATGAGCTGGCTGGTCGACCGGGTGTCCCTCGCCCTGCTGTACAACGGGTCCCAGACCGTGCCGGCACGACGGGTCGGCGGTATCGGCCTGCTCGCCAGCCACATTCTGGACTTGGTCCTTGCCCTGCTGTGCTCTCAGTTGCTGCGGCGGGCGACGCGCCGCCAGCAGGCGCGGGCCGCCCGCCTGGGCGTCGTCCCGTCCCGGCTGGTCCTGCGGCTGCACCTGCCGCTTCGTCGCTGGTGGCGCCCACCGGTCAGGCAGCCGCGTCCGCCAGCGCGCCACGCCGCAAGGCGCGCCTGATCGCGCGGGTGATGACGCGGGGTGGTCCTGTGGGCACGTCGCTGCGCTGGCGGCCGCGCAACGCGCCTGGCGTTTGATGGGCGAGCGGTGGCGGCAGCGCCCGTCGATCCAGGTGCGGCGGGTAGGACACTTGGGCGGTTGGATGCGGGGAGGGCCGATGTGGCGGCTGGTGGGGCGCGAACGCGAGGCGGCGCGGCTGGAGGAGCTGCTGGCCGACCGGCTCGGGCGGCTCCCGGCCGGGCGGCCGAGCCGCTGGCCGCGGTGGCGGGCCTTGCCGCCCCGGCCGTGGCGCTGATCGCGGGCCGCACTCCCGCAGGCCGTTCCGCTACCTGCGGCACTCCCGCTACAACCGCCGCACCACGGCCACCACCCCGATGCTGCTCACCGGCCGGCTGCCGGGGCACCCGCTGCTGCGCACCTCCGCCGACCCCAGCGGCCGCCGAGTGCTGGGCTCGCTCAACAATTGCGCCGGCGGGACCACGCCGTGGGGGACGGTGCTCAGCGGGGAGGAGAACTTCAACCAGTACTTCGCCATCTGGCGCAGGTCACCGACGCTCGCATCAGCCAGTGGCACCAACGCTACGGCCTCACGCAGGGCGCCTCAGAACGCAAGTGGGAGCGCTTCTACGACCGCTTCCACCTCGCCAAGGAGCCCAACGAGCCGTTCCGCTTCGGCTGGGTGGTGGAGCTGGACCCCTACGACCCGGACGCCACGCCACGCAAGCGGACCGCGCTGGGACGGCTCAAGCACGAGGGCGCCACCACCGCCCTCGCAAGGGACGGCCGCGCGGTGGTGTACATGGGCGACGACCAGGCCTTCGAGTACACCTACAAGTTCGTCAGCGGCAAGCGCTAGCGGCCAGGAGACCGGGCGCACAACCTGCGGCTGCTGGACGAGGGCACCCTGTACGTCGCCAGGTTCGACGTGGATGCGGCCGGTCACACCACCGGGCGCTGGCTGCCGCTGCGCTTCGGCGAGGGCCCGCTGACACCGGCTGCAGCACCCCCGGTGAGGGCGGCACCCTGGCGGCGCCGGATCTCGAGCTGGCCGGACGGCGCCCAGCCCCGCCCCGCCGTGGTGTCCATCTGGCACAGCGCCCCCGGCGACCCAACCATCGGCCGGTAGCGACAGCAACCTCACCACGGACGGCATGCACCTGCAAGGCCAGCAGGCCAGGCTGTCCTGGCCTGCTGGCAGGCGACCATCCATCAGGCTGGGCGGCCACAGCACGGGCATGGCGTCTCGCCGCACTGACAGCCACAGTCCGGGCACGCCTCGGTGCAGGTCATGGTGTGGGCACCTCCTTTGTGATGGTGGCGGCGTGGATGAACTCGGCCTCACACGGCCACGCGCTGTCCGGGCACGCCGGGGCGGCGCACTGGGCTGCAAGCCGGGACAGTTCGCCGCGGATGTTGACCAGCCGGGCGATCTCGGCGTCCAGCTCGGTGATTCGCTGGCGGACGAGGCTTTCGGTATGCCCACAGGGGCAGGCCCCACGGTGGCGCACGGCCAGCAGGTCAGCGATCTCGCGTGGTCGCAGGCCCAGCCGCTGGGCGCCGCGGATGAAGTGCAGCCGGTCGATCGTGCTGGCCTCGTACTGGCGGTAGCCGGCGGGACTGCGGACGGGTGGTGGGAGCAGGCCGGCACGCTCGTAGTAGCGGACCGTGTCTGGCCTGACGCCTGCCTGTTTGGCGAGTGCGGAGACGGTGAGCGCAGCCATACCGGCAGCGTAGACCCTGGAGCGTGCTCCAAGGTCAGTTGCGACACGTGCGGTGGCCGGCCGGACGGGTGTGGTGACACATTCGGATGGATCGGTGCCAGGTATCTGGTCTTCGATCTCCCTGCGATGAGTTCGCGACCGGGCCTCTGTCAACGACCGCCTCCAGCGCCTGAGCTACGCCTTATTCGCGCTTGTTGTCATGCACGCGGTTTTCTATGACGCGCTGAGGTGGATGACATCCCCTTCACCCGCATCCTGGTCGTCACGGGCATCGTCGTGTTCCTCGGACAGGCGGCGGGATCTGGCTGTGGCCGGGGGAGCGCTCGCACCGCGGCCGGTCGGCGCGGGCGGCAGCCAGCGGGTCCCATTGGGCGGCACGCTGGCGTTCTTATGATTCTCAGGGTTCGTTCATCCTGGGCGTCTCACGGCGGGCGCTGCTCCCAGGGTCGACCCTCGGCTTGACCGCCTGGATCCCGGCGTGGCGTGCTGGCGGCCAGCGCCTGGGCGGCCCGCGCCCGGGTCGCGCGGCGAGCAACGGGCCGGAAGGGCGCAGTCACCGCCAAGGCGATCGTGATCGCAAGCAGCGGCGTATAGGGGATCCCAAGGGCGCGCAGGGCCACGTCGATCCCGCCGGCCAGCCCACCGACAAGCGCCCCAGGCACAATCCCTGCGGGTGCCAGCCGGGGGTCGGCCAGCACCACCGTGGCCAGCAGGAACAGCCCCAGCGAGGCGGCCGGGATCTCAACGGCTTCCAGGCTGGTCCGCCCGGCAAGCAGCCGCAGCCCCTGCAGGCCTAGATGGGCACAGAAGAACCCCGCCACCACTGGCAGACGCCCGGCTCGCCACACGCCGACCGCAAGGGCCACCGCGGCCAGGAACGCCGCCAGCCAGGCGGTGGGGTCGCCGGCATGGCTGACGTGCAGCAGCTCCATGCGGGCAGCCAAGGCCGGCACGGCCAGGACCCCCAGCGCCGCCGTCCCCACCGGCGCCAGCGGCCACCGCGCCGACCGTCCAGCGGCGACGCGCAGCAGCCCAGCAGCGGCGCCGGCCAGCAGGTAGGGCGCCAGCCCACCGGCGCGCAGCAGCAGCGCCAGCAGGGCCCCGTCGGCGGCGGCCACGGCGAGCCCCTCCGCCTTCCGGGACCCGACAGCCAGGCCGATCCCGACCGTGACGAGGATGACCAGGACCACCTTCCACGGCTCCGGGCCCAGATCGAACAGGCCCCGGGCGGCAAGCGCCACGGCAAGGGTCGTCCCAGCCACGAGCAGGGACGGCGGGATCGGCCTGGCCGTCCAGCCGGCGTCGGCGGCGGCGGCCAGCGCCACCCCGGTCACCTCCAGCAGTTTGGTGAGCAGCCCGAGGGTGTCGACAGGCTCCCGCCCACCGAACGCCGGGATGCTCCACAGCCGCGACGCCGCATACACCACCAGCAGCCCACCGACGGTGACCCCGGCCGCCAGGGCGGTGCGGCGCGATCCCGGCGCTCGCCACAGCGCCGCGGCCAGCACCAGCTCCACGATCCCCGCGACGGCGAAGAACACCCCGCTGGCCGGGCTTTGCTGGGCGTGCTGGCCGACCAGGGCCAGATGGATGCCGCCGGCGGCGCCCAGCGCCACCGCCGCCGCGCTGCCCAGCCGCGCGCGCGAGGCGCGCGTGGCGCTGCCCGCCCGCTCCAGCCCTGCCCAGGCCACCACCAGCAGCAGGGCCAGCAGCGGGCCCAGCCGCAGCAGTTGCGCGGCGCCGCCATGCGCGGCGGTCGCCTCGGCGTGGGCCAGCACCATGCCGCTCACCCTCGGGAGCGGGCCGACGGCTGGGAAGCGACGGGCACGGGCATCATCTCCACTCGACTCTTACAGCATGTAGGATAGCTGCTCGTGGGCGCGGGCGACGCTCGTGTCCGGCACGCATCGGTCAGCCAGTGAGGTCCAACCGTGAGCAAGCCCAACCCCGCAGCGCGCAAGCGGCAACCCCGTACGTCCCCCTCCAGGCCGGCACGATCCACGACTGGGTGGCCGCTGTGGCTGTCGCTGGTGGTGGTGGCCGTGCTGGGCGTGGGGGCGGTCGTGTGGCTCAGCGGGCGGCCCAGCGGCGAAGGCGGGCAGCCGGCGGGCGACGTTGGGGCCGTGGGGGAGGCCGTCCCGGCGGTGCGGCTGCCGTCCACCACCGGGCAGACGGTTGACCTGGCCGGGTTCCGCGGCAAGCGCAACGTGCTGCTGTACTTCTACGAGCACGCCGGCTGAAGCCCCTGCGAGGCGCAGCTGGTCGAGCTGCAGCGGGCCAAGGCCACCTTCCAGGCGCAGGGCACCGAGGTGTTCGCCGTCACCGTGCAGGACCTGGCGACCTCCCGGGCGATGGCTGCGCGGCTCGGGGTGGACGTGCCGATCCTGGCCGACACCTCCACCCAGGTCGCCAGGGCGTTTGGGATCTACGACCTGCCGGGCAGTATGGGGCCGTTCTCTACCCACTCGTTTTGGCTGATCGATCGCCAGGGGCGGATCCGCTTCCGCGAGGTGTCGCTGGAGATGCACGTGCCCTTCGGCAAGGTCGAGCGAGCGGTCGCCGGACTAAAGGCATAAACCAGGCGCCGACCGCGGCGGAGCCGAGCAAGGTGGTGGCTGTACCGTCACTCAGGCAGGGCCGTTCGGCTCGATATTTGCCAGCTCGCCTTCCCAGGCCTCTTTGCCCTCGTGCAGGGCGAACGCGGCGATGACGAACCCGGCGACCGAGTCGATCCAGGTCCAGCCGGCCAGCGCGTAGCCTGCCAGCCCAGCGAAGGTCGCCGCCGACAGCCAGGCGCACAGTTTGGTCTCGGCCGCGTCGGCGATGACCAGCCGGGACCGCATCCGCTCGCCGGCTTGCCGCTTCCGGCGGGCCAGCCAGGGCATGACGAGAATCGACAGGCCGGTCAGGGCGATGCCGACCGGGCTGGCGTTGGGGCGGGCCTGGCTGGCGAGGTCGCGGATGCCTTCGGCGGTGACGTAGGCCGCCAGGAGGAAGAAGGTGATGGCGATGAACCGCAGCGCGCGGCGCTGCTTGGCCTCGTCGGTGTGGCCACTGCCGACCTCGGCGCGCAGCCGCACCAGGACCACGGTGGCGGCGGCAACCTCGATCCAGGAGTCGAACCCGAAGCCGACCAGCGCGATCGAGCCGGCGACCAGGCCGGCGGTGACCGCGACGACGCCCTCGGCGATGTTGTAGGCGATGGTGGCCTGCTCGTAGCGGATCGCGCGCCGGGCGGCCGCGCCCCGCACGTCGATCGCTGGCTCTGGGGTGCTCACCTGGGTCCCTCACCGGTCGGGACGGCAGCGGTGCCGTAGTTGGGGCACAGCACCACGGCGTCGCCGGTGTGGGCCAGAACCTGCTCGGCGGCGCGGAGCAGTTCGTCGAGGTCGCTGACGGCCAGGCGGTAGTAGGACTGGCGGCCGACCGGGCGCCAGGTGACCAGGCCGCAGTCGCGCAGGCAGGCCAGGTGCCCGGACACGGTGGGCTGGGCGAGCCCGACCGACTTGGCGAGGTCGACGACGCGGCGCTCGCCGCCTCGCAGCTCGAGCAGGATGGCCAGGCGGGTGGGGTCGGCCAGGCCGCGGAACAGTGCGGTGGCGCGCGTGACCGCGCCGGTATCGGTCCCGGTATCGACGTTCAGCGATTGCATCGGCATAGGCCGATGCTACATCATTGGCCGATGGTCTCGGCGCGGACCGTCATTGGTGTCGGCGCACCTCCGGGCCGACAGGACGGTTCGGCTCGTGAACGTGGAGGTGGAGCAGGCCGACGGTCACCGGCTGCAGGGTCACGACGGGCGAGTCGGCTGCGGCCTGAGCAGCTCGAGGTGCACGCCGTCGGGCATGGCCGAAGGCCGTCAGGACGGTTCACCCAAGAGCGGCCGCCGGTCCGACAGGCTCTCAGGTGAGGGGGCAGACTGGCATGCCGGCCACGCGCAGCAGCGGCGCGGTCAGGGCGAGGAGCTGGCCGAGCAGTGGTGCGACCACGATCAGGCCGGCCAGCAGCAGCGCGCCGCCGGGCCGGGTGGCAGGTGGGGCAGTGAGCCGGCGGATCCGCTCCAGGGTGTTCGGGCCGGCAGCACCGAGCCCCAGGGTGGGGGCGGGCGCGGTGGCCAGGGTGGCCAGCGCGGTGGCGATGTCGGCGCGGTCGTGGTGGTGGACGGCGGCGTCGTCGGCGGCCAGCTCGACCAGGCGGGCGACGGCGCTATGGGCGGCGCGGGCGGCCGGCAGCCAGGGGAAGCCGATCCGCAGCGCCTCAGCCACGAGGAGCAGGGCGTGGTGGCGGCGGGCCTGGTGGGCGTGCTCGTGGGCGAGCACGGCCTGGAGCTGGGCGGGGTCGAGCTGGCGCAGGGTGGCGGTGGTGACCACGACCGGCCCGGGCCGGCCCCGCACCCGTGCGGGTAGGCAGTAGGCCAGTGGGAGCGGGTGGTCCAGGACGGTGACGCCGGGTAGGCTCGGCTGGGCGCGGCCGGTCAGGGTGAGCAGCTCGCGCTGGTCGCGGGCGGCGCGCCAGGCGCGGGCGCCGGCGACCAGGCCGCCCACGAGCAGTCCGGCCGCGACCGTGGTGAGCAGCAGCAGCCCCAGCAGCGGGCCGGGGGCGCCGGCCGGGGCGTCCAGCGCCGCGCGCAGCGCCATCGAGCAGGTCTCGAGCAACGCGGCCAGGTCGATGATCAGGTGGCTGGAGCCGACCAGCAGCAGCAGCCCCGCCAGCACCACAGCCGACAGGGCGCCCACGGCCGCCAGCAGCCACAGGTAGGCGGTGGCCTGCGGGGCTTGGTCGAGGCGGCCCAGCCGGGCAAGGATCCGCGGGGCGGCCACGCCGAGCGTGACGCCGGCCAGCCCGATCGCGAGCAGCGGGCTCACGGCGCCTCCCGGCCGGCACGATCGTGGCGGCGGGTCCGCAGGGCGGCGCGCAGCTTGTCGGCCTGATCGGCGGGGAGCTGCTCGACGAAGCGCAGCAGGACCGCAGCGGGGTTGCCGCTGGCGCCGAGCAGGCCGGCCATGCGCTGGGCGGTGTAGGCCTCGCGAGACTGCACCGCCCGGTAGGTGTGGGCCCTGCCGGCGGGCTGCTTGTAGAGGATGCCCTTGCGGGCCAGCCGGTCCATGACGGTGAGCACGGTGGTGTAGACGACCGGTCGGGACTGGGCGAGCTGGTCGACGACCTCCCGGCCGGTCACCGGCCGGTCGGCGGCCCAGACGACGTCCATGATCGCCTGCTCGAGCTCGCCGAACCCTCCTCGTGCCACGTGTGGTCTGCTCCTTGGTCAGCGCTACCGGCGGTGCGCTGCCGGCAGGGTCACGATACCTGGTCGGCGGGCGCCGGTGGCTGCTCGGCGTGCGGACCTGCTGACACCGCCTGGGCCGGCGCGGTGGGCCCGGCGGGGTGGTGGCGCTCGGCGCGCAGGGCGGACAGTTCTTGCTCCAGTTGGGCGATGCGCTGCTCGCTGCTGGCCGGCTGCTCCGGTCGGGCCTGGGGCGGGTGGGCTGTGCATGCGGCGCATGCCGGCCATGCACACCAGCATCAGCAGCGGGCAGGCGAGCGCGGGCAGGTAGGGCAGGAACCGGGACATGCGCGTCGCGTCCCTTCTGTCGGCGACCGGGTGGTCGATGGGTATGCCTCTTACGCTGCGTCGTAGTATAACTCCTACACGATGTCAGAGACTGAGCCTGCCGCGGTCGAGGGCGCCCACGACGAAGTGGACGGCGCCGGCCACCAGCCAGCATTGGCGCCGGATGATCCCCCGCGGCGTCGGCTGGTGCCACGGTTGGTGCTGGTCGTCCTGCTGCTGGTGGTGGCCGTGGCCGGGGTGCGTGCCGTCGCCCAGCGGGTGCGCACCGACCCCGGCGGCGGCGCGCTGGTGGTCGCCGACCAGCAGGCCATCGCCGGCAAGGTGGCCCACCGGCAGGTCAGCTTCCAGGGTCAGCTGCTCGCGGACGACAAAGCGTGGTCGTCGGCGTCCGCGCATGGGCAGGTCCTGGTGGTCAACTTCTGGGCGTCCTGGTGCGGGCCCTGCCGCGCCGAGCAGCCAGCCCTGGCGGCCGTCGCCCGCGCCTACCGCGACCGGCGGGTGGCCTTCATCGGGGTCAATGTCCAGGACACCCGCGCCGCCGCGCTGGCCTACACCCGCGAGTTCCAGGTGCCCTACCCGTCGCTGTTCGACCCCGGCGCGCAGACGGCGACCAGGCTGCGGGCGGTCGCGCTGCCGACCACGTTCATCCTGGACCGCGACGGGGTCATCGCCGACCAGCTCACCGGCAGGACCACCGTGCCGATCCTGCGGGCCCGGTTGGACGCGCTGCAGGCCACGGGCGGGCGATGGTCGGCATGAGCGCGGGGTTGCTGGTGCTGGCGGCGTTCCTGGCCGGGGTGGTGAGCTTCTCGTCGCCATGCTGCCTGCCGCTGCTGCCCGGCTACGTCGCCTACGTCAGCGGCAACACGGCCGCCCAGCGGCAGCCCGCCGGACGGACCATGACCGCGGCCGGCCTGTTCACGCTGGGGTTCGGGCTGACGTTCACCGCGCTGGGCGCGAGCGCATCCTGGCTTGGCGGGCTGCTGCTGGCCACCCGGCCGGGGCTGGTCCGCGCGGCCGGGGTGCTGGTCGCCGCGGTCGGGGTCCTGACGCTGCTTGCCGCCGAGCCGCGTGTGCTGGTACGGGAGCGGCGGCTGCTGGCGTTGCACCGCGTGCCCAGCGGGCCGGTGTTCGCGGCGCCGCTGGGCGCGGCGTTCGCGTTGGGCTGGACGCCCTGCATCGGCCCGGTCCTTGCCGGGCTGCTGGCCGCCGCGGCGGCCAGCCCGACCGCGGGCGCGGGTGCGGCCCTGCTGGGGGTGTACTCGGCCGGGCTGGCGGTGCCGTTCCTGGCGCTGGCCTGGGCGGTCGCCCGTGGCCGTCGCGGCGGTGGGGTGGGGTTGCTTGGCCGCCACCATCGCCTGCTCGCTGGGGTCGGCGGGGGCCTGCTGGTGGTGATGGGGGCCGCGATGGTCGCCGGCTGGTGGACTCAGTTGTTCGCGCCGCTGGTGCGCTGGTTCGCCCGCGCCGGCTGGCCCCCGATCTAGAAGGTGGTGCGCGTGTCCAGATCCCGACTGCTCGCCCTCACTGTGGGCCTTGTGGCCCTGCTGGCCGCCTGCGCGCCGACCAGCACACGGTCCTCGGGCGGCTCGGCTCCAGCCGCCGCCCCGACCACCGTCCCTGCCGGCGTCGCGCCCAATGCCGTCCGGCTGCGCTTGGCGGGCTTTGCCGGCGGCCGGGGATTCACACTGCCGGATGACCTGCGGGGCCGGCCGCTGGTGCTCAACGTGTGGGCCTCCTGGTGTGGGCCGTGCCGGCAGGAGATGCCTGCCTTCCAGCAGGTGTACCTGCAGGCCAAGGGCAAGGTCGGGTTCCTTGGCCTGGACTATCTGGACGTGGAGTCGGCCGCCCGCCGGTTCGTCGCCCAGACCGGGGTGACCTACCCGCTGGCCGCCGATCCCAAGGGGCGGGCGGGCGCGAAGTTGGGCGTGGCGAGCCTGCCGGCCACCCTGTTCATCGGCGCCGACGGCGCGCTGCGCGGCCGCCACCTGGGCGCGATGACCGCCCCGCAGTTGCGCGCCGCCATCCAACGCTACCTGGAGGTCAGCCTCCCATGACCGCAGCCAAGCCCAGCAAGCCCAAGCCCCAAGGTCGGCGACACCGGCCCTCGGCCGCCGAGCGCGCCGCCGCCCGCCGCCGGCGGCGGCTGCGCATCATCGCCTGGGGCACCGCAGCGGTGCTGGTGGTCGGCGGCGCGGTCGGGTTCGCGATCGTGCGCAGCCAGGCCAACACCCGCGCGGTGCGGGCGCTTGGGGTGCAGACCTTCGCCAACCAGGGCCAACAGCACCTGCAACCGGGTCAGGACTACACCGCCTACAACTCCAAGCCACCAACCTCGGGCCCGCACGCCCCCACGCCGGCGCCGTGTGGGGTGTCCGGCGAGGCGATCCCCAACACAGTGCAGGTCCACGACCTGGAGCACGGCGTGGTCATGGTCCAGTACCGCCCCGGCCTCGACCAGAGTCAGGTCCAGGCGCTGGAGACGCTGGGCCGCTCCTACACCTCCCACGTGATCGTGGCCCCGTGTCCGGGGCTGCCCAGCCCGGTCACCGCGACCGCGTGGACCAAGCTGATGCGGCTGGACCGCGCGGACACGAGCAAGCTGCGCCGCTTCATCGGCCAGTTCCGCCAGCACGGCCCCGAAGCGGGGGTGCCATGCCCGATCGGATGAGCCCACGCGCGCGGGCGGCGGTGGGCGGCCTACCCTGGACACTGTCGGAATAGCCCTGGGGAGCGCAGCCCTCATGCCTACCGTCCCCGTACCTCGTCGGCGGTTCCTGGCGGCGGCCACCGCGACTGCCGCGGGCCTGGCTCTGGGCGCCTGCACCAGCAAGCCGCACACCGGCGCTCGCGAGGTGGGGCCATCGGCACCTGCGGTCGGCCAGGCCGAGGCGCGCCGCCGCCGGCAGGGCGCTCCGATCCGCGAGGTCGTGCTGGCCGCCGCGCCGGCCAGCATCGATCTGGCCGGCCGCACGGTCACCACTTGGGCCTACAACGGTGTGGTCCCCGGCCCGCTGGTGCGGCTGCGGGCCGGGGAGGTGCTGCGGGCGCGGCTGGACAACCGCCTGGGCGAGCCGACGACGATCCACTGGCACGGCGTGGCGTTGCGGAACGACATGGACGGCGCCCCCGGCATGACCCAGGCGCCAGTTGAGCCCGGTGGCCGGTTCACCTACCAGTTCACCGTGCCCGACGCGGGCACCTACTGGTTCCACCCGCACGTGGGCCTGCAACTGGACCGCGGCCTGTACGGGCCGCTGCTGGTCGACGACCCGGCCGAGCCCGGCGGCTACGACCGTGAGCAGGTGGTGGTGCTGGACGACTGGACCGATGGGGTCGGCCCCTCCCCGGAGCAACTCCAGGAGCGGCTGGCGGCCCAGGGCGGCATGGGCATGATGGGCCAGGGCGGCCAGGATGCAAGCCAGGTGCTCGGCGGGGTCGGCGGCCAGATCGACTATCCCCTGTACTTGCTCAACGCCCGCCCGCCCGCCGACCCGCCCACCATCCGTGCGCGGCCGGGTCAGCGGCTGCGCCTGCGCGTGGTCAACGCCGCCGCCGAGACCGCCTTCCGCCTCGCCCTGGGCGGTCACCGGCTCACCGTGACCCACAGCGACGGCCTACCGGTGGTCCCCGTGACGGTCGACGCGCTGGTGATCGGCATGGGCGAGCGCTACGACGCGGTCGTGACCCTCAGCGACGGTGCCTTCCCGCTGGTCGCGCTCGCCGAAGGCAAGCAGGGCCAAGCGCTCGCATTCGTCCGCACCGCCGCTGGCGCGCGGCCTGCCGCGACCGTGCGGCCAGGGGAGCTGGACGGGCGGCTGCTGGCCTTGGGAGAGCTGCGCGCCCATCCCCGAGTGGCGCTGCCGGCGCGGCGCCCCGACCGCACCCACCGGGTAGTGCTGTCAGGCGGGATGATGGACGCGCGCTGGACCATCAACGGTCGCACCTTCGACGACACGGTCCCGCTCGAGGTCCGCCAGGGGGAGCGGGTGCGGCTGCTGCTGGCCAACCAGTCGATGATGTTCCACCCGGTGCACCTGCACGGCCACAGCTTCCAGGTCCAGACCCGGGCCGGGGGTGGGGCGGGACCGCGCAAGGACACCGTGATCGTGCGGCCCATGGGGCAGTTCGCCGTCGACCTGGCCGCCGACAACCCCGGCCAGTGGATGCTGCACTGCCACAACCTCTACCACCAGCAGGCCGGTATGATGACCATCGTGTCCTACCTCAACTGACGTCGGCCTTTGATGCTCAGGCGCTGGTAGTGGCCAGGATCCGGAGGAAGGCGCGCCGTTTCCGGATCCCCTCACCAGACCGCCGCGCGGGGCGGCGGGCCCCAGCGTGATCGTGGCCCTCTCAGGAGCCCGCCGTGTGGGAGCATGGGAGCCATGTTGGACGTCCGACGGCTCTTGGTCCTGCGGGCGGTCGCGCAGCACGGATCCCTCGCCGCGGCCGCCCGGGCCCTGGGCTACACCCAGCCAGCGGTCAGCCACCATGTCCGGCGCCTGGAGCAGGAGGCCGGGGTCCGGCTGGTCACGCGCGACGGTCGTGGCGTGCAGCTCACCGCCGCCGGACGTGCGCTGGTCGCGCGGGCCGAGGCCATCGCGGTCGAGCTCACCGCCGCCGAAGCCGAGCTCGCCGCAGCGGTCAGGAACATGGCGGCGCACGTGCGCATGGCCGCCTTGCCGAGCGCCAACACCAGCCTGGTGCCGCGAGCGCTGGCTGAGCTTCGGATCCGCCACCTCGAGATCACGGTGGTGCTGGTCGAGGCGGGCCCGCAGGAGTCGTGGTCGCTGCTGGACCGCGCCGAATGCGATCTGGCCGTCAGCTTCGACCACCCCGATCTGCCGCCATGGCCGCCCACCCGCGTTACGACCGTCCCGCTGCTGGACGATCCGGTGCTGGTGATGCTTCCCGCGGCGCATCCGCTGGCCAGCGCCAGCGAGGTGCCGTTGGACCGGTTGTCGGAGGCGTCCTGGATCCTCAGCAACCGCTGCCAGCGCGAGATGCTGCACGCCTGTGGACGCGCAGGGTTCACCCCCAACGTCGCCCTGGTCACCGATGACTACAACCTCGCGGTGCCGCGTCTGGTCGCCAGCGGGTTGGGGGTTGGCCTCACCACCGCGTTTCTGAGCGGGGACGCCCGCCATGCGGGCGTGAGGATGGTCCCGGTCGCGGGCCTGCCGCCGGGCCGGGTCGTTGCCGTCCTGCCCCGGCACCCACGCCCCGCGCCGGCCGTCGCCGCCGTCCTCGAGGCGCTCCAGACAGTCGCGTTGTCCCCACCTGCGCCGCCTGTGACTGCTGCCAGTGGGTCACAAGCACAGGAGCCGTCACCCGCCTGAGCACCTCCAGGCGCCGGGTGGCAAGCATCGCGGCCTGACCGATAAGCGGTTCCTTGATGGGGTGAAGAAACCGGCATGACTGGTTGCGTGACGTCTGTGGAATGCTGCAGCCGAGCAGCCGGTCAAGATCAAGGAGTCGGCTTTTGGATGAGCGTCCCGCCGAATCGCCAGGGCCCCACCTCCACCCCGGACCAGGACGACCACGCCTTGCCCCAGTCCTTCGACGCCATCGTGGTCGGCTCTGGCCCCGGCGGAGCGACCGTCGCGCGGGAGCTTGCCAGACGAGGCCAGAAGGTGCTCATCCTGGAGCGGGGCGAGGGGGCCCGGGTCACGGGGAGCATGACCCAAACACTGCGCGAGCTGTGGATGCCCGGCCGCAGCCTGTTTGTGACCGATCGGCTGCTGGCGGTGCTTCGGGGCGTCACCGTGGGCGGCAGCTCGATCTACTTCTTCGGGACCGCGTGGGAGCCTCCCTATGAGCTGTTCTCCAAGCACGGCATCGACCTGCGCCCGCAGGTGGCGGAGGCCAAGCGCGAGCTGCCGATTACGCCGCTGCCAGCGGAGCTGATGGGTCCCTCGGCGCGGCGCGTGATGGACAGCGCGGTCGAGCTGGGCTACGACTGGCAGCCGCTTGCCAAGTACTTCGACCAGCAGCGGCTGGGCGGCGCGCCGATGGGCTCCTACGGAGTTCCCTCCTATGAGGCTAAGTGGAACGCGCGTATGTTCGTCGAGGAGGCCGTCTCGCTGGGCGCGACGCTGGTGACCGGCGCCAGAGCGCGGCGCGTGCTGGTCGAGGACGGGGTCGCCAAGGGCGTGGAGTTCGTCTCTGCCGGCAAGACCCAGACCGCGTTGGGGTCAACGGTGGTCGTGGCGGCAGGAGGGATCGGTTCGCCGGTGCTGTTGCGGGCCAGCGGGATCGATCAGGCCGGGCGGTCGTTGTTCTGCGATCCGGTCGTGGTGGTGACAGGCTCGCTGCCCGGCCCGGGTCATGGCCAGGAGCTGCCGATGACCGCGGGCGTGCTGCTGGAGGAGGAGGGCTACACGCTGACCGACGTCTCGGTGCCACAGTGGCTGTACTGGTTGATCGCCGCAGAGGTGGGACGGGTCGACAAGCTCTGGTCCTACCGGCGGGCTGCCGCGATCCTGGTGGAGACCAGAGACGACCCCAACGGCTGGGTCACCAGGCGAGGCGGGATCCGCAAACCGTTCACCCAAGGGGACCGTCACCGGCTGGCCCAGGGGACGCAGCGCGCCAGGAAGATCCTCACCAATGCCGGCGCGGAGCGCTTGTGCCGTAGTTGGTTGTTCGCCGTGCAGCCCGGGGGCACTGTGCCGATCGGCCGGCTGCTGGATGCCGATCTGCGGACCGAGGTCGACAACCTCTACGTGTGTGACGCATCGGTGATCCCCGACCCGTGGGGCCTGCCGCCGTCGCTGACGCTGATTGGTCTGGGCAAGCGCTTGGCAGGGCACCTTGCCGGCCGTTCGTCCGGCAGGCTTGCGGGAGCCAGCGAGCAGCCGCCGGCGCGCCCCGCGGACCAGCAGCCTCGCTCCGCCAGATAACCCCAGCAGAGCTCGGCGGTTAGCCGCGGCGTGGATGCTCGCTGCTCAAAGCCAGCTCGACCGCCGCCTGGGCGTGCAGGCGGGTGGTGTCGAACACTGGAACGGGCGCGTCGTCCGGGCCGACCAGCAGGTCGATCTCGGTGCAGCCGAACAGGATGCCCTGGGCGCCACGCCCGGCCAGGTCCCGCATGATCCGCCGGTACGCCTGGCGCGAGCCCTCCTCCACGACACCGACGCAGAGCTCCTGGTAGATCACCTCGTGGACCAGCCGCCGGTCAGCCTCGTCTGGCACCAGCACCTGCAGCCGGTGGTGGTCGCGCAGCCGGCCCACGTAGAAGTCCTGCTCCATGGTGTAGGCGGTGGCCAGCAGCCCGACGGTGGTCATGCCCGCAGCGCGCACCGCCTCGGCGGTGGTGTCGGCGATGTGGACCATCGGAATCTCGACCGCGTCGGCGATCCGGTCGGCGAGCTTGTGCATGGTGTTGGTGCACAGCACCAGCAGCTCGGCGCCGGCGGCGACCAGAGTGCGTGCCTCGCCGGCGAGCAGCTCGCCGGCCTGGTCCCAGCGGCCTCTGCGCTGCAGTTGCTCAACCGGGGCGAAGTCGACCGAGCGCAGCACGCAGTCCGCCGAGTGCAGGCCCCCGAGCCGCTCGCGTACCTCCTGGTTGACCAGCCGGTAGTACTCCAGCGACGACTCCCAGCTCATGCCGCCCAGCAGCCCGATCCGCTTCACCAGTTCCCGCCTCCTCCGCCGGATCCCTCAAGTGGGTTCGTACGCGACGGCGCCAGGCAGCACACCAGCAGCGTCAGCCGCTTGGATCCCGTCGTCGTGGTGGTTGGCTGCTCAGTTCGCATGGACGTGCCTCCACGGACACGGTTCGGTCTGGTCGTTGCCGGCCGGCGGTCAGGCGGCCGAGGGCTGGCGGTGGGCCTGCAGGTCGTCGGCGAGCAGTCCCTGGTCGATCGCGACCGCGGCGGTGGCGCCGGCGGCGGCGGCCATCACGACCTGGGCGGCCGCAAACGGCAGGCTGGGGCGGCGGGCCAGGTCGCCGGCCGCGAAGACCCCTGGGACGCTGGTGCGGCCGAAGTCGTCGACGGCGACGGTGCCGTCTTCCAGCAGGGCGCAGCCCAGCCGGACCGGCAGGTCGGAGCGCTGCCGGTAGGGCGCGCGCACAAAGGCGGCCTGGCGGGCCAGCGGCAGCCCGGCGGTGAATACGATCCGCCGCAGGGTGCCGCCGTCCCCGTCCAGGCGCTGGATCGGCTCGGTGCGCACCGCGACCCCAATTGCGGTCAGCAGTTGGAGGCTCTCAGCGTCGAGCGGGGCGCCGTTGGTGCACAGCGCCACGTCGGGGCTGAAGCGGGTCAGGTGGGCGGCGAGCTGGATGGCGCGGGGGTCGCTGCCCAGCACGGCCAGGGCCTGGCCTTGGACCTCAAAGCCGTGGCAGTAGGGGCAGTGCAGGACGCTCCTTCCCCACAGCTCGGCCAGCCCGTCGATCGGGGGGAGCTGGTCGACCAGGCCGGTGGCCAGCAGCAACCGGCGCGTGCGGGTCACCGACTGGTCGGCCAGGGTCACCACGAACCCCCCTCCGCCGGTCTCGCCGAGGGCGTCCACGGCAACCACTTCGGTGTCGCGGACCTCGACGGTCGGATAGGGAGTGAGCTGCTGGCGGCCGATGCGGCGCAGCTCGGCGGGCGGTGTCCCGTCGCGGCTGAGGAACCCGTGGACCGCCTGGGCGGGGGCGTTGCGCGGCTGGCCGCTGTCGACCAGCAGCACGCGGCGGCGGGCCCGGCCCAGGGTAAGGGCGGCGTTGAGCCCGGCGGGGCCGCCGCCGACGATCACGACGTCGATCTGGAACATGGCGGTGCTCCTCCTGCTTCCGCTCCTGCGTTGGTGGCAACCCACCGCGAAGAGTTGTAGGCTGCAACTATGGACGACACCGTAGCACCCACAGTTGCAGAGCGCAACTCTTTATCGGAGCACTCGCACCACGGCCACGGGGATCCGGGCCACGCTGAGCAGCATCACCTGGTCGAGCTGCTGTTCGAGTTCATCCGCGCGTTCGGCCTGCATCGGCCCGACCTGGGGGTGCCTGGCGTGCCGGTGTCGTTCTCTGAGGCACTGGCATTGGCTGAGCTGAGCCAAGCGGCGCCCGCCGCGCTGTCGCAGCAGCAGTTGGCCGAGCGGCTGCGGCTGGACAAGAGCACCGTCAGCCGCCTGACGGCCGCGCTGGAGCGCCGCGAGCTGATCACCCGTGCGCGCGACCCGGCCAACCGCCGCTGGTCCAGGCTCGCCCTCACCGCGCGCGGCCAGACCACCGCGACCGAGCTCATCGCCCGCTTCCACCAGCGCCACCAGCGCCTGTTTGCCGCCATGCGTCCCGCTGAACGTCAGGAGCTGGCGGCCGGGCTGGCCGCGCTGGTCCGCGCCGACCACACCACACCGACCGACTCGCCGCGGCAGGGCAACAGCCCGCCCTCCCCGCTCCCAGGCGCACGTGACACCGGTCCACGCCGCCGACGCCAGCGACCGCCACATCCGGCTGGGGAACAGCTTGCGGAATTCCCCGGCGAGCAAACACCGCATCGCTAGCGGCCCTCCTTTCCAGTGCTGGCGGGTGGTGGTGTCGCAGAGGACGGACAGGCGATGTCACGGCCGGTGTTGATGGCTGTCGATGACGACCCGACGGCCCTTGGAATGCTCCAGCAGGAGCTCGACAAGCGCTACGGGGCCGACTACCGGGTGATCTGCGAAGCCGACGCGGAGGCTGGGCTGCGCGACCTCGAGCAGATCCAGGCGGCCGGTGGGCAGGTCGCGCTGGTGCTGGCCGACCAGTGGATGCCCACCATGACCGGGGTGGCGTTCCTGACCCGCGCCCATGTCCTGCATCCCACCGCGCAACGGGCGCTGCTGATCGACTGGGGCGATCGCTCGACCGCCGAGCCGATTCTGCAGGCCGCGACCTTCGGCCAGATCGACGATTGGATCGACAAGCCCACCCAGCCCGCCGACGAGCGGTTCCACCAGGCAATCGGCGAGTTCCTCTACGAGTGGGCGCGGTGGCACCGCCCGCGGTTCGAGGCTGTCCGGGTCGTCGGTGATCAGTGGTCGGCCCGATCGCATGAGCTGCGGGACCTGCTCAGTCGCAACAGCATCCCGTTCGGGTTCTACCCGGCGGACTCCGAGCAGGGCCAGACGCTGCTCGGCTCGGTCGGCGCGAGCGGCGAACCGTTGCCGATGGTGGTGATGTTTGACGGGCGGGTCCTGGCCGATCCGTCCAATGCCGCGCTCGCCGAGGCTTTGGGGGTGAGCACGCAGCCTGCGGCCATCACCTACGACGTCACCGTGGTCGGGGCGGGCCCGGCCGGCCTGGCCGCGGCGGTGTACGGGGCCTCCGAGGGGCTGCGGACCATCATCCTGGAGCCCCAGGCCATCGGCGGCCAGGCTGGCAGCAGCTCCAAGATACGTAACTATCTCGGCTTCCCCAGAGGCATCAGCGGCGCCGAGCTGGCGCAGCGGGCCTACGAGCAGGCGTGGATGCTGCGCGCCGACTTTGTCTACGGCCAGCACGCTGTCGGCCTGGATGCGGCGGGATCCAACCGGATGGTGCGCCTCAGCGACGGCAGTGAGGTCGCCAGCCGAGCGGTGGTGCTGGCCACGGGCGTGCGCTACCGACGCCTGGGCGTTCCCGGCTTGGAAGCCTTGACCGGGGTGGGCGTGTTCTACGGCGCCGCCGCCTCCGAGGCCCAGGCGATGACGGGCCAGCAGGTCTACGTGGTCGGCGGGGCCAACTCCGCCGGCCAGGCCGCCGTGCACCTGGCCAGGTACGCCACCCACGTCACCATGCTGGTCCGAGGCACCTCGCTGGCCGCCACCATGTCGGACTACCTGGTCCAGGAGATCCAGGCAGCCCCCAACATCACCATCCGCCTGGGGGTGGAGGTCGTCGACGGCCGCGCCGACGGGCGGCTCACCAGCCTGACCATCAGGGACCGGCGCTCCGGTACGACCCAGACCGTTCCCGCCACGGCCCTGTTCGTCCTGATCGGCGCCGAGCCGCACACAGGCTGGCTGCCGGCGGCGATCGAACGGGACCGGTGGGGATTCATCGTCACCGGCGCCGACCTGCTCCGAGACGGCAGACCGCCGCCACAGTGGCCGCTGGACCGCCCGCCCATGCCGTTTGAGTCGAGCATGCCGGGGGTGTTCGCGGTCGGCGACGTCCGCCATGGGTCGATCAAGCGGGTGGCCGCCGCCGTCGGGGAGGGCTCGGTCGCGATCCGGCTGATCCACCAGTACCTGAGCAGCCAATAGCCTCGCGGTCCGCCAGCGGTACCAGGTCAGGCGACCACGGCAGCGGTCAGCACACTCCTCACCGCGCTGCACTGTCTCACAGTGCCTGAACCGGCTGTCAGGTGAGGGCAGCTTGGCATGCCGGCGACCCGCAGCAGCGCGGCGGTGTCGGCGGGTCGTAATGGTGGACGGCGTCGTCGGCCGGCTCGGCCAGATGGGCGACGGCACCTTGGGGTCGACGGTGGAGAACACCCGCTCGGCGGCGACCTTGCGGACGATCCGGAATACCCCATCGGTACCTGCTCGAGGTCTGGGCCGCCGTGGTCGTTGGTTTACGAGTGGGTGCGTTCCAGGTCGGCTCGCTGCCGCAGGTAGTGGTCGCGGTCGATCTCGCCGCGCGCGTACCGCAGGTCAAGCTCTGCCAGGGAGGCTGGGGAGTGACCTCCTGGCGGCCGGTCCTGCCGGGTCAGGGTGCGCACCAGCCAGACGAGCCCGGCCAGCAGCAGGCCGACCAGCACGATGCCGACGACCGCCATCCACAGCATCATCATCGGCCCGAACCCGTCCATCATCTGCACCAGTCCCTTGCTGTGCCTGGCCCTCCCATGCGAGGGGAACGGCCGTGGATCTCATCTTCCCGGCTTGCCGAGGTTGCGTTGCGCACCCGCAAACGACCATCGTCGCCGTCCAGCAGCCAGGCGGCTTCGGGTGGTGGCAGGCCGGACGGGCAAGGCGCCGAAGGTCTCACACCTGCGTTCGATACGACCGACAATGCTTTGTGGTGCGTGGAGACGTGCGCCGGCGCCAATCTCGGTGAGCGCCATCAGCGACGCTGAGACCGGGGGACCGGCGGTGTCGACCCGTCAGGGGGCGAGCTGTTGCATGAGTAGTTGCTGGTCGATGGCGACGGCGGCGATGGCGCCCTCGACGGCGGCGATGGCGCCCTCGGCGGCGGCGATGACGACCTGCGCGCCGGGCAGTGGCATGCTGGGCCGCCGGGCCATGTCGCCGGCGGCGAACACGCCCGGCACGCTGGTCTGGCCGAGGTCGTCGACCATCACCGAGCCGTCGTCCAGCAGCGTGCAGCCAAGCTCGCTTGGCAGGCTGCTGTGCTGGCGGGTGGGGGCGTGCAGGAACGCCGCCGCGCGAGCTTCGGGCTCGCCGGCGGCGAACACGATGCGCTCCAGCCGCCCGTCGGCGCCCTCCAGCCGCGTGATGGGCTCCTCGCGAAGTCGGACCTTGTAGGCGGCCAGCAGGCCGCGGGCGTCGTCGTCCAGACCTGCCTGGCCATTGGCGCAAAGCAGCACGTCGGGGCTGTAGCGGGTCAACTGCAGGGCGAGCTGGAGGTTGCGCGGGTCGCTGGCCAGGACCGCCAGGGGCTGGTCGCGGACCTCAAAGCCGTCGCAGTAGGGGCAGTTGAACACCCCGCGGCCCCACAGCTCGGCCAGGCCGGGGATCGGGGGCAACTGGTCGGCAACGCCGGTGGCTAGCAGCAGCCGGCGCGTCTGCTCGCTGCTGCTGTCGGCCAAGCTGACCGTGAAGCCCTGGCCGTCGCGAGTGGCCGTCTGGATGGCAAGGTCGCGGACCCGCACCGTCGGGTAGGCCTGGAGCTGCTCGCGGGCGGTCCGGCGCAGCAGCGCCGGGTCGGTGCCGTCGCGGGACAGGAAGCCGTGCATGGCGTGCACGGTGGCGTTGCGGGGCTGGCCGCTGTCGGTGAGCAGGACGTTTCGGCGGGCGCGGCCCAGCATGAGCGCGGCGTTCAGCCCGGCCGGCCCGGCGCCGGCGATGACGACGTCCAACATGCGGGATCTCCTTAGTGTTGACGGATAGCGATCGCTACTGTAATAGTAATCGCTATGGAAACGCAATCGAGGGCACGTCCACCCCGGCTGACCAGGGCCGAGCGCAAGACCCAGACCCGCCAGCAGCTGGTGGAGGCGGCCGCCCGGGTCTTCGCCCACAAGGGCTACGGGGGCGCGTCGGTGGACGACATCGCCGCCGAGGCCGGCTTCACCATTGGCGCGCTGTACTCCAACTTCGGTGGCAAGCAGGAGCTGTTCATGGCCGCCTTCGAGCGCCACTGCGACCAGGACCTCGCCCAGGTCCAAGAGTTGCTCGCCAGCGACCTGCCCCTGCAGGAGCAGCTGGACGCGGTGACGCAGCGGTTCGGCAGCCTGGACGAGGAGCACCGGCAGTGGTGGCTGCTGTCGCTGGAGCTGTGGCTGTACGCCCAGCGCGACCCGGCCACCCGCACCCGGCTGGCCGCCCTGCGGCGGAAGGTCCGCCAGACCGTCGCCGACGCGCTCCAGCGCCAGGCGACGCGGACCGGCCGGCCACTGCCGGTGCCGGCCACCGACCTGGCCGCCGCCATGCTGGGCCTGTGGCAGGGCCTGATGCTGCAGCGCCTGACCGACCCCGACTCCATGCCACCCGAGACGCTCAGCACGGCACTTGGGTGGCTGCGCAACGGAGCGGCGCAGCGTCGAACATGAGGAGGACAACGATGACCCAGCCAACCTGCCCGACACCAACCACCGTCGCCGCGGCGCTGGTTCGACCCCCGGACGCTCGGCATGGGCGCCGGCTCGGGCCTGTTCGGTGGGCTGTGCTGCATCGCCGGCGCCATCGCGATCGGCAGCGGGCTTGGCGGCCTGTCGGCCGCCGGCTCGCTGATGGACCGCTACCAGCCCTACCTCATCGCCGCCAGCGTGCTCACGATGGCCTGGTGGCTGTTGCGCACCGTCCGCGCCCAGGCCCAGCGGCCGGCTGGCCGCGGCAGGGTCGCCGTCGTGGCCAGGGCCCTGGGCCGCCAGCTCGCCCCGATGGGGATCATGTACGCCGGCATGCTGTTGGCCACCATGGCGGTCTCGCGGCTGCTCGGGGTGGGATGATGCCCTTTGCCAGCGACACGCGAGGGGCGCTGCGGCTGATCATCCTCGGCCTGGCCCTGCAGGTGCTCGGCCAGGTCTGGGACCTGCGCTGGCACGCGGCCAACCCCGGCGTGCTGGAGACCGCCGGGGCGTTGCTGCGCGCTCACAGCGGCATCTTCCTCGGCATCGCGGTGCTTTTGGCGGGCGGGTGGGCCGCGGTCGCCCGGTCCCGCCAGCCGCGCGCGGGCGGCGACCCGCGCCTGCGTGGCTGGCTGCGGGTGGTGCTGGTGGGCGCGCTGGTGCAGGCGGTGGGTGTGGCCTGGGACTCCTGGCGCCACATCCACGGTGACGAGTCGGCGGTTGGGCATCTGCTCGCGTACACCGGCGTGCTAGCCGCGCTGGTCGCCACCGTGGTCGCCGCATGGCTGCAGACCAGCCGCCAAGCCACCGCCGATCGTTCCCGGTAGCGGTCGACTCAGCGGGCGATGAGCAGGGCGGCGTGGCGCTGCTGGTTGGCCCACAAGGCCGCCACCGCGATGAGCGCGAGCGCTGGCAGCACCCAGGACCAGGGGCGTCGGCAGCGATCCAGCGCCAGGGTCAGCCAGCGGCCGGTGCGCCAGCCCGCCACGGCCCGCGCCAGCACGGCCACCGCCCCTCCGACCAGCAGTGGGCTGGCCGGGTTGTAGGCCCAGGCCCGCTCGAGTCGCCCCCGAAGCGTGCACAGCACGCCACGGGCCATGCCGCACAGCGGGTCCATGATCCCCACGTAATGCAGCGGTCCGTGCAGGTCCAGCGGCGGCGGCCCGGTGATCGCCAGGATGCTCCCGGCCAGCAGGCCGCCCACGGCGAGATACGTGACCTGACGATGGTGGTCGACCGGTGCCCAGCCCAGGCGGGCAGGACCCGGCGGTCTGCCTGTGCTGTGGGTACCTTGCATCAGGGCAGCCTAGCGGGTGGGCTCCGGCCCGGCCGAGGCCGCGGGGCCGGGGCGGGGCGCGGCATTCATCGTGCGCAGCATCCGCGGGCCGCCGGTGCGCAGGAACCGCGCCACCAGCACCGCGGCCAGGACCAGGAACACCAGGTTCAGCACGGTCGTGTAGTTCAGCGTGATGCTGGCCTCCACCACCTTGGCGTTGCGCTCCTCGGGGACCAGGCCGAGCGCCTCGAAGACCAGGTCCACCACCAGCCCTGCCGCCGCCATGGTCAGGTAGAAGGTGCCCAGCAGGAACAGGCTCATCCGGCGGCCGTAGTACCTGCGGTAGATATTCAGGATCGGCAGCACGATCAGGTCGGCGAAGATGAAGGCGATCACCCCGCCGAAGCTGATGCCGCCGTTCCACAGCACCGCCGCCAGCGGCACGTTGCCGATCGAGCACACGAACGACAGCATCGCCACCAGCGGGCCCACCAGCGGGCCCCACAGCTTGGCGAGCAGGGGATGGTCGACCAGGAAGAAGCCCTGCCAGAAGCTTTCGGGGACCCAGGCGCCGAGCGTGCCGGCGATAAGCAGCCCGCCGGTAATGTCCTTCCAGATGGAGGCCCAGTCCATCACGAAGTAGTGGCTGATGGCGGTGAGCCCCGCTGGTGAGCGGATGCGCGACCAGATCGAGCCTTCGGTGACCGACATGTCCATGGCGGCGTGGCCCTCCATCACCCCAACCAGGCCCTTGTCGGCCTGCTCGCGGGCCGAGCGGACCATGCCGGGCCGCAGCAGGGCGCGGAACAGCAGCGCCAGCAGCACGATCATCAGCGGCCCGCCGACGAACTCGGCGGCGGTGAACTGCCAGCCGATCAGCACCGCCATGATGATGCCGAGCTCGATGACCAGGTTGGTGGAGGCGAACTGGAACGCCATGGCGCTAGTGAAGTCGGCGCCCTTGCGGAACACCGAGCGGGCCATCGCCACCGCGGCATACGAGCACGACGACGAGGCCGCACCCAGCCCGCAGGCGATCCCGAGCGAGCGTGGGGAGTCGTCGGGCAGCAGCCGGCCCATCTCGGCCTTGGACACCACCGCCTGGACCGCGCCGGAGATCGCGAAGCCGAGGATGAGCGCCCACAGGATCTCCCAGCTCATGGCAGCTGCCAGGTTGAGCGCATGCTCGAGCGCTTCCAGCACCTTCATGTCCGGATGGCTCCCCTCATGGGTCTCCGACACGCCGTCGTAGAGGGTATCCCAGGAACCGGCCGGCGTTGTCTTACGTTTCGTAAGAGAATCGATTGGCGAGGACTGAGTGGAGGGAGTGCGGGTGCGGCGACGATGCTGGGCCGTGGCGTCCATGGTGGGGCTGCTGCTGGGTGCGCGGCTGCTGGGTGCCGCTCCGGCGGCGGCGCACGCGTTGGTGGTCGGCAGCAACCCGCAGGCGGGCACCCGGGTAGTCCACGCGCCGGCCGAGCTGCGGGTGGCCTTCTCCGAGGCGGTCCGGCCACTGGGACAGGGGCTGAGCCTGCAAGGCCCGAACGGGCGGGTTCGTCTTGGCCCGGCGCGGCATCCTGACGGGCGGGCGGAGGTGCTGGCAGCCGCGCTCCCTGCTCTGGCGGACGGGTCTTACCTGGCCGGCTGGCGGATCGTCTCGGCCGACGACGGCCACCTGGAGGCCGGCAGCTTCGCCTTCGCGGTGGGCGCCGGCACCGGGCCGGTCACCAGCCCCGCCCCGCCGCAGCTCCCCAGCGGCTGGCAGGTGATGGGCCGCTGGCTGGAGGTGGCCGGGGTGCTGCTGCTGGTCGGGGTGGTTGCCGCTGCGGTGGCGGTGTGGCACCGGCCCACCCCGGTCGGGCCGGACGAGCCCGCCTACTGCACGCTGGCGGTGGTGGCCGCGGTGGTTGGCGCGGCCGGGCTGGTGTGGCAGGTGGCGGCGGGCGCGGCCAGCGCCGGCGGGCTCGGGCTGGGAGCGGTCCAGGCGTTCCTGTCGGCCTCGCCTGGTATCGGTCGCCGCATGCTGGTCGAGCTGGTACTGCTGGCCGCCACCGTGGCCGTGGTGCACTGGGGTGTGCGGCGGGGCCGCCGGCCTGGCCGGGGCGCGCTGGCGCTGACGGCCCTGTTAGTGGTTGGGCTGGCGTTGGGTGCCCACGATGCCGGTCTGTCGCCGCGCTGGCTGTATGTGGGGCTGGAGGGCGTGCACCTGCTGGCGGTGGGTGCCTGGGTCGGTGGGCTGGCGGTGCTGGTGCTGACCGCGCGGCGGGCCGACACTGGGGCGGTGCGGCGCTTCTCGCGCATGGCGCTGTGGGCGGTGGCGGCCATCGGCGTCACGGGTGCCTGGCAGGGCCTTGCCCAGGTGCACGGCCGGGCGGCGCTGACCGGCACCGACTACGGCCGGGTCCTGGCTCTCAAGGTCGCGGTCGTGCTGGTGGTGGTCGGGCTGGCGGCGGTGGCCCGCTACCGGCTGCTGCCCCGCGCGGGCACGGGCTCGCCCCCGCCCGGCTGCGGCGCCTGCTCGGCGTGGAGGCCGCCGGGGGCGTGGCGGTGGTGCTGGTGGCGGCGCTGCTGGCCAACACCGTCCCGGCCGGCGAGGTCGTCGCCGCCGCCGGCGCGGCCCGGGTGCGCGGCGGCCCGCAGACCCAGGCGCTGCAGGCCGGGTCGCTGCGGCTGCAGCTGGACCTGGAGCCCGGCACGGTCGGCCGCAACCTGCTCCAGGTCCTGGTGACCGACCAGCGGGGCCGGCCGGTCGACGGCCTGCCAAGGATCGGCCTGACCGTGGCGGACGAGGCCGGCCGCGCCAGTCCCGTGTCGCTGCGCGCCGCCCGGGTCGCCCCCGCGGCCTACCGGGCGATCACCGACGCCTTCGCGCTGCCGGGCGGCTGGCGGGTCGAGGTGGCCGGCGGCGTGCCGGGCGCCCCAGCCGGCCTGGCCGCGCGCTTCGCCGTCGCCGCCGCGCCCGCCACCAGCGGCCCACCGCCGCCTGACCCGCCGGATGCGCTGCTGCTCGGCGGCCGCGCGGGCCGAAGCGGCGTGCTGGTCGGGCTCACCGCGTTCGCCGCCGGCGACCGGATGCTGCTGGTGCGCGGCCGCGGTGGGCTGGGGATCCCACCGGCGGTCGCGCCCCGGCTGCTGCGGGTGCTGGACCGCGACCGCCGCGTGCTGGCGGCGCCGGTGCAGCCCTGCGGGGACGGCTGCACCGAGGCCTTCCTCACCACCCCCGCGGCAACCCGCGGCCCGCTCACCGTGGAGGCGGTCCTGCCCAACAAGGGCACCGCCCGCTTCGGGCTGCCCCTGCCGCTGCCCCGCGGCGGCTCGGCCACCGCCCGGCTGCGCGCCGCCGACCGGGCCTTTGGGGCCTCGCGCTCGTTCCGCATCCACGAGGTCCTGGACGGCGGGTTCGGCACGGTGTTCCGCACCGACTACCAGCTCAAAGCGCCGGACCTGGCCCGCTGGCACCTGCGCCGCCCGGACGGCACCAGCGACACGGTCTGGATCGGCGAGAGCCGCTGGATGCGCGAGGGCACTGGCCCGTGGAAGCAGGAGCGCGCCCCTGGCCTGGTACTGCGGTTTCCGGCGCGCAACTGGAGCGACCAGGAGCGCGGCGTCGTCGACCTGGGCCCGGCCACCTGGCACGGCACCACGGTCGAGGTGCTCGCCTTCCTCGACCCGGCCAACGGCGCCTACCACCGGGTGTGGGTGGACCGCGCCAACCGCGTCCTGCACGAGCGCATGGACGCCCCCGGCCACTTCATGGACCGCGACTACACCGCCTACGGCGTCCCGGTGACCATCACCGCGCCTCGATAGGCAGCCAGGTCACTGCTAGCCTCAGTTTCGGGGATGTCTTGATCATCTTGTGACCGCTGTGGTCGTTGTGGTGTCCTGACCTGCGATACGCTCGCGAACGTCCCCCCGGTGATCTGTGAAATGGTGTATGACCTAATCTTATGGCAAGCCTGT
>WNGB01002728.1_pt1 | contig 28288 bp, 27 predicted proteins | sample 5400681 | NCBI WGS metagenome assembly WNGB01 (sample SAMN13153367, study PRJNA577476) | soil metagenome | isolation source: 115 cm soil or saprolite under grassland replicate 2 | place: USA:California | collected 2016-06-15
GTGTACCAGGGCGTCGCGGAGGCGTTTCATTGCCCTGGGTTCCCCGCTGGTGATGGCGTAACGGATTCCGACCTATCACCGCCACGGCAAATCAGGGCAGCACATGCTCCGCTTCTACCACGAGAACCCCCGCATCTGCGGCTCAGTTCTGTTGTGTGCCCTGCGGGGGACTTTTGCGAAGTAAATAAATCTTTGCGTTCTTTGTTCGGATCGGCCGCAATCCGCGCCGCCCAGGATTGGTCGCGATCGAGCGGGTGGGCCTTGAAGCAAGGTCTCCCATGCATATGGCCCTTGCAGGCACAATGATCGTGGTCGATACTCGCTGGCATGTTTGTCGGGAAATAACATCGGCTACCGGGCGATGTGTCTCCTGACGGCACCATACGGGACCCACCCATCGGTCCCATTTCTCCTCAGGAGGAACCCGTGAGGACAAAACGCACTTCGCCACGGAACCGGCTCGCCCGGCTGATCGCCGTCGCCGTAGGCCTGGTCGCGGCCTCGGCATTCGCCTTGCCGAGCGCGCTGGGGGCGTCCACTCAGCACTACGGCGCCAGCCAGCTCTCCGACGTACGCGCCGCGGTGCAGCAGTCAGGCGTCGACGGCATCGCATGGTACGTGGACAACGCGGCTGACCGCGTCGTCCTGACCGCTGACAGCACCGTCTCCGGCGCCGAGATCGCGACGGTCAAGCGGGCCGCGGGCGAGAACGCTGGTGCGCTGCGGATCAACCGCGCCGCCGGCGTGTTCCGCTCATTGCTCTCCGCCGGTGACGCCATCTACGGCGGGCGCTACCGCTGCTCGCTCGGCTTCAACGTGGTCAAGGGCAGCACCTACTACTTCCTCACCGCCGGGCACTGCGGCAAAGTGGCCAAGACCTGGTACACCAACTCCAGCCACACCACGCTGATCGGCCCGACCATCGGCTACAGCTTCCCCGGCAACGACTACGCGCTGGTCCGCTACGACAACACCTCGCTCAGCCACCCCGGCGGCTTCACGGCGGCGAACGCCTTCGTAGGCGAGTCGGTCAAGCGCACCGGGTCCACCACCGGCACCCACAGCGGGACCGTCACCGCGCTCAACGTCACGGTCCACTACCAGGGCGGCGGCACAGTGAGCGGCCTGATCCAGACCACCGTGTGCGCCGAGCCAGGCGACTCCGGCGGCCCACTCTACGACGGCACCAAGGGACTCGGGATCACCTCCGGCGGCAGCGGCGACTGCAAGTCCGGCGGTACGACGTTCTACCAGCCCGTACCGGAGGCGGCCAACGCGTACGGCGTGACCGTCTTCTGACCATCTGGCAGGCCCGCTCGGCGTCACGCCTGCGGTCGATAGGCCAGGTAGACCACACCGTTCTGGTACGACTCACAGGCCGCAAGCGACAGGTTCCCGGGCGCGGCTTCCTCGGGGAACAGTCGCGGACCGGACCCGCGGGTGAGCGGGTACACGTACAGGTGCAGCTCGTCAACCAGGCCGTCCGCGAGCATCGCCCGGACCAGGGTGCCGCTGCCGCTGACGTACAGATCGCCGTCGACCTCGTTCTTCAGGTTGCGGATCGCGTCGGGATCGTACGGCCCGATGATCTTCGAGTGTCGCCAGGTCGCATTCGTGAGTGTCCCCGAGACGACGTACTTGGTGGTGTCGTTGAAGAACGGCGCCCCAGGATCGTCCTCCACGGTCCGCGCCGACCACGCCGGCTCGAACATCTCGTAGGTCGTACGCCCGAGCAGGATGCCTCGGCAACGTTCCGTGACCGCGCCGATGGCCTCACCCATCTTGGGGTCGAAGCCGTAGTCGAACGTCCACGTCGGCGCGTCGATCACGCCGTCGAGGCTCATGAACTCGTGCACGTGTACTGCTCCCACTTCGCACCTCCGCGTCGATGTTGCCATGTAGACCTCACCGACGCCGCGAATTCATCGCTCGGACGTGCGACGGTCAGTCAGCCAGGGACGGGCGTCATGAGCACCCACCCGGCAGCGCTCAACGATTAGCCCTGAGCGCGTCGATCAGCTCCCACTTCCCCATCCGGGAGCGACCTGGGATCCGGCGCTGTTTCGCCAACTCGTACAGGTCGGTGCGGGTGCGGTCCTCGAGCGCGTGACCCGCCTTGCCGCCCCGCGCGCGGGATTTGGCAGCCTGACGGCTGAGATCCTGGCGGACGGTCTTCGGCAGCTTGCTGATGGTCTTCTTCTCACGCGCCGCGGTTTGTGCCTCCTTTACGTTGGTACGCGCGGCCTTGACCTGCTTGCGGGTGGCCATTCCGATCACCTCCGTACGATCAAGTACCCAGGCGCGACCGGCTCCACGCGTCGCTGTCTTACCGGTACGACCACCACCGACCCTTTAACTATGATCTCGGGGTTTCCCTACGTATGCTCCTCTTCCAGGGCCATTAACCCTGATCGATACTCGCTGAAGTGTTTGTCGGGAAAACGACATCTGCCCACCCGACGATGGGTGTCCTGACGACCGACCACGGGACCCCTACCAATCGGGTCCCATCACTCCTCAGGAGGATCCAGTGAGGATCAAACGCTCTTTCCCCAAGGGCCGGATCGCGCGCTCCGCCCAGTTACTCGTCGTCACCGTAGGCCTGATCGCCGCGTCGGCATTCGCCTTGCCGACCGCAGTTTCGGCGTCCCCGCAGCATTACAGCGCCAGCCAGCTCTCCGACGTACGCGCCGCGGTGCTGCAGTCGGGCGTCGAGGGCATCGCATGGTATGTCGACAACACGGCTGACCGCGTCGTGGTAGCCGCCGACGGCAGCGTCTCCGGCGCCGAGATCGCGACGATCAAGGAAACCGCGGGCGACAACGCCGGTGCTATCCAGATCCAGCGCGTGGCCGGTGTCTTCACCGCGCTGCTCTCCGCCGGTGATGGCATTTACGGCGGCCAGTAGGGCCTAGCCGCCGGGTGCGGAACCGATGCGTACGCCACAATGCATTTGATTTGGTACGCACGCCGTCGCGGAGGGATCGCATGACCAGTTCCGGAGCCACGCGGGCGCACCCACTACGACTGATGTCGGGGCGCGACCCCCACGAGTCGCACCGCGCGTCAACGCCGTTGGAGCTGTTGTACGACCTGACGTTCGTGGTGGCGTTCGGGGTGGCCAGTGACCAGATCGCCCACCTGCTGGCCTGTGGTGGACGCACTTCATCATCCCGTCAGGCGAGGTCCTGCACGCGCACCGTGGCCGGGCGTTCACCTGGGGGTACGGCCACATGCTGATCTTCGGCTCGATCGCCGCGACCGGCGCCGGCCTGCACGTGGCCGCCTCGTGCCTCGATCACCAGGCACACATCGCCGCCACCTCGGCGGTGCTGAGCGTGGCCGTGCCGGTGGGGGTGTACGCGCTCACGGTCTTCGCGCTGTACGCGTACCTGGTCCGAGGCTTCGACCCGTTCCACATCTGGCTGGCCGCTGGCACGGCCGCGGTGCTGGTGGCCGCGGTGTTCCTCGCCTCGGCCGGGGTGCCGATGGCCGTCTGTCTGGTCGTACTCATGTTCGCCCCGCTGGTGACCGTGGCCGGGTACGAAGCCGTCGGGCACCGCCACGTCTCCGACGCACTCCAACGCGCCCTCGCCGAATAACGGCGAGCCCGGTCACTCCGGTCTGCGAGGCGGGGGTCGGGGGCGTCTCCGCTAGGCTAAGTGGACGGCGTCTCCGCTACGCTGAAACGCTGGTCAGAGTTCGCGCTTTGTCGTTCGTACGGGGCGGGCAGGCGACTGTCCCGTGGGGGGCCGTCAGCCCGACGAGAGGCAGTCACCATGTCACAGACCGGACCGGAGTCCGCGCCATCGACGGCGATGCGTCGCGAAGTTCTCGTGGTGCTACCGGGGCTGATGCTCGCCATGATGCTGGCGATGCTCGACAACTTCATCGTCGGGACCGCAATGCCGCGTATCGTCGGCGAGCTCGGCGGCCTGGCACACCTGTCGTGGGTGGTCACCGCGTACGTGCTGGGTACCACCGTGTCGACCCCGATCTGGGGAAAGCTCGGCGACCTGTACGGCCGCAAGGGCATCTTCCTCGTCTCGATCGTGATCTTCCTCGTGGGCTCCGCACTCTGCGGCGCGGCCGGATCCTCCCTGCTCGGCGGGACCGGCGACGGCATGGCGGAGCTGATCGGGTTCCGGGCGTTGCAGGGCCTGGGGGCCGGGGGGTTGATCGTCAACGTCATGGCGATCATCGGCGACCTGGTACCGCCCCGGGAGCGGGGTCGCTACCAGGGCATCATGGCGGCGGTCATGTCACTGGCCATGATCGCGGGTCCGTTGACCGGCGGTTTCATCACCGACCACCTGAGCTGGCGATGGGCGTTCTACGTCAACCTGCCGCTGGGCGGGCTCGCGCTGCTGGTGCTGATCACCACGCTGCACCTGCCGCGCCGGCGCAGCGAGCACCGCATCGACTGGCCCGGAACGGCGCTGCTCACCATCGGGATCACGGCGCTCGTACTGATCACCACGTGGGGCGGCAACAAGTACGCGTGGGGATCCAAGGAGATCATCGGCCTGGCCGTACTCGCGGTTGTTTCGCTCTTGCTCTTCGGTGTGGTGGAGCGGCGGGCCGCGGAACCGATCCTGTCGCTGAGCCTGTTCCGCAACCGCAACTTCAGCCTGATCTCGGCGGTCGGTTTCCTGCTGGGCTTCGCCATGTTCGGCGCGATCAACTTCCTGCCGCTCTACCAGCAGACGGTCCAGGGCGCGTCGGCCACCAACTCGGGCCTGCTGCTGCTGCCCATGATGGGCGCCGCGATGGTGGTGTCGCTGTTCGTCGGCCAGGTGATCACCCGTACCGGAAAGTACAAGATCTTCCCGGTGATCGGCGGTGCCGTGATGGCGGTCGCGATGTACCTGCTCTCGCTGCAGGACGTCAACACCAGCCGGGCCCAGACCGGGTTGTTCATCGCCGTGCTCGGCCTCGGCATGGGCTTCCTGATGCAGACCACCATGCTGATCGCGCAGAACAGCGTCGACCAGAAGGACCTCGGCGTGGCCAGCAGCGCCGCGACCTTCTTCCGCTCGATCGGCGGCTCGTTCGGGGTTTCGTTGTTCGGCGCCGTGTTCAACCACCGACTCACCTCGGAGCTCACCGACCGGCTCGGCAGCGGCGCCAGCCGGTTCACCAGCGGAAGCGGCCGGGTCGACCCGGCCTCACTGCGTCAACTCCCGGCGCCGGTCCTCAGCGACTTCCTCGGGTCGCTCGCCTCGGCGATATCCAACGTGTTCGTCTGGGCGATCTTCTTCGCGGTCGCCGTACCGCTGCTGGCGCTGTTCATCAAGCAGGTGCCGCTACGCGGCCGTGAAGCCGACGAGCCGACCCCGACCGACGCCGAGGGCATCGCCGCACAGGACGCGCGGGAGAGCACCGCGATGGCGGCGCTCGAGTAGTTGACACCGGTCCAAATCTCCTAAAAGGTCGTGGGTAATCGATTTCTATCGATACGGCCTGGGGAGAGTGGACATGAAACTCGACGACAGCAACCAGGATGCGACAGCGGCGATCGGCCGCGGGTCGCTCGGATCCCCGATCAGGCGGTCGACGTTCCTCAAGGCGGCGGGAGCGGTCATCGGCGGCGGCCTCCTGCTCGGGACCTCGACGGACAGCCGTGCCTCCGACACCGCCGGTACGGGCGACGTGGGCGCCACTGCGGTCAGCGTCACCAAGATCGCCGACCTCACCGGGCCCGGCCTGACGACGCGGTTCCGGATGGAGGCGACCGACCTGGGGATCCCCGTACGGACGCCCGACGGACGGTTGATGTTCGTCTTCGGCGACACGTTCGAGGACGCCTGCGTGGGCTGCGGCTGGTGGCGTTCGCCGGTCGCCCTGTACTCGACGACCAGCAACCTGAACGGCGGCGTCCAGTGGTCCAGCGCGTAAGGATCGACGGGATCATCATGGACACGCCGACGTCCAACCTCTACACCGCACATCGCCGGACCCTGATCTGGGGCGGCCAGTGGGGCAACGAGGACGACTCCCACGTCGCACAGCTGTACGGCGGATACATCATCCCCGGCTCGACCTTGGACGAGCTGCACCTGTCGGTCAGCCAGTGGAACACGCAGGCGGGCTGGCCGTACCGGGTGATGCAGCACCGGATCCTCGGCTTCCCCACCTGACCGGCGACACGACCCGCCAGGCGCTGGCGCTGGCGCCCGTGGTCAGACCGGGACGTTGAGCGTCGCCACCATGCCGGAGGTCACGTTGCCGGTGACCTTGGCCAGCTGCAGCGAGTAGCCGTCGCTGAAGACGTTGTCGGTGTCCAACGACGAGCCGGCGAGATTGCTGACGCTCTGCTCGTACCCGCTGGTCGCGTAGACCTTGCGGCTGGCCGCTTCGGGCAACGCCAACTGGGTGGTACGCAGCTTCCCGCTGGCGCTGGTGGCCGCCTCCAGCGACGGGTAGACCTCGAAGTGGATGTGCGGCCAACGCCCCGAGTACGCCGCCGGATAGATGCTGGTGAACGTGACGTAGCCGTCGTCGTCGGCGGCCTGCACCCCGCGCAGGTAGTTCTCGTCCGCGATCTCCTGTGAGTACATCGAGTAGCTGCCGTCGCGGTCGCAGTGCCACAGGTAGACGGCGGCTCCGGCGTACGGGGTGGCGCCGTCGCCGACGTTCAACACCCGCAACTTCACGGTCAGCGGTACGCCCTCGGCCACGCCCGACGCGGAGCCGAAGCTCCTGGTGATGTCGCTGCGTACGATGCCCGACTCGGTGAGCGCGTTGGGCCCGTTGGAGCCGTCACCCGGATACGGTCCCCCGGTCTCCTCCGGGATCTCGTCACCGGATGCCGCCGCGGTGCCGGAGCCGGTGGACGATCCGGACCCGCTCGACGAGCCGCCGGACGAACCGGACGTGTCGGCGCAGGCGGCCAGCACCGCCGCGACCCCGGCACCCCCGAACAACCCCAGCGCGCGTCGCCGGTTGAACAGGGTGGACAGGTCGTGGGCCAGGCCCAGGTCGTGTTCGTGGCTCATCGCCGACTCCTCTTACTCGCGGTGTGCAGCCAGAATCCGGCGGCGACCTGTCCGCTGTCTGTGAGCGTCTTGCGAGTCCGCTGTGTGTCCCCGACCCACCCGGATGGGAAGGTGTCTGTCATGGCAGAGCGGGAGGCGCGATGGACCTGACGCTGAGCGAAGACCAGAAGACCTTCCAGGAGTACGCTCGCGCGTTCCTGGACAAGCAGGTCGTGCCGTACCGGGCCGAGTGGGACCGGGCGGAGTCGGTGGACACCGCGATCATCCCGAAGCTCGGCGAGATGGGCTTCCTCGGACTGACCATCCCCGAGGAGTACGGCGGCATCGGCGGCGACCACGTCACGTACTGCGTCGCGATGGAGGAGCTGGGCCGGGCCGACTCGGCGGTACGCGGCATCGTGTCGGTGTCGAACGGCCTGGTCGGCAAGTCGCTCCTGGCGTACGGCACCGAGGACCAGAAGCGGCAGTGGCTGACCCGGATCGCCACCGGCGAGAGCCTCGGTTGCTTCGGCCTCACCGAACCGGACACCGGGTCGGACGCGGCGAGCCTGAAGACCCGGGCGACCCGCGACGGCGACGACTACGTGCTCGACGGACAGAAGATGTTCATCACCAACGGCACCTGGGCGGACGTCTGCCTGGTGTTCGCGCGTACCGGCGGGCCGGGGCCGAAGGGCGTCTCGGCGTTTCTGGTGCCGACCGACTCGCCGGGCTTCGAGGCGCGGGAGATCAAGGGGAAGCTCGGGCTGCGCGGCCAGGCCACCGCCGAGATCTTCCTCGGCGCGGTACGCGTACCGTCCTCGGCGCGGCTCGGGGCCGAGGGCGAGGGCTTCCGGGTCGCGATGAGCGCCCTGGACAAGGGCCGGGTCTCGGTGGGCGCGGGTTGCGTCGGCATCGTCCAGGGCTGCCTCGACGCGGTGGTCGGGTACGCCACCCAGCGCCAACAGTTCGGCCGGCCGATCGCGTCGTTCCAGCTGGTCCAGGACATGATCGCCGACATCTCCGTCGACGCCGACGCCGCCCGGCTGCTGGTCTGGCGGGCCGCGGACCTGATCGACCGGGGCGAACCGTACGGGGTCGCCGCGTCCAAGGCGAAGTACTTCGCCAGCGAAGCCGCCGTACGTGCCGCGAACTCCGCGATCCAGGTCTTCGGCGGGTACGGCTACGTCGACGAGTACCCGGTGCAGAAGTTCCTGCGGGACGCCCGGGTGATGACGTTGTACGAGGGCACCAGCCAGATCCAGAAGCTGCTGATCGGCAGGGCGGAGACCGGCGTCAACGCGTTCGTCTGAGAAGTCGTCACACCGGCCGGTACGCCCGGAAGTAGTCGATCACGAACTCCTTGGGATACCGCGCCGGCGCCGCGGAGCCCCGGCCGGACGGCGGTTGGGCGGGGAAGTCGTAGATGCCCAGCATGAACTGCATCGGGTAGCCGGGTGACTGCCGGACCGTCTTGACCGGCCGGCCGTCGACCAGGAACGCGACGTGATCGGGCGTCCACTCGGCGGCGTACACGTGGAACTGGGTGGCGTCGATGGAGAGCGCCTCGGCGGAGAACTCGTCGCGAATCGTCGGGTCGCCGAACGGATGCACCCCCATGCCGACCCGTACGCTGTCCGGCCGTACGTCCCGGCCGAAGATCTCACAGATGCAGATCTCGGCGGAGTGCTGCGGGACGTCTTCGTACCCGATCATCCACAACGCGACCATGGTGTACGGATCCGGGTTCGCCTTCGCTCTCAGCTCGAACAGGCCGTACGTCGGGGTGTAGAGCCGCGCACGGGGCTGCCGTTCGCGGACCACGGCGTGCGGGTTGAACCGGTGCTGGCCCACCGCGGTGCCGACCGGACCGGCGTACACCCCGGTCTGCAGTGACGAGACCCGGACCCCGCCGTCGAACTCGGGACACCACGGCGGCTGGTCCTCGACAATGCGTAGCCGCAGGCACCCGTCGCGGATCAGGTATCTCGCCGCAGCCGCCTCACGGCTGCTCCACTGCGGCAGGTGGTACGGCAGCCAGCGCCGTTCGTCGAGCCGGTCGCCGTCGAAGCTGTCTTCGACGTCCAGTGCGTATCCGGCCTTGGTGTCGGGATCGAGCACAGAGCCATCGTGACGTACGGACGTCTCCGCAGGGTCTCGGCCGGATGTCGATAGCCTCATGGGAAGCGTGAAGGAAGGAGCCGCTGTGGCTACCGACGCTCCGCAGAGCCCGCTCGGGCTGTTCGGCACCGACGAGCTGATCGCGGAGGAGGACCGGACGATCCGCGAGACGGTACGCCGGTTCGCCGACGACCGGATCCGGCCGCACCTGATCGACTGGTACGAGACCGGCTCGATCCCGGCACGTGAGTTGGCGCAGGAGCTGGGCAAGCTCGGGGTGCTCGGCATGCACCTGCACGGGTACGGCTGCGCCGGCACCACCGCGACGGCGTACGGCCTGGCGTGCCTGGAGCTGGAGGCGGCCGACTCGGGGCTGCGCAGCCTGGTCTCCGTGCAGGGCTCGCTGGCGATGTACGCGATCTGGCGCTGGGGTTCCGAGGAGCAGAAGCAGCAGTGGCTGCCCCGGATGGCCGCCGGCGAGGCGATCGGCTGCTTCGGCCTCACCGAACCCGACTTCGGCTCCAACCCCGCGGGCATGCGTACGTACGCCCGGCGGGACGGGGACGACTGGGTGCTCAACGGCACCAAGATGTGGATCACCAACGGATCGGTCGCCGACGTGGCCGTGGTGTGGGCGCAGACCGACGAGAAGATCCGCGGGTTCCTGGTGCCGACCGACGTACCCGGATTCGCCGCGCCCGAGATCAAGAAGAAGCTGTCGCTGCGGGCGTCGGTCACCAGCGAGCTGGTGTTCGACGACGTCAGGCTGCCCGGCTCCGCGATGCTGCCCGAGGCGAGGGGCCTGGCCGGCCCGCTGTCGTGCCTGAACGAGGCCCGGTACGGCATCGTGTTCGGCGCGCTCGGCGCGGCCCGCGACTGCCTGGAGACCACGATCGGGTACGTCCGCGAGCGGGAGATCTTCGACAAGCCGCTCGCGGCGTACCAGGCGACGCAGCTGAAGCTGGCCGACATGACGCTCGAGCTGGGCAAGGGCATGCTGCTGGCGCTGCACCTGGGTCGGCTGAAGGACGCCGGTCAGCTGCGACCCGAGCAGGTCAGCCTCGGCAAGCTGAACAACGTACGGGAGGCGCTCGGCATCGCGCGGGAGTGCCGTACGCTGCTCGGCGCCAACGGGGTCACGCTCGAGTACCCGGTGCTGCGGCACGCGAACAACCTGGAGTCCGTGCTCACGTACGAGGGCACCTCGGAGGTACACCAGTTGATCATCGGTCAGGCGGTCACCGGGGAGTCCGCGTTCCGGTGACGGGCCGGCGTACCACTCAATCGGTCCTGGTGTGGTCGGCGATGTAGCCGACCAACGACGAGTAGTCCTGCGAGCCCTGGCCGTCCCGCACCGCGTCGGCGAGCCAGCTGCGGGCCGCGGCGGCGAGCCGGAGCCGGTTGCCGGTCGCCTCGGCCGCACCGACGATCAGGTCGGCGTCCTTGTGGGCGAGCCCGAGCGCGAACCGCAGCGGATACTCCCCGCTGAGTACGGCCTCGCGCCGCCGTTCCGCGACCGCCGCCAACGGCGTGGTGCCGAGTACGTCGAAGACCACGTCCTGCGGCAGCCCCAGTCCCCGCCCGAGCGCCAGTGTCTCGCCGAGCAGGGAGAGCGTGCCGAGCAGCGTGGTGTTGGCGACCAGTTTCGCCGCGGTGCCGGCACCGAGCGGACCGAGGTAGCGCGGGGTGCCGAGCGCACCGAACATTGGGGACCACCGGTCGGCGAGCTCCTGTGGCCCGCTCATGAAGACCTGCAACGTGCCGGACTCGACCTCCGACAGGCTGCCCAGCACCGGCGCGTCGAGCACCGGCGTACCGTCCGGCAGCGCGCTGGCCAGCTCGGACACCGAAGCGGGATCCACTGTGGACATCTGCACCACGGTCACCGATCCGGCCCCGGCCACCACCCCGTCACCCCCCTGTACGACCTCGCGCAGCGCCGTCGGGTCGGAGACCATGAGCAGCGCCACCTCGGCCCGCCGGGCGGCGTCCGCCGGGGTCTCGGCACGGCTGGCCCCCGCTGCCACCAGCGGATCCGCTTTCGCGGCCGTACGGTTCCAGACGATCACCTCGTGGCCGGCGTCGAGGAGTCGCCGTGCGATCCGACTCCCCATCGCGCCCAGCCCGATCACTGCGACAGCGGTCATCCCCGGATGATCCCACGGCCGGCGATCGGTCGCCTCCGGGAACCCGGGACTCGACTGCGTCCCACCGGCTCTCCGTGGCCGGTCAAGATCAGAGCTCCGGGGCCTGGCGTCAGCCGGCCGCGCCGGGGTGGGTGGAGTCGTAGGCGTCGAGTTCTGCCCGGGTAGGCGGTTGCGCGCCGGGACGGCCGCAGGTGATTCCCGCGACCCGGGTGGCGAGATCGACCACCTCCACGACCGTCGCGGCGTCGACCCCGGCCAGGTCCGTACGGTGCTCGGCGCCGAGCAGCCCGGCCTCGAACAGCCCGTCGAGCAGCCCCGCCATGAAGGCGTCTCCCGCGCCGACGGTGTCGACCACGGTCACCGGCATCGGCGGCCGGGTGAGGGAGCCGGACCGGCTCAGGGCGTGCGCCCCGTTGGCGCCGAGGGTGACCACCACGAGCGCGGGACCGGTCGCGAGCCACCGCTCCGCCACGGTCTCCAGGGGTTCGTCCGGGTACAGCCACTCCAGGTCCTCGGCGCTGGTCTTCACCACGTCGGACCGGGTGACCTGCCGCTCGACCCTCGCCCGCTCCGACTCTCTGGGCCCGATCAGCGACGGCCGGATGTTCGGGTCGTACGAGATGGTGAGCCCGGCCGCGTGGTGCTGCGCGATCGTCTCGTCGACCACGGCGGCACCGGGCGGAAACGCGGCGGCGATCGACCCGGTGTGCAGACAGACGCACCGCGGATCGACGTACGGGCCGCGGGTGATGTCCCACGCCAGCCGGAAGTCGTACGAGGCGACACCGTGCCCGTCCACCGCGGCCAGTGCCAGGCTCGTCGAGTCGGTACGGCTGGGCAGCGAATCCAGCACGACTCCGCTGTCGCGCAGGTGGCTGGAGACCAGCCGACCGGCGAGGTCGTCCGCGAGTTGCGTCGCCAGGCTCACCGGCGTACCGAGGCGGGCGAGGCCGACCGCGACGTTGGCCGGGCTGCCGCCCGGGTGCGCGGCGAAGGACCGACCGGCGGCGTCCGCCACCAGGTCGAGCAGGGCCTCCCCTACCACAGTGATCATCGGCGATCCTCGGTAACGAGACGTTCACGAAGCATTGACTTGCTCATCGCACAGTGCCAAGCTACCGCTTATTGACAACGTTATCGACAACGTAGTCAAGACCACCCGGAAAAGACCTGTGGAGGCGGGATGACCCGACACCAGGAGCCGCAGCGCGCGCCGACCATCAGGGACGTCGCCGCACTGGCCGGTGTCGGGGTGAAGACCGTCTCCCGGGTGCTCAACGACGAACCGCACGTACGCCCCCACCTCCGCGCCCGGGTGATGGAGGCGGTCAGCACGCTCAACTACCGCCGCAACACCATTGCGAGCAGCATCCGCCGGCTCGACCAGCGCACCACCTCGATCGGGCTGGTGGTCGAGGATCTCGCCAACCCGTTCGCCGCCCAGCTCACCCGCGTGGTGCAGGACTACTCGCGGAATCGCCAGCACATGGTGCTCGTCGGTTCCAGCGACGGCGTACCGGAGCAGGAGCGGGACCTCGTCACGGAGTTCTGCTCGCGCCGGGTGGACGGGCTGCTCGTGGTCCCCTCGGGCGGCGACCAGGCGTACCTGGAGGCCGAGCGGGAGCGCGGCACCCCGATCGTCTTCGTGGACCGGCCGGGGCGGCGGATCAAGGCCGACGCGGTGGTGTCGGACAACGAGACCGGCGTACGGGAGGCGGTGCGGCACCTGGCGCGGCACGGCCACACCCGGATCGCGTACCTCGGCGACCGGCAGTCGGTCTACACCGCGGCCCAGCGGCTCGCCGGCTACCGCGCCGGGATGGCCGAGCTCGGCGTCACCGAGCCGCAGGTACGCACCGGGCTGCGGGACAGCGCCAGCGCACAGCGCGTTGCACTCGAGTTGCTCGAGACCGGCCCCACCGCCCTGATCTGCGGCAACAACCTGATCACCGCCGGCGCGGTGCACGCGATGCAGCAGTTGGGCGTACGCGACCGGGTCGCCGTGATCGGCTTCGACGACCTGGAGCTGGCCGACCTGCTGCGGCCGGCGCTGACCGTGATCGCCCAGGACCTCACCGAGCTCGGCCGCCGGGCCGCCGAGCTGCTGTTCTCGCGGCTGGAGCAACCGACCGGCCCATACCAACGGGTGACGATTCCGGTGAAACTGATCTCACGCGGCTCCGGAGAGCTCCCCGCCACTGACGGACAGGGGGCATGAGATGCGTACGGCGGTGTTGCGCGGAGTCCGCGATGTCGCGCTCGAGGAGCGACCAGTCCCCGAGCCCGGTCCCCGCGAGGTGTTGATCCGGGTCGCCTCGGTCGGCGTCTGCGGCTCGGACGTGCACTACTACGAACACGGCCGGATCGGCCAGTACATCGTGAAACAGCCCCTGGTGCTCGGCCACGAAGCGTCCGGCGAGGTCGTCGCGCTCGGCCCCGGCGCCACCCGCCACTCGGTGGGGCAACGGGTGTCGCTGGAGCCCGGCGTACCGGACTTCACCTGCGAGCAGTGCCGCGCCGGCCGGTACAACCTCTGCCCCGACGTGCGGTTCTTCGCCACTCCCCCGATCGACGGAGCCTTCTGCGAGTACGTGGTGCTGCACGAATCCTTCGCGCATCCCGTACCGGAGTCGATGTCGGACGACGCGGCCGCGCTGTTGGAGCCGCTGTCGGTCGGGGTGTGGGCCTGCCGCAAAGGCGAGGTGAGCCCCGGCGACCGGGTGCTGGTCAACGGCGCCGGCCCGATCGGGCTGGTCGCGGCGCAGACCGCCCTCGCGTTCGGAGCCACCGAGGTGGTCGCCACCGACGTCAACCCGGTACGCCTGCGAATGGCCAGCGACCTCGGCTGCACCGACGTGATCGACGTGACCGCCACCCCACTGGCCGACGCGGGATACCAGCCGGACGTACTGCTGGAGTGTTCCGGGCATCCAGGCGCGACGGCCGCGGCGATCCGTACGGTGGCCCGCGCCGGACGGGTCGTGCTGGTCGGCATGGGCGGCGACGAGATCGGCCTGCCGCTGTCGTACGTGCAGGATCACGAACTGCGACTCACCGGCACCTTCCGGTACGCCAACACCTGGCCCACCGCGATCGCACTCGTCCACTCCGGGCGGGTCGACCTCGACCGCCTGGTCACCAGCCGGCACCCGCTCGCCGATGCGGAAGCCGCGCTCACCAGCGGCACCCGCGATCCCAAGTCGGTGAAGCCGATCGTGAGACCGGGTGAATGAGCGATGCCCGAGCCCGTGTGGGGACCCTCAGCCGCCGTGGACCGTACGGCGCGCCTCGGTGTAGCGCTCCCGGACGCCGGAGTCGTCGCCGGTCGTGTCGATCACGGCGGCCGACCCGACGGGCCAGGCCGGTGGCTCGGGCGTACCGGCGAGGACCCAGGCGGCCTGCCGGGCGGCGCCGAGCGCGACGTACTCCCCCGGCGCCGGTACGGTGACCTGCGCTCCGAAGACGTTCGGCGCGACCGCCTGGACCGCGGTGGACCGGGCGGCCCCGCCGACCAGCAGCACGCGGCGTACCACGACCCCGAGCGCGCGGAGTGCGTCGAGCCCGTCGGCGAGGCCGCACAGCATGCCCTCGACGGCGGCACGAGCCAGGTTCTCCGGTGTCATGTTGCCGCGCCGCAGCCCGTGCAGCGAACCGGCGGCGTCGGGCAGGTTGGGCGTACGCTCCCCGTCCAGGTACGGCAGCAGCACCAGTCCGCCGGCGCCCGGCTGAGCACTGAGCGCGAGCCGGTTCAGGCTGGCCAGGTCGGCGCCGAGCATGCCCGCGGCGGCGCTGAGCACGCGGGCCGCGTTGAGGGTGCATACCAGCGGCAGGAACCGTCCAGTGGCGTCCGCGAACCCGGCGACCGCGCCGCTCGGATCGGCCACGGCGTCGTCGTGTACGGCGAAGACCGTACCGCTGGTGCCGAGCGAGACCACGACGTCGCCGCGACCGAGTCCCAGGCCCAACGCGGCACCCATGTTGTCGCCCGTGCCCGGCGCGACCACGATGCCGTCGCCGGTGGTCCCGACAGCCTCGGCCGCCGCCGCCACCCGGGGAAGACCGAGTTCGCGGCCGAACGCCAGTCGCAGCAGATCGAGCCGATATTCACCGCTGGCCGGCGACCAGTAGCCGGTGCCGGAAGCGTCCCCCCGATCCGTCACCGGCTGGGCACCGAGCCGGCCGCCGCCCTGCTCGCCGCCGGCTCCGCGGGAGCCGCCGCCACTGCCGGTTCCGCCCGAGCCGCGGCCGGCGGCGAGCAGGCGCCAGGTGAGCCAGTCGTGCGGCAGCATGACCCGCTCGACTCGGGCCGCCGCCTCGGGCTCGTGCTCGGCGAGCCAGCGCAGCTTGGTCACGGTGAAGCTCGCGACCGGTACGCTGCCGACCGCCTCCGCCCAGGCGTCGGGCCCGCCCAGCTCGCTGACCAGGTCGTTCGCCGCGCCCGCGGACCGTACGTCGTTCCACAGCAGCGCCGGGCGTACCACCTCGCCGTCGGCGTCCAGCGTGACCATCCCGTGCTGCTGCCCCGCGACAGCCAGGGCTTCCACTCCCTCGAGGAGGCCGTCGCTGGCCGCGGTCCAGGCGTCCCACCAGTACGCCGGGTCGACCTCGGTGGTGTCGGGATGCGGGGCGCGGGCCTCGCGGACCACCGCACCGGTTTCGGCGTCGCAGACCACGACCTTGCAGGACTGGGTGGAGCTGTCGATGCCGGCGACCAGAGTCGCCGCGCCAGCTCCGGCGGCCAGGCTCATCGCACCTCCCTGCCGGTGACTGAACTACGCATCCGGTGCCTCCCGCAACAATGCCTCGGCGACGCCCGCGTCGGTGACCAGCGACGTGATGAACCCGCCCCGCAACGCCGCCCGGATCGCCGCCGACTTCCGCTCACCACCGGCGACGGCGATCACCTCCGGCACCCGGCGCAGCTGGTCGAGGGTGATCGCGATGACCCGGTCGGCGAGGTCGGAGACCGGCTCGCCCGTGTCGTCGAGCAGCCCGGCGCAGACTTCGGCGCACACCCCGCGTCGGCGCAGCCGTTCGCCCTCGGACCTGGCGAGCGAGTCGCGTACCAGGGACATCGGCGGGTCCCAGGACCCGATGGCGACCACGGCCTTGGTCAGCCCCCGGTAGCGCTTCGTCGTCTCCGCCACCTGCGGTTGCTGCCGCAGGCTGCGGGCGGTCGCGGCGTCCGAGACCAACAAGGGCGCGTAGATCGGGTACGCCGGGCCCCGCGCCAGGCTGGCCACCCGGCGTACCAGCTCGACGGAGTTCTCCTCCACACCCCCCGGATGTACGCCGGTCAGCTGTACCACCGTGATCTTCGGCAGCTCGGTGAGCGCGAGCGTCATCGCGTGCAGCGTGCGGGAACAGGCCAGCCCGATCACGTCACCTTCGTCGGCCACCTCGGTGAGGTAGCTCGCCGCGAGCCCGCCCAGGTGTCGCCGCAACTCCTCGTCCGACTCGTCCGGCACGGCGACGACGATCGCCTCGCGCAGCCCGTACGCGGTACGCAGCGCGCCCGACAACTCGGTGTCGATCTCCGCCGGTACGGCGATGTCGATGCGTACCAGACCGGCGGCCCGGGCGTCGTCGAGCACCCGGGCGACCTTGAACCGACTGATGTCGAACTCCTCCGCGATGTCCACCTTCGACGCGCCGTCGATGTAGTAGCGGCGGGCGATGGCGGCCGCGCGGATCAGCTCGGCGGGTCTGACCTCTGTCGTCATGCAGCACCTCTTGCTCGTTTGAGCGCAATGCGGCTCATTCTTGCACGAACCCTTGACCGGCCGGAAGCACCCGCCTTCAATAAGGCGAAGCCGGTCGCTCAATTGTCATCGAGGTCCGCTCACGTGAGCGGACGACGGGGCTCAAGAACCGAAGAACCCTTGCACTGAGGAGGTCCGCAATGGCAGCCCACCAGGCGGCCACGGCCGCTGGTCCGGCAACCGCCGCGACGGCCGTACTGGCCGTGAAACCACGATGGCGCCCGACGACGCGCGCCGCAGCCGCACTGACCGTCGCCGCGCTCGCCTTCACCACCGCCGGGTGTGCCGGTGCCGGTGGTGGCGGCGGCAACGAGAACAAGACAGTCACCATCGCCACCGTCGCCAACCCGCAGATGCAGGACATCGAGAAGCTCAGCAGCGAGTTCAAGAAGGACCATCCGGACGTGAAGCTCCGGTTCGTCACCCTGCCGGAGAACGAGCTCCGCGACCGGGTCACGCAGGACATCGCCACCAAGGGCGGGCAGTACGACGTCGTCACCATCGGCACGTACGAGACGCCGATCTGGGCCAAGAACGGATGGCTCACCAAACTCGACGGCTACGCGAGTAAGGGCGACTACGACGTCGAGGACCTGATTCCGCCGGTACGGGAGGCCCTGTCCTACAAGGACAACATGTACGCCGTGCCGTTCTACGGCGAGTCGTCCTTCCTGATGTACCGCAAGGACCTGTTCGACAAGGCCGGGATCACCATGCCGTCCAACCCGACCTGGGCTCAGGTGGCGTCGTACGCGAAGAAGCTGAACAACCCGGACAAGAAGATCGCCGGGATCTGCCTGCGCGGCCTGCCCGGCTGGGGTGAGGTGCTGGCACCGCTGGACACCGTGATCCTCACCTTCGGTGGCCGGTGGTACGACGAGAAGTGGCAAGCCCAGCTCACCTCGCCGGACAGCGTACGGGCGGTGAAGTTCTACGTCGACCTGGTCCGCAAGTACGGCGAAGCGGGAGCCCCGAACGCCGGGTTCTCCGAGTGCCTGACCGCGACCGGCCAGGGCAACGCCGCGATGTGGTATGACGCGACTGTGGCCGCCGGGTCGCTGGAAGACCCGAAGACCAGCAAGGTCGCCGGCAAGATGGGCTACGTCGCCGCGCCGGTGGACAAGACCAAGGCCTCCGGCTGGCTGTGGGCCTGGTCGCTCGCGATCCCGAACACCTCGAAGAAGAAGGACGCGGCGTGGGAGTTCGTCTCGTGGGCCACGTCGAAGAAGTACCTGAAGCTGGTCGGCGACAAGCTCGGTTGGGCGCGCGTACCCCCGGGTAGCCGGCTGTCCACGTACGACATCCCGGAGTACAAGGACGCCGCGGGCGCGTTCGCGGGACCGACGCTGGACTCGATCCAGAACGTGAACGTCAAGCAGCCCGGCGTGTACCCGCAACCGTGGGTCGGGGTGCAGTACGTCGCGATTCCCGAGTTCCAGGATCTCGGCACCAAGGTCTCCCAGGAGATCTCCGCAGCGATCGCAGGTCGGCAATCCGTCGAAGAAGCGCTCGCCAAAGCCCAGAAGTACGCCGATGACACCGCCAAGAAGGGCGGCTACCAGAAGTAACCCAGCGGGCGCCGGGGCCCCACGTGGCCCCGGCGCTCCAAGGAGGTGACCTGTCAGATGGCTGTGGAAGCTCTGCCGGCCACGACGGCGCCACAGCGCCGGCCGGCCAAGGGGAAGCTCCCCGCCCGGGAACGCTGGAAACGGCGTACGCCGCTGCTGCCGGCGCTGGTGTTCGCGATCGTGTTGACCCAGCTGCCGTTCCTGTTGACCCTCTACTACAGCGTCCGGTCGCAGAACCTGCTGCGACCCGGATCGGAACGGTTCGTCGGCCTGTCGAACTTCGGCAAGGTCTTCAGCGACGCGCTGTTCCGCAACGCCGTACTCAACACCGTGGTGCTGACCGCGAGCGCGGTGCTGTTGTCGATGCTGCTCGGCATCTGTTTCGCGGTGCTGCTGGACAAGAAGTTCTTCGGCCGCGGCGTGGTACGCACCCTGCTCATCACGCCGTTCCTGGTGATGCCGACCGCCGCCGCCCTGCTGTGGAAGACCTCGATCTACAACCCGGTCTTCGGCCTGCTCAACTGGGTGCTCACCCCGCTCGGCATCGGCCACGTCGACTGGGTCAGCCGGTACCCGATGCTGGCGATCATCCTGGTGCTGACCTGGCAGTGGACCCCGTTCATGATGCTGATCGTGCTCGCCGGGCTGCAGAGCCAGTCACCCGAGGTGCTCGAGGCGGCGAAGGTCGACGGCGCCGGCGCGTGGGCGACGTTCCGGCGGATCACGCTGCCGCACCTGCGCCAGTTCATCGAACTCGGCATCCTGCTCGGCTCGATCTTCATCGTGCAGACCTTCGACCCGATCTTCATGATCACCCAGGGCGGCCCGGGCCAGGCCACCACGAACCTGCCGTACTTCATCTACCTGCAGGCGTTCCGCGCGTTCGACGTCGGTGAGGCCGCCGCCGCGGGCGTGATCGTGGTCGTCGGCACCATCGTGATCGCCACGTTCGCGTTGCGGGTGATCTCCAACCTGTTCCGAGAGGAGTGAGCCGTGAGCACTGCGACAGCTACCCCGCCGGCCGCCACACCGGCGGCCCCGAAGCACCAGGCCGCGACACGGCGTACCCGCCGGATCCCCACCGGCTCGGTCGGGTCCGGGATCCTCGCCTGGCTGGCAGGGCTGGTGTTCTTCTTCCCGGTGCTGTGGATGTTCGTCACCGGCTTCAAGCAGGAGTCGGCGGCGTCCACCGACCCGCCGACGTTCCTGTTCACGCCGACGTTCGACCAGTACCGCGAGATCCTGGCGCGTAACTTCGCGCCCTACTTCATCAACTCACTCAGCGCCTCGGTGCTGTCCACGATCTTCGTGATCGTGCTCGCCACCCCCGCCGCGTACGCACTGTCGATCGCGCGGGTGCCGGCGTGGCGGGACTCGTTGTTCTTCTTCATCTCCACCCGGATGATGCCCGCCGTCGCGATCATCCTGCCGCTCTACCTGATCGCCAAAAACCTCGGAATGCTCGACAACGTCACGTTCCTGGCGTTGATGTACACCGCGATGAACCTGCCGATCGCGGTCTGGATGATCCGCTCGTTCCTCATCGAACTACCCAAGGAGGTCCTCGAAGCATCCCGGATGGACGGCGCCGGCCTGTTCACCGAGATCCGCAGCATCATCCTGCCGATGATCGCGCCCGGGCTCGCCGCCACCGGCCTGATCTGCTTCATCTTCGCCTGGAACGAGTTCTTCTTCGCGGTGAGCCTGACCGCGACGCAGGCGGCCACCGTACCGGTGTTCCTGGTCGGGTTCATCACCAGCGAGGGGCTGTTCTGGGCGCGGCTGTCGGCGGCATCCACCATGGCGGCGCTGCCGGTGATCCTGGCCGGCTGGATCGCACAGAAATGGCTGGTACGCGGCCTGTCCCTGGGGGCGGTGAAATAGTGCGCGCAGTCCTCATCGAACAACCCGGGACCGTCACCGTGACCACGGTCGACGATCCCACGCCCGGTCCGCGCGAGGTGGTCGTCGAGGTGGCCGCGGTCGGGATCTGCGGCACCGACATCCACATCGTGGACGGCGAGTTCAAGCCGACCCCGTACCCGATAATTCCCGGACACGAGTTCGCCGGGACCGTCGTCGCGGTCGGCGCGGACGTCACCGAAGTCGCCGAAGGCGACCGGGTGGCGGTCGACCCGTCGCTGTTCTGCGGCGAGTGCCACTTCTGCGCGATCGGGCGGGGCAACCTCTGCGAGCGGTGGAACGCGATCGGCGTCACCCGGCCGGGCGCCAGCGCCCAGTACGCCGTGGCGCCGGTCGGCAACTGCTACCGGCTCCCGGAGAACGTGTCGCTCACCGACGCCGCCCTGATCGAGCCGCTGTCCTGCGCCGTACACGGCTTCGACCTGCTGCCGCGGCGGCTCGGCGAGCACTACCTGGTGTACGGCGCCGGCACGATGGGCCTGCTGATGGCGCAGCTCGCCCCGCACAGCGGCGCCGCCAGCGTCTCCGTGGTCGACCTCAACGAGGGGCGGCTCGGCGTCGCCGCGAAGCTCGGCGCCGACGCGGTGGCGCGTACCGCGGACGAGTTGGGCCGGCCGGAAGGCTGGGAAGTCGTCATCGACTGCACCGGTGCCGTACCGGCCATCGAGGACGGGCTGCGGCGGGTACGCCGAGGCGGCACGTTCCAGGTCTTCGGCGTCGCGGCGGCCGAGGCGACGGCGACGTTTTCACCGTTCCGGATCTACAACGACGAGATCACCGTCGTGGGCAGCATGGCGGTGCTGCACAGCTTCGGCAGGGCCGTCGAACTGATGGCGAAGGGAGTGGTCGACGCGACGACCATGATCAGCCACAACTTCCCGCTGGAGGAGTACCCACAAGCCCTGGCGGCGTTCCGCGAGGGCCGGGGACGCAAGCTGCAGATCCGCCCATAACGGCGGCCTGACCCATCCGGGGTCGGCCGTACGGCCAGGCCTGGTTATACGAGCGGATGGACCATGGTGTCGCGTATTTGTCGTTGATCTCGGAGTCGGTTGGTGCACTGGATAGCGTGATCGCACCAGTGGAAATCTTGGGGCCTGATCCGCGGTAATTCGCGTGATTCGGCCTCGAGATTTCCTTTTGTCGACACCTCCGGGACATGACATGAGAGTTCGCTCCGCGCGGCTGCGCATTTCCACGTGCGTGCTGTTGTCAGGGATTGTGACGGTCGGGCTGGTCTCCGCCAGCACGGTGAGCCAGGCCGAGGCCAGGTCCTTGCGCCTGCCCCCCGGGGCGGGACAGCTGGCGCCGCTGAGCGAGCCCGCGCCGACGGCGCTGCCGAGCAAGGACGGCTCGGTCGCCGTGACCGCCGACACCGCTACCACCAGCACCGTCACCGCTGCGGCAGCGCCCGCGGCGGGTGCGGAGAAGGTGGCCCTGCGCAGTCTCGTGGTCGCGTTGGACGCGGACGACTTCGGCATCGCCACCTGGTCGTCGGCGCTGGACCGGATCGGCGCGCCGTACGACGTGATGCTCACCAAGGACCAGCCGCTGACCATGGACAGCCTGGTGAACGCCGCCGGAGTCGGACGGTACAACGCAATTCTGCTGACCAACAACTCAATGCTCTACCAGGACAGCTCGGGCAATTTCGTCAGCGCCTTCGACGCCGACGAATGGAACACCCTCTGGCAGTACGAGCGGGATTACGCCGTACGCCAGGTTTCGCTTTATACGGCGTACGGGACATATCCCGAGGATTACTGCCTGCGGCCGGGCAGCGAAGGCGGGGTCGGCGACACTCCGATCGACGCCACGTTGACCAGCACCGGGGCGGCCCTGTTCGACCGGCTGAAGAGCGCGGTCAAGATCCCGATCTCGCTGTCGTACGTCTACTACTCGACGATCGAGGCGAACTGTGGTGCCCGGTCGATCCTCTCCGGCAACGGAAGCACGCTCGGGGTGCTCAGCACCTCCACGGACGGGCGCGAGCGCGCGGCCCTGACGTTCACCTCGAACCAGTACCTGCCGCAGGCGTACCTGCTCACGTACGGGTTGATCCGGTGGGCCAACAAGGGCGTGTTCCTCGGTGAGCAGCGCAGCTACCTCGAGGTCGACGTGGACGACTGGTTCAACACCACCGACCACCTGCTGCCGGACGGCACGTACTCGCCGGAGGAGTTCCGGATGTCCGGCACCGACGCCAACGCGACCAGCCAGATGCAGGACACGCTGCGCAAGAAGTACCCGCTGGCGAAGCAGTTCACGATCAACATCGCGTACAACGGGGACGGGATCGAGCCGTCGCCGTCGAAGTGCTCGATGAACACGGCCGACCCGCTGACCAGCTACAGCCGGTGCCTGCGGAACAAGTTCCGGTGGATCAACCACACGTACAGCCACCCGAAGATGAACTTCACCGACTACGCGACCAACTACTACGAGATCAACCAGAACCTGACGGCCGCCAAGAACATCCAGATCCAGGTGCCGGGATCGGTGCTGAAGACCGGCGAGTACTCGGGCCTCGGCGTCTACAACCCGGACCAGACCAACGACCTGGACCCGCCGACCGACTACGGCCTCGCGGCGTCCAACACGGAGCTGCTCGCCGCGGCGAAGGCGTCCGGTGTGAAGTACCTGCACGGCAACATGTCGTTCGCCAGCCACCGGCCGGACTGCTTCAACTGCGGCAAGATCCACCCGCTGGAGCCCAGCCTGACGATCGTGCCGGACTGGCCGACGAACATCGCGTACCACGTCACCACGCCGGACGAGGAGACCACGTTCTACAACTCGTACTACGGGCCGACCGGGAAGTTCCCGTACTGGGACCACAACCTGAACTACGACGAGATCATCAACTATGAAACCGACGTGGCGATGCAGCACGTGATGACCGGCTCGGTCTACACCCACACGATGCACCAGGGCAACCTGCGCGAGTACGCCTCCGGCAAGAACCTCACCTTCGACTGGGTCAACGGGGTCGTCGCGAAGTACAACGCGTACTACAAGACGCCGTTGCTGACTCCGGACTGGCAGTCCCTCGCCGGGTACGCAGCCGACCGCTCGAGCCACTTCGCCACCGCGGCGGACGTGGTGTGGGACCGCACCCTGAACACCCTGACCGCCACCTCGGCACAGGGCGGCACGGCGTTCCTCACCGGGGTACGCGCCACCGGCTACCAGACGTACGGCACCGAGTCGATCTCGGTGGTGACGCTGGCCGCCGGCACGCCGGCCACCCTCACACCCGTACCGTGGGCAGGCCCGTGATGCGCTGACCTGTCGAATCAAGTGTCCGACGCGATCGGCGTGGCTATGGTCGACACCATGGCTACGCCGATCGCCTCATTGGCGGTCACCGGGTCGACCGGAAATCTCGGCGGCCGGGTGGCCCGCCGGCTCGCCGCCGCCGGGGTGCCGCAGCGCCTGCTGGTACGCGACCCGAGCCGTGCGCCGCACCTGCCCGCCACCGAGATCGCCGTCGCCTCCTATGGGGATCCGCATGCGGCACGAACCGCACTCGACGGGATCGAGACCGTCTTCATGGTCTCCGCGGCCGAGCAGGCCGACCGGGTACGCGAGCACACCACGTTCGTCGACGCGGCGGCCGCCGCCGGAGTGTCCCGGCTGGTGTACCTCTCGTTCTACGGCGCCGCTCCGGACGCCACGTTCACCCTGGCCCGCGACCACTGGGCCACCGAGCAGCACCTGAAAGCCACTGGGCTGGGGTTCACGATCCTGCGGGACAACCTCTACCTGGACTTCCTGCCGCTGATGGTCGGCGAGGACGGGTTCATCCGCGGCCCGGCAGACGACGGGAGGGTCGCCGCCGTCGCGCAGGACGACATCGCCGACGTGGCGGTCGCGGTGCTGCGGGCACCGCAGGCGCACGACAAGGCCACGTACGACCTGACCGGCCCCGAGGCGTTCACCATGGCCGAGGCGGCGGAGACGCTCTCCCGCAAGACCGGCCGCACCGTACGGTTCCACGACGAGACGATCCCCGAGGCGTACGAGTCCCGGGCCTCGTACGGCGCGCCGGACTGGCAGGTCGACGCCTGGGTCAGCACGTACACCGCGATCGCGGCCGGTGAACTGGCCGGGGTGAGCGACGCCGTGGCCCGGATCGCCGGCCATCCGCCACTGTCCCTCGAAGCGCTGCTGGACCGCACCACCGACCTGTCCTGAGTGGGCATGGCGCGGCCGCATTAAGAGAGAGTTATCGGATCACTACGCACAGGGAGTTTTCCCTACTCTTCCGCGTGCCGCGATTGAACTTCACCCCGACATATTGCCTTAGCGGGCGTTCACGAGCAGGCTTCCCGCCAACGGGACATGCGCACTTCACCACAAGTGCACATGCCCCGCACCTGGGGAGGTGTTCCTTGCTACATCCCGACGTGCTCGGGAAGCCGCAGCCTGGCCGCAGCCCGCACCCGCACACCGCCGGTGCCGCTGGGCCGGGTCGGTCATCTCCTTCCGTAGCCGGATCGTCGTCCGGCCTTCTCGATAGGAGACCCCTGTAATGAAACGCGCCCTCGTAGCGTGTGCCGCCTTAGCGGCGGGCACGCTGGTCGCCGGCACCGTCGCCGGCGTCAGCCTGGCGTCGACGGATCCCGGTCCGTCAGCCGCCGCATCGTCGCTCGCCGCCTCGTCGGCGCGCGCGATGGTCGCCAGCCACCCGGCCAACCTGCACGCCAGCTCGCACGACGAGTTCGTCCAGCACTCGGTGGTCTCCGGCCAGGGTGCACAGTTCGTGCCGTACGACCGTACGTACAAGGACCTGCCGGTCATCGGCGGTGACTTCGTGGTCGTGACCGACAACGCCGGCAACGTGACGTACACGTCGGTGGCGCAGACCAAGACCATCGGCGAACTCTCCACCACCGCGAAGGTCAGCGCGGACAAGGCACAGAGCATCGCCAAGGGCCAGCTGGACGACGTGTCGAAGGTGTCCGACGCGGTCCTGTCCGTGTACGCCCTCGGCGCCGGCGCGCCGCGGCTGGCGTACGACGTCCACGTCACCGGCAAGGACTCAGACGGCGACTTCTCCCGCCAGGCGGTGTACGTCGACGCCCTGTCCGGCAAGGTGCTGGGCCAGCGGGAAGAGATCACCTACGGCAACGGCACCTCGGGCTACAGCGGCCCGAACCCGGTGCACCTGGACACCACCCTGTCGGGCAGCACGTACTACATGCAGGACCCGGCCCACAGCACCGTGAAGTGCCAGGACTCCGCCAACAACACCACGTTCAGCGGCTCCGACGACAACTGGGGCAACGGCGACGCGTCCAACCGGGAGACCGGCTGTGTCGACGCGCTGTTCGCGGCCGAGAAGGAAGAAGCGATGCTCTCGGGCTGGCTGGGTCGTAACGGCTTCGACGGCAACGGCGGCGGCTGGCCGATCCGGGTCGGGCTGAACGACGTCAATGCGTACTACGACGGCTCGCAGGTCCAGATCGGGCACAACCAGGACTCGCCGGCCAAGTGGATCTCCTCGGTCGACGTGGTCGCCCACGAACTCGGTCACGGCATCGACGACCACACCCCGGGTGGCATCTCGGGCAGCGGCACCCAGGAGTTCGTCGCCGACGTGTTCGGCGCCTCCACCGAGTGGTACGCCAACGAGCCCTCGCCGTACGACACCCCCGACTTCCTGGTCGGCGAGGAGGTCAACCTGGTGGGTCAGGGCCCGATCCGCAACATGTACAACCCGGGCGCGCTGGGCGACCCGAACTGCTACTCCAGCTCGATCCCGAACACCGAGGTGCACGCCGCGGCCGGTCCCGGTAACCACTGGTTCTACCTGCTCGCGGAAGGCACCAACCCGACCAACGGCCAGCCGACCAGCTCGACCTGCAACGGCTCGTCGAACCTGACCGGCATCGGGGTACAGGCCGCGCTGAAGATCATGTACAACGCGATGCTGATGAAGACCTCGTCCAGCTCGTACCTGAAGTACCGGACGTGGACGCTGACCGCGGCGAAGAACCTCGACTCGACCTGCGGCCAGTTCAACAAGGTCAAGGCGGCGTGGGACGCGGTGAGCGTACCGGCGCAGACCGGTGACCCGACCTGCACCGGCGGCACCCCGACGCCGACCCCGACCAGCCCGACGCCGACCCCCACCGGCGGCACCTGTTCCGGTCAGAAGCTCGCCAACCCGGGCTTCGAGTCCGGCGCCGCCTCGTGGACGTCCACCTCCGGCGTCATCGGCCAGTGGGGTTCGTCCGGTGAGCCCACGCACTCCGGCACCTGGAACGCGTGGCTCGACGGGTACGGCACCTCGCACACCGACACGCTGTCCCAGTCGGTGACCATCCCAGCGGGTTGCCGCGCCACACTCACCTTCTGGCTGCACATCGACTCGTCGGAGACGACCACGTCGATCGCCTACGACAAGTTGACCGTCACGGTCGGCGGCACGACCAAGGCGACGTACTCGAACCTGAACAAGGGCTCCGGGTACGTACAGCGGACGATCGACGTCTCGTCGTTCGCCGGTCAGACGGTGACCCTGAAGTTCACCGGTGTCGAGGACTCTTCACTGCAGACCTCGTTCGTCATCGACGACACCGCGGTAACGCTCAGCTAACCCCCTCCACCACACGGTGGGGCAGGTACCTCCGGGTACCTGCCCCACCTGTTACGCGGGTACGTCAGCGAGCCGGCCCGAGCAGCCGCTCGATCAGGCGCGGATCGCCGGGCCACGCCTCCAGCAGGACCTCACGGGGGACCTGGCGGCCGGCGTACCGCAGGGCGAGGGCGACCACGACGATGTCGTCCAGTGGCCCGATCACCGGCAGGAACTCGGGGATCAGGTCGATCGGACTGGCCACCCAGAGCCCGGCGAACGCGATCGCCAGCTTCGCCCGGCGCGGCACCGCCGGGTTCTTGCGCAGCCGGCGGACTGTGGTGACACAGTCCGGAATGAACGCCGCCAGGTCCCGCAGGATGCCCGGCGGCAACCGGCGGGCCAGCACCACGAGCAGCACCCACGAGGCGACCACCATCGCGGCCCCGACCCCGAGCCCGATCAGCCAGTTGCGCACGACAGGAGGCTACTCCGCGTCGGCTCCCTGACCCGGAACCAGCGCGGCCGTGGACTGGGTGCCGACGTGCTTGTCGTACACCAGCTGCTTTTCGGAGGGCAGCGGCCAGAGGTTGACCACACAGCCGTTGAGGGCGATCGACTGCTGCATCATCACCGGCGCCGCCGCACCCGTGCCGGGGCAGGTGGAGTGGCCCAGCCCCAGCCAGTGCCCGACCTCGTGGTTGAAGATGTACTGCCGGTACTCGGCGAGTGGTTTGGACGACCACGCGGTGGTGCCGTGGTTCCAGCGGTCGACGTTGACGTACACGTTGTTGCCGACCCGGCAGCTCCACTCCTTGTCGCAGATCGGGTCGGCCGCGGCCACCTCCTCGGGGCTGGCCAGCCACAGGTTGAAGTCCGGCGTCGTGGACGTGGTACGGCTGAACCGGATCGACCGGCCCAGTGACCAGCCACGTTGGTCGTTCAGCGTCTCGCGGGCGACGTCGGCGAAGTGCTCCAACGACGCGACCCCGACGTCGCCCTTGATGCCGACCCGGTACCGGTAGTGCTTCACCGGCTGCGCCATCGACCCAGGCGAACCGCCCCAGGTCAGGAAGTAGTCGCCCGCCTGCCCGTACGAGAACCAGGCGTCCGCCGCGCCGCTGGAATGCGAATACCGCAACTGCCATTCCAGGTCGCGCACCACGCCCACCTGGTCGATTCCCGGGCCGTCCTGCCACCGGCCCAC
>WNGB01004514.1_pt1 | contig 28280 bp, 32 predicted proteins | sample 5400681 | NCBI WGS metagenome assembly WNGB01 (sample SAMN13153367, study PRJNA577476) | soil metagenome | isolation source: 115 cm soil or saprolite under grassland replicate 2 | place: USA:California | collected 2016-06-15
TGCCTCGACCTGCTCGAGAGCGAGCACGACAATCTCCGGGCCGCGCTGGATCGGCTGCGTGCGATCGCGCCGGAGCGCTTCCTCCGCCTCGCCGGCGCGCTCGGCTGGTTCTGGCACCTGCATTCCCATTTCGCCGAAGGTCGCGCCTATCTCGCCGAAGCCCTCGCCATGACGTCGGTGCGCGATGAAGTGCGGGCGCGCGCGTTGTCGGCGGCGGGCGAGCTGGCCGCCTGGGCGGGTGATCTCCCCGCCGCCCGTGCATCGATCGAGGAAGCGACTGCCATCTGGCGCGATGCTGGCCGCGAGCGCGAGATCGGCTTGGCGCAGATCGAGCTCGGCTGGGGCTATTTCTATGGCGGCGACGACGCCGCCGCGCGCCGATGCATGGAGGAGAGTCTGCGCATCGCCAAGGCGGTCGGCGAGCGTCCGTTCTTCAATCGCGCGCGGGTCGGGTTGATGCAGGTGCTGGTCAGCATCGGCGAGCTCGACATCGTCGAGCCTATGGCGCGCGAAGCGCTCGCGGATTCGGAGCGCCAGGACGATCTGCGCTCCGCGCATTTCGCGCATCACTTTCTCGCCGATTGCGCGTTGATCCGCGGCGACTGCGTGACTGCCGGGCCGCGCTACCGGCGTGCGCTCGAGCTGGCCGTCGAGCTCGGCGATCGGAGCGAGACCGCGGCCGAAATACAGGGCGTGGCGATGGCCGCCGCCGGCGTCTCGCTCGCGGCGCGCGCTCTACGGCTGGGCGGTGCGGCGGCAGCCGAGTTCGACGCGCTCGCCATCGACTACACGGGCATCCCCTTCTGGAACGCGTTGCTCGAGCGCTACCTCGGGCGCGCCCGCGCCGAGCTCGGCGCCGATGCGGCGGAGGCGGCGTGGCAGGAAGGGCGGCGAATGGATTTCGAGGGGGCGGTGGGGGAGGCGCTGGCAGAGAGGGTGTAGCGCCGACCACGTGATCCTGACGGCAGCTAGATCGGCCCACTCCTCACCCCAACCCTCTCCCGCCCAAGCGGCGGGAGAGGGAGTTATTTCTCTTGCGCTGCTCACCCCGCGGCAGCTCAGTCCGACCCTACTTTCCGTTTAAGTCTTTTGGCCGATACGGACGGCCACAGCGGCGAGCAGACTTCCAGAGCGCACCCTGTTGCCGCGTTGATGCCGGTTTTTCTTGCTTGCGGTGTCGCCGGAGGAGCGTCATTACCACTAATATACCGAATGCGGTATAATTCATGGTCAACCATCCGAAGCCCCGTCGCGAAAAGCCGCTGCACTGGGTCGGCTCGGCGAAGAAGGACCTATTGGCGCTCCCGGAAGACGTTATCGATGAATTTGGCTACGCTCTCGGCCTCGTTCAACAAGCTGGGATTCCGCCCTCGGCCAAGCCGTGGAAAGGCGAAGGCCCAGGAGTCTTCGAGCTGATCGCGGACCATCGCGGCTGCACCTTCCGGCTCATTTATGCAGTGCGCTTCGCCGACGCGGTGTACGTACTTCACTGCTTCCAGAAGAAATCGCCATCGGGAATTCGCACGGCACGGAGGGATGTCGAGATCGTCCATCGCCGACTGAAGGCGGCTTGGGCAGATTATGAGGTACGTTATGGCAAGAAAACGTGAAGCGATCGAGGTCGGAAGCGGCGATGTCTTCGTCGATCTTGGCTTCGCCGACGCTGGCGAACGCAAGCTGCGCGTCCAACTCGCGATGCAGGTCAACGAGTTGATTGCGCGGCGCCGGCTAACGCAGGCCAAGGCTGCGGCGCTGCTCCATATCCCGCAGCCGCATGTCTCCGAGCTCAAGCATTACAAGCTCAGCCGATTTTCCTCTGAGCGCCTGCTGCGGTTCCTTACTTTACTCGACCGCGATGTCGAGATCGTGATCAAGCCGAAGACCAAGGGCCGCGCGCCGGGATTGGTGTCGGTGTCGGTTGTCTGAGAAGTGAGGCTATCGATGCCTCTCTTGATTTGTACATATATTGTATATATCATGAATGTATGAGGGCTGAGTACGATTTCTACAAAAGCAAAAGAGGCGCGGTCTTACCGCAGAAAGGCAAGACGCGCATTTCGATCTTTATCGATAATGCCGTGCTCGACGCATTTCGAGCGCGTGCCGAGAAGGCCGGCACCGGCTACCAGACCATGATGAACGAGGCGCTGCGGCAATATTTGTCGGAAGCGGAACCGCCGGTTACGGAAACGATCTTGCGCCACGTGCTGCGGCAGGAAATCCCCGAATATCTCCATGACGCCGTCCCGCGTCGCGGCGGACGACGTCGGAAGCCGACAAAGGGCTGAACGACTTGGCGGAAAACACGTGGCGAAGAAGGAAATCAAACCGATCAGGACCAAGGCCGAGCATCGCGCCGCGTTGAAGGAAATAAACGCCTTGATGTCCGCGCGACCGGGCACGCCCGAAGGCGACCGCCTCGACGTGCTGGCCACGCTCGTCGAGGCTTGGGAGAAGAAACGCTACCCGCTGCCAAGCGCGAAAATCAAGTACACCGATGAGCCGCTGGGTAAGCTCAGGGTAATGGCGAACTTCCTGCCAGCGCCCGAGGATCTCGTGTTTCGCGAAGAGGGCGTAAAGGTCACGCTGAGTCTGAGCAAGCGCAGCGTCGAGTTCTTCAAGCGCGAGGCCGCGAAACACAATACTCAGTATCAGCGCATGATTCGTCGGCTACTCGATGCGTACGCAGAGCATCATGCGCGGCCTCAAGAAGCTCGCTCGACCCGGACGCGCGTTCGGCGCGGGAGTTAACTTACCTAATGCGTACTCCATGCGCCGACTCTAACTCAGCGCATTTCAACGACACCGTCCACCGTGACATGAAGCTCTTCGTTCTGCACGACGAGGTTATTCAATTGCAGCCCGCGTACCACGACCTTATAGGGAGCCGTCTTATCCGGCGCGGTCAGCATCCGAACCGCTTCGAGGAGGTCGATGTGCAACCGTGAGAGCGAATTGGCGCCGATCAGGTTTTGCAATGCCGCCGCCACCATCGGCTTGTCCGCGGCTTCAAGGCGCACGTCTTCCAGGGCAGCTTCCTGCGAGCGCAGGACAGGACGGGCCGAGAGCATGATCGCGCTGGGTTCTGTTGCCGATTGGCATACTCCCCCAATCAGTGCGCCGATCCGTCCGGCAAAATGCGCTCCGACGTAAATGCGGCCCTTCTTGAACGATACGGTAGGATTCTCCAGATAGGGATCATTGCAACGGTCAGGCCGCTGCAGGTAATACCGGCCCTTGTCCTTGAAGACCTGCGCCTTCAGGGCTTTCACGACCGTTGAGGCGTGCACGACGAGGTCGATGGCGTGCGCGCTTGGCGCTGCAAGGGCGAACGTCGACGCGAACAGCAGCGTCAACACTCTTGGTTTCGCAAGCGGTGTCACAGGTCATTCCTCCACGATTACGGACATTTGTCCAGGAATGGTGCGCTTCCGTTGACGCTAAGTCGATTGCCGTATTGTCGCTGTGCGACGCCGTCCGCTTAGATCCCGGGCTGGAGCGCTATTCGCGTCGACTTAGCACCGAGCCGGGCTATACTGACGCTTGGAGACATCAATGCAATACAAGGTCGCACTTCACCGATCCGAAGAAGGCGTCGCTGCTCCCGTGCCCGGGCTGCCTGGCTGCTGGTCTCAAGGCGCTACCGAGACCGAAGCGCTCGAAAACATTCGGGCCGCTATCGTGGAGTACTTGGCTGTCGTCGACGAGCAGTTACGCGGGCAAGACGTGCGTGTCGTCGAGATAGTCGCTTAGCTTTGCCCACCATGGGCGGTATCGTACGGGATGCCGTCCTTACCATCGAACAGTTCCGCTCGCTGTTGTAATCCGACCTGCCGGCGAAATGGGCGACGTTCGGCAACGTCGGAGCTGAGACCTCAATGAGCGGACACGTATCCGATTGAGACCTTGACCTAGGATTGAGAGGTAATCATCTCTGACCGTTCAAGGAGGCCCCATGGCTAAATCCCCTGCGCACCCGAGGCGCCGGCGGTTCATCAAGCTCACCGCTACCGGCCTGGTCGTCGCGCCATTCGCCAACGCGCTGCTGCATGGAAACGCCGCGGCGGCGGACTTGATCAAGGAGTCGGATCCGGCCGCCGTCAAGCTGAAATACAAGGCGGATGCCGCGAAGGCGCCCGAGCGCACGAACCCGGCGGAGTTCTGCGACAACTGCCTGCTCTACGAGAGCAAGGACAGCGCCTATGGCGCTTGCTCCGCGCTCGAGGACAAGCTTGTCGCTGCCAAGGGCTGGTGCACGGCCTGGAGCGGCTGATAATCCGACCGGAAACGACGATTCGAACGACGGCGCTTCAGCTGTCTGCCTTGGGCTGCACGCACAGCGGGAACCGGAGCCGAGCCAAGGCTTGCCCGCTTCGCGATTTGCGGATGCGACTACAAACCGGTCTCATGTGAGTACATGCCTGAAGGCGCCCGAGCTACCAATGAGCCAATCCTTTGTCGCCGCAGGCCCGTCGCCAAACTGCGGGGGCGGAAGACCGTTGCCCAATTGCTGGTTGAATGGCAAGAGTTGCCATAACTCTGGTTTTATGGGAATATGGGCTCCGTGAAGACCACCCTCGAAATGCCGGACGAACTCATGCGACGCGTGAAGATGCGCGCCGTCCAGCGCGGCCAGAAGCTGAAGGACACGGTTGCGCAGCTGCTGGAAGCAGGCATGAGCGTGGCACCCGGAGATGCACCCCCGACACGACCACCCAAGCCCGTGCGACTCAGGAAACGTCGGCCGCTGACCATCGACGACATCGAAACCGCAATCGAGGCCGGACGCGACTGACGCGATCGCTACGGGACGCGATGGTCGTCATCGATACGAATGTCCTCGCGTACCTGCTGATCGAAGGAGATCGGACCTCGGATGCTCACGCGTTGTACAGGCGAGACTCCGAATGGAAAAGCGAAGGGTTCGTGCTCATCGAGCTCAGCAATATCCTCGCCACGTATCTGCGCACTGGAGCGTTGACTCGCGGGCAAGCCCAGGGCCTTCTCAGTGAAGGCGAGAAGCGGCTGCGTGGCCTCGTCACGCTGCCGCATGTGCGTGCGTTACGCCTCGCCGAGCAGTTTGCCGTCTCGGCCTATGACGCCCGTTTCCTCGGTGCCGCTCAAACGCTTGGCGCGAGGCTCGTGACCGAGGACGCGCGGCTCCGCGCCGCAGCGCCGGCGCTCACGATGTCGCTCGCAGATGCGCTGCGGTCCTAGCGACCCAGATCCTGCTGGTCGAGGCTGCGGGATTCCCGGTACGTAATCCGGGCGCGCCCTAGGTTGTAAGTTTTCTCGACGCTGAGGTAACGTATCGCCGCAACCTGGCACCTGCACCGTGCTAGCATCGGCCCCGGGGAGGCGGGATGACCGGTGAATGCGGCGAGCGCAATGATGAAAAAGAGCGCCGGATTGTTGATGTTTCGTCGGTCGCCCGACGCGCAAGTGCAGGTCCTCCTGGTGCATCCGGGAGGTCCGTTCTGGGCGAAAAAAGATCTCGGGGCGTGGACGATACCGAAAGGCGAATACGACCATTCGGAGGATGCGCTCGAAGCAGCGAAGCGGGAGTTTGCAGAAGAAACCGGGTTCCCGGTTTCGGGGCCGTTTTTTCCTCTCGGATCGCTGAAGCAGCCAAGCGGCAAGACGGTCTCGGTTTGGGCGTTCGAGTCCGATTGCGATCCCGCCGCACTCATCAGCAACAAGTTCGAAATGGAGTGGCCGCCCAAGTCCGGGCGCAAGGCGTCGTTCGCCGAAGTCGATCGCGCCGGCTGGTTCAGCCTTGGAGAGGCACGCGAAAAATTGCTGAAAGGCCAGGCCGGCTTCTTGGACGCTCTTGAAAAGGAAGTGTCACGCGCTGGCGGAAGCCTGGGCGGTGTACGATAATTCGGGAGTGGAACCTCGATTGCTGGAGCAAAGTCCGTGAAGTCGAAGCCGGTCGCAAGTCAGCCCAAGCCAAACGAATTTACCCGAGCGATCGGTCGCGCGTTGCGGCGCGCCGCCCGTCGCGCGAGAGAAACCGCGCGCAAGCACGGCACGCCGATCTATGTATCGAAAGATGGCAAGGTCGTAGCGATCAAGCCGTAGCCTGCCGAGCGGTTTGTGACGTTCGACACGAAGTCGTAGCCTGGGCTGAGCCGAAGGCGATGCCCGGGATTCGCGAGATCTGTCGCCGCACCCTGGCGCCTCTTCTATTGACACTCGTCGCCGCCCCTGCCCTCGCCTTCGACCTCGAAGGCCACCGCGGCACGCGCGGGCTCGCGCCGGAAAATACGGTGGCGGCCTTTCGCCGCGCGCTGGAGATCGGCGTGACGACGATCGAGACCGACATGGCCGTCACCAAGGACGACGTCGTCGTGATCTCGCACAATCCATCGCTCAATCCCGATCTCGTCCGCGATACCGATGGACATTGGCTCGCGTCGCCCGGCCCGCCGATTCGCACGCTGACTTTGGCGGAGCTGCGGCGCTACGACATCGGACGCATCAATCCGACGAGCCAATACGCGCGACAATTCCCGAATCAACAAGCGGTCGACGGGGAACGCTTTCCGAAGCTCTCGGAGCTCTTCGATCTGGCCAAGGCGAGCGGCAGGCCGGTGCGGTTCAACATCGAGACCAAGATCACGCCGACCAGCGGCTCGAACACGCCCGATCCGGCGACGTTCGCATCGCTGGTCATCGCAGCCGTGCGCGCTGCGGGCGTGAGCGATCGCGTGACGGTGCAATCGTTTGATTGGCGGACGCTCATTGAAGTGAAGCGCATCGCGCCCGAGATCAAGACCTCATGCCTGACGATACAAACGAGGGACGACAATACCGTTCAGCAAGCGCCCGACGGCGGGCCTTCGCCTTGGCATGCGGGGCTAGCTCTGCGCGACCATGGCGGATCTTTGCCCGCATTGGTCAAAGCTGCAGGCTGCGGAACGTGGTCAATGTTCTGGCGCAATCTGACGCCGAAAGAGCTCGCGGACGCGCACGCGCTCGGGCTCAAGGTCTTGCCGTGGACAGTCAACGAGCGCGGCGACATGAGAAACCTCATCGATCTCGGCGTCGACGGCATCATCACCGACTATCCCGATCGGTTACGCGAGGTCATGGCGGAGAAGAAGATGGCGTTGCCGTGATCTATGCTCCGTATCCTCGGTTGACCTCGTAGCCTGGGCTGAGCCCAAAGGGCGAAGCCCGGGGGACATGCGTAGCCTGGGCTGAGCCCAAAGGGCGAAGCCCGGGGGACATGCGTAGCCTGGGCTGAGCCCAAAGGGCGAAGCCCGGGGACATGCGTTCGCCATCCGAACGAACCCAGGCATCCCCCCGGATCAAGTCCGAGGTCAGGACCGCGGGATTCGGCTGCGGCTCTTTCCCGGGCATCGCTTCGCTCAGCCCGGGCTACGGGCTCAGCCCGGGCTACGGGCTCATCCCGGGTACGGGCCGACCGTCACTGGTCGGTGTTGAAGATATCGATGATGGCTTTCCATTGACCGCCGGGCTGTTTCTTCCAGACCACGACGTACTTGCCCACCAGCTTGACCGGGCTTCCCTTGGCATCCTTGAACGATTCTTCGAAGGTGCCAATTTCATAGGCGAGATCGCCGGAACGGGCCACTTCCACTTTCGTGGCGGCGTTGGAGAAAACGAGCTCCGTGGGAGAGAACAACGTCGTCCACATCTTGCGCCTCGCCTCGGGCCCGGTGACGATGGGCATGTTGGGCGGGAACATCGAGCCGTCATCAGCGTAATACGATAACGTCTTCTCCAGGTCTTTTACCGCTGCGACTTTGGCCCACTCGGCGGAGGCGGCGCGAACGGCGGCCTCGTCGGCTGCACGCGTATCGGGCGGTGGCGGCGCCTGTGTGGCCTGCTGATTGCACCCCGAAAGACCAACAAAGCACGCGACCAGCGCCGCGGTGGCGAAACGAAGATACAAAGAATCCATGGCGCTCCTCCCGAAAAAAGATGCGAGGCAGGATGAAAGCGGGGGACACGCGTTGTCAAGAGGGACGGACCCGGGCATCGAGTCGACGCGAATCCCGGGCATCGCTGCGCTCAGCCCGGGCTACGCACTACGTCGTAGCCCCGGTTGAGCCCGCAGTCGTAGCCATCCCGGGCATCGCTGCGCTCAGCCCGGGCTACGCACTACGTCGTAGCCCCGGTTGGGCCCGCAGTCGTAGCCCGGGTTGAGCCCGCAGGGCGAAGCCCGGGGCGGCGCATCGAGTCGACGCGAGTCCCGGGCATCGCTGCGCTCAGCCCGGGCTACGCACCGCCACGTTGTTTGCGCCGGCGGAGAAACCGCCCGTTGCGCCCGATCTCGTCCTGACCGGAGCGATACGCGATCCCGCCATTCACCAGCACGCACTCGATCCCCAACGAAACCGCTTTCGGCTGCTCGAAGGTTGCGACGTCCTTGACGGTGGCCGCGTCGAACACGACGAGGTCGGCATACGCGCCCTCCCGGATTTCGCCGCGATCCTCGAGCTTGAAATTGCGCGCGGAGAGGCCGCTCATCTTGTGCACCGCGGTCTCGAGCGAAAACAATCCCAGCTCGCGGCTGTAATGTCCCAGCACGCGAGGAAACGTTCCCCATAGCCGTGGATGCGGATGCGTATCGTGCGGCAGGCCGTCGGAGCCGATCATGGTCGCCGGATACTTGAGCACGCGCTGCACATCGTCCTCGCGCATCTGGAAATAGCAGGCGCCGCCCGGCTGCAGCTTCTCGCACGCCTCCTGCTGCGTGCAATTCCATTCGGCCGCGATGTCCGCGAGCATCTGCCCCGCCATCTCCGGGTGCGGTGTCGACCACGTGACCATGATCTCGATGATGCCGTCGACCATTTGCTTGCGCAGCACCGTCGAGCCGGCGATGTAGGGATACATGTCGAGCGCGATCGGCTGCGACGTGCGCGCGGCGTCGATGTGCGCGAGCGTCTGCACGGTGCGGCCCCAGTTCCGCGGCCCCGCGCATTTGTGATGCGAGACGACGACCGGCACGCTGCCCCGCCGTCCGGTGGCGAATGCTTCGTCGAGCGATTCGATCACCCTGTCGGACTCGTCGCGGATGTGCGTCGTGTATACGCCGCCGGCGTCACCGGCAACTCGCGCGAGCAGCGCGAGCTCGTCGATGTCGGCGGCGGCACCGGGCGCATAGAACACCCCCGAGCTCAACCCGGTCGCGCCTGCGTCCATGCCTTCGCGCAGCAGCTCGACCATCCGCGATTGCTCGGCCGGCGTGGCGGGACGGTAAGGATCGTCCATCGCCGCCACCCGCAACGTCGAATGGCCGACCAGCGCCGCGACGTTGACCGCAGGCCGCGCTTTCTCGACCGCGGCGACATAGGCGGCCATCGTGGGATAGACGTACTTGTCGCCGCCCAGCAGGTTGAGCGGCGGCGGCGCATCGGCATGCACGAGCGGCGCCAGGCTGATGCCGCAATTGCCGATGACGACGGTGGTCACACCCTGACTGATCTTCGGCAGCATCTGCGGCGCGGCCACTACGATCTGGTCGTCGTGCGTATGCACGTCGATGAAGCCCGGCGCCACGATCTTTCCGGCGACGTCCTGCACGTCGGCGTCCTGCGTCGTCAAGTTCGCGCCGACAGCGGCTATGCGCTCGCCTTCGATGCGCAGGTCGGCGACGAAGCGCGCCGCGCCGGTGCCGTCGACGACCGTGCCACCCTTGAGGACCAGTGCGCGATGGTTACGCGCGCTCATGACGGCTGCACCTCGCCGTTGGACCACGCGCGCTCCAGGACCGGATGGGTCTCGCTATCGACACCTCGCTCCTGCAGTACCTGTCGCACGCGCTTCAATTGCCGCAATGCCGGCGGGCCGCGGCGCAAGCCCGTGCCGACCATGAGTATTTCCACATACGCCATTTGTGCGAGGTACGCCTCGGTGCCGACGCGCATGGAAGGGTCGGCCGGAACGACGACCGGCAGGACGATGTCGGCCCGCTCGGCAAGCGGCGTATCAGGACGTGTGATGGCGATGATCATCGCGCCCTGCTCCTTCGCGACGTCGACCGTTTCCAGGAGGAACGGCATCCGGCCGATATGCGAGATCGCCAACGCGACGTCGTGCTTGTTCATCGTCGCGGCGGAGACGAGCTGCAGATGCGCGTCGAAATAGAAATTCGACACGAGGCCGAGCCGGGAGAAGCGCGCCTGCGCGTCGCTCGCCATGAACATCGACGTATTGCCGACGGCGTAGCAGTCGACCCGCCGCGCCTTCGCGATCCGCGTGACCGCGCGCTCGATGTCCTCCGGCGAAATGTGCTGCTCGAGGTTCGCGAGCGCGCTCGCCGCGCCCTGCAGTACCTTGTGCGTCACGGTCTGCATGTTGTCGCCAGGCACGACCGCGCGATGCAGCGTCGATGTCCCGACGGCAAGGCTCTGCGCGAGATTCAGCTTGAATTCGCGCAAGCCCGCAAAGCCCAACGCACGGCAGAAGCGGACGATCGTCGGTGGGCTGACCTTCGCGCGGCGGGCGAGCGCGTCGACGTTGGCGCGCAGCGCGAAATCCGGATCGGCGAGCATGATCGCCGCGACCTGCCGCTGGCCCTGCGACAGCGTGCCGGCGCGCTCGCGGATCGCGAGCAGGAGATCGCCCACGGGCCGATGGAGCTTGTTGCGGCGTCGGGTCATGCGGCTCGCGGGCGGCAATGTCAGAAAAAAGTGCGGATCGCGCCCGTGACGCGATAGTCGTCGTCGACGGTGAAGAGCGCGCGCCATTTGTCGAACGTCGTGCACGGATGCGAGATGCCGCAGCCGACGAGATCGCCGACCTGCGGCGCCGCGTCGGCGTCGATGGAGAAACGCAAATAGGCGTGCTGATCGTTCATGTTGGCGATCTTCCACGATGCCAGCACGCTCTGCGGCGCGACGTCGGTTCCCGGGCGATAGCGTTTGCTGGCGATCGGCATCTCGAGGTCGAACGACGCGTCGCGCTTACCCATGGTGAGGATCGCCAATCCCGGCTCGGGACAGGATTGCACCCGCGACCAGACTTCGAGCGCGGGTTGCAGTCCGGGGCGCGATTGCCAGGCGGCGCCGCTGCGCGCTTTCACGCCTTCCAGCATGCGGTTGTAGAAACCTGAATCGTGCGTGACATAACAGCCGCTGCGCAGGATCGTCAGCACGGGCTTGGATAGCTGCATCGGCAAATCGCGCGCGACGATGTCGAACGCGGCCGAGCCGCCCGCGCTGAGGATAATCGCCGGACCGGCGAAGAGTCCCTCCCGGTCGCAGGCAAGCGCAACGTCGTGCACGCGCCGCATCAGTCCGTCGACGACTATTTCGTCGCGAGCCGAGTCGCCCGTGACCTGCAGCCCTTCGTAGCATTCGATGCCCGACAGCGCGACGGCCTTGCTCGCCGCGACGGCGCGCGCCACGGCGAGCGCCTCGTCGAACGTTCTCGCGCCGGTGCGGCCTTCCGGTACGCCCAGCTCGACCAGCGCCGTGAGCTTGCGCGACATCGGCTGGATGCGTGCGAATGAATTCGCACCTACCGGTCCGGCGAGATGTTCGATCGATGCAAGTTGCGCCTGCGAATCGATGAGGAAATGGAATTCGAGGTCGGGATGCTCTTCCCGCAAGCGGATTACCGTTCTCACCTCGGCCGCACCGAGCAGTTGATTGGCCATGATCACGCGACGCACGCCGAAGCGCACGCAGACGCCGAGCTGCTGCACGTTGGCCACCGTGATTCCCCAGGCGCCCGCGGCAAGCTGTTGCGCGAAGATCTGCGGCGCCATCGTCGTCTTGCCGTGCGGCGCCAGCAGCACGCCGGTCGACGCGGTGAAGTCGCGCATCCAGGCATGATTATGCGCGAGCGCCGAATCGCGGATCACCGCCAGCGGCAGCGGCAAGTCGCCCGCGAGTACGCTCCAACGCTGCGCGCCGAGGGCGGAGATCGGCAGCGCCGGGCTCGAAAGCGGATAGCCCTTGGTCGATGCGTCGAGTGTTTCGGAGAGGATGGGGTCGAGGTTCATCATGGGGTCGTCACCAGTACGCCGTGCGCATTAATCCTTAAGTCATCCCGGCGCAGGCCGGGATCCAAGTTGATACGTCGTCGCAACACCGAACTTGGGCCCCGGCCTTCGCCGGGGCGACGACTGTGGTGTCAACTCGTTACGCAAAGCTCTGTGGTCAGAGAATGTCGTCACGGATGCAAGCCTTGAATCGGCCCGACGCCACTTCCCGCAATGCGGGCACTTCGGCGGCGCACGCGTCCAGTGCATACGGACAACGGGTGCGGAAAACGCAACCCGACGGCGGATCGACGGGGCTCGGGATGTCGCCCTCGAGCAGAACGCGGTCGCGGCGCGCGTCCGGGTCCGGCCGCGGCGAGGCTGCGAGGAGCGCTTCCGTGTAAGGATGCTTGGGCGCCTTGTACAGCTCCTTCGCCGGCGCGACCTCCATCACCTTGCCGAGATAGAGCACGACGATGCGGTCGCACAGGTATTCGACGACGTCGAGGTCGTGCGAGATGAACAGCATCGTGAGGCCGAAGCGCTCGCGCAAGTCGGATAGCAGGTTGATGACCTGCGCCTGGATCGAGACGTCGAGCGCCGACACTGGCTCGTCGGCGACGATGAATTGCGGCTCGACGGCCAGCGCGCGGGCGATGCCGATCCGTTGCCGCTGCCCGCCCGAGAATTCGTGCGGGAAACGCCGCGCGTGCTCGGGGCCGAGACCCACGAGCGACAAGAGCTCCGCGATCCGCTTCCGCCGGGCGGCGCCGCGGTGGAGGCCGTGCGTGGCCATCGCTTCGTCCAGCGTGTCGCCGACGCGCCGGCGCGGATTCAAGCTCGCGTACGGATCCTGAAAGATGATCTGCAGGCGCCGGCGGTAGGGACGCATTTCACGCGAGGACATCGGCGCGAGGTCAGAGCCCTCGAACCATACTTCCCCGGCGCTCGGCTCGATCAGCTTCAGCACCGAACGACCGATCGTGCTCTTGCCCGAGCCCGATTCGCCAACGAGCCCCAGCACCTCGCCTTTCGCGATCTCGAAGCTGACATCGTCGACCGCCCGCACCGGACGGTCGCCGTGGCCGAAATATTTCTTGAGCCCGCGGACGGACAACATCGGCGGGCTCGCCGCGGGTTCGTTGTTGATCGCGGCCGCAGTCACAGCATCTCCCACCGTATGCAGCGCGAGCGCTGGCTTGCGGGGAGCTCCGCAAGCGGCGGCATCGCGGCCGAACATTCGGGCAAGACGAGCGCGCAGCGCGGGGCGAACGCGCAGCCGGGCAGCGGATCGAGCGGACTCGCGACCTGACCGGGAATCGCGTTCAGTCGCCGCCGCGCCATTGCGGATTCGTCGTCGAGCGCGCGCCGGGGCAGGCACTCGAGCAGTCCCCGCGTGTAGGGATGCCGGGGCCGTTTGAACAGCTGGTGGACGTCGCCCTCTTCGACTACGCGTCCGCTGTACATGACGACGACGCGGTCGGCGATCTCGGCGACGACGCTCAAGTTGTGGGTTATGAACAGCACCGCCATGCCGATCTCGTGCCGCAGCTTGTCGAGGAGCGCCAGGATCTGCGCCTGGATCGTGACGTCGAGCGCGGTGGTCGGCTCGTCGGCGATCAGCAGCGACGGATTGCACGCGAGCGCCAACGCAATCATCACCCGCTGCCGCATCCCGCCCGATAATTGATGCGGATACTCGTTGAGCCGTTGTTTCGCCGCCGGGATTTCGACGAGCTCGAGCATCTCCAGCGCGCGCTTCATCGCCGCAGCTCGACTCATGCCGAGATGCAGCGCCGCGGATTCCGCGATCTGGTCGCCGACCGTGAACACGGGATCCAGGCTCGTCATCGGCTCCTGAAAGATCATCGCGATATCGCGACCGCGGAGCTTGCGCAGCGCCTTGATGGGCAGCTTCGCGAGATCGACCACCCGGCCTTCACGGGTGCGGAACAGAATCTCGCCGCCGACGATGCGTCCTGGAGGATTCGGAATCAGCCCCATGATCGACAGGCTCGTCACCGACTTGCCCGAGCCCGATTCGCCGACGACCGCAAGCGTCTCGCCGGTGTTGAGAGAAAACGAGACGTCCTCGACCGATTTGACGACGCCGGCGTCGGTGAAGAAATGGGTCTGCAGATGCTTGACCTGCAGCAGCGGGGCGGCGACCTGTGCGGATGTCGCCATGTTCACATCGCCTTCCGCAGCTTTGGATCGAGCAGGTCGCGGAAGCCGTCGCCCACCATCTGCAGCGACAGCGCAGACAGGATGATCGCAATGCCCGGGAACACGACGAGCCAGATCGCCTGGTGCGCGAACTGCTGGCCGCTGGCGATCATCGTGCCCCAAGTCGGCAGTTCGGGCGGAACGCCGACGCCGAGGAACGATAGTCCCGCTTCGGCGAGCACCGCGTAGGCGAAGATGAACGTCGCCTGCACCAGGATGGGCGAAGCGATGTTGTTCAGGATGTGGATGAAGAGAATCCGCCACGTCGAGACGCCCAGCGCACGCGCCGCCTCGATGAACAGCAGCTCGCGGACGACCAGCGTCGACGCCCGCACGACACGAGCCACGCGCGGCGTGTAGACGATCGCCAGCGCGAGAATCACGTTGGTGATCGACGCGCCCAGCACCGCGACCAGCGCGATCGCGAGCAGGATGTCCGGGAACGACATCATCGCGTCGACGAAGCGCATGATCGGCCCGTCCAGGCGGCGGAAGAATCCCGCGACGAGCCCCAGAAGCACGCCGCCCGTCACCGAGATCAGCACTACCGACGCGCCGATCATGAGCGAATAGCGCGCGCCGAAGACCACGCGGGAAAATACGTCGCGGCCCAGCTCGTCGGTGCCGAACCAGTGCGCGAGCCTCGGGCTTTGCATGCGGTCGGCGATCTTCATCGCCATCGGCTCGTAGGGTGTGACCCAGGGCGCGAAGAGCGCGAGCAGCGCGACGACCACCAGGATCGCCGCACCGGCCAGCACGAGCTTCCGCCGGAAGAGTTTTCCCACGAGGATCGCCGACGGGCTGCGCGACGGCGCTCGGGTGACAGGGGCGGCAATGGCGGTGCTCATCGGCTCAGTACTTCACGCGCGGATCGACGACGAGGTACAAGAGGTCGATCGCCAGATTGATGAGAACGTAGAGTCCGGCGATCACCAGCAACGCACCCTGGATCACCGGATAGTCCCGGCGCAAGACCGCCGACACGACGAGGTTGCCAACACCGGGGAGGCCGAAGACCGTTTCGGTCACGATCGCGCCGCCGATCAGGAGCGCGAAGGTGAGGCCGAGCACGGTGAGCACCGGAATCAGCGCGTTGCGCAGCGCGTGGTGCAGGATGACGCTCGCTTCGGAGAGTCCCTTCGCGCGCGCCGTGCGGATATGATCCTCGCCGAGGACGTCGAGCATGCTTGCCCGCGTGAAGCGGAGGATCAGCGCCGAGTTGACCACGCCGAGCACGATCGACGGCAACACCAGGTGATGCAGCCGCTCATGCAGCGGCACACCGGGATTGCCGTAGCCCGCCACCGGAAACCAGCCGAGGCTCACCGCAAAGATCTGCATGAGGATCAGACCGAACCAGAAGCTCGGGATGCTCGCGCCGAGCATCGCGAAGCCCGAGAAGATCTGATCGATCGTCCTGCCGCGCCAAACGGCGGCGATGATCCCGCAGGGAACGCCGATCAGCGTCGCGATGATGATCGAAAACAGGGTGAGGAAAAAGGTCGGCTCGGCGCGCTCGAGCAGCGCCTGCGTCACCGGTCGCTGCAGAAAGATCGACTGGCCGAGATTGCCGTGGGCCAGCTCGTTAAGCCAATAGCCGAATTGCAGCGGCAGCGGCTTGTCGAGCCCGTAGGACGCGCGCAGCTTCGCGATGTCGGCGGCGGTCGCCTGATCGCCCAGCATGACCGCTGCCGGATCGCCGGGTGCCAGCCGCGTGATGAAAAACACGAGCGTGGCCACCAGCAGCATCACGATCACCATGCCGGCGAAGCGCGATGTGAGATAGCGGGTCATGCCGTGCGTGTGCAACCGGGTCTCCCTATGACATAAGTCTGCTCGTGGTGAGCCTCAGCCCGTTCGTGGTGAGCTTGTCGAACCATGAACGGGCTCATCTCGTTCGCCCTTCGACAAGCTCAGGGCGAACGGGCAAGGGGGCTCTCCTTCGACAGGCTCAGGGCGAACGGGTAGCAAATCAATTCCAGCGCGTTGCTCACTTCTGCAGCCCCGTGTTCCAGAAGAATGGCCACGGCATCGCGACATACCCGTCGAGCTTCGCCGAACGCGCCGTGAGGCTGTTGAAATTCCCGACCTTGATGTAAGGCACTTCGGTGAAGACGACCTGCTGCACGTTGCCCCATAGCGCGCCGCGCTTCTTCGGGTCGGACTCGGCGTTGAACGCCGAAAGTGCGGCCTCCTTGGCGGGCGAGCTCCACCAGCCGGGCGCGCCCTCGCCGAGTTGCGGCGGAGTAAGCGTGGGCTCGGGCAGCACGGCGGAATGCGTGATGTAGATGTCCCACAGCGCGGGATCGTTGCGGCGTTGGATAAGCGTCGCCCAGTCCACGACCTGCATTTCGGGCTTGAACCCGGCCGCCTTGAGGTTTTCCGCCATCACCAGCGCCATGCGGTAGTGGAACTCGTATTGCTGACTGGTGAGAATCTTGATCGGGGTGCCGTCGTATTTGGCGGCCGCGACGAGCGCCGCCGCCTTCTTGGCGTCACCCTTGCCGTAGTTCTCGGTGCCGGCCGTCGAGTAGAACGGCGTGTTCTTGGCGTAGTGGCTGCTGTCGGTGGTGTAGAACTTCGGGTCGCCGAATCCCGCGCCCATCATGTCGGCATTGTTGAGCGCAGCCTCCACGGCCTGGCGCAGCTGGAGATTCGCGAGCGGCCCCTGCTTGGTGTTCAGCACCAGGTACGGAAATCCGAACGGCGAGGTGAGCACGGCTTTCACCCCCGGATTGCCCTCGAGCCTGGAGTACGATTCGACCGGCAGGAGATCCGCGAACTGGTACTGCCCCGAGAGCATTCCCTCGACGCGCGTGTTGGCATTGGGCACCGGAATGAAGCGCAGCTCGTCGAGCAGCGCCTCGCGCTTGCCGGCATACCCGCTCGGCGGTTCCTTGCGGGCGCTGTATCCGTCGAAGCGCACCATCTGCACGTACTGATCGGGTTTGCGCTCCTTGAACATGTACGGCCCGGTGCCGATGAATTGGGTGAGAGGGTTGGCGATCGAGTCCTTTGCCATGATCACGGCGAAGCCGGACGGGAGCGCGAAGTGCGCGGGCAGCGGCGCGTAGGGCCGGTTGAGCGTGATCACCACAGCGTAGGGACCTTTGGCCTCTAGACTCTTGACCTCCTTCGCGACGGCCTTGCCGCGCGGCGCCATTTCCATCCAGCGCTTCAGCGACGCGACGACGTCGTCGGACGTCATCTCCTTGCCGTTGTGGAATTTGACGCCTTTGCGCAGCGGGATCGTGTAGACAAGCCCGTCTTTCGAGATGGCCGGCATGCTCTCCGCCAGCATGGGCGCCACGTTCCAGTTGGCATCAAACGTATACAGCGGCTCGTAGACATGCTGCATGATCGTGCTGACCAGGTCGGCAGTCGACGCCATGGGGTCGAGCGTCTGCGGCTCGCCAATCATGGCAAGATTGGCGGCGCCGCCCTTCGGGGGTGCGGCGAGCGCGGAGTTGCTCGTAAGCGCTATCGCTGCCGCTACTGCCAGGATTACGAGCGCGAGGCCGGCGCGGAAAATCGGGTTTGTTTGAATGGAACGCGTGCTGCGGATGCCGGTGCGAAACATGACTACTCCTCCTTGGCGAAATGGCAAACTCCGGTGGCGTGCGGTGCGGACGGCGCGCTGTCGAATGCGGGTCGTGTAATTAAATTACATCGAGGCGGGGAGTCTACGCTCTTTTGGAACGGCGTCAAGAGGCGACAAAAAGCAGTTTCGCCATAGGGGAAGCTTGATCGGCATGGGCTGCTCGACGCCCTGCTGGCCATGTCCCGAGGAATTGGCTAAACTGTAATTTAGTTTCATAGCTTTGCGCTGCGCGCATGAACCTTGCAGGTGCGAATTCATTCGCACATCTTGTAGGTTTTTGCTACCGCGTCCGAATGAATTCGGACCTACACCATCGGAGGATCCAATGAGCATCGAATTCCTGGGCGGAACGCGCACTGGGGCCGGCGGGCAGCCGCTGCCGTTCTCTCCGGCGGTCAAGGCCGGGCCGTTCGTGTTCGTGTCGGGGCAGGTCGCGATGGGCGACAATGGGGAAATCGTGCCGGGCGGCATCGAGGCGCAGACGCGGCAGACGCTGAAAAACGTCGAAAAGGCGCTCGCGCTCGCCGGATTCGCGCTCAAAGATGTCGTCAAGTCCACCGTGTGGCTGGATGACGCGCGTGACTTCTGGACATTCAACCGCGTCTACGCCGAATTCTTTCCAGAGAACAAGCCGGCGCGATCGACGACGCAGGCGAAGCTGATGATCGATGCCAAAGTCGAGATCGAAGTCATTGCGTACAAGGCTTAGCGGCGGAAACCAGGGCGTCGCTTCGCTCAGCCCGGGCTACAGCTTATAGCGATGGTCCGGTGCGAGCGGAATCCCGGGCTACGGCCCGTAGCCTGGGTTGAGCGCGCAGCGCGAAGCCCGGGGCGCCGTCTTCATTTCACGCTGTCCCGCAGGCGGCAGTGAACGAAGCGGGTGAATGCCGGGGAGCCCACGTAATGACACGAAATCCGGTACATTATTCTCGTGTCTTTGGTAGTTACGCGGGATATGAAAACCCTGACCATCACCCTCGACGAGAAGACCGCCGCCTGGGCGCGCGTCTATGCCGCGAAGCACAACATGTCGGTATCGCGTCTGGTCGGCGAGATATTGCAGCAGCGCATGGGCACAATCCTCCTCGTGCTCATGCTGGCGGGCTGCGGTGGCGTGAAGTCCGTGCCCCCTGGCGGATCGCCACCGGCAGGCTCGACCCAAGCCGCGCCCGCTGCCATCGCGCCGGCCGCCCCTGCGGTCACGCCGCCGACTGCTCCGCCCGCGCCTCCGAGCCCGCCGACCTCACCAGCCCCGACCGTCGCGTCGCAGGGCCCGATCGCTGCACTCGCGCCGGCGGAGCGTCCGACCGAGCCGCCGATGCCTGTGCCCGCAAGCCAGGCCGCAGGCAAAGCAGGTGCGCCAGCCACAAAGGTGCCGACCAAAGCCCCGGCGGCTCTCGCACCGGCTGCGCAACAGCCGAAGAAGGACGTCATCGCGCAAGCGACGCAGAAAGCTGCGCCACCGCTGGACCTGACATCGCTGGAAACGCGACTCAAGGAGACCAATGCTATCGGCGTGATGACCAAGATCGCGCTCAAGAATCAAGTCGACGACCTGCTGGATCAGTTCCGCGCTTTTTATGCGGGGAAGCTCAAGACCACGCTGGCCGAGCTCCGCCGGCCGTACGATCTGCTGGTCCTCAAGGTGCTTTCGCTCCTGCAGGACAGCGACCCATCGTTGGCCGCGGCGATCGTAGCCTCCCGCGAAGCGATTTGGGGCATTCTTTCCGATCCGGTTAAGTTCGCCAAATTCGCATCAACCTGATTTGACGCTGGAGAACCCATGAGCAGACGCGTGACAGTTTGTGCACTAATGATTTGGATGGCGGCGTTCTTCTCCGCGCCCTCGCTCGCCGCGGATGACGCAGCAACCCGGAAAGATTTGACCGCCGTGATCGCATTGCATGGTCTGCCCTGCGGCGAGGTCGTAAGCGTCAAGACGCAAGGTGACAACGATCACATCGCGACGTGCAAGGACGGCAACCGCTATCACGTATTCCTCAACTCCACTGGCCGAGTGGTTGCGGAGAAGCAATAAGGCGCGTCGAGGCGGACGGCCTCGCTCGCGACTAACGACGGCCACGTGTTCGGCCTTTTGGCTGATTCAATCGTTTCTCAACTCTGTGATTATGTGGAAGTGCCGACAATGAGCGGCGTTATTGACTTGGCATACAGTTGTCTATACACTTCCCTGTGCGGGTGCTGTGGGATCCCGCCAAGCCAAAGCGAATCAGGCGGTGCACGGTGTCAGCTTGGCGGAGGCGGCGACCGTGCTCGACGACGATCGCGCCATTACCCGCGAAGATCCGGATAGCGTCGGCGAGCAACGCTTCGTCACGCTCGGATTGAGCGGATCGGGCAATCTCCTCGTTGTCGTGTACTTGTGGCGCGGTCCCGCGACGATCCGCCTAATTTCAGTGTGGAAGGCAAATGCCCGTCAGAGGAAGGAATATGCGCAAGATGCAGGCTGAGCCCTATCGCGATATCGGTTTCTTGAAAGGAAAACGAGGCGCGGTGATCGTGTCAGGACCCGGCAAGACCAAGATCTCAATTCGTCTGGACAACGCGGTCCTCGATCATTTTCGCGCGATTGCCGAAGCGGCAGGCGGCGGTAATTACCAATCGCTGATCAACAATACGCTGGCCGCCCATATCCACCAGCAATCGCTTCTTGCCACATTGCGCAAGGTTATTCGCGAAGAGCTGGCGCATGCGGCGGGAGCGCCCGAAACGTGGAAACCGGGAAGGCGCCGAGCCCCAAAACAGGCCGCCGCGGATTGAGGACAACTCATGGTTAAGACATGCCCGGAGGACGGCTTCACTTAGGTGCAATCACCTTAGGAGAAGCCCGATGGCACGCACGTTTCACCACGGCAACAAGGTAAAGAGCCGTAATTTCGGCGATAACTGGAGATGGCTGGAGGCAATGCCATCCTGGTGGATCCGCGACATGATGACCCGGCCCCAACGCCAGGAGGTCCGGCGCCTCATCAAGCGCACGACGGAGCTCGTCGACTACGAAGATGCTCCGCTCTTTCCGCTCGCGAAGAAGCCCCATATCTACTACTGGTAACGACTGCTCCGCGGCCGCAATAGCTGCGAAGGAGGTACCCGGGCATCGCTTCGCTCAGCCCAGGCTACTGATAGCGGCAATAGCTGCGAGGGAGGAACCCGGGCATCGCTTCGCTCAGCCCAGGCTACTGATAGCGGCAATAGCTGCGAAGGAGGTACCCGGGCATCGCTTCGCTCAGCCCAGGCTACTGATAGCGGCAATAGCTGCGAGGGAGGAACCCTGATAGCGGCAATAGCTGCGAGGGAGGAACCCGGGCACCGCGAAGCCTGTCCTGAGCTTGTCGAAGGGCTCAGCCCGGGCTACTCGTTGCAGCCCAAGTTGGCGCGGGCGAGGGGCACAGCGCGCATGAACGACAAGACGCGCGACAAACCGGAAGCGCAGACGACCGCCGCCTGGGGCAGCGATGCGATTGCGGAGCTTTTGCGCGTGCTCGAGATTCCGTACATCGCGCTCACTCCCGGTGCGAGCTTCCGCGGCCTGCACGACAGCCTGGTCAACCATCTCGGCAACACGCGGCCCGAGCTTTTACTTTGCGTGCACGAGGAGAGCGCGGTTGCGCTCGCGCACGGCTATGCCCGCGTCACCGGCCGGCCGCTTGCGGTCGCGCTGCACGCCAACGTCGGGCTCATGCACGCAACCATGGCGATCTTCAACGCGTGGTGTGATCGCATTCCGATCCTGCTCCTGGGCGGCGTCGGTCCCATCGACGCGGTGAAGCGGCGTCCCTGGGTCGACTGGATCCACACCTCGCGCGATCTGGGCGCGCTGGTGCGCGGTTACACCAAGTGGGACGACCAGCCCGGATCGGTGAGCGCCGCACTCGAAGCGATGCTGCGCGCCTATCGCATGGCGACCACGCCGCCGCAGGGTCCCGTCTATGTATCCTTCGACGCCGCGCTCCAGGAGGAGGGCCTGGCCGCGCCGGTGCCGCTGCCCTCGCTCGATCGCTACCCTGCTTCGACTTCCGGCATCGCCCCACCGGAAACGGTGCGCAATGTTGCGCGTCTGCTCGAAACTTCGCAACGGCCGCTGCTGTTGATCGGGCGCGTGTCCAACGATCCCGCGGATTTCGAGCGCCGCGTCACGCTCGCCGAGCGGATCGGCGCCGTCGTGCTCACCGACATCAAGACCGGTGCGAGCTTTCCGACGCAGCATCCGCTGCATCCGTTCCCACCGAGCCTGTACGTCAGCGGCGCAGCGACCAAAGTCGTTCGCGACGCCGACGTGATCCTGAGCCTCGACTGGATCGACCTGGGTGGCACACTACTCCAGGCCTGCGGCGGCGAGCTGCCGCGCGCCAAGATCATCCAGTGCTCGGTGGACCAGTATGTCCATCACGGCTGGAATGCCGACTATCAGGCGCTGCCGCCCACCGATGTCTCGATCCTCGCGCCGCCGGATTCGTTCGTAGCGGCGCTCCTCGCCGAGATCGGGCCGCGTACTGCGAAGTCGATCAAATCGTGGTTCGTGAAAGAAGCCGAAACTGCGGGCGCAAATATCGAGCAGCGGCCCGCCACCGGAGAGCGCATGCCCCTCGAGGATATGGCGCGCGTGACGACGGAGACGCTTGCGCCGCACAATCCCTCGTACATCCGCCTGCCGCTCGGCTGGCCGGGTGAGCTCTGCCGCTTCGCGCATCCGCGGGACTACATCGGCTTCGACGGCGGCGGCGGCATCGGCTCGGGCCCGGGCATGGCCGTGGGCGCGGCGCTCGCGCTGCGCGACAGCGACAGGCTGCCGGTCGCGGTCCTCGGCGACGGCGACTATCTGATGGGCCTCACCGCGCTCTGGACCGGCGTTCACTATCGCGTGCCGGTGCTCATCATCGTCGCCAACAACGAATCTTTTTTCAACGACGAGCTGCATCAGGAGCGCATGGCGCGCCTGCGCGGCCGCCCCGTGGAAAACCGCTGGATCGGCATGCGCATGAGCGATCCTCCATTCGATCTTGCAACGCTGGCGCGTGGTCAGGGCGCGACGGGTTACGGTCCCGCGCGCAGTGCCAATGAGCTTGCCGCCACGCTCGGGAAAGCGGTTGCCGACGTGCGCGCAGGCGCCGTGGTCGTCATCGACGCGCACGTCGCGCCGGAATATTCGCGCGCGGTCTCGTCGTCGCTGCTGCGCCACGTTCCGGCGCAGCGCTAAAGAATACGCGCATGCTCCAGACCGCCGAAAGAGCGCTCGATCGACGCCTGCCGCAGCATCGCGGCCTCTACTACGGCGGCGGTTGGAATACGTCCGTGGGTGGGCGCGAGATCGCAGTGACGAGCCCGGCGACGGGCGAATCGCTCGGCACCGCGGTCGACGCCACTACCGACGACGTCGATCGCGCGGTCGCCGCGGCGAGAGCCGCGTTCCTACTCTGGCGCGACACGCCCGCGCAGCAGCGCGCGAAGGCGATCCGCAAGGCGGCGGCGATCCTGCGCCAGCACGCCGAAGAGCTCGCTTATCTCGACGCGCTCGACGGCGGCAATCCGTTGACCGCGATGCTCTACGACGTCGAGATCAGCGCCGACTACATGGATTATTTCGCGGGCCTCGTAACCGAGATGAAGGGCAGCACGATCCCGATCGGTGAAGGAACGTTGAACTACACGCTGCGCGAGCCGCTGGGCGTGGTCGCCCGCATCGGCGCTTTCAATCATCCGCTGCTCTTCGTCGCCGGGAAGTGCGGCGCGCCGCTCGCGGCCGGCAACGCGCTCATCGTCAAGCCCGCCGACCAGACGCCGCTCTCGGCGCTCCGCATCGCGGAACTTTGGGACAGCGTCTTCCCGCCGGGCGTGTTCAGCGTCGTGACCGGCGGGCGCGACACGGGCGCGGCGCTAGTGGCGCACCCGCGCGTAGCGAAGATCGGCTTCATCGGCAGCGTCAACGCCGGCCGCGCGGTGATGAACGGCGCGAGCGCGACGCTGAAGGCGCTGACGCTGGAGCTCGGCGGCAAGAATGCGTTGATCGCCTGCGCGGACGCGGCGCCGGCGGAAGTCGCCGACGGCGTGGTGCGCGGCATGAATTTCCGCTATGTCACCGGACAGTCCTGCAATTCGACCAGCCGCGTCTATCTGCACGCCGACATCCACGACGCGACGCTGCCGGAGATCGTCAAGCGCGTGCGAGAGATCAAGATAGGGCTGCCCACCGAGCGCGACACCGAGATGGCATGCCTTTCCAGCCAGGCGCAGTTCGACAAGACGATGAGCTACATCAAGCTCGGCGTCGACGGCGGCGCGCGGCTCGCCTACGGCGGCAAGCGGCCGGCCGATCCGAGGCTCGCGCGCGGCTTCTTCGTCGAGCCGACGGTATTCGCCGATGTGACCGACGACATGCGCATCGCGCGCGAAGAAATCTTCGGGCCGGTGGTGAGCGTTCTGCGCTGGACCGACGAGAACGACCTTCTCGCCCGCGTGAATGCGCTCGACGTCGGGTTGACTTGCTCGATCTGGACGCACGATCTCGACCGCGCGCACCGCCTCGCCTCCCGGGTCGAGGCCGGCTACGTGTGGATCAACGGCACGAGTCAGCACTGGGTCGGCGTGCCTTTCGGCGGCTACAAGCAGTCGGGCATCGGCCGCGAGGAGTCGATCGAGGAGCTGCTCGCGTGCACGCAGATCAAGAACGTCAACGTGACGCTCAGGCGAAATCCATAGCGGGGACAATCGAACCTTGAGTTAAAATTTTCCGTTTGCCCTGAGCTTGTCGAAGCCTGTCCTGAGTGAAATCGAAGGGCTCAGCACGGACGGAGATAGGTTGATCAGCCGTCGACAACATTGGAGGAGCGCATCATGCATCGGCTTGTCTCGCTGTTCATCGGCACGTTGCTCGCGGCTTTTGCGTCCGTCGCAACGAGCGAAGAAATCGCCGTCGGCAACTATGGCGTCTCGGCCAACGGCATGCCGTTCGGCGTCGCGCTGGTCAAGGGCTACTTCAAGGAGGAAGGGCTCAACATCACCGGTCTCATTACGTCGGCGGGCGGCGGCACTTCGCTGCGCAACATGCTGGCAGGCGGCGGTGTACCCTATGGCGAAGTGAATCCGGGTGTCGTCATTTCCGCGATACAAGCCGGCGCGGACCTCAAGATCATCAGCGACAACGTGCTCACCGTCGCCGAGTTCGTATGGGCCGTGAAACCCGATTCACCGATCAAGTCGGTCAAAGACTTCAAGGGCAAGAAAATCGGCTACACCAATCCGCGCTCGACGAGCCAGGCGCTCGCGCGGATGCTGCTGCAGGCCGGCGGTTACACCGAGGCCGACGCCGAGCTGGTCAAGACGGGCGGGTTCGGTGAAGGGATTGCTGCGCTGGATTCGGGTCAGATCGATGTGGCAGCGATCACCGAGCCGCTCTGGTCGAAAGTCAAGCACAAGTACCGGGCGGTCGTCGTCGCGAGTGAAGTGCTGCCGCCGCTCGACAACGTCGTCGGCGTGACCACCGTGGAGATGGCGGAAAAGAAGGGCGACTTCCTGCGCGCGGTCATCCGTGCCCGGCGGAAGGCGGTCAAGTTCATGATCGCGAATCCTGACGAGGCCGCCGAGATTGTCGCCAAGCAGTACAACATCGAGCTCGACGTGGCGAAAAGCGCCGTGCGCAACCTGACGACCAGCAAGACAAAAGGCGTGCCGTACTGGGGCGAGGGCCAGATCCACATGGAAGGCCTGAAGCGGATGATCGAAGCGCAGCGCTCGGTCGGCGCGATCACCGGTGAGGTCGATTACAACAAGATCATCGACACGCGGTTTTTGCCCGACGATCTCAAGGCGATCAAATAGAAGCCGTCCCAAAGCTGCTGCGCGCCCCGATTGCTTTGTCGTGTCCTCGCTCGCCCCTCGCCGTACTTCCTCTGTACTGTCTCGGGTCTCGCTGCGGGACCTCATTTGGCAACTGCGGCACTCGGGGCTGCTCGCGACCCTTTGAGACGGCTTCTTGTCTCCGTAAACCTTAGGGCGCCCCGTGACGGCTGAGCAGGTCAAGCTCTCCGGCGTCAGCAAGGTGTTCATGACGGGCCGCCCGCCGGCGCCGCTGCACGCGGTGGGACCGGTCGATCTCGACCTCAAGCGCGGCGAATTCTTCGCGGTGGTCGGTCCCTCAGGCTGCGGCAAATCGACGCTGCTCGAGCTGATCGCGGGCCTCACGCCGGCGACCGAAGGTTCGATCGAGTTCGAAGGCCGGCCGATCGCGGGCCGGGCACCCGACGGCATTGGCGTCGTGTTCCAGGACGACGCATCGCTCCCCTGGCTCAACGTCGCCGACAACGTGGCCTTCGGCCTGCGCCGCGCGAACCTCGGCAACGAGGAAAAGCGCGAGCGCGTGCGCAGCGTGCTCAATCTCGTCGGCCTCTCCGATTTCGCGACCAGCTATCCGGCGCAGCTCTCGGGCGGCATGCGCCAGCGCGTGTGCATCGCGCGCACGCTGGTGATGCAACCCACACTGATCCTTCTGGATGAGCCGTTCGGCGCGCTCGATCAGCAGACGCGATTGCTGATGGGCGACGAGCTTCTGCGGATGTGGCGCCAGACGCAGGCGACGGTCTTTCTCATCACCCACGCGCTCGATGAGGCGACGATGCTCGCCGATCGCATCGCGGTGATGTCGGCGCGCCCGGGACGGCTGATCGACGTCGTCGAGACGCGCTGGCCGCGTGAGCGCGACAGCCGGATCATCGAGCACAATGAGTTCGGCGCGATCACCGCGCGGCTGTGGAAATCGCTGCGCGGGGAATCTCTCAAGACGATCGGCCGCGCCGTCGGTCGCGCGGAAGACAAGACGCCGGCTCCCGGCGTTCGCGTCGACGACGAAATCTTGTGATCACCTTCTGCAAATGATGAGCCGGGTCGCCTGGTACCGCCTCCTCGTCATCGCCGGCGCCATCGCGCTGCTCGAGGTGCTGTGCCTCACCGGCGCCATCGACAAGATCACCATGCAGGCGCCGCACCTGATCGCGCGCGATCTATATCGCATGCTCGTCTCGGGCCGCATGAACGCTGCGATCATGATAACTTTGACCAATACCGTGATCGCGCTGCTGCTGGCACTCGGCGTGGGCATCGTTGCCGGCGCGCTTCTGCATCGGTTCCGGGCGCTGCGCGACACGCTCGATCCGCTGTTCGCGACCTACTACGCGGTCCCGGTGTTCGCGTTCTATCCGTTCTTCATCGTCGTCTTCGGACTGGGAGACTGGCCGCAGATCCTGATCGCATTCATGCTCGGCGTGGTCGCGGTGATCGTCAATACGCTCAACGGCCTCGATCGCGTTCCTGTGGTGCTGCTCAAGACTGCGCGCATCCTGCGCCTCTCGCTGGTCGACACGGCGCTGCGCATGACGCTGCCGGCCGCCGCTCCCTACATCCTGACCGGAGTGAAGCTCGCCGTCGCCTACGCCTTCATCGGCGTCATCGGCTCCGAGTTCATCATGTCGCGTGGCGGCATCGGCTACGAGATCAGCTTCGCCTACTTGAGCTTCGACAATGCGACCATGTATCCGCTGATCGTGTTGATCCTGCTGGCGTCGATCGTGATCAACGCCGTGCTCTCGCGCTGGGAGCGGCGCCTGCTAGCGAAGCGGGGCATGCGATGAGCGCTGCGCACTGGAGACGGCTGCGCCATACGCTCATGCTGATCGTGGCGCTGGTGGCGATCTGGCAGGGACTCTACTGGTGGGTCGGCGAGGTCGCGCTGGCGTCTCCTCTCGCAACGCTGCGCTACACGGCCAAGCTCGTCACCGGCGACACCTTCGCCGTGCATCTTTTCGACACCCTCCGGGCGTTCGCAATCGCCTTCGCGCTTTCGGTCGTGATCGGACTCCTGGTTGGGTTCTGGCTCGGCTTCGACCGGCTCTCGGGCGACACGCTCGAGCCGATGATCGTCGCGGTGTACGCGATACCGAAGCTCACGTTGTATCCGATCCTGCTCCTGGCGTTCGGGCTCGGCGTGTCGGCGAAGGTCGCCTTCGGCGTGCTGCACGGCGTGATACCGATCATCCTGTTCACGCTCGCCGCGGTTCACAACACCAAGCCGATCCTGATCAAGACCGGGCACGTGCTCAAGCTCTCGCGCTCGCAGATGGTGCGCTGGATCCTGTTTCCGGCGGCGATCCCGGAGATCTTTACCGGCTTGCGCGTGGGATTCGCGCTGACGCTGATCGGGTCGCTGCTCGCCGAGATGTTCGCCTCGCAACGCGGCCTGGGCTATCTGCTGATGAACGGCATCGGCCTGCACAACGTCGAGCTGATCATGTCGGTGACGCTCATCATCATCGTCTTCGCCGGTGCCGTCAGCGCGCTCCTGCTATACATCGACCATCGCCTGCACCGGCGGAGTTAAATAGAGTTAAGTAGGGTCAGAGACGACTTTTCGGCTATCGCCCGGACAACACTGAACGCGCCCAGAAAGTCGTCTCTGACCCTACTTAAGGAGCGATCGAGGCG